>SXGU01101954.1_pt1 | contig 56321 bp, 41 predicted proteins | sample 3174531 | NCBI WGS metagenome assembly SXGU01 (sample SAMN11356863, study PRJNA531348) | freshwater metagenome | isolation source: freshwater sample F1-140 | place: China: Fuxian Lake, Yuxi | collected 2017-12-25 | reverse complement strand
GCACGCCGGCCGCCCCCGAGCGAGCGAGGACGTGGGTGCGATAGTTGCCCAACCCGCCCCTTTCCCAGCTGCCTTGAATTCTCTCACGCTTTCGACTTATACACTCGTTTCACCCACGAATTGTGCCCTGGAGCCCGAAAAGATTGCGCCGGCACCCTGCCGCCACCATAGGTGTAAATCGCCCCAGCCTCCCCGCATGCACGCTCCTCCCCCGCGTCTGCCATCCTGCCGTTTCCACTCTTTCCCATGAGATCCATTGCCCGGCTCCGCTGCTATTCCACCGCATGCCTCGTCGCACCAGCCTGGATCGCCTCCCTCTCCGCCCAATCCCTTCCGGCGCCCGCGACCGCGCCAGCCGCCGTGCGCTCCGCCGCCGCGGACGAAACCGTCGTCGAGCTGTCACCCTTCGTCATCTCGTCGTCGTCCGAGACCGGCTGGGTCGCCACCGAAACTCTCGCCGGCAGCCGCCTGCGCACCGATTTCAAAGATGTGCCGAACCAAATCGAGACGCTCACCAAGGATTTCATGCAGGACCTCGGCCTCACGTCCCTCGACCAGGCCCTCATCTACACCGCCAACGTCGAGAACGCCTCCGATTACGTCCCCGCCACCGCCGGCGGCCAAGTCTCCGACCCGGGTGCGGGTGGCCGCGTGCGCGGGATCGGCTCCGGCACGCTCACGCGAAATTTTTTCAAAATTTCCAACCCCACCGACAACTTCAACCTCGAGCGTGCCACTGTGGCCAGTGGCCCCAACGCCATCCTCTTTGGTCTCGGTAGTCCCGCCGGCATCCTCGACGCCTCGCCCGCGCGCGCCCTCCTGCGCAATCGCTACGGCTTCGAACTCACGTACGACTCGGAGAATTCCAAGCGTGCCACCTTCGACGCCAATACCGTCCTCGTTCCGCAAACGCTCGCCCTTCGTCTGATGGGCCTGTCGAAACGCGAATACACCGAAAAGACGCCGAACCTCGACCGCGACGAACGGCTCTACGGCGCACTCACGTTCAAGCCCTTCAAGCCGACCACCCTCGTGCTCCAATATGAAAAGGACGCGCGCAACTGGAACCGCGCCGGCCGCATCGTCCCCAGCGACCAGTTCAGCCCATGGCTCATTGCCGACAAAGTCGCCGGCAGCGGCTACACGACCGCCCGGCCGATCTACGACAACTCCAGCCTCACCGGCATCGGCACCAACCGCATCTTCGCGCAGGGCGGCAATTCGCCGGTCGTCATCCAGGGCGGCTCGGTCCCCACGCGGAGTTGGAACCAGTCCGTCACCGTGCGCAGCCCCGGCACGCTGCCGGGGGTGGACCAGACGTTCGACGCCGGCGGCGGCTTCACCGTGCTCGATCCGAAGATTTTTCCGTTCGACGTGAACATCGTCGGCCACGCCCGCACCAGTCAGCTCGGCGGCACCACCAAGACCGTCATCCTCGAGCAAAAAATCGTCGACACGCTGTTCCTCGAAGTCGCGGTCAACCGGGAGAACGCGATCAACCACAAGCTCAGTGGTGGCGCCACGTCGGGCAGCAGCGACTTCAACCTCAACGTCGACGCCAATCGCTTCATCCCCGGCACCACCACCCCGAACCCCAACGTCGGCCAGCTCTACTACCAGGGCTCCGCCGGCAATACGATCGAGCTTCACGATCGCGACGACTGGCGCGCCACGCTCTCTTACGAGCTGAACCTCGCGCGCAAACTCGGCGGCGCGAACGCCGCGGGCTGGAAGAAATACCTCGGCCGCCATCGGCTCTCCGGCCTCTGCACCGGCTCGAAATCCAACGACCTCTCGCAACAATCATTCGACCGCCGCATCCTCGACGACCCCGTCTTCCCCGGCCTCACGTTGCAGCCCAAAACCGTCTCCGGCTGGGCGAACCACGGCACGCGCCAGCCGCAATTCCGCCACTACTTTGCCAACCCCTACGAGCCCACGCAGACCGCCATCTCCATGACGGGCGACGTGTCGCTCAACGACGCCAATGGCCGCCCCTATACCCTTTACCTCTACGACACCCCGCTCCGCGCCACCGACGGCAAACGCCTCGGCTCCGGCCAGGTCGCGAGTGGCAGTTTGAACAAATCCGTCGCGCAGATCTTCGCGTGGCAGGGCTTCTTCCTCCCCGACCGCGAGCGCCGCGATCGCCTCGTCCTCACGTATGGCTATCGCAAGGACACCGCCAAATCCGCCAACCTCGACGCGGACTCCACCCGGCAGGATTTCTCCGGTCTCTTCCCCCTCCTCTGGGATGCGCGCTACGCCGCCTACGGCCCCACCCAGACCGGCATCAACCGGAACGTCGGCGTCGTCGCGCGGCCGTTCAAATGGATTTCCGCGTTCTACAACAAGTCCACGACCTTTGATCTCAACATCGGCCGCTACGATCCCTTCGGCAACGACATCCCCGGTGCCGGCGGCGACGGCCGCGACTACGGCATCCGCCTCGATCTCTTCGGCGACCGCCTCACCCTCCGCCTCAACAAATACGAAAACTCCCTCGGCCCCCAGCGCGCCTCGAATTCGATCAACATCTACCGCGACATCTTTTTCAACCTCGAGCAGCGCGTCCTCGCCCTCGATCCCGCCGCGCCCACCATCAATGTGAACGACGGCAACAAACGCGGCTTCCGCACCGCCGGCCGGCCGAATTATTTCATCATGTCGGACTTCACCTCCGACGGCTACGAGGCCGAGCTGAATTTCTCCCCGACGCGCGCCTGGAACATCCGCCTCAACGGTGCCAAGTCCGAGGCCGTCGAGTCCAACATCGGCGGCCCGTGGTACGCGTGGCGCGATGCCCGCCTCCCCGTCTGGACCGGCGTCGTCGCCAAAAACGGCGAACGCGACACCGCCGGCCAGCCCGTGACGTGGAAAACCGCGCCTTACAGTGCCACTGCGCCCACCGGCCAGACACTCGAACAATATTACAATAGTTCGCTCGTCGGCCAGGCCCTCGCCTTCATGACCGCCGCCGACGGCCGCGCCACCGCCACCGCCCGCGGTGGCCGCGCCAACGCGATCGTGAATTACCGCTTCAGCGAAGGCCGCCTCAAGGGCTTCAACGTCGGCGGCGCCTACCGCTGGCGCTCCGCCCCCACCATCGGCTACGGCACCAAGACCAACTCGACCGGCACGGTCCTCCTCGACCTCGACAAGGCCTATCACGGCAGGACCGAGGGCTACCTCGATCTGCTCGCGGCGTATCGCGGCAAGCTGAAGGCCTTCGGCCATTTCAACTACCGCGTGCAGCTCAATATCCGCAACGCCCTCAACGAAAACGACCCGATCCCCGTCGGCGCGCTCACGACCGGCGCCATCTCGCGCCTCGCGACGATCGACTCGCGCGTGACGCAGCTGACCTTTGCGGTGGATTTCTGAGCTGAACCGATCCGGCGGCCACGCCACCACGGCGGCGCCGGCGCGCTCCGGCGCGTTCGCCCTCTGTTCTGCGTCAAGCTGCTCCCCGCAAGCGGATGCCATCTTCAGGCAATTGCCCGGCGCATGAACTCTCCGGCGATCTCCTCTGCGTTTTTCTGGTTGATCGCCACAATCGCGATCGCGGGGCTCGGGAGCGCGACGGCCGCATCGTCGCCCCGGTTGCCATTCCTCCAGAAAACGCAGCGCCCGGAAGGGTCGCGTCCGCCGCGAGCACGACCGTGGTGATCCCCGTGGAGATTTCGGCGAGCGCACCGGCGACCACGCTGCCGCCACCACGGACAAACCGTGGGCCGTGGCGGTCGGGTTGGCATTACGGTGTTACGTCACAGTCCAAAGGACGCCGGGTTCTCATCGAACATGTAACGTAAGACGTTACATTCAGGCTTCGGGTTTTTCACGCGAAACGTAACGAAGCAATATTAGAGCCGGTGCAGGTGAAATCCGCCGTCCACGTCAAAGACCGCCCCGGTGGAGAACGGGAACCGGTCCTCCATGATCGCTCGCACCGCCCGGCCGATGTCCGCGGGAATGCCCCAGCGGCGGATCGGCGAGATGCCGCGTTCGTCCTCGACGATCAGCTTGTCGTATTTCGCCTTCACGCCGCCGGTCATGTCGGTGGCGATCACGCCCGGCCGAATCTCGTAGACGTTGATTCCATCGGTGGCGAGACGGTCCGCGAAGAGCTTGGTCATCATCGCCAGCCCGGCCTTCACCATGCAGTAGTCGCCCCGGCTGATCGAGGCGGTGTAGGCCGAAATCGAAGTGATGTTCACCAGCCGGCCACGGAAACCCTCCGCGTCGGCCGCCTGCCGCAGCATCTGTTTCGCGACCAACTGCGAGAGAAAGAACGGCCCCTTCAGGTTGATGGCGAAAAGGCGGTCGAAACTCTCCTCGCCCGCGTCGAGCAGGTCCGCGCGCACCTTGGGGGCGACCCCGGCGTTGTTCACGAGCAGGTCGATGCGGCCAAACTTCGCGACGGTTTCCGCCACCAACCGTTCGCGGTCCGCGGCCACGGCGACATCGCCCTGCACCGTAAACCCGTCGCCGCCCGCGGCCCGCACGAGCGCCAGCGCCTCGGCGGCGGCCTCGGCGTTGCCGGCGTAATTGATGGCCACGCGACAGCCTGCACGGGCGAGTTCGAGGGCGATGCCGCGGCCGATGCCGCGCGAAGCGCCGGTGACGAGAGCGGTTTGGGGTGATGTCATGTTCTTGGGTGAATGCTGATTTCTCGAGCAAAAGGTGGCGCGACGCCACATCAACAGATTCTTCGTCTTCCTCGGGTAGCGTCGCCGCCACACAGGACAACGGCCAACGTCACGAGTTCATGACTTGCGAATGACTTCGGTTTCATCTCCCGCCTTTGAGCCAAACGATTTTGATTTCCTTTTCCAGCGCTTTGAACTGCGGATCACCCGTGACCAATTCCGCCTTCATTTCTTTCGCCAGCGCGGCGGCAAATGCATCGGCCAGGCTGATTTTGAAGCGCACCTTGAAGTCGGCGGCCGAGTCTGCGAGTGGCCGCAAGACCGGGTGGAATTCAACCGGCAGGCTGCGCAAGACGTCCGCCGCCTGCCGCCAGGCTTCCGCGCCGTCCTTCTTCAGCAGGGTGTATTTTACCTCGGCGTAATTCACTTCGGTCATGTGCACCGGGCGGTCGGCGTCCGCCGCCTTGTGGAGCAGTTCCTTCACCGCTCCCTCTTCCCCGCGAAAAAAGGCGATCAGCGCGTACGAATCGAGGATCGCCGGCATTTTACTTGTCCTCCAGTTCGCTTTCCGCGCGCTTGTGCTCCGCCCATTCCTCGGCGAACGGTTTGCCACCGGGCTTGCGCTTCAGGAGGCCAAAGCCGCGATCGATCGACCAACGGGTGACGGGCTTCAGCAGAATGCCTTCGGGCGTGGAGGTCACCACGGCGCGCGTGCCGTCCTCAATCTGAAATTCCTTCCGGAGCTGGCGCGGGATGACGACCTGGCCCTTCGTGGTGAACCAAACGGTTTCGGCGGCGGCGGGTGTGCTCATGGCAATAATGAGAATAGATGTATTTTATCCGTCAAACTCCAAAAGAGGGAATTCTTGCATTAGTCCTACTTATATCAATAATTCCCCTTTTATCATCATATTCCGGATTCCGTGACAAATCTCGCGGTGTGCCCAAGACCTTCGTCATCTAATGAATGACAAGACCGCCAGCGGAACTGAAGTTTTCGGTCACGTATTACGTGACAAGATTCGCTGGGGCCAAACAACCACGTCACGTATTACATGACGTGGCCGGGGAGTCCGGGAAGCGGGGTGACGCCGTGGCCGGCGGTGAGGTGCGCGACGGAGATGCGGCCGCCGTCGAGCGCGTAACCGCCGTCGAAGGGGTTGCTCGCGAGAAACAGCGGCGTGTCGAGATCGGCAAACGTGAAGCCTCCTTGTCCCGCCGCGAAACAGGCCGATGCCGTCATCGCGAGCATTGATTCGATGTTGCCACCAATCATGAGCGCCAGGCCCGCGGCGCGGGCGACCGCGGCAATCTCGAGCGCTTCCGCGACGCCCGCCTTCATCAGCTTGATGTTGATCACCTGGGCGGCCCGCTCCGCGACGACCCGCCGTGCATCCGCGGCACTGGTCACTGACTCGTCTGCGGCCACCAGCCAGCCGCTCTCGGCGGCGAGCGCGCGGGCGCCCGTGAGATCGTCCTTGCCGAGCCACTGTTCGAGCAGCGCCGGAGCGATGCCCCGGGCCTTGAGCCCGCGCACCAACTCGCGCGCGGCCGCCGGGGAAACCCCGGCATTGCCGTCGAGGATGAGCGGCGAGTCCGGCGCGACTTCGTGAATCGCGGCGATGCGCGCCAGATCGTGGGCCGGACCGTCCTTGCCGCCCACCTTGACCTTGATCATGCGAATGCCCCGCGCCCGGATCGCCCGGGCCCCCGCTGCCGCCTGGGCGGCGGAGCCCGTGGTCACCGTCATGTCGGTTTCCAACTCGGTCCCGGCCCCGCCGAAAAATTTCCAGAGGGGCTGGCGCTCGCTGCGGGTGACCGCGTCGAGCAACGCCACTTCGAAGGCGCATTGCGCGGAACCGCAGGCGGCCCCTCCGCGCCCCCGAAACTCCGCCGCCAGCGTCCGCCAGTCCCCCGTCTCGCGTCCGGGCAGCCACTCGCGCGCCGTCCGCAACGTTGCCAGGGCGTCGGCCTGGGTCTCGCCGTTATAGGGCGGCAGGGGCGCGGCTTCGCCGTAGCCGCGCGTGCCGTCGGCCAGTTCGAGCGCGACGAGGACGTTGTTCGCCACCGCCTGCGCACCGCCGGAAATGCCGAACGGTTCGTGCAGCGGAAGATCGAGGACTGAGATATCGAGGGATCGGATACGGAGCGCGGCGGGCACCCCGCCAGCACACCCGCCGGGGCGCCCCGAGGCAATCCCCGGTTGCGCCGATTCCTAATCTTTCTCTTGCGTCAAGCGCCCGGAGATTTTCCGGGGAGAACGAGGAACGATTACGGGCACGATGAAGTCCCGGGTGGCGCCGTTCGGTTGCGGTTGCCGCGATGCAAAAACTCCCGCGCTATGCTCCAAGCGCCGACCAAATTTCCACCACACACACGGCGCCGAAGACGATGAGGCACACGACCAGCGCGGTGTTGCCCGGCCAGCGGTTGGCGAGCAGCCCCATCCAGTCACGGCGGTTGTTGAGGTAGAGGAGCGTTCCCGCGAGAAACGGCATCACAAACGCGCCCGTGACCGAGAACGCCACGACCACGGCGACGGGCTGCCGGAACCACAGCAGCGCCAGCGGCGGGCCCGCGAGAAATCCCAGCGCGGCGAGATAAACGCCGCGATCGCGTCGCTGATCCCGCGAGGGAGGCGGCGTGCCCTCAACCTGCTCCGGCGCGTCGGCCGGTCGCTCGCCGGGTCCGGGCACCCGGCCTCCATTTGCGCCGCGCCGCCACGCGCCCGCCAAGTCCACATAGATCTGCGGCACACCGTGCCAGACTCCGAGCATCGCGGTGAACACCGTGCCCCAGAACCCGACCAAAAACACCCACCGGCCGGCCGGCCCCGCCACCGACTCGAGCCGAGCCGCGATTTCCAGGGCGAGCCGCGCGCCACCGGTACCTTGCGCCTCGACGCCGGCGGCGATCGCGATCAGCGCGATGCCAAAGAGCCCGGTGAAGGCGTACGCGAGCCGCAGGTCGAGGCGCATCGTCGCCAGCTTTTCCGCGCCACGCCACGCCGCCGCCCGCATCCAATAGCCGTAGCAGACCACCGTCAGGCTGCCGCCGATGCCGCCCAGCAGGGCGAGCACGGCCCGGCCGCCACCCGCCGCCGGCATGCGGGGAATGAACAGCCCGCGCAACACCTCCGCGAGCGGCGGAGCGGCCACGACGGCGCAGCCGAGCACACACAGCGCCATCAACGCGACCAGCCCCTTCATCATGCGCTGGAACCGCTCGTAGCGGTTGAGCCCGACGAGCAAGGCGGCCACCACCGCGTGCAGCGCGCCCCAGATCGGCGTCGGCAGGCGGGGATAAATACTCGCCCCCGCCAGCCCGCAGGCGCTGCTCAGCGACGCCCCGACCAGGAAGGTCCAAAACAGCAGGTACACCGCGAACAGCACCGCGACCCAGCGCGGCAACCGCGTCACCCAGGCGCGCACGATCGTCTCACCCGTGGCCAGCTGCCAGCGGGCCAGCGCCTCGGTAACCACAAATTTGAGCGCCACCGTGAAGACGACCGCCCAGAGCAGCGTGGTGCCAAATTTGATCCCGGTGACCGACGCCACGACCACGTCCCCTGCGCCGATGCCGGCCGCCGCGAGGACCAGCCCGGGACCGAGGGAGCGGAGCCGGTCGCGCAGGGCGGCGGCCATGGCTACCGTTGCTCCCACACGATCGCGCCGGCGATCACGGTCATCACGCACCGGGTTTTCAAAATCTCCGCCTCGGGAATCTCCAGGATGTCGGCCGAGAGCACGGTGAAGTCGGCGACCTTGCCCACCTCGATGCTGCCGCGCTCTTTTTCCTCGAACGACGCAAACGCCGGCCCGAGCGTGAACAGCTTCAACGCCTCGGCCCGCGTGACCCGCTGCTCACGGCGCCAGTCGGCGTTGGCGAAACCATCGGGCGCCCGGCGGGCGACCGCGGCGTAGAATTCGATCATCGGTTCGCCGCGCTCCACCGGGGCATCGGATCCGCCCGCCACGATCGCCCCGGCGTCGAGCAGGCTGCGCCAGGCGTACGCGCCGCCGAGGCGGGCCGGACCGAGCCGGCTGGGCGCAAAATACAAATCCCCGATCGCATGCGACGGCTGCATCGAGGCGATGACGCCGAGCCGCTTGAAACGGGGGATGTCGTCGGCGTGCAGCACTTGGGCATGTTCGATCCGCCAGCGCGGTTCGGCAACTTTCCGCTCGCCCGGCGGCACGGCGGCGAAGGCCTGCTCGTATAAATCGAGCACGAGCCGGTTGCCACGGTCGCCGATGGCGTGGGTCTGGACCTGGAGGCCGGCCCGGAGCGCGCGGATAAAGAACGGCAACAGCTTCTCCGGGGTGTTGAGCAGAAGACCGCGGCTCGCGGGGGCATCGGCATAGGGCTCCAGCAGCGCCGCGCCGCGCGAACCGAGCGCGCCGTCAATGTAACACTTGATCCCGCGAACCCTGCAGTTCTCCCCGACCAGGGACCCAGTGCCCAGCAATTCTTCCGCCGCGGCACCAGGTCCGCTCACGGCGACAAACAGGCGCAGCTTGGTTTTCCCTTCAGCGCTCAAACGCTGGAGCAGCCGCACCTCGCTCGTGCTCGCGCCAGCCACGTGAATCTGCGTCCAACCGAGCCGCACCTCGCGTTCAGCCCCGATCACGATCGCCCGGGCTGTCTCGGCCTCGGTCGCACCCGGGACGAGCCGTCGCACCAGGTCCATCGCCTGATCAATCAGGAGGCCGGTCGCCTCGCCGTTCGCGTCGCGCAGGATTTCGCCGCCCGAGGGATTCGGTGTCGTGCGATCGATGCGCGCGAGGGCGAGCGCGCGCGAATTTGCGACCAACGCGTGGCCATCCGCGCGGGTGAGCACCACGGGGCGATCGGGCACCACCGCATCGAGGTCGGCCCGCGTGGGAAATTTCGGGGGCGACCACTGCGACTCGATCCAGCCGCGCCCGACGATCCAACCGCCCGGGCCCGGCTCACTGGCGGCGCGACGGCGCAGTTTCTCCTGCAATTCGCCGAGGCCGGCCGTGCCCTCGAGGTTGAAGTTCAACTCACGAAATCCGATGCCGACGAGATGCGCATGGGCGTCGACGAACCCCGGGAAGACGGTGCGACCGGCCAGATCGATCACCCGGGCACCGGCGGGCGCCCGGCGCTGGGCCTCGGCGGCGCCACCCACAAAGGCGATGCGCCCGTCCACCGCGAGCACCGCCTCGGCCCGGGGTTGTTTCGCGTCGCCCGTGTACACCCGGCCCTGGGTGAGCACCAACGCCGCCGCACGCACGGCGTTCGTCAGCGCGATCGCGGCAATGATGAAGAAAATCGTGCGGAGGATCGAATGATCCAGGCGTGGGCCGGAAAGAGGCGCATCCGCCGGATGACGTTGGCCGGCCGAGGGAGGGGCGCTTGCCCAAACGCCCATGGCCTGCGCCGCACGCCGGCGGTTAGGCAACCGCCGCTCTCCTGGCGCTGCGGCGCTCAATGTCAGCGCGGAGGGGCGTACACCGGAGGTGAACCTGATCGCGGTCGGTTGACGTGGGGTCGCGTGCACACCGCAAAACGAATCGCCACGGGCGAGACTGGTCAAACTTTCACTGGGGGTTGCACTCCGGTCCGGGTTCCGAATTCAGCCCTGAAGCCCGCTGGGGACATCGGGCTCCACCTTTCGGTGGTGTCGCTTGCGGCGGGAGACGGCACGCGCAGCACGCGACTACTGGTTCGGTTCCGCCAGCAGTCGCAGCAGCCCGGCCTCGTCGATCTCCGGCACACCCAGCTTCCGCGCCTCTTCCCGCTTGGTGCCGGAGTCGGCGCCCACGACGACGTAGTGCGTGCGTCGACCCACGCTGCCCGCGACGTGGCCGCCGGCCGCCTCGATCTTCCCCGTGGCCTGCGCCCGGGAGAGAGTCGGCAGTGTGCCGGTGAGAACAAACGTCTTCCCCTCTAGGCGCGTGCCATCACTGCCCGGCACGACCGGTCGCACTCCGGCCTCCAACAAGGAGGCGATCAGCACCTGGTGGCGCGGCTCCGCGACCGCGAGCGCCGCGAGACTGCGATGTTTCCGGGCCAGCTCCCGGGCGGCCACCGCCCCGACTTGGGGCAGGCCGAGCCCATGGATCACGCGCCACAATTCCACGCGTTTGCTCGCCTCGATCGCCGCGAGGAGGCGATCGACCGACGGCGCGTTGTTCCGCCCCACCGTCAGCAAGTCCGGGCGATACAGCCGATAGAGGTCAGGCAAATCCTTCACCCAGCCCTTGGTCACCAACGCCTCGATCATCGCGGGCCCGAGACCCTCGATGTCGACGCAGGCCTTCGAGGCAAAGTGCTCGATCCGACGGCGCAGCTGCGCGGGACAGGTCGCGTTGCCACAACGCGCCGCCACTTCCCCGGCCCGCTGCGCCACGCCCGCGCCGCAGTCCGGACATTTTTCGGGAAACACAAACGGCGACGCGCCCGCCGGCCGGCGCGCGTGATTCACCCCGACGATCGCGGGAATAATCTCGCCGGCCTTCTCGACGTAGACGGTGTCACCGACCCGGATGTCTTTTCGCCCGATCTCGTCGCGGTTGTGCAGCGTCGCCCGCGCGACGGTGGTTCCCGCGAGGCGCACCGGCGCCAGTTCAGCCACGGGCGTGAACACCCCGGTGCGGCCCACCTGGATCGTGATGGCGAGCACCTGCGTCTCGGCCCGCTCCGGCGCGAACTTGAACGCGATCGCCCAGCGCGGAGAGTTTTCGCCCGCACCGACTTCGCGCTGCAGCGCCAGCGAATCCAGTTTCACGACGGCGCCGTCGACGGGAAACGCGAGCACGCCGCGCGCGCGTCCGCACGCGGCGACGGCGAGCACCATTTCGTGGCTGCCGCCGGCCGACCAGGATTCCTCGATGGCCGGCAGCCCCCAGGCCCTGAACTGGCGCGTGAGCTCGCGCTGGGTCGCCGGCAACGCCGCCCGCGGTTCGCACCCGCCCACGGCATAACACACGAGGCGCAGACCGCGGCCCGCGACTTCCTGCGCATCGAGCTGGCGGACCGTGCCCGCGGCGAGGTTGCGCGGGTTGGCGAACAACGTCTCGCCCGCCGCCTCGCGGGCCGCATTCACCCGGGCAAAGGTGTCGAACGGCACGTACACCTCCCCCCGCACCTCGATGAACTCCGGCAACGGATCGCCCGCCAGCTCCCGCGGCAGACCGGCCATCTGGATGACATTGGCCGTGATGTCATCGCCCTCGCTCCCGTTGCCCCGCGTGACGGCGCGGATCAGACGGCCCCGCACGTAGGTCAGGCTGACGGCAAGCCCGTCGTATTTCGGTTCGATGACATAACTGAGGTCCTCGCGACCAAGCCGCTTCGCCAGTCGCGCATGCCACGCCCGCAGATCGGCCTCCTTAAAGGCCTTCTCGAGACTCAGCATGCGCTCGCGGTGAGGTTGCGTCCGAAACAGCCCGGTACGGTCGTCGCCGATTTCCGGCGGGGCCGGAGCCGTGACGGCCGCGGCGGGATGCTCCCGCTCGAGGCCGGCGAGGCGCCGCTTCAGCGCGTCGAAATCGGCGTCGCTGATTGCGGGCGCGGCCTGCCGGTGATAGCGGTCGTCGTGGCGCGCGATTTCACGGCGGAGATCCGCGATCTGCTGACGGGCGACGAGCGCGGGATCGGCGGCGGGGGCGGCGAGCAACGAGGCCCCGAGAAGACAGAAGCTGGCGAGGTATTTTGTTTTCATGGACGGGCTGGTGGTGAGTGCCGCGCGCTGACACGCGCGGGCGTGAGTGATGAAGCGATCGCGCCCCGCCGGCCGTCGAGCGGCCCTTATACCCGAAATTGGGGGTAAGGCCGCCGGGGGGCGGGCTACCGATCCGTGCGATTCAGTCCGAGGTGGAGCCCGTTGCGATGACCGCCGCCGGCTTGCGCGAAGGCCGGATCCCCAACGGCCTGACCGGAGAGCGTGCGAAGAAAACTCGATGCTCCGCCTTAATCGGCACTGGCACTCAATCAGGGTAATCGCGCGCGGCGGCGCTCGCCCCCGCCCGCCCTACCGCCGATAGACCGATTTTCCCTCGATCCAGGTTTGCAGCACCTTGGTGTCCTTCACGGCATCGTCGGAACACGTGAGCAGGTCGCGATCGACGACGATGAAGTCGGCACGTTTGCCGGGCTCGAGCGAGCCCAGCTCCTTCTCCCAGAAGAGCAGGAAGGCGTTGTTGCGGGTGTAGAACTCGATCGCCTGCCGGCGCGTGAGCGCCTCCTCGGGATGGAGCTTCCCCTCGTGCCATTTCGCCTGCCGTGTGATCGTCGTCCACATCGCGAGGAAGGGATTGTACGGGTTGATCGCCCGCAGGTCGCCGATCTTCAGCATGTGGTCGGAGCCGCCGCCCGTCATGCCGCCGGCGGCGAGAATGCTCCGGAGCGGTTGAAAATAGCGGAGCCGGTCGTAGCCAAATTGTTGCACCAGCGTGCGGGTGTCGAGATAGAGCCAGATGGGCTGGATATCGAGAACCACCCCGAGACGCGCCGACTGCTCCACCGTCTCGCGCGTCATGAAGTTCGAGTGCGTGATGCCCATGCGCAGCGAACGAATCGGCTGCTCGCGATTCACCGTCTCGTAGGCGTCGAGCAGCGTCGCGCCCGCGGCATCGCCGACCGCGTGCGCGGTGAACTGCAGTCCGTGCCCGGCGACGCGCCGCACCATGGGGAGGAGACGGTCGGGCGGCACGTTGAGCACGCCACGGTAGGCGTCGTCGCGGATGCCGTAGTTTTCGTTTTTTCCCCACGGCTGCAGCATGTAGGCGCTGCCCGTGAGCATGCCGCCGTCGAGCCAGATCTTGGTGCCGATCAGACGCAGCCAGGCGTCCTCGCGGCGCAACGGGCTCGCGGCGATCTGATCGATGGCCGCCAAGATCGACTCCATGGCGCCGACGGTCGGAATCGTCTGCGACATCGCCACGCGCACGGTGAGGCCGCCCGCCGCCCGCAATTTCTCGTACTGCGCGATCGAGGAGGGCGAAGCGCCGCGATCGGCGATCGCCGTGAAGCCGATCTGATTGTAGTCGCGAAACAACGCCTGCAGCCGGGCCTGCTGCTCCGCGTCGGTCGCCGCCCGGCCGCTGGGAACCTTGATGTATCGCCCGATTCCACGCGTGAGCCCGTTGGGTTCGCCGTTCGCGTCCTTTTCCAGATAACCCGGGCCGCTGTCCTTCACCGCGAAATTGCGATCGAAGCCGCACTGCGCGAGCGCGAGCGTGTTCAGCATGTTGTCGGGTCCGGTGCGAAAATTCACGGGATGCTTCGGCGCCGCCGCGTCGAGCTCGGCGCGGGTCGGGTAGCGGGCCTCCTTGAGCCGCGTGATGAAGACCTGCGAGGTTTGGATCCACTCCCCCGCGGGGACGATCCTCGCCCGCGCGGAAATGTACGCGAGCACGTCGGCGATCGTCTCCATGTCGGGCACCTCGTGATCGAATTCGAACATCGCGGCCGCCGGCGCGTGCACGTGGGAATCGATCAGCCCCGGCAGCACCATCTTGCCGCCGAGATCGTGCAGCTGCGTCTGGCCCGGGCGCGCGAGCCGGCGCAGCTCGGCCGTGCCGCCGACGGCGACGATCCGCCCGGCGCGCACCGCGAAGGCCTCCCGCACGCTGAAGCCGGCATCGGCGGTGACGACCTTGCCGCTGTGGAAGATGGCATCGGGCGGCGCCTCCTGGGCGGCGCACAACGGGGCCAGGGCCAGCACTGCGGCCGCGAGGATGCGTTTTTTCCGGGGCCGATCCGTCCGCAGCGAGCTCATTTGCGCAGTCGGAGCTTGATGGCCGTGGCCGCGATGATTGGCCCGGCGGCTGCCAGGCGCTTCGCGCGGGCATCGACCCGCAGGTTCAGGCCTTCGAGGGCCCGGCAGCCCAGCAGCGACAAGTCTCCCGGATCGCCAAACACCACTTCGTCCGTGGTCTCGGTCTTGTCGACCCGCAGGATGACGTAGCCAACCGATCGCGTGATGACCTGGCCATTGGCCATTTGAATCTGGAGATCTTTTTTCCGGCGTTCGATGCCGATCCTCTCCAGTATCTTGGCATCGACCCACGTGAACTGCGAACCCGAATCGACCATGAGTCGCGGGATGACGGCGGATTTGCCGTCTTTGTGGTTTTCCACTTTGCAGCCAACGTAGAAGAGACCCATGACAAAAACATCGCCCGCTTCCGCTCCAAGGCAACGCGGAAAACGTTTTCTGGGGTTGTACGAGCGGCTTTACGCCGCGAAGCTTGAAGTTGTCTCCGAGTCGCGGCGGAAAGCCGCTCCTACCGCCGAACCTCCCGCCCTTTCACATGAGAATCATGCTTGCCGCCGTTCTGCTGTGTTCGTTCGGCCGTGCGCTCCCAGCCGCCCCCGCCGCGGAACCCGGCCCGGGCGACCGCCTGCTCGCCCAGTATTTTCGCGACGAGACCGGCCGCGTGCACGCGCAGACATTTTCCGACGTGAAGACGCTGCGCGACTGGACGGACCAGCGGGCGAGGTATCGCGCGGAGCTCTGCGAGATGCTCGGGCTGTCGCCGTTGCCCGAACGTACGGACCTCAAGGCGACCATCACGGGCCGGGTGGAACACGCGGAGTTTTTGGTCGAGAACCTGCACTTTCAGTCGCTGCCCGGCCTGTACGTCACCGCCAATCTCTATGTGCCGAAAAACCTCTCGGGGAAAAAGGTGCCGGCGATTCTCTACGGCTGCGGCCACGCCAACGTAAAGGACGGCGGCGCGAGCATGGGCAACAAGACGGGTTACCAACACCACGGCGCCTGGTTCGCGCGGCACGGCTATGTCTGCCTCACAATCGACACGATTCAGCTCGGCGAACTCGAGGGCGTGCATCACGGCACGCGACGCTTTGGACAGTACTGGTGGAATTCCCGCGGCTACACGCCGGCGGGCGTCGAGGCCTGGAACGGCATCCGCGCGCTCGACTACCTGCAGTCGCGGCCCGAGGTCGACGGCGAAAAAATCGGCATGACCGGTCGTTCCGGCGGCGGCGCCTACACGTGGTACACGGCCGCGCTTGATGACCGCATCAAGGTGGCCGTGCCCGTCGCGGGCATCACCGATCTCCACAACCACGTGGTCGACGGCATCGTCAAGGGCCACTGCGACTGCATGTACCTGGTGAACACTTATCGCTGGGACTACGCGAAAGTCGCCGCCCTCCTCGCGCCGCGCCCGCTGCTCATTGCGAATTCGGACAAGGACACGATCTTCCCGCTCGACGGCGTGTTGCGCGTGCACCGCGAGGTCGCGGCGATCTACGCGCTCCACCAGGCGGCCGGCAAACTCGGCCTCCTCATCACCGAGGGACCGCACAAGGACACCCAGGATCTGCAGGTGCCGGCCTTTCGCTGGTTCAACCGCTGGCTGAAGGGCGGGGATCCGCTCATCAGCGCGGCGGCGGAAAAGTTTTTCGCGCCGAAACAGCTCCGGGTTTTTCCGGTCGGTGGGCATCCCGTCGATGAGCGCACGACGAAGATCCACGAGACCTTTGTGCCAATGGCGGCGCCCGCCGTACCCGTCGATGCGCCGGCGTGGCAACACCAGCGCGACGCGTGGCTCCAGGCCCTGCGGGAAAAATCCTTTGGCGGTTGGCCGGCCGAGGCCGGACCGATCCAACTCACGCCGGTCGGCGGGCAGACGGTCGGGGCAATCCGCGAAGCCACGTGGGAGTTCACCAGCCAGGGCGCGGTGCGGCTGCCGTTGCGCGTATTCTTCAGCGGCCCGGAGGCCGAGGTGCGGCGCCTTGTCATTTACGTCGCCGACGAAAAAGCGTGGGCGGAACCCGGCCCCGCGGCACCCTTCGCCGCCGCTGTCGAGCGGGGCGAACTGGCGCTCCTGGTGCTGGCGCCCCGCGGCATCGGCCCGACCGCGTCGACCGCAAGCGACGCCGACCAGAACGAGATCCGCCGCCGTTATATGCTGCTCGGCCAGACGGTCGACGGCATGCGTGTGTGGGACATTCGCCGCGCGGTCGAAGCGGTGCGCGCGGCCCGCCAATTCACCGGCCAGCCGGTGCAACTTGCCGGCGTGCGCGACCAGGCCATCAACGCCCTCTATGCGTCGTTGTTCATCGACGGCCTCGCCGGGGTGGAGCTGATCGCGCCGCCCGCGTCGCATCTGAATGGGCCGGACTATCTGAACGTCCTGCGTTTCCTCGACGTGCCGCAGGCCGCCGCAATGGCCGCGGAGCGCTCGCCGGTAAAGTGGCACGGTGCGAATCCGGACGACTGGTCGTGGACGACGAAAACCGCGCGGCAACTCGGCTGGCCCGCCGGACGTCTGCAGTGGTGATGGACTCCATGCACCTCAAACTTCCGACTGCCCGGTGGCGATCGACGGCGGGTCGACGACGACCACGGGCTGGGTCGACGACGTGTCGGGCGACCTCGTGATCGAGTTCATGAGGCGGAACCGGGCGAATTCATCCCACGCAACTTCCCAGCGCACCCCACCCATCTTGTCACCCAATAGGTGACATGATTCGGGAGGCGCTTCGCGTGCCAGGCCCCGCTCTTACGCAATCTCCCAGCCCTTGCGATAGGTGCCGCGGATGATCGCGTCGGCTTCGGGCCGGCCGGGGACGCGGAGGTTGGCCGCATCCCACTCGATCGCTTTGCCGAGGCGCAGCGCGAGATTGCCGAGGTGCGCGATTTCCGTGAGGTGCGCGCCGTAGGCGAAGTGACTGCTCGCCGGATCCCCGCCCTTGCAGGCGTCGATCCAATCGCGGTGGTGGCCGTTGGAACGTTTGATCGTGGCGGCGGGTTTCGGCGCGGTCCGCAGCGTCTCCGGAAAAAGTCGCGGGGCACCGCCGGCGCCGTCGCACTGAATCACGCCTTTTTCGCCGACAAAGATCACCCCGCGCCCCGGCAGCGGAAAATTGCCCATCGCCGCCGGCGCCGCGGGACGCAGCCCGCCATCGTACCAGGTGAGCCGCACCGGCGGCTGATCGCCACGCGCCGGGAAATCATAATACACCATGCAACCATGCGGTGCGATTTCGGCATCGGTCGGCCCTGCGCTGACCGCCTGAATGCGGCTCGGCGGCGGCAGGTCGAGCGCCCAGGTCGGGGCGTCGAGGTCGTGGCAGCCGAAATCGCCGAGACTCGAACCACCAAAGGCCCAGAAATCGCGCCACGCCACCGGATGATAGGCCGGATTATACGCCCGGGGGTTGCGCGGCCCAATCCACAAGTCCCAGTTGAATCCGTCCGGCAACGGCGGGGCGTCAGCGGGTTTCGTGGTCAGCTTCGGATTCCAGCGTCGGGTCCCCACCCAGGCGTGCACTTCGCGCACGGCACCGATTGTGCCGGCACGGAGGTGCTCGACGGTCTCGCGCATGCCGACGTTCGAGTGCCCCTGGTTGCCAGTCTGCGTGGCCACGCCGGTTTCCCGCGCGACCCGCGCCACCTCGCGCGCCTCCCAGATGCTGTGCGTGAGCGGCTTTTCGCAGTAAACGTGCTTGCCTGCACGCATCGACAAAATGGAGACATAGGCATGCAGGTGATCCGGAGTGCCGCACAGGATGGCGTCGATCGCCTTCTCCTTTTCGAGCATCACGCGGAAGTCCTCATAGTCGGCGCAGCGGAAATTCGGCGTCGACTGCGCGTAATGCTCCTCGACGTGGGCCTTGGCCGGAGCGCGACCGCCGAGCCCCTTGTAGTAAAACGCCTCGAGGTTGTAGGTCGTCGCGGGATCGGCCACGGCGATGACCTGGACATCGGCGAGTTGGAGGAGCGCCCTCAAATTTTGCGTGCCGCGGCCGCCGACGCCCACGACCGCGACGTTGACCTTTTCGCTCGGAGGCACAAAGCGCGGCCCGCCGAGCACATGCCGGGGCAAGATGGTGAAGGCTGTCGCGGCGGTGGCCGCGGTCGAGAGGAAGTGCCGGCGGGTGGAGGGGGTGACTTTCATGGAGGGGAACGGAAGTGGCGGTATCGAAGTTCGATCTCTGCTGCGGGGGAAGCGGTTTGTGAGCGTAGGTTGAGTGAAAACAAATCAGTTCTTCAATTTCGCCAACTCAGCCCCAGCCATCAGAGCTTGCCGGTGCGCAGGCTGAGACTCTCGCGGAGGGGATCGCGCAGGCGGCGGCAGATTGCGAACGCCTCTTTGGCTTGGGCGCGTGTCGCCGTCTCGCCCGGATAACGAAACATCACCGCGTAATCCGTAAGCACTTCCAAATCGGGCCGCCAAAGTTCCCAGGCAGGTTCCAATGGCACGAGGAGATCCAACAGTCGTGACAGGTCGTGAATCCGCGGGAATTTGATGCCAGCTTCGATCAGGCGGCCTTTGAGGTATTTCTCGATGCACTGCTGACAGTGGAAACAGGCCCCGTCGTAGTTCGGATTCTTGCGCACCCGAACGCCGCGCTGCGCGTCGGCGAAATCGCCCTCGACCTTGGCCACCCACTCGGGTGTCTCAGCTTTCAAAGAGCACCCTTCCTTTGGACGTAACTTCCTCAAGAAACCCGTCGCCACGTTTTAGCCGCTGGCGAACCACGCGCGGATGACGCACGATGAGATCGAGCGGGAACGCGGCGCGCACCGCCTGGCGGATCTCGACCGATTTGCGCCCACACCGCGGATCGTGCGCGATCACAACCAGGAGATCCACATCGGAGTCTGCTGTAGGTCGGCCGTAGGCATACGAGCCGAACAGGATGATTTTCTCCGGCTTGAACCGGCGTGCGACCTCGTCGGCATAGGTTTGAATTTGCGCCATCGAAACCATGGCGGAGATTGATCGGATCTAAGGACGGCTGGCAACACTGGGAAATTTGCAACGGTCATGTTGGGACATTCGCCCACGCGCCAACTCCGCGCAATTTGTCCGACGCTCGCCGCCACCGCAGCGCACAACAAGGCCTTAACTCGATGCCCGACCCCTGTCGTTCGTTTCCTGCTGCTTCAATCCCATCTCATTGTCGGAAGTTGCCTCTAAACGCACTCGGCGTGTTCAAGCCGCCCTTCAGCTGAACCCGCCTCCCATTCCTCACTACACCAAAATGAGCACCACCGACTGCTGCGCTTGCGCGACCATATCCTCAAATCCCAGTTTATTCTCCGAAGGTTCTGGCGCGCTCGCGTCAAGGTAGGGCTCAAGCAACGGCAACGCATAGGCACTCTTTACCGCATAGCTGACCCTTTGCGGCAGATCGCCCGTCGCGGCGGCAGCCCGGAGACCGAGTTCAGTATCGGATCTGACGAGCCCGAACCCAACATTCCAAACGATGAGTCGTGCGTTCACGCCGGAATCAATCGGCGGCCGGACTTCGCGCGACGCGTGGACCGACGGGCGGGAAGTGCCTTTGGCCTCGCGGCACGAGAATACCGCAAGGCATTGGGGTGTTCTTTGCGACCGGCGAGGAGGCCTACGACACTGAGGTCGTAGTCGAGGGCGGGCCAGTGGATGGCGCGACCGGCACCGCTTGCCTGCCATGCTTTGCGCTCCGCGGGCGTTGCAGCCACGAGCGCGGGATACCACGCCAGCGGAACGCTCACGATGCGACCGTCGTCGAGCCAAACCGTGAGCAGTGCCTCGTCAATGCGGACGCTCTTAACTTTTGCGTTGCTGCCAGTCATGCTAGGATTCCAAGAGGTTCCCGCAGTGTTCGTAGGTGAGCCTCAAGGCTGCACGAATCTCCGCCGGCTTCAACCCTTCACTCTCGCCAACCACGCTCCCGCGCGCCTCTGTAATGGTCATGTCATCCGCCACCACTCCCACCGGACTTCCTCCGCCGCAACGCGGCCTGCCCTGTTCCTGCGGCACCGGGAAACTCTTCGAGCAGTGCTGCGAGCCGCGCCTGAACGGCACGCAACCCGCGACCACCGCGGAGGAGCTCATGCGCTCGCGCTTCACCGCGCATGTGGCCCGCGACTACCGCTATTTGCACATTACGTACCGACCGACGGCGCAAAAGCCGTATGTCGAGGAACAGGACGTGGCGCCGATCCAGTGGTCGCGCCTCGCGATTCACGCGCATGAGCCGGGGGCCACCCCCGACATCGCCTTCGTGGACTTCACCGCGTTCTTCGTCGACGAACGCGGGGAGCACGCCATGCAGGAAAAATCCGAGTTTGTCCGCACCGGCGGGCGGTGGCTCTTCACCCGGACGCTGCGCACCGGCCCGGCGCCCCTCCGGGCCGCCGGCCCCAAAGTCGGTCGCAACGAGCCGTGTCCCTGCGGCAGCGGGACGAAATACAAGCAGTGTTGTCTCGGGAAGTAGGGGCCGCTGCCATTTGATCGTTGCCCGTTGCAGCCGAGGTCGCTGACCCCGGGAAAAGGCTGACTGAAACACGAACGGGCTTTCCCGGGCTCAACGAGCCCAGCTACAACTTGCCCAGGTTGGTTGCGGCCCCGAGCCGCGGTGGAAAATGTCCAGCCTGGACACTCACTCCGTCCGGAACGACATCTCGCCCGCGCTGAGGCGCAAGGCCGCAGGCGGAGTCACGGCGTCAAGCTGCAACACGAGGGTGTTCACCCCCGGCTTCACCTCGGCGGAAAACGTCGCGGCCGGTGTGATCCGGGTGCCGTTGAGCCACGCCCCGGTCGCGCCTCCTCCCGCGAGCGTAAACGTCACCGTGCCACCGCGGGCCGCTTCGAACTGCGTCGCGGCAAACAACCCGCGATTATTGAAGCGCGTGCCAAACGCGCCGTCGATCGCCTCGATCGGCAACGCGCCGCTCGCCAGCGACAGCACCGGCACCCAGCCCTCCAAAGCGAAATCACCCCGCACAACCCGCTCGACGCCGAGGTGCTCGTTCGCACTGAGAATCAGATAAAGTTTCCACGCCCGCGCGACCCCACCCCGCGCCGCGTCGTAGTCGCCCGGTTTTCCGAGCATCGACAAAAACTTCACGAGATCGAAGCGCTCCTCCGGCAGCAGCGAATCGAGCAGCCCCGCGGGCATCAAAGATCCCACGCTGGTGCGCCGGGTCACACTCCTGGCCGGGAGCGAGATCTCCTGGTTGGCCGCGTTGCGCAGGACGACTTCGTTTTCCGTCTCGCGCGAGATCATCCCGCTGTGTTCCTGTCCGTCGGCGGTCGTGAGCAGCATCGAGTGATAGCCCTCCTTGATCTTGGCCGTGGGATACAGCAACGACTCGACGAGGTAGTCCGGCGGCGCGCTCGCGCCGATGCTCGTGAGATCGGGGCCGATCTTCCCGCCCGCGCCACCGATCGCATGACAGGCCACGCACGCCAGCTCGCCCCGACGATACAGCTGCTCGCCGCGCGCCGCGTCACCCTTGGCCAGCGCTTCGCGGGCCAACGCCTGCATCTCCGCCGCGGTGAGTTGCACCCCCGCAACGGCGAGGCCGGCCGCCTTGAGCAGCACGGACACCAGGGCCTGATGCTGGGTGCCTTCGCGCGCGGGGCGCAGGCCGGCCCTGGCCACCGCTGCGGGCAGGGCATGGTTGGGCAACTCGACGGCGAGTTTCGCGCTCGCGCCGCCGATCCCCAGCAAGCCGCGCCACAACGTCTGCGCCGCCGCCTCGTCGGTGGTGGCCTGCAGGACCGCCAACACGTCGGGCAGCGCCACGTTGAAATTGAGCCCCGCGAGCATGACGACCGCCTCCCGGCGCACCTCCGGAGATGCATTGGTGCCACGCCCGGTGAGCTTCTTCAGTTCGGTGACCACCGCCGGGCCACCGATGTCGCGCAGGGCGGCAAATGCCGCCGCGCGCTCGGCCGCGGACGCAGTGGTCCGGCTGGCCGCCTGGAGCAACTGCGGCGCGAGCGCCACCGTTTTCCACGCTCCGGCGAGCTGCATCGTGGCGATGCGCGCCGCCGGGCTCCCCGCCCGGAGCAAGGCGCCGAGATCTGCCATATTACCGGTCGGCTTCGTCTCGCGCAGCCGCGCCGCAGCGGCCAGCGCCGTGAGCGCCCGGACCGCCACCGGCCCGGCCAGCTCGCCGCGCCCGACGAGGTCGAACAGTCGCCGCAGCTCCGGCGCGCTCCCGGCCGATCCAATCAATTCGATCCAGGGGCCGGACCCATCGCGCGGAATTCCCTGGCGGCTGACAAGCAGCGCCAGCACCTCGGCCGCCAGTGCGGGCTCGACGGAGTTGAGACCAAACTCGAGGTGCCGCTCGTGACCCGCGATTTTCCACGCCCCTGATTTCACGGCCGCCAGCCACGGCCCGGCGAGTTCGTTGATCGTGAGCCAGACCGCATAATCGAGAAACGGATCCATCGGCCGATCGAGGGCGGTGAGCGCGAGTTCGGCGGCGCGGGCCGTGCCCTGGCGGCCGAGTGCGCGCACGGCCTCGACGCGCACGCGCGCGTTCGGATCGGCGACGAGTTTTTCGAGGTGCGGCAACGCGCCCGCGTCGGGCAGCGCGCGGACCGCCGCGGCCCGCACCCGGGCGTCGCGCGCCGTGAGCAGCCCGCCCGCCGGCGCCGGCGGGGTGAGGTTTAACGCCTGATACAGCCAGAGCCCCTGCAACCGCGCCGGCTCCGCGGTCTGCCGGCCCGCCCACGCTTCAAGGTCCGCGCGCACCGCGCTGGCGCCGCGCTCGACGAGCACGCGGCGCGTCTGCTCCTGCTCGTAGCCATTGGGTCCGGCCAGACGCGCGAACAGTTCGGGATTTTTCAACTTGGTCAGATCGGTTTTCATCAACGCGCCACGACCCTTCACGGCGATGCGCCAGATCCGGCCGTGCGACTTGTCGCGGCGCGGATCGCGGAAATCCACCTCACCGTGCTGGATGATCGGATTGCTCCAGTCGGCGACGTAGAGCGCGCCGTCGGGCCCGAGCCGCACGTCGATCGGGCGGAACGAGTCCGCGGTGGTGCGCATGACATCGGGCAGCTCCTTGGTCACGTACCCCGAATCCTGATCGCTCGCCTTGAACCGCACGATGCGGTGCGCACGAAAATCCGCGGTGATGAAGTCGCCCTGCCAGTCCGCCGGGAAATGCGTGCTGCGCACAATCTCAAGGCCGCAGAACTTCGGATAATTGCCGGGGCTGATGCTCTGCAATTCGCGCCGCGCCGGAGCGAGCGTGCGATACGTCGCGCCGGGCACGCCCCAACTGATGCCCATGAAACCGGCGCCATCCGTCACGAACGACTGACCGAAGTCATCGAACTGGTGACCCCACGCGTTGACCCAGCCCCGGAAGAGAATTTCCATCCGGTGGTCGCGCGGATCGAAACGGAAGATGCCGCCGGCCATCAGGCGCACCACCCCATGGGGCGTCTCGGCATTGGTGCGGGTGTAGACAGACTGATCCATGTAGAGCCGGCCATCCGGGCCCCATTTCAGCGTATGCAGATTGTGATGCGTGTCCTCGGTGCCGAAGCCGCTGAGCACGACGCGCCGCACGTCGGCCTTGCCGTCGCCATCGGTGTCCGTGAAGTGCAGCAGCTCGGTGCTCTGCGCGACATAGACGCCGCCGTCGCCGGGCGTGACGCCCGTGGGGATCAACAGGCCGTCAGCAAAGACCGTCGCCTGGTCCGCCCGGCCCGCGCCGGTGGTGTCCTCGAGCACGATGATCCGGTCGGTCGCGGCCTGGCCGGGTTCAATTTGTGGATACAGCTCGGAACTCGCGACCCACAGCCGGCCGCGTGCGTCGAAGTTCATCTGAATGGGTTTGTGCAGCAGCGGATTTTCCGCCCAAAGCGTGACCTCGAGGCCGTCCGCGACCTGAAACTGGGGATGGGCCTGCGGTGTGAAAACGGCGTTGAGATTGCCGACGCGCCGCGGAATTTCGGGCGCGGTCGCCGGCTGGAGCGCGCGCAGCTGCGCGATACGCTTTTCCTCGGTGGCGATGAACTCGTCGAATTTCAGGACCTCGGTGGCGTTGCGACCCTGCTCGCGTTTTCGAAAACCGAAAATGTACGCCAGGTTCGCCGGCCGCGAACGATGGAAGAACCACTCGTTCTTGCGCAGGATGGCCTGGCGCAGCGGTTCCGCTTGCAGGCTCGTGCGCCACGCGCCGCGCGGGGAGTCGCCGAACAACTGGTCCTCGATCAGCTCGGCGATGACGCGATAGCCGTGCGGCGTGGGCTGGATGCCGTTGGCGGTGAGTTTTTCCACCCGGGCCGGAAGCAGGTCGAGCAGGGAAATAAACCGCGCCCCCCGCGCCGCCGCGATTTCGCCGACGGCCTTGGCGTAGAGCGCCAGTTGGGAATTGTGCGTCGTCGGGTCGGGCCATGGGGCGCCGAGATTTTCGTGGCGCAGCGGCGAGAGCAGGACGAGCCGCGCGCCCGGCGACCCGCGCGCGATCGTGTCGAGCACGCGATGGTAGTCGGTCTTGAATTTCGCCACGCCCGCGGCGCCTTCGAACGAGCTCGCCATGCCGTAGCCGACAAACGCCACCGTCGGCTGCGCGTCCTCGAGCTGTCGCACGAGCCCCTTCCAGCCCTCCTCCGCGGGTTCCTTCCCCGCTTGGAGCAGGCTGAGACCTAACCGCGCCTCACCCGCGGGCGTGTCACCGCTCCAGCCGAGATTGCGAAACGTGACGGCGCGATCGGCGAAGCGGCTGGTGAGCATGACTTCGAGCCAGCCCTCGTACTGCTCACCCTCGATCATCCGGTCGCCGAGGAAGACCACGCGGTCGCCCTCGCGCAGGTCGAAGGCGGACGGCGTATGCGCGGCGGCAGCGCCAAGGCACGAGAGAACGAACCAAAGGGAAGACCGAAGACAGAATGACATGGGGAACAACGGGGACGGGACGTGGGCGTGGAACGTCAAATATCGGCGAGCGGAGATCCCCGGGGCAAGCTTCGAGGCGCGGGAACCCCGGTCACGGGATCGAACCAGACAATCGAACGCAGCGGGGCGGGTAAGCTGACTATCCGAACGTAGAGACCAACCCGTTGGTCGTAGTACTTAACGGCATAACCAATCCATTTCAGCGTCCGTGTTTTTGGCCTGCATCCCGAAACGGCAAAGCTGCCTCCGTCCACCTGATCCCGGGTAACGGGCCGAGCTACTTCACCGCGGGTCCCCAGCGCGTGGCCTGCGTGATATCGAACCGGACCGGCGTGTCATTGCTCGAACCCTGGACGCCCCGGCTCGAGCCCCTGGCGATGAGTTGCGCGAGGTTCTCGCGCAGCCGGCCGACCATCTCCGGCTGTTGCGCCGACTGATCGGTTTGCTCGGCGACGTCCGTCTCCAGGTTGTACAACTCGGGCACGGTCGGTTTGCCGCGCGAATCCTTCAGGGTGCCGCGGTGCCGGAAAACGAGTTTCCACGGACCCTCCCGGTAGGCGAATTCGCCGGGATTGGAGTGGCTGACGAGCGCGGTGCGGCGCGGCGACTTCGGCGGAGTCCCCAGCATCATCGGAAGAAAACTAAAGCTATCCTCCGCGGCCGCCGCCGGGAGATTCGCACCCACGAGTTCTGCCACGGTGGCAAAAGCGTCGGTCAGGCACACCAACTGCGGATTGGTTACATTCGCCGCCACGCGGCCCGGCCAACGGGCGATCAGCGGCACGCGGTGCCCCCCTTCCCAGATGTCGCCCTTGTGACCCCGATAGGGCCCGCTCGGTTTGTGCCCGGCGGCGATCAGCTGCTCCCAGCCCGTATAGTGCGAGTGGCCGTTGTCCGCCGTGAAAATCACCAGGGTGTCCTTGGCAATTCCAGCGTCATCGAGGGCCTTCATCAACTCGCCCACCGACCAGTCGGTCTCCATGAGAAAGTCCGCGATTGGCGCGATGCCGCTCCGCCCGCGGAACTCCTTCGACGGCGAGACCGGTTCATGCGGCGACGTCAGCGCGAAATAGAGGAAAAACGGTTGGTCCTGTTTCGCCAGGTCATGAATCTGCCGCACGGCGCGCCGGGTGAGCTCCGGCAGAATGGCGTCGAACTGCCAACCGGGGGCGCTCGGGCTTCCCTCGAAGCCGCGCGGCAGGACCACGCCCTGCGAGGCCTCGGCCTTGTAGCGGTCGGTCGGCTGGACGACGACGCGATCATTCTCGATGAAGGTGAACGGGGGAAAGTTGGGCACATCCGGACCGAAGTAGTAGTTGAACCCGCGCGTCGTCGGGCCGGAGCGGATCGGTTTGGTGAAATCCCACTCGAGTTTCTTCTGGTCGTTGGGTGGCTCGGTCATCCGGCTCGGCTGCGGCCCCGGCCACTCCCAGCCCAGATGCCACTTGCCAATGCAAAGGGTACGATACCCCTGTTGCTGGAGAAAGCCGGGCACGGTCGGGCGGTCCGCCGCGATCAGCGGCGGCTCGTAGGCGGCGAGCACCCATTCCTGCAGCCGGCTCCGCCAGGCATAGCGGCCGGTCAGGAGCCCGTAGCGAGTCGGGGTGCAGACCGCCGATCCACTGTGAGCATCGGTAAAACTCATGCCCTGGCGCACGAGCCGATCCAAGGTCGGCGTGGCGACCTTGTTTTCCGGATACGAAGCCTGAATGTCACCCACCCCAAAGTCATCCGCGAGGATGACCACGATGTTGGGGGGCCGGGCGGGGGTGGCGGCCGGGAGCCGGGACGGTGCGAGGGCGGCGACCGCCAGCAGCGCCGGGAGCAAGCGATGGGAGTACAAACGCATCGACGGCGATGGTTCCGGCCGGCGCCGGGCGAAGTCAACGTCGGAGAAATGGCTCGATTCACGCCGGTGAAAGGAGCATCACAATTCCCCAGAAATCCCCACTGGCACTCCGCTGAGGAGTGATCATCCCCACCCTTCGCCCAAGAATCACGCCCGAATGCCGGTATCGCGCGCCCACCGCCGCGCCTCACCGGCGACGATTCTGAACCCCACCTTCATGTCCCGAATCCCGACGACTCCTCCCATGCACTTCATCCAATCTTTTGCCGGGCGCATCGCCACGTTGACACTTGCGGTCGGAAGGAGGGGCGCCTGCCCAAGCGCCCATGGCCTGCGCAGCTGGTCGGCGGTTGGGAAACCGCCGCTCCGCGGGACCTGCAACGCTCACCGTCTATCCGAAGTTGCGCGCTTTTTTACTGCCTCGTTTAGACGCCTCGTGCCGCCGGCCGTGGCACTCCTTTTCTGCTTGGGCTGTTTCTCTGCCCAACCCTCCCGCGCCGCCGGGGCCGAAGGTGCGCCGGCAAACGCCCCTGCGGTTCCGAGGACCGGCATGATCGAGGGCCGGGTGTTCAATCCGGCGACCGGCGCCAACTTCGAACTGGCTCGTCTGACCGTCGAAGGGACGCTCCTCGAGACGTTCACCGACTCGGATGGGCGGTTCCGCCTGGTCAACGTGCCCGCCGGCACCGCGCAGGTAAAGGTGTTCTACACCGGCCTCGGCACCTCGACCCAGGCCATCGCCGTCGCGGCCGGCCAGACGACGCAGCACGACATTGCGCTGTCGGCCTCCGGCACGAAACCCGCAGCCACGGTGGCCGGCGCGCCCGTCAGGCTCGCGAAGTTTGTGGTCGGCGACTCGCGCGAGATGAGCGGCACGGCCATCGCGATCAACGAGCAGCGTTTCGCGCCGAACATGAAGAGCGTCGTGTCCACCGACGAGTTTGGCTACGTCCCCGACGGCAATGTGGCGGAGTTTCTCAAGTTCCTGCCCGGCGTGACCATGAACAGCGCCCGCGAGATTTCGATCAACGGTGTGCCGTCCGACAACATTCCGATCACGATCGGCGGTTTCAGCGTGGCCAGCCCGATTGGCAGCGGCGGCAACGGGGGCACGGCCCGCTCCAACTCGATGGATGTTTTCACGACCACCAACATCTCGCGGATCGAGGTTTCCTTCTCGCCCACCCCGGAGTCGGACGGCTCCGCGCTCGCCGGCTCGGTGAACCTGGTCCCACGCAGTTCCTTCGAGCGCTCCCGGCCCGCGTTCAGCGGCAGCACCTACGTCTCGCTGCTCAACAACGGGCACGACCTCCGGCAGCCGTCCCCCTACCGCAAGTTCCATCCCGGATTCGATTTCTCCTGGGTGGCGCCGGTGAACAAGCGGTTCGGATACACGCTCTCCGCCGGGCATTCGATCCGGCAGACCGACACGCCCGTGATCCAAAACGTGTGGCGCGGCGGGGGCACGGCCACCAACGGCGCGGCGTTTCCCAATACCCCCTTCGGCCAGCCCTATCTCTCCAGTCTCGTCGCCCAGGCCACCGGACGGAAGACGACGCGCCGCTCGCTCGCGGCCAGCGCGGACTACCAGCTGACGCGCAACGACCGGCTCACCTTCGCGTTTCAGCTTTCCACCTTCGACGTGATCCTCGACCACACGACGCTCACGCTCGACACCGCCCGCGTGCTCCCCGGCCAGTTCTCGCTCACCTCCACTCGCGGCGCGGTCGGAGCGGGCACCGCGCAACTCGGAACCACGAGCAGCCTGCGGGAGAATTGGACCTACCTGCCGTCGCTGGTCTGGCGGCACGATGCGCCGGGGTGGAAGGCGGACGCCGGCGCGGCGCTCTCCCGCTCCCGCAACCGCACGCGCAACGTCGAGGGCGGGCTGTTCGGCACGACCACCGCGCGGCGCACGGGACTGACGGTGGCCTTCGACGACGTCGGCTATTATCGCCCGCGCACCGTCACCGTGACCGACGGCGCGACCGGTGCGCCGGTGGATCCGTTCTCGCTCGACAACTATGTCGTGACGGCGGCGAACGGCAGTTTGCGCAGCACCGACGACACCCGCCACAGCGCGTACGCCAATGTGCGCCGCGACTTCGCCGGGAGCGTGCCCTTGTCGCTGAAGGCGGGGCTCGATTTTCGGCGCACCGTGCGCGATGGCCGGGGGTTTGGCGCGGCGTATACGTTTTTGGGCCGCGATGGCGTGGCGAGCACGACCCTCACCCCGGCGAGCGACGATCGGGCGGCGCCGTTCCTGAACCCGACTTTTGCGCAGCGCATCCAACTCAACGACTTTCCCCGGGTGACGGGAATTTCGAGCGGCAAGCTGTACGACCATTATCTGGCCAACCCCGCTCACTTTGGGGTGCCGAGCGGCAACACCACCTACCGTTCGGAAGTCAGCCTGTCGAATCGGGCCGGGGAGATTATTTCCGCGGCGTATCTGCGCGGCGACCTGCCGTTGTTGCAGAACCGGCTCAAGCTCGTCGGCGGCGTGCGCGCCGAACAAACCAACATCGACGCCGCCGGACCCCTGACCGATCCGACGCGCAACTACCAGCACAACGCCCAGGGCCAGCCCATCCTCGGCGCCAACGGCCGGCCCCTGACAATCCTGCCCGCGAGCGACGCGCTCGGGGTGTCGAAGCTCACCTACCTTGATCGGGGCGGACGCGTAAAAAAGGAGTATCTGCGGCTGTTCCCGAGCCTCAATGCCAGCTTCAACGTCCTCAGCGATCTGGTCGCGCGGGCGGCGGTGTACACCTCGGTCGGGCGTCCGGATTTCATCCAGTACTCCGGGGGCCTGACCTTGCCCGACACGGAGCTTCCGCCGTCGAACGCCAACCGGATTGTCGTCAACAACGCCTCGATCAAGGCGTGGAGCTCCCGCACGGTGAACGTGCGGCTCGAGTACTATTTCGCCGGTCTCGGCCAGTTTTCGATCGGCGCTTTCCGCCGCGATTACGAGGATTTTTTCGGTGACACCGTCATCCGGGCGCAGCCGGAGTTCCTCGGGCTCTACGGTTTGGATTTCGACGAATACGGAAGCTACGACGTCGTGACCCAGTATAATCTGTCCACCCGCGTGCGCACGGAGGGAACGACGGTGAACTACAAGCAGGCCCTGAGCTTCCTGCCGGCCTGGGCGCGGGGCGTGCAGGTTTTTGGCAACCTCAGCGTGCAGCGCGCGGTCGGCGATGCGGCGGCCAATTTCTCCGGCTACGTGCCGAAAAGCGCCAGTTGGGGCGCGAACCTGACGCGCGAGCGCGTCGTGGTGCACGTGAACTGGAATTATCGTGGCCGCGCGCGGCGGGGCGCGGTGGCCAACGGTCTCAGCATCGAGCCCGGCACCTACACCTGGGGTGCGACGCGCCTGGTCACCGATGTGATTGCCGAATACCGTTTCAGCAAGAAATTCGCGTTCTTCGCCAATCTCCGGAATCTTTCTCACGTGCCCGACGAGGCCGAAATCGTTGGCCCGAGCACGCCGGCCGTCGCACGGCTACGCCAGAGTAACGCCGACTTCGGTTCGCTCTGGACGCTCGGTTTCAAGGGGAGCTTCTGAGGGCGCCCAGCCCGCATTTTTCCTAACGCGGCAACCGCAACCCTCCTCCGGCGGGTGAGGGCACTCGCACTCCATCGGAAGGGCACCGCCAAGCTGGAGAAGGCTCCATAGTTGCGCGCACCAGGCGCGCAACTCGCCAGAAGCAAGCAAACGTTTTCCTTCCTACATCTCGCACTCAACGCTCAAGTAACAGACGAAACTCGGTTGCCGGGAACTTGGGCGTTGAGCGTTTCCGCTCCAGTACCGGCGGACCGGGCAGGGGGCTCAAACTGCCGACCTATTGCGGAACCATCGTGGTCAGATCCGTGAAAGCCTGCAAATCCCCGTCAAACGACGCGACCTTGTCGCCTTGTTCGACGGCCGTCGCGGCCAGGTAACCATCACCGAAATCGACGTTCGCCGCGCTGACCCGCCGCAGAGCGTCGAGGATGCGCCGTCGATGTTCAACTTCGAGGACATTGGATTGAATCAGCGGGATCAGCCTGCCCGCGGCATCGGCCCGGGGATGTTTGTAAACTCGGGCCAGGACATAGAATATTTCCGCCACTGTGACGGCTGAGATGGCCAGCCGGATCCGGCCTGATTTGGCACTCGCGAATAGCTTGGCGGCGGCTGGGGACTGCCGAGGATCGTCGTTCCGGAGGAAACGCAGCACCACATTGGCATCGAGGTGATAGCAGGATGTCATGGTCACTAAGCTTTGCCTCTTTCGCTTTGCCCGGCCCAGGCGGAGCGGGCCTTGGATTTCTCCAGGGGATCGCGCGCCGGCGTGGAACCCGCCGAACCGAAGAGCGACATGATGTCTGGCACCGGCCGGACGAGCGCGCTGCCATCCGGCAGGTCTTCCCAAACCACTTCGACCGACTTCCAACGCGCCCGATATTTCGCCGGAATCGTCGTTTGCCCCTTACTTGAAATCTGAGTCTTTACCATAGCCGCACATCTTTACTTAATGGAAATGGTCGTCAACCGGATTGTCCGTCCGAACTCGGCAGCGGGCGCAGCTCCGGGCCGGTGATTTGTCTGATCGTCCCGGAACTCATTCGACTTCGGAGGGCGACGCTTTGTCGTCGCCGCGATCGCAAGGTGGCACGATACGACATTTCGTTCCGTTCACCGATGGCGGGCCAGGCGCAGGCAACGAGATCCGAATAGGGCGCCGACAATGCGGCGCCCTCCGCAACGACCCCAATCACCGTCTGTTCGGCAACGCGCCCGATCGCGCACTCCGTGGCTCGCGCGCCAAAACCATCGCGGGGTAAACCCGCTCCTACAGCCCAAGCCCCAGCCGGCCCCGCCGCCGCAGGCGGCCTAAGGTTTCGCGCTGCGCGAAACCTACCTCTCACTTCCCGTCGTTCCAGAGGATATGCGTGCCGCTCTTGCCGGCGACCACGAGGTCTTTCCAGCCGTTGCCATCGAGGTCGGCGAGCCGGATCTGCAGGCCGATGCCGGGACCATTCTCGGCGATCATGCGCTTGGCGAAAGTCCGCGTATCCTTGTTCCAAGTATAGTAGGCGACGCAGCCCGGCTCGTTGTCGCCCGGGTCGTTGCCGCTGTGGGCCTTCACCCGGCGGCCGGTGATGAGATCGGGTTTGCCATCGTTGTCGATGTCCGCCCAGACGAGGCAGTGGTTCTGGGAAATCTTGTCGTCGATCACGTGGTGGCGCCAGTTCGTGCTGCCGTCCCGGTTGTCATCCTTCCGCTCCTCCCAATACAGGCCGTAATTGTGGCCGTGCCCCCAGATGATGTCGTTGCGGCCGTCGCCCGTGAGATCGACCACGATCATCGGCGTGCTCGCATGCGGCCGCGTCCAGTCGGCATGGCGCTTCCATTGCTTCGTCAAAGCGCCGTCCTTGGGCCGCTCATACCAGCCGTTGCCATAGATGAGATCCTCCAGGCCGTCGCCGTTGATGTCGCCGAAGCCGATGCCATGGCCGTTCACAAACGGCGCTCCCGCCTGAATCACCCACGGCAGCAAAATGGGTTCGCCTCGGTCATTTTTCGAAAACCGGTAGGCCATGACGGCGTTGGCGGGGCCATACGAATTGACGACGTATTCCGGTTTGCCGTCGCCATCCATGTCGCGGAAATCGCTCCACTCGTTCTGGGCGAGGCCGCTGTCGATCAACACGTGCTGCTTCCATAGCGCTCCGGATTTCAGGCCGGAAGCGCCGGGATTTTCGTACCAGCTGACGTTGGTGTCGCCGAACGAACCGCTGACGATGTCCGGGAAGCCGTCGCCGTTTACGTCGTGGGCGTGTTCGCCGCAATTGGTGAGGTAGTCCCGGTCGAACTTCTCGAGTTTGCGGAGCGGGCGCTTCGTCTTGAAATCCGGCCCGGCGTACCAGAACTCCCCGGCACTGACGTCGAGTTTGCCATCGCGATCGAAGTCGGCGACTGCGCAACCCTCGTTGTTGTCGACATGCAGTTGTTGCACGCGGAATTTCAGGCCGGGTGCCGCCGCGCCTTTCTTGGCGTTTTTCGGGGCGACGGTGGCGGTTCCGCCCTTGGGCGCGTCCGCCGCCCAGGTCAGAAGGGGCAGGCAGGCGAGTGTCAGAGTGAGGAGACGGGTGAGACTCGGACCGGTGGTTGAGTTCATGACGGGTATTCGATTGGAGACGACAACAGCAGGATGACAGGTGGCAGCGGCAAGGTCGCGGCAGATCCACCCGCCCTCATCGGGTCACAATTGTGCGCGTGGGTGCAAGCCTCGGTTGCGACGCGTTGAGAATGCGGCCCACTTCGGACGGCGGGAGCGGACGGCTGAATTGTTCATGCTCCAGCCGGTGATTGGTGTAGCCGGGCTCGCTGAGCCCGGTGTCCGCGTACCGCACCCCTCAATAACTGCCGGTCGCAACCACTCGAGTCAGGGAATTGCAGCCCCGGGGACAACAATTCGATGCCGGCGGATCGGCCGGTGGTGAAGTGGAAGGCGACGGCCACCAGACAATCGGTGCGCGAGCCGAGTCAACGGCCACCAGGGGTGTTGCGCGCGAACCGGACACTTTTCCGTGAATTACACCAGCGGCAGTTCGTCTTCTGGCTCGGTTTTTTGGGGCGCACCGTAGGCGGCCTGATCCTCGGCGGCAAAGGCGAGCGTTTCTCCGCGGACAGGATAGTCGGCGGCCGCCACCTTGGGGCCGTGGGTGCTTCCCTTTGCCGAGGCTTGGCAGGATGAAAATGCACCGGGCCAGCCGCCGTGTTTGGTGATGACCACGTCGATTTCTTTCATCAGCCGGATGGTTTCCGAGTGACGGGTGACCCAGGCGAGCAGGCGCTGAAGCAGCCGCCAGCACGAGCCCTCGAACGCCTTGGCGGAGCTCTCGAAGCGCTTGAGAAAAAGGGTGCGGATGAGCGTGACGACCTGCTTCTGGCGGCCCTCGTCCCACTTCGCCGATTGGTCGGCGGCTTTGTCGCCTTTCCAGTAGGCGAGCGGGTAGTAGGAGAGCCTTCACAAGAGCGCTTTCGACACGCCCCCAGTCGGGGGCGTGCGTCGAGCGCCGTCTTGTTCGGTCCGAAATTTCCTAGGTTTCGAGAAGGACAGCAGCCGAAGCTACGCGAAATTGATTTTAGTTTGCTGGTGCTGGGCGGTGAGTGATTTCTCCGAGTGCAACCAAGTTAGTGGCGCAGTCGCCGCGGCGGTGCAAGGCGCGAGATGCGCCCGGACAAACTGAGAATTTGGGCTTGAGAAACGACCCCAACCGACCATCGTTTTGGCACTAGACCGCTACGCCCGTAGGCGGGCAACTATCCGGCCCCTGCGGTTTCGACCGCAGGGGTCTTGTTTTATCCCAACATGAAAGTCGCGATTCTGATCGACGGTGAATGGTTTCGCCGCGGCTTGACCAGCTTCTTGGCAAACAGCCGCACGGCATAACCGCCGACATCATGTATCGCAACGCCTTGCTCGCGTTGCAGCCGGGAGAGAATCTCTTCCGCGTATTTTACTACGACTGCCCGCCGTTTGGCGGAAAAGAGACCAACCCGATCAGCGGGCAGATGGTCGATTTCAAGCCGCTGGGCAAATTTCAGGCGCGCACGCTTTTTCTGAAAGAGATGGGAGAAAAACCGTTCGTCGCGTTGCGCCTTGGCGAAGCCCGCAACCGGGGCTGGACTCTTTCGGACAGTTTCATCAAGCGGGCAATGGGCGCCAAAGTACACATCCCGCCCGCCGCGACCGATGTGTTCGTAAACCTCGAGCAGAAGGGTGTCGACATGCGCATCGGCATCGATGTTGCCACCCTCGCATTGAAGAGAATCGCCGACCGAATCGTTCTCATCTCCGGCGACACCGACATGATCCCAGCGATGAAGCTCGCCCGCCGTGAAGGAGTTCAAGTTGCCTTGGTGGATTTCGCGGCCGGCGGTGGCCTGCACCGTCAGCTCGTCGAAGACTCCGACGAGCGTCGGATAATCACGCCCGTACCATGAGTGCGCCCCCGCCCATGTCTTCCGCGCGTGAGGACCACTTCCGAATGGCAGAGGTCAGGCCAAGGGGGGCAGCTTTAAGTTTTTCAGTGCGCTGCTGGATGAAGGATCGATCCGAGCTGCGGTGATGACGGAAGGCGCAGACGTACTGGCTCACGGCGACGGGGGTACTCATCTGCCGGTGCTCGGTCAGCCAACGGTTGCTCGCGTCAATCAACTGAAAAACTTAAAGCCAGCCCCCCTCGTGCCTCCTTGATATCCGAGTCCATCCGCGTCTATCCGTGGTTCAACTGCGGTTTTTAGGATTATTGAAAGCCATGGGAATCATCCCGTCGGGGGCGGCGACTTGAAACCGGCGAACTGACACCCCGCCTCATTCCACAGTTTCGACGCCGGCGGGGCGGGGCCGCACGTCTCCGCCGTGCCGATACTGCAACAGCTCACGCGGGGCGACCCCGTGCACCGACTTGAACGCGCGCGAAAAATGATACGGGTCGGCAAAACCCACGCGCTGGGCGACCTCCTTCACGAGCCCGCCATGCTCGATGAGATGTTCGGCCGCGAGGTTCATCTTCCGGCGCAGCAAATACTGGTACGGAGTCGAACCCTGGAAACGTCGGAACCAGCGGCACACACTCGACGTTTCCACGCCGGCCACCCGGGCAATTTCCTCCAGTGAACCGAGGCGCTCCGCCCCCGCGTCGATCAGCGCCTTGCAGCGGAGAAAAGCCTCGCGCGCCGGCTCACTCGGGTGCGGCGCCAGCGTCGAGATATCCTCGATTTTCAACAGCAGCAGCTCAAACAAAGCGGCGCAGATCCGTCGCGCCAGCGCACCCGACCGCTGCCCTTCCCGCAACAAATCCTCGAGCACACTCGTCACCTCCGCATGGGCCGCGAGTTGCCGGGCGCTGCCCGGACCGACCCCGCAACGTCGCAACCGCGGCGCCACCCCCTCCCCCGCCAGACCCAGGAAATATTTCACCATCGGATGGTGTGGATCGGTGTGGATCTCGCAGTCAGTCGTCGGGCCGTAGGCAAACACCATGCCGGGTCGCAGCGTGTGCCGGCGACGGCCAAGGCGCACGCTGCCCTGCCCCGCCAGCACATATTCGAGCACGTAGAACGGAAATTCGCGCCGCGCGATCACGTAGTCGGGGTTGCAATGCTCGCGACCGCCCAAGGTCAGCGTCAGCGGATCCCGCCGGCGCGGGGCGAGGTTCAGGAAAAAATAGCGCGCACCGGTCACCTGCTGCGACAACAGCCGGGCGGCGTCGGGGCGGTCGATTTTATCCATGCGAATGCCGCATCTATCCATTCCGCCCGACGCATTTCGAGCGCAAAGTACTCCAGCCCGCTTGGACAGACCATCCTCCGCTGGTTGAACCCTTCAAAACACTCGCAACCACCGATGCCAGCCGGCGGACCAAGCCGTGCGACGCTCGGCCTCAATTCATGAACCGAAAAATCTCGCGACAACTCCTTTTCCGCCGCTCGCGGCGATCTTAGGAATTTGTCGGCAAGGTCACTCCCAATCGTCCATTAAATTCCAAATCTCCACCACACCATGTCCCGCACCCGACAAATTCTTCTCGTCGCCAACGGCGACCTCCGCCAATCCGCCAACGCCGTGTGCTGGCCCGCCCAGCGCGAAATGGAAAAGGCCCTCACCGCCGCCGTCGCCCGGCTCGGCTTCAAGCTCGTCCGCGCGCATCCCTACAAGCCGGCCGTCCAACACGGTTTCATCGGCTCGCAGAAAGAGGGCATGGCGGTGTTCGCCACGATCGACCCCACGACCCCGATCATCGTCGCCGAAGCGGTGTGGCAGTACTCGCACCACCTGCTGCACGGGCTGATCTCCCACCGGGCGCCGATCCTGACCGTCGCGAACTGGAGCGGCACCTGGCCCGGGCTCGTCGGCATGCTCAACCTCAACGGCTCGCTCACCAAGGCGGGCGTGAAATACTCCACGCTCTGGAGCGAGGACTTCACCGACGAGTACTTCCTCAACGGACTTTCGTCCTGGCTGAAGCGCGGCGTCGCCCCGCACCGCACCGCGCACGTGAAGCCGCTCGCGCGAGCCACCGTGCCACCGAAGGCGCGGGCAGTCGCCCGGCGCATCGCCCTGGATCTGCGCCGGCGCAAATCCATCATGGGGATCTTCGACGAGGGCTGCATGGGCATGTTCAACGCGATCATCCCCGACGAGCTCCTCTTCCCGACCGGCGTCTACAAGGAGCGGCTCTCGCAGTCGGCTCTCTACTATGGCGCGACGCAGGTCAGTGACGCCGAGGCCCGGGCCGTCCTCGCCTGGCTCGTGCGGAAGGGGATGAAGTTCCATTTCGGCACCGACGAAAAGACCGAGCTGACCCGGGCGCAGGTCCTCTGGCAGTGCAAGACCTACGTCGCCGCGCTGCGGATCGCGGATGAGTTCGGTTGCGAGACGATCGGCATCCAGTACCAGCAGGGACTCAAGGATCTCCTGCCCGCCAGCGATCTGGTGGAGGGAATTCTCAACAACCGCGACCGCCCGCCGGTGAAGAACGCCGCCGGCAAGATCATCCGCCGGGGCCGGCCGTTGACGCATTTCAACGAGGTCGACGAGTGCGCCGGCCTCGACGGGCTCTTCACCAACCGCGTGCACACCGCCCTCGGCCAGCCGGTCGAGAACACCCTGCACGACCTGCGCTGGGGTGCCTATGACCAGAGCGGCACGACCGACGAGTACGTGTGGGTGTTCCTCATCTCCGGCAGCGCCCCGCCCGCGCATCACATCGGCGGATACAAGGGGACCGACTCGCTGCGCCAGCCGCCGATGTATTTCCGGCTCGGCGGCGGCACAGTGCGCGGCATCGCCAAACCCGGCGAGATCGTGTGGAGCCGCGTGTTCGTGGCCAACGGCCAACTCAAGATGGATCTCGGCCGGGCGAAAGTCATCACGCTCCCGCGCGAGGAAACCGAGCGCCGCTGGAAGGAGACGACGGTGCAGTGGCCGATCATGCACGCCGTCACCTACGGGGTGAGCCGCGATCAGATGATGGCGCGACACCAGGCCAACCACATCCAGGTCGCCTACGCCAGGAGCGCGAAAGCCGCCGACCTCGCCCTCTACGCCAAGGCCGCCCTCGCCGCCGAACTCGGCCTCGAGGTCAGCGTCTGCGGCACGAAGGCCGACGGCTCGGCGTTCTGAGCGGCTTCGCCTGCGGCGAAACCTGATTATCCCAGTCCAGCAATGTCTGCCTGAATGGAGGCGGGGTGCTCCCACCCCGTATCCACTTCACTTGCGGATCACGCACAACGGCGAAGGGTTCGATGTGATGCTCCACCACTCGCCGCCGGCGGTGGATTCGTCGGGCGGTTTACGCACCAGCCCTGCGCTCGGCCCACAATTCCGATTCAGCGACTTCAAGTCGGAGCTGTCGAGAGTCGCAACGTGACCGGAATGGCGCTTAAGTTTTTTTCGAGCGGCGACAGCTGTTACCATGGCAAATTTCGCGGTCGTCGGGGACTTTTGGCAGGGGAATGGGTGGCAAGGGAATGAAAGGTCGGCGGATTTATTCCTCTGCCACCGATTCCTTTGCCATCCTGCCCCAGCGCCCATCGCCGAAAGCGGACCCGCAAGGTCCAGGGAAAGACCGTGAGCCTCGCCGTCTCCCGGGCGCAATCCGGGTTGCTCGCCGCAGCCATCGCCAACTGGCGCGCGGTGCAGACCTCGCTCAAAGCGAAGCAGCAGGTAAGCCGCGGCGTGCTCTTCACGACTCTGGCAGACACGCAACGCCGCAAGCGCCTCCGGAAGAAAGTCCTCGTTATTACTTAAGCGCCATTCCAACGTGACCCCGTCGGGCGGCACAGTTTCAAGTCGGTGTGGCCGACGAGTCGCCACGTGCCCCGTCGGGCTGCCCGCGAATCCTCCGGCTGCCACTCAGAACCCCGTCTGCACGGAAAGTCCGACGCGGCTCGCCAGTTTGTCGTGCTGCCGGATGTCGGCGGCATATCCCAGCGTCACGCTCAGGTTCTTGGCGAAGAAAAGCGTGGCGGCCCCGCCGAGTTGGAGGCCGCGCCCGTCGCCATCCGTGATCCCCACCACCGTGGGCCGCGTGAAGTTGTTGGCCAGCTGGCCCGCCACCCGGCGCGTCTGGTTGGTGAACTCGCCGTGCCAGACGGCGTTGAAATCCCAATGCAACACGTGCGTCGCCAGCTTCGTGTCGGCGCCGAAATCGAGACCCACGCTGCCCGCGGAACTCTTTGCTTTCTGCTCGGCAAACGCCATCGCGAGTGACGGCACGTCGCGCTCAGTGTAGGCTCCCATCGTCACGCGCTCGGTGCGCAGTCCGAGCCACGGGCGCAGGTTGAACCCGGCGGCGTCCACGGTCCAAATCGCCTTGGCGCCCGCGCCCCAATGCGTGCCGCTCGCCTTGCCGTTGGTTTGAAATCCGCCGAACGCCGTCGTGCGGTGCGCGCCCTTGACGCTCGCCACCCCATAATCGCCGTCGATCGCCAGTGTCACCGGTCCGCCCTGCCACTGGCCATAAAGCCGGCCGGACTGATCCTCGAGGGTAAAATTGCCGCCGCCCGCGCTGACCTTGGCCACGAGGCGGCCCGTATTGATCGCCCCACCGGCGGTGAACCCGTCGCTCACCCGCAGGTCGACGCCCGCGGTGACGACCTGCGCATCGTAAGCAAATTTCGGCCGCAACCCATCGGCCACACGATTGCCGCTGCCGTAGCGGAGCGAGGCGAAGGCGTCCGCCCGGCCCACGACCCGAGCCGAACCGGCGAGCTGGGCGAGCCGGGCGTCGATCGCGCCGGCGGCGAGACTTTGCAACGCGAGCGCGGCCGTACCCTGGGCCGCCGCAAAACCGAGCACGGGCTCCGGGTTCAACGCTTCCGTGACGACGCTCGCGAGGAGGGCGTGCGTTTTGGCGGACGGGTGGATGCCATCGAAAAACGCGTAACCATTCGGATCGCCGCCGCCGCCAGCGCTGGCGGGAAGGATGATGCCGCTGGTCGCGTTGGCGAAACCGAGGGCCTTGAAATCGAGCTGCACTCGCACGATCAGCGCGGCCCCATCGATGCGCGTCAGGTTGACGTCCGGCGCACCGGCCGCGATGAGCCCGAGGCGGGCATCGAACTCGGCGTTGTAGGCGAGCGAACCGGCCGTCAGCAACGAGCCGCCACCGGAGGAGAGGCCCGTGGGCGTGAACCCGATGTCGGGCATGTTGACGACGAGGATATTCTTCGCGCCGAGCGTGACCAGGGACTGAATCGCATTGGCCGTCGCCTGCGCGGCATTGATTCCCGCCGGCGCCATGGCGGCGGGGTTTCCCTGGCCCGCCGTATTCAGAATATCATTCGCGCCCATCCACACCGTGAAAAGATCGGTGCGCTGCACCGTGACAGCATGAGACTGGAACAGCTGGAGCTGCACGGGCAGCGACGGAAACGGCACCGCGCTCAGCGCCGGCACCGCGGTCGCGCCGCCAAACGCAAAGTTCATGCTCGTCTTGACCGCGGCGGGTGCGACGGAGCCGATCGCGAGATTGTTGCCGAGCAACTCGACGAAGGTCGGGCCGTTCGACCAGCGGCCGCCGAAATTGAGCGGGTTGGTGTTGATGATGCGGCCAGACGCCAGGTAGGCGTTGCCGTTGTCGCTCAGGCTGTCGCCGAACGAATACTGGTTGGTAAACGTGCGGTTTTGCGCGAAGGCGGCCGCCCCAAGAACGGCGAGCGCGACGGGAACTCCAGCGAAGCGAAGAGCGATTTTCATGTGAGGGATTAGACTACCAGCATGAAGACGCCCCAGCACCCGCCATGCAAGCCCGCGGAGGATTGGGAATTCTGACGCGCGGCTTCAACGGGCCGGCGGCGGCCCCCGTGGTTGAGGCGGTCACCAGCCGCCACGGCAACGGGGTACGGGTGCCGACTTCCCGTGGGATCGACCAGGCCCCCATCGCCCCTTCAACCGACCAGTTGTTTCACCATCGCGTGAATCATGCGCGGCAGATCGTAGGGAAAGCGCGCGGTGATGAGGTTGGCGTCAATCACACAGGGTTCGTCCAGCACCGTGGCGCCCGCATTGGCGAGGTCGGGGTGGATGTTCCAGACTGCGGTGGCCTTCCGCCCCCGGAGGATGCCCGCGCTCACCATCACCCACTGGCCATGGCAGATCGCACAGGTCGGTTTGCCGGCTTCCCACATGCCGCGAACAAACGCCTGCGCCAACGGATCGGCCCGCAGGGCATCGGGGTTCCAACAGCCGCCCGGGAAGATGCAGGCGTCGTAGTCGGTGACCTTCGCCTGATCGAGGTAACGGTCGATCTGGAGCCAGCCGGCATTCTCCATGAGCCGGATCGCCAGGACGTGCGTGGCGCACTGTGCCGGAAAGCGCAGGCCGAGCGTCGGATGAAATTCACCGATCCGCGGCGACACGACGTGCACCGTGGCCCCGTGCTCGGTGAGCCAGCGAATCGAACCCGTGATCTCCACTTCCTCGACGCCGTTGGTGCAGCAGATGGCGATCGCTTTCCCCCTCAGCAGAGTCGGATTCGACGGCGGATCAAAAAGGAAACGGTGCAGCTCGCGATTCAGCTCGCCGTCGGCCGTGGTCAGCAACTCGGTCGAAATCGACGGCACGAGCGCCGGCGTCATCAAGGTCTGGGCCCGCCGAATGGCGGCGTGGCGAACGGGTGCGGAGTCGGGGGTGGAGTTCATGCGTCGGCAGACCGAAGTCGAACGCCTCGCCGACGAACTGGCAAGGGCGGCAACGGGGCGGCTGGCGGCCCGGCGCCCCGGCTTTCGCCCCGTCCAGAACATCTTCGACACCGCGCCTCCGCGCGCGGTACACCCCGCCCCGGTTCCAGAAGCGGACAATCTTGCCAACGAGGTTTCTCATGCAGGACTTATCTGTCTCCCGTCGGGCTCTGTTGAAAGGTGCCGCGTCGGCCGCGGCCCTCATGACGTTTCCACCGCGGTTGCCAGCCCAGGCCGACGAAGGCGGACGCGTGCTGTGCGAATACCTCGGGGCCGGCGCCATCGGTCCGGTCCGCGAAGTACACGTGTGGACGAACCGGCCGATCTGGCCGCAGGGCGTGGAACGGCCCAAGGAAAAGGCCACGGTGCCCGCGACGCTCGATTGGGATCTCTGGCTCGGCGTCGCTCCGGAGCGGCCCTACAGCCCCGCGTATCATCCCTTCAAATGGCGCGGTTGGCGCGATTTCGGCACCGGTGCCCTCGGCGATATCGGGTGTCACTCGTTCGCGCCCATCGCCCGCGCCTTGCAGCTCGGCGCTCCCACCAGCGTCGAGGCGACGTGCAGCCCCTTGTTCAAGGAGACGTTTCCGGTCCGCAGGCGGAAACCGTGCTGCTCGGCAACATCGCCCTGCTGACGAAGAAGCGGCTGCAGTGGGACGCCCCCAACCTCCGCATCACGAACGAGCCCGCGGCGAACGAGCTGCTGCGCGGAAAATACCGCGAAGGTTGGGGCGTGTAAGCCCGGGCGCACCGCGGAATCGTAGCTGCGCTACCGCGCGCGGTCCAACGCCTGCTCCAGCCGCTCCGCCATCTGGCTGCGGTTCACCGGGCAGCACCAACCCTGCATCGACCCGCGCGGTCAACCCACCGATCGCTACTCCAAGCGCGCGGGTGTACTTCGCCGGCGCTACATTCCAGACCTTGATGTCCTCGCAGTAGCCGTCCTTGCCGGAGACGCCGAGTTCGATCTTGGACTTGATCGGGTGGCCGATGCCGGGGGACTGCAGATAGCCGACGGGACTAGTGGCGCGACCAATAACTTTCGTGACGTGTAGCTGCGAGCGCCAGCGAGTGGACCACCGGCGCGCTCCACTCGCTGGCGCTCGCCGCTACTTGTCACGCTACTTTGCGGTCGGCACACCAGTTCATTGTTGGACGACGCCTGCTTTCAGAGCGAAGAAGCGGGATAACCTCCGCGGCGCTCTCAGGGTCTGAGGATACTGACGTCCTGAGGGTCTGTGGCCCAAATCACGTCCCCAATGAGGACTACCAACTCGCTTTCGCGCCGGCCCACCGCCGTCTTCACTTCAGCCGCTTCGACAGGAAGAGCGCTTCGCCGGCGCCGGGTTGGAGGGAATAGCGCTTGAAGCCGGCGGCGAGGTAGGTCCGCAGGGCCCGGTGGTTCTGGTCCAACACCTCCAGCGTGAGCTTGCAGCAGCCGAGCTCGCGCGCCCGGGCCTCGACGGCGGCGAGCAAGATACGGCCGACGCCGCGGCCCCGGTGTGTCGGCACAACGGATACATCGTGCAGGTTCACGAGCGGCTTGGCCGCAAACGTGGAAAAACCCAGAAAACACACCGCCACGCCCACCGGGGCTTCGCCGTCGTAGGCCAGGAAAATCAGCGTCGTGGGATGCTGGCGCAACCCCGGGATGAGCCGCGCGCGCGCTTCGGCGGAGAGGGGCGCGCCGTCCCCCATCGGGTCGCGCGAGTAGGCATCGACCATCGCCAACACCGCCGCCTGGTGATCCGGCCGGTCCATGTCGGCCTGCACCGTGCGAATCGCGGAAGCTCCCGGAATGGTCGTCATGCACCCACGCAACACCACGGCCGCGCGCCCGTCCACGCCGAATCGGCGATACCCCGGTACAGGGCGTATTTCTCAGAGTTGACGGTGGCGGCCGGAAGGAAGGGCGCCTGCCCAAGCGCCCTTTCCTGCGCCGCACGTCGGCGGTTGGGCAACCTCGCCTCAGGCGGGCAAGCCGCCGCTCCCCACCGCCCTGGGTATTCTCTGCGTTCTTGCCCTGTCTCTGCGGTGTCCAAGGCTTGGAGCGACTGAACGGAAGGTTGCCCCGCAGCGACGGGACCAGCACGCGGAGGCCGGAGAAAGAAAGAGTCCATTTTCGCACCACACTCGGCCCGGAGATCATTGGATCGCCGCCGACCGCCATTCGTCGCAAAGGCATTGCAGCGGGCCGTTGTTTCCGTCGGTGTTCGCGCCAACCAAAACCATGCGGACAACAATCCTTTTCCTTCTCTTGGCAGCGACTTCAACGGCCGAAGAGCTCACGTGGCCGCAGTTTCGCGGGCCGGGGGGTTCGGCGGTGGCGGACGGCGCCACGCTGCCCGTCACCTGGTCCGCGACGAAAAACGTGACCTGGGTCGCCGAGGTTCCCGGCAACGGCTGGTCGTCCCCGGTGGTCGCCGGCAACCGCGTCTTCGTTACGACCGCGCGAGGCGCGATCAAGCCCGCGCAGACCGGCATTTTCGGCAACGACTATATCGCCGAGTTGAAGAAGCAGGGCCTGCCCGACGACGAAGTGAACAAACGCGTCTTGGCGCGCGACATCGAGCTGACGCGCGAAATCGAGGAGGTGAGCTACCTCGTGCTCGCCTACGATGTCCGGACCGGAAAGCGGCTCTGGGAGCGCGAGGCGCACCGCGGCAAGCCGTTTGGCGGCCGGCATCGCAAGAACACCTACGCCTCCGAAACACCCGCCACCGACGGCGAGCGGATCTTCGCCTCGTTCGGCGGCAACGTCGGCCTCTTCTGCCTTTCGCTCGACGGCCAGGTACTCTGGCAGCGCTCGTGGGTGCCACAGTCCATCTACCTTGATTTCGGCACCGCCTCCTCCCCCGTCGTGCACGCCGGAAGCGTGTATGTGCTGCGCGATAGCGAGGGCGAGTCGTTCCTGACCGCGCTCGACGCGCAGACCGGCGCCATCGCGTGGACGACCTCGCGCACCGAGCTTGCCGCGAAAAACAAATCCGGCTGGGCGACGCCCTTCATCTGGCAGACCCCGGAACGCACCGAGATCGTCACCGTCGGCAAAGGCATGGTGGTGAGCTACGGCCTCGACGGCCGCGAACTCTGGCGTCTGCGCGGCATGACCCCTGCGACGCCCTCGCCCGCGGTCGGCGGCGGCCTGCTCTTCGTCGGCTCGGGCTCGCAAGGCGAAAACAACCGCCCGCTCTACGCCATCAGGCCCGGCGCCACGGGAGACATCTCGCTCCCTGAGGGCGAAACTTCCGGCCCGTTCGTCGCGTGGTTCCAGCCACGCGGCACACCCTACACCGGCTCGCCGCTGTATTATCGCGGGCTGCTCTATTCGATCAACGACGGTGGCATGATGCAGGTTTTCGAAGCCGCGACTGGTCGCGAGATCTACCGCGAGCGCATCGGTGGCTCGGGCAACACGTTTTCGAGCTCACCGATCGCGAGCGCCGGCCGCATCTATGCCTTGAACGAAAACGGCACCACGTTTGTCTTCGCCGCCGGCGAAAACTATTCCGAGCTCGGCAAGAGCCCGCTCGGCGAAATGAGCCTCGCCACGCCCGCCGTCACCGGCGCCAGCCTCTTCCTCCGGACGCAGACCAAGCTGTATCGCCTCTCGGAGGCCGCGCCGTAGGGCCCCGCGGCCTTCGGGACCAGGGCGGGCGACCGAAGGAAGACGCGGTGCGAGACCTACCGGTGCTGATCGAGCAGGATGGGATTCCCATCCGGATCAGTCAGCATGAGGCTCGCCGGGCCTTTCGTCTTTTCGTCGGCCTCGGTGTCGAGTTTCAACCCCTGCGCCTTCAACTGACGCTGGATTTCACGCACGTCCTGGAATTCCGGCAGCGGCTGGTTCTGCGACGTCCAACCTGGATTGAACGTGAGCGTGTTGCGCGGGAACAACCCTTGAAAAAGGCCGATGGTCGTCTCGCCGTTGCGCAGGATCAGCCAGTGCTTTCCTTGGTCGCCCAATACCTGGCTAAAACCAAGTTTTTCATAGAACGCACGCGATGCCGCGATGTCCTTGACGGACAGGCTCACGGAAAATGCGCCGAGTTTCACGGCGGGTTTGCTGTTTTTGGAGGCCACGGTGGCCCCGATGGCCGCGGCGGCGGCAACGAGTGCGAGGACGAGGAGGGATTTCAATGTTCTCATGCGACCCACCTGCTAGCAGATCTTTTGTTCGAAGACTTGCCAATTTCTGCCAAGCGCACGCAACGGTCCAGCCGTGGTTGAACTGACTTGGTCCGACTCGGCCAACAATTCAGTCCGGTGGTGGCGGCGGAAGTCTCTGCGGTGCTCACGGCCAGTGGCTTTGGGAGTGAAGCGGCCGTGCAAAAGGTGGAGCAGAAAGCCGACGGCACGTCGACGGGCCTCACCTCGACCGGAAGATCTCGCTGGCGAGGGACTCCACGAGGAGGGTGCGCAGGCCGTAACCGTCGTTCTTCACGGCCTGCAGGAGGTCGTCGATCACAAAGTCGTCGCTGGGCTCCAGGTGTCGGCCGGTGGCGTAGCTGAGAAACTGCCGGATGAGGTGGCGGGTGAAAATATCCGTGCGACTCGCGACGAGGATGGTTTTGAAATCGTGAAAGCCGGCATAGGTCTGCCCGGAACCAAACTCGCCGCTGGAATCGATCTGCGGGGCGGGCGCATTGCCCCTGGGTTTGGCATAGGTCGCGCGCCAGCGGCCGATGGGGTCGAAGCTCTCGAGACTGAAGCCGAGCGGGTCGATTTTCCGATGGCACTCGGCACAGGCGGGGTCGGCCCGGTGTTTCGCGAGCCGCTCGCGGATGGTGGTTGCGCCGCTCACATCCGCCTCGACCGCGGGAACCACATCCGGCGGCGGGGGCGGCTTGATGCCGAGGATGTTTTCCGAGACCCAGACGCCGCGCGTCACGGGCGACGTTTCCACTCCGTTCGCACTGACCGTGAGCACACCCGCCATGCCGAGCAGGCCGCCCCGCTGGCGATTGCCCGCGAGGCTGACCCGCTGAAAACCGTCGGCGAGGCGGAGGGTCGTCTGCTCGGGCAGGTTGTAGAGTTTGGCCAGCCGCTTGTCCGCAAAGGTGTAGTCGGCGTCGAGAAACTGCCGCACCGAGCCGTTTTCCCGGAGCAGATGACGGAAAAACAGGCGCACTTCCGTCTTCATCGCCTCGGGCAGGTTCTCGGCGTAATACACGCGCGACGATTCACGCGCGGGCGGCTGGCTGCCGAGATCGCGCAGGTTCAGCCAGGCGTCGAGGAAACCGTGCACGAATCCGCCGACGCGATCGTCCGCGAGGAGCCGCGTGCTTTGCTGCCGCAGTTCCCGGGGCTCGGTCAGCCGCTTGGCGGCGGCGGCGGCGAGCAACTCCGGGTCGGGCGGTGCGCTCCAGAGCGCGTAGGAAAGTCGCGACGCGAGATCGTAGGGGCCGAGCCGGGGATTTCTTTCATCCGTGATTTCGCTGAAATAGAGAAACGACGGCGAGCACAGGATCATCTTCAGCGTATCCAGCGCCGCCTGACGCGGCGTCGCTTTTTCCGCGATCCGCCGGTCATAGGTTTTCCGGATGCCGGCGCGGTCGGCCGACGTCAGCGGGCGGCGATACGCGCGGGCGCCAAAGGCCTGGAGCCGCTCGAGCGCCTGCGGCGGTTGAAAGCCGCGCGCACCAAACACCGCGATCTCCTCAAGGCTGCCCCCGCTCTCGGGGATGGGGCCCGCCAGCTTGATCTCGCCGATGCGGATGTGCGGGAGTTTCCCCTCCCGCAGGAGGTGCGTGCGGCTGACGCCCGCCTTGGCAAACCGACCCTGGAACTCGTCCGCGTAGCGCTTGTTGATCGCGATGACGGATGCCCGCGATTCGTAAGGCCCGTTGGGGAAGATGAAGCGGGGCGTCTGCCCGGCTTCGAGCCAGACGCGAAACTTGATCCACGCCGGTTGATCGTCCGGCACCGCCGCCTGCGCGAGGAGCGGTTCGATCGCCTGGGGATAGTGAATGTGGTTCTTGGTGGCGTCGCCGGGCACGATCCCGAGCAGGAAGGGTTCGGAAAAATCGATGCCGAAGATCGTGGGATCGTAATGGGTGTCGCGGTGCATCGCCTGCGCCAGAACCTCGAGTTCGTAGAGCCCGGAGACCGGCACGCCCTTGAGGAAGTCCTCGATATGGCCGTAGCCGCCCTGACGCGTGTCGGTGTTCGGCTGCTCATACAGGCAAAGATACTTGTTGGCGAAGGCCGCCTTGTGCGGGCCCGACAGCTCCTCGTATTGCACGAAATTGCCGGTGAAGTGCCATGAATTCGGCGTGGTCGCCGGACGGCCGAGACGCATCTCGACGAGGCGATTGGCGGCCTGGAAATACTGATCCAGCAGGAAGCCGGACGTGACGAGCGATTGCCCGATGGTGTCAATGTGCTCGCTCGCCTTCTCCTTCGGAAATTCGGCCGTGAGGCCGAGGGTGTCCACCCGGCGACCAAAGAGGGTCGCGAGCGTGTTCTCGTATTCCCGGTTCGACAGCCGCCGCATCACCGTGCGGGCAGCGGTGCTTTCGAACTGGGCGCGCGCGGCCGCGATGCCCTCCCGCAGGACCCGGATGACAGCGAGCCGCTCGTCGTCGGTGGGATGAAGTTCCGCCTTCGCGGGCGGCATTTCCCCCAGCGTGAGCTGATCAACGAGATCCTTGGCCGTGATGAGATCCGCCACTTTGGCGAGCGGCAGCTTGAAACTCTCGAATTCGCGATCGCCTTTCTCGGTCTCCCGGTCGTGGCACTTCAGGCAGTATTTCCCCACAAACTGCGCAAGCACTTTTTGCCCGGGCGATTCCGCGGCGTGAGCGGCAGTCGCGCCGAGCGCGAAACCGAGGGCAATTATCCTGCCCACCGACGTGCGAAATGTTCGGACCCAATCTTTCGACCCAGAGGTCACAGAGGAAACCCCGGGGTCACGGAAAATGAGGAAACAAAAATTTTTCACCACGGATTTCACGGATCATCACGGATAAAGGCAGGGATTGGAACCGTGCTCATCCGGGTGATCCGTGGCCAATTTCTGGGGAATTGCTCGGTGCACTCCGGCTCGGACTCCGTGTTCTCTGGGGCAAAGATTGGATCCTTTTCGGGTGGTTCCTCGGACTCCACCTTACACGATCCCGAACCTACCGGTGCTGTTGCCGAACGAGTCAGTCTCGACGCCCATGCGCTGCGCGATGTCGACGTAGAGATTGCACAGGGGCACCTTGTTCGGCCCCGCCGACGGGACCTTTTTGAACTCGCCATGACGATAGCCGCCGCCGGCGAGAATGATCGGGAGGTCGGAGTTCTTGTGGGTGTTCGCATCGCCGATGCCGCTGCCGAAAAGCACCGACGTCGAGTCGAGCAAGGTCCGCTCGCCGTCCTCCAGCTTGGCCAGGCGGGCGAGAAATTTTCCGAACTGATCGATCTGATAGGTCTCGAGCGTGATGAGGTGCTTGATCGCGGCCTCGTCGTTGCCGTGGTGCGAGAGGCCGTGGTAGGCCTTGTCGATGCCAAGGTCCTGTGGCAAAAAATCGCCGCCGATTTCCAGCGTGGCGATGCGCGTCGAATCCGTCTGCAGCGCCAGCGCGATCAGCTCATAGAGCATCGGCAGATCCTGGACCCGGTTCCGGTTCTCCGGCCGGTCGAAGGGCGGCTTCGGCTTGGGCTGGCTGGCCCACCGCTGGCGGAGTTCGAGGCGCTTCTCGACGTCGCGAATCGAGGTGAAGTACTCGTCCAGCTTCGCCTTGTCCTCGCGGTTGACCTGCTTGGAGAGACGGTTCGCGTCCGCCAGTCCGGAATCCAGAATGGAGGCCTGCAACCGGTTCTCCTGATTGCGCCGGTCCTGGCGCTCCTGGGAGTCGCTGACAAAGAGCCGGTCGAACAACTCGGCCGGGCCCGTGATGGGCGGCACGCGCACCCCGGACTTCGTCCACGCGATCTGGCAGCCGCCGTGGATGCCGCCCTCCGAGCCGACCGTCAGCGAGGGGAAGCGTGTCTGGAAACCGATTTCGTCGGCCATGAACTGGTCGATGGAGACATTGCCGCCGGGCCGGTTTTGCGCTTCGGAATTGAGCACGCCCGAGAGAAACGAATGGACCGCGAAGTGGCCCCCCTTGATGCCGTGGTCGAGTCCGCGATAAACCGTCAGGTGCTTGCGCACGTCCCAAAGCGGCTTGAGCAGCGTGGTCTGCTCGTAGGCCGCGCCCGTGGTTTCGGGAAACAGCTGTTTCACCTGATAGCCAAGCAGATTCCCGATCGCGACGAACCGCCGCGACCCGACACCCGCGCCCTTGGCTGTCTGCACGGCGGATTTTTTCCCCACGGCACTGGCCAGGAGCGAAGGAAGTGCGGGGAGGGCCAGGGATGCACCGAGGGATTTGAGGATGAAACGACGCCGATTCATGGCTTTGATGCTGTTGGAAATTCCGGGGGATGGTCGTGCTTTCACCGCGTCGCACCGAAACGGGCCGCCGGTGCTTCAGCCAGCAACGGACTCCCGGGGGCAACGGATGGTCGCGCCGAAACTCAAGCGAAGGATTCGCTTTCTGCGAGTAAAAACCCCGCGCCGGTTGGCCCACGTGCGACCGGGCGGCGGCAGACCACGAGGCGCAGAGTCAGCCCGAAGATTTCCCAACGCGGCAACCGCAACCGAAGGAGGGGCGGTTGCCCAACCGCCCAACTACGGTCGGCCGACGGTTCTTCGGCGGTGGGGAAACCGCCGCTCCCTGTGGAACGATCAAAATCGTGGCAGAAATGCACGATGCGGACGGATCGCAGCATACGTAGAGGCGTGAAATCTTCGCCCTGGCGGGCCGACTTCGTCGGGGTTAACCGCGATGTGATCGCTCCCCCGACAAGTCGGGGACGAAAATTTCGCTGAGAATCCTCTTCATGGCGGTGAAATTTGGGTTAGGCGGTCCCCGGAAAAAAATCGCCGCCGGTTGGGCCGGCGGCGAAAAGTGGCGGCAGCAGGAGGGCTCGATTCTCCATGGGGCTATCATCCCACGTCACGACGACGCTGCCAAAAGGTGGAAAGAACGGCAGGACACTACCTCAGTCGGCCGCCCGCCGCGCAGCACTCTTTGGCGAAAGGTGCGCATTTCTTAGCTCTGCAATTCCCGAAGCCAAAGTGGTCGCCCTTTGCGATGTCTATGGCCCGCACGTTGCGCGCGGCCTGCAGGCCTGCGGCAATCCCGGAGCCAAACGGTACAAAGACTACCACGACCTGCTCGCCGACCCCAAGGTCGAGGCGGTCGTGATCGCCACGCCGGATCACTGGCACGAGAAAAGGGTCCTCGACGCCGTCGCCGCGGGCAAGGCGATCTACTGCGAGAAGGGCCTGACCATCTCCATCGCCGCCATGCGTACGGCACCGGCCAGGATGCGAACCGCTTTTGGGTTTATCCCGACGGGCCGGCGTGTGCGTTGCGCGCAGCCGGGGTCCGCGGGCGCCCTCTCCAAGCGAACAACCCCGCCGCAAGCGGCGGGGCATCTGATGGAAGCTGCAGGAGACAAGCGGGTTCACCCCGCGATTTCTCGTCGGACCAAACCATCGCGGCGTAATGCCGCTCCTACATCCAACCAAGCCGAAGCAAGCTTCGGAGCATGCGATCCCCTGGGAATCAATCGAACGACTGCCCCCGGGCGCGCTACAAGGGACAGGCCAATTCAGTCTCACCCCACGGGCCTCAAGGGGAGTTCGCCCGCACCCCGGACTGCCGCCCGGGCGCGCGCTACAAGGGACAGGCCAATTTGATCCCACCTCTGGGCGCGCGCTACAAGGGACAGGCCAATTTGAGCCTGCCCCCCGGGCGCTCTTCAAGGGACAGGTCAATTTGATCCCACTGGCCCCGAGGGGAGTTCGCCCCACCCCGGGGGCAGATGTTCGGTTTGCCCCATGCGACCAGACGGCTTTGCTGACGCCACCCTTCCCATGGTTGCTGACCAAAGTTATTTCGCCACAGGCATGCCGCCAAAACGATGCTCCCACCGCGGCGTGGCCCCCACGCAGCGGCCCGGGGGATTGAAGTGCCGGCGCGAGTGGGGCGGCCCCCTGCTTTGCGCCATGATCCTTGGCGCGCACCCGGCCGGCGCGGCCGACGACGGCCTCGAGCGAATCAACGGTCGCACCATGGGCACGACTTTTTCGGTCGCCGTCGTCACCGGCCAGGCCCAGCGGACCGAGGGCGCCCTTCCGGCCGCGATCCAACAACGGCTCGACCAGCTCGAGGCTGCGCTGTCGACATATCGAACAACCTCCGACGTTTCCCGTTTCAACGCCTACGCCGGCACCGACTGGTTCCCGGTCGGGCCGGAAACGGCCGCAGTGGTCGATCGCGCCCAGCCCATCAGCCGCCTGACGACCGGTGCGTTCGATCTCACGATCTATCCCCTCGTTTGCGTCTGGGGCTTCGGACCGGAGCCGGCCCCGGCCACGCCGCCCGGCGCCGCGGCGATCACCCGGGCCTTGCGGCGGGTAGACTACCGGAAACTGGAGGTACGGCTGTCACCCCCGGCGCTACGAAAGCGGAGTGCCGATCTGACCATCGACCTCTCGGGCATCGCCAAGGGCTATGCCTGCGAAGAGGTCGCCACAGTGATTGAGCAACACGGAGGCACCGCCTATCTGATCGCCATCGGCGGGGAGATCCGCGTCCGCGGCGGGCGCCCCGGACACAACGCATGGCGGGTCGGCGTCGAACGTCCCGATCCCGCCGGGACGAAGATCGCTCGCATCCTCGAGCTGACGGATTCCGCGCTTTCCACCTCCGGCGACTATCGCAATTTTTTCGATCAGGCCCAACGGCGGTATTCCCATCTCCTGGATCCGCGCACCGGCCGGCCGGTTCCGGGCACTCTGAGTTCGGTCAGCGTGGTCGATCGCGACAGCGCCCGGGCCGATGCCCTCGCCACCGCCCTGATGGTCATGGGCGAAGAGGCCGGCTTCGCCTGGGCGCAGGCACACGGCATCCCTTGCATCTTTTTTTCGCAGAGCGATTCCGGAATTCGCACCCGGACTTCGCCGGCGTTTTCCGCCCGCTTTGGGGTTTCAGATCCCTTGGAAATGAACTCAACGCCGGCAGCTGAACCAAAGAGCAGGCACTGAGAGCCTACCGCCGCGCAGCCGCAACCCGCCGCCGGCGGGCAAGCAAAGCTTGAACTCCAATCCGACGCACCGAAGGCAACGAAGCAAACGAAGGGAGCGGCTTCCGGCCCGGAGCGTGATCGGCCTCCAGCCCGGAGGGAGACGAACGACGCTTCGTTCTCTTTGTTACCCACTGTTCAATTTCCGTGGCTTGAAGCTGCGCGCAGGAAAACAGCTGTTCAGGCATAATATTGCAAAGAGCGCCGAGACCGAGCCAGAATCCGATCTTGGCGATTGCGGCGTGCTTCGCGGCCAATTCGCTCAATTCATCATGAAACGTCTCCAAGACCGAATCGCCATCGTCACGGGCGCCGGCCACGGCATCGGCCGCGCCATCGCCGACCGCTACGCCGCGGAAGGCGCCATCGTCTTCATGTGCTCCCGCGACACCGCGGCCGGCGAGGCCGCCGCGGCGGAGTTCCGGCACGCGGGGGGCGACGCCACCTTTCTTCCCTGCGACGTCGCTCATCCCGCGGAGGTCACCCGCGTGGTGGAGACCGCCGCCGCCCGCCACGGCCGCATCGACATCCTCTGCAACAACGCCGCCTACCTCGCCAGCACCTGGCACAACGCCGGCGACGCCACCGACGACGAGTGGGAGAAATGTTTCCGCGTTTCACTGATGGGCACCCAATGGTTCACGCAGGGCGTGGTGCCGTTTATGCTCCGCCAAAAAAGCGGCGCGATCGTCAACATCGGCTCGGTGCAGAGCCTCGTGGGCGGGCGCAACTCGGCGGCTTACACGGCGATCAAGACCGCCATCGTCGGCCTGACCCGCAGCGTGGCCTACGACTACGGTGCGCACAATATTCGCTGCAACGTCATCTGCGCGGGGGCGATCAAGACCCGCATCTCGCCCGCGGCCGGTTCGGAGCTGCACCAGCGCCAGCTCAGCAAGACGTTTCTCGGTCGCATCGGCGAACCGCGCGAGATTGCCGACGCCGCCCTCTATCTCGCCTCCGACGAGTCGTCCTACGTGACCGGCGCCGTCCTGCCCGTGGACGGCGGCTGGACGGCGATGTGAGCGTTTTTGGGCGACCCAAAAACGCTTCGTGGTGAAACTGGTATTGCTGAAATGAATCCCCCGACTTGGAAAGCCGGCGTCGCGTCCACCGTCATCACCCCCACCGAGAGCATGTGGCTCGCCGGTTGGGCGGCGCGCCGCCAGGCGTCGACGGGCACGGCGGGCGATCTCTTTGCCAAGGCCCTTGCGCTGGAGGACGCCAACGGTGAGCGCGTGGTGGTCGTGACAGCAGACTTGATCGCGATTCCCCGCACCTTGGCCGACGCCGTCGTGGCGCGCGTGCTCCAGCGCTGGAACCTTCCGCGCGAGCGACTGCTCTTCAACGCCTCGCATACGCACACCGGCCCGGAGGTCCGGCCCGACAAAGTTCCCTTCTTCGAAATCCCGCCGGAGTTTGCCGCCAGGATCGCCCCGTACGTCGCGCAGTTGGAGGAAACCCTTGCAACCTTGATTGGCACCGCGCTCGAACGCCTCGAGCCCGCCACCCTGCGCGTGCAATCGCTCCGCGCCGGCTTCGCAAAGAATCGCCGCACTCCGCCCGGCCCGGTTGACCATGACCTCCCGGTGTTGGCGGCGTGCCGCCTGGACGGCCGCCCGCTCGCCCTCGTGTTCGGCTACGCGTGTCACAATCTCACGCTGCCGCCGGCGTGCGGTGAATTCCACGGTGACTACTCCGGCGTCGCGCAAGCGATCGTGGAAAAAATATTTTCCGGCGCCACGGCGTTGTTCCTCGCCGGGACCGGGGCCGATCAGGACCCGGCGCCGCGCGGCACCCTCGAACACGCGCGCGCGCACGGCCAGGCGCTCGCCGATGAAATTCAGCGGGGCTGGACTCGCGGCGGACGCGAGGTCGCGGGATCGCTGCAGGCAGCGTTCGAGGAGGTCGTGCTCGAGTTGCAGCCGCTGCCCGCGTTCGCCGAGTTGGAAGCTGACCTGCGGTCCGACGATCCGCCGCGCCGCCGGAAAGCCGCCTTTCTGCTCGCCGCGCTGGCGGAGCAGCGCCCTCTCGTCACCAGTGTTTCCTGGCCGGTGCAGGTGTGGCGCCTGGGCGACGAACTGCTGCTTATCGCGCTGGGCGGCGAACCGGTCGCCGAATACGCCCTGCGCTTCAAGGCCGCCTTCGGCGGACCCGTGGTCTGGGTGGCGGGTTACAGCAACGACCTCATGGGTTATCTGCCCACGCGCCGCGTGCAACAGGAAGGCGGATACGAGGCTGGCCGTGCGACGCTCTGGAGCGCCCTGCCCGCTCCGCTGGCCGAATCGGCCGAAGCGCGGATCGTCGGGGCCGTGCACCATCTCGTCCGCCGCGTCGGCGCTCCGGCCGGCGGCGGGCTGACGGGAGATCGGTAGTCGGCGGGCCTCATCCTCCCCCTGCTGGTCCCGTCTCTGCGGTGCAAAAACGATCGGAGAGACCGGCGCCAAACTGACCCCGTAGAATCGATTCCACCCTGGTCCGCCGGCGTGGGACTGTCCCGCCAGCCGTCTTGTCCGCGATGGCGCGAAGCACGACGGTGGAAGCTCAGCCGCGTAGCGAATAAGCGGAAGCTGGTGCCCGGGGTGGGGGTCGAGTCGCAGATCACGTTCTGAAAAACCTCGCGCATAGCGACTCCGTCCGCAGGGTCATTGATCGTGTCGGGAATCCATCAAGAAGTGCTGTGTGCCCGGGAATCTACCTCCCGACGTCTCGCGGTGATCTACCGCTCTCTGCGTGAAATCGAAGTCGACTTCGCCCACGAATACGCTGAGCCCTTCCGCCGCGACCTTCTTCCCGACCCGCTCGCCGACTACGTCCTCGCCAACCCGACGTTCAACTACTACGACTGGTTCCGCAAGGACGACGACGTGAGCTGGCGCGGAGCACCAGCGGAGAAGGAGCAGCCGGTGGTTGACCCGCAGGGCGCCGCCCGGCAGCGGCGTCAATTCGGCGTCCCGCCAAAGGGCAACGCTAACTTCGCCTGGGTACAGCATTTCATCGCCACCACGCCCCGCACGGCATTGCCGGCTTCGTCCTCGCCAATGGCAGCATGTCCTCCAACCAGTCCGGCGAAGGCGATTTGCGGCGCTCATCGAGGCCGACCTCGTGGACTGCATGGTCGCCTCCCAGGCCAGCTCTTTGACAGCACACCTTTTCGAAAAACGCTTGGTCAGCAGAATTCATGGGCGCATTCCGGTTCGGGCAAATGGCCAAGGTTATGATATAGGGCCACCTCCATTGCCCTATAGGTTCGGAAACCATATGAGCGTCTGGTCACCACTCGGACTTTATTGTT
>SXGU01361460.1_pt1 | contig 56983 bp, 44 predicted proteins | sample 3174531 | NCBI WGS metagenome assembly SXGU01 (sample SAMN11356863, study PRJNA531348) | freshwater metagenome | isolation source: freshwater sample F1-140 | place: China: Fuxian Lake, Yuxi | collected 2017-12-25 | reverse complement strand
AGCCACATGCATACGGGCAAAATGATGGTGTGCTTCTTCGCTGTAACAGGGGTGATTCTTGATCTTTTCCCAGATATGGGAAGGAATATCGTTTTCGCCGGCTCCCGAACCACAACTGGCCTTACCTGAACCACCGGTTGTTCCACACCCTTTGTGTTCGGCTACTTTTTGCATGATGTCATCAACATCGCCGAGGGTGCCGGTTCGTGCGTTGCGGTCACCCAATTTGATCTCTGCTATTTGCATGGTGTGTCTCCTGAAACTGATGATTGAGTCAAGTCATTGCCGACAAAGGCCGAACCCCATCCCCTTGCAGACAAGGTTCGGCATCAAGGAGATGCAACAACATGAGTTGACTGTCAGCAGCACAAAAGCAATCAGCAGGCCAACCCGCATGAGTGCTCATGGAATGCGGCATCAGATCGATGAAGTGGATGAAGTCGACTGGTTGCCGACTGTCATTACCCCGACAAACCACACCCGATTTGTCGTGGATTGTCGTGAAGAAGACAGCACTACCGACTATCCCGCCCAAGCCGGGACATACGGGCCCACACACTGGCAGCAGGAAAACTCGGCGTTCCCGTCATTCTGCCAGGGATAAACGGAACCTGAAGCCTTGAAAGGCCAGTTTTGCCGTTGGTGGCCGAGGTCGTATGGTGAAGAGTCAGGTGTCCGGTAACGGGAAGGCCTCACATCCTTGTGACTGGATTTCAGTCAGCCTGCTGGAATGACGAACGGTGTTCCGGCTTGTCTGGGTAGTCGTTGTGATTCGCCAGATTATTACCCCTGTTATTACCCGATGTGGAAACCACAATGATCAAGCACATAGTAAGAGTTCTTTTGCCACTGTTTTTTATAGGCTTTTGTTTTTTATTGATAAAGTACATGGATGAAGATCAGAAAAAATACATTATTTTCTTTATCTGGATGGGGCTGACCATCTTCTTGAACAGGGTATTGGAGTTTATCCTGCTGAGGTGCGGCCTTAAAAATATAACCAACCGGGTTCCCCCTCAGTTTGTTATGGATTTTATGGCCAGTGTGATATGGCTTATTTCCTTTGCCGTTTATCTGAAAACTGCATTGGATGTTGACCTGTCAGCCCTGGTTGCCACCACTAGTGTCTCGGTTGTGGTATTGGGTATTGCCTTGCGCAGTCTTGTACTCGATTTTTTTGCTGGACTAACCCTTTCAATGGAGAGTCCCTATGATGTAGGAGACTGGATTGAAGCCTCCCGTGATACGGTAGGTAAGGTTGTTGACATGAATTGGCGCGTCACTCGCATACTAACCAGTGACAATTATCTGGTTTGTATCCCAAACAGTAAACTGGCCTCGGCTTCTTTCAGGAATTACAGCAAACCTACCCGCTATTTCAGGGAATCTGTTTCTGTTATTCTTGATTATGATATTACGGCTTATCAAGCCGAACGCCTTCTGCTGAGTGCAGCCAACAAGGTGAAAGAAGTGGCAGAGGCACCGGGAAAACCGTCGGTCAGAATAGCTGACATCGAAGGAGATGGTGTCAGGTGGGTATTGAAATTTTGGGTTAGTAGCTATGAAGAACGGGATAAATTCAAATATGAAATCCAGAAAAACCTGCTCAAAAATCTGTATCTTTCCGGGATAAGACCTTCAAACAAGGAACTGAATATAACACTACTAAAGGAAGACAAACTGAGGAACAGGAATAGCGGCATGCTCAATTTCCTCAAAATGCTTGATATATTCAAGACCCTGACAGACCAGGAACTCAGACGACTGGCTGACAGTGCTGTCAGGGAAATATACATGAAAGGCAGAAAAATTGTAAATCAGGGTGAAGAAGGTGATTCGTTCTACATTCTCGCCGAAGGGTTACTCAAGGTCTACATCCGGGATGAACGGGGCAAGGAGCAGGAAATAGCAAGAATTGGCCCCGGCTCCTGTTTTGGGGAAATGTCCCTGCTGACGGGTGCGCCACGCAGTGCTACAGTGCAGGCTGAAATAGATTCGGTAGTGTATTTAATTACCAAGGAAAATCTTCTGCCCATTATGGAAGGTAATGCCAAACTGGTACACAATCTCGGTGAGCTTCTGGCAGAACGACAACTGGAAAATGAAACCCTGAACAAGATATGGGAGCTCGATGTACATTCAGAGAGTGACAGCCTGAAAAATGCCATCATTCGCAGAATATTTGATTTTTTCGGGTTATCAAACAGCTAAAGGTATGACATTGAGTAAAGTACTGTTGCACCCTGACAATGAGGCTCGGTACACGCCATGATCCTTCAGGTATTGGGTCAAGGCCAGGTTTGGTACACTGAGGAGCCTTGGTCATCAAAAGGCTTTGAAAACAATCAGTCAGGTAAGGCACCGGCCTGTTAAATTTTACCTAAAAAACACCTTGCAGTTTGTCTGAAAATTGCGAGACCCTATGGTAGTTATCCTGTGTCAAACGCTCGTGAGGTTACAAACGATGAAAGATATGGACAAGTACGATGCTTTGCTGGTGTCCGGTGCACGTCGGTTGACGGGATGCAGGCGTCGAGAGTTTGTTGTCGAAGTGACACGGGAATTGTGTGACGGAAATGCCCGGGAGGCGTAACTACCTACCACGACAGAAAACGGCTTGTAATCTCGCCATTATGTCAAACACACACTCGAAGCCCATCGAAGAACTGCAACACCTGGTCGGGTAACTGGAAGCCCGGATAGGGGAGCTATGGCTCGCGTTACGAAAGGGGGCATCAGGGAAAAACACTGATGCCGGTGGAGCAACCGGATGAAATCAAACAACATGATCCGTTGCAGTGCATCGAGTGTTCGTGTGTTTTCGAGGCTGGAGAAATTGAGTATTCGTAGAGCCGTCAGGTGTTCGACTTGCCGAAACCCGAACTGGAAGTGACGGAGCACCGATTAGGGGTAGCGAGGTACGGTGGAAAGATGCCGATGGAACAAATCAGCCCGCGTTTTGAAGATACCTAGGGTTACGGGATCAATACGGGGACGATAAAAGCGATCCTGCAGGAAGGCTATAAGAAGGCGGAGAGCCTTGAGAGGGCGATCAAGCAGCAGATTCAGCAGGGGGCAGTAGTTCATTTTGATGAGACCGGAATCCGGGTCAACGGGAAGTTGCACTGGCTGCATACGGCCTGGGCGGATCGGATGAGACAGTATTTACTGGATTTGCTGAAGCAGCCCCGGCCTATTCAGGATGGAGAAGCCGTCCGATTGGAGTACCGGGAAATTCTGGCGGCAGCCCATCAGGAGGAGCCGCTTCCGGTAGTCCAGGAGAACAAGAAGGGACGTCCGAAGCAGTCGAAGGGAAGGAATCTGATGAATCGGTTTGTGGAGCACGAAGACGCCATTCTGGCTCCGGCAAAGGTCAAGTTCAAAGTAAGCGGTTGCTTCAGAACCCAGGGTGACGGGCGAACCTATGCCCGTTTGCAGGGTATCATTTCGACATTGCGCAAACAGGGAGAGGGGGTATTCGATGCCCTGCGCAATCCTCCTCGCGTCCCTATCAGCCAGCGATTCCTCCATGATTCTTCTGATGAGAACGGGGGGCTTGTAGTAAGTAGTTACTTGCCGAGACAATCGCCTCGATCATCTAATCCTCGATTCCACTTGTCCCCCGAAAATACGGGACGGCCAGCGTCTGATCCGGACATCAATCGCTTTCCCACCATTCCTTTTTGAAACCGGCCTGAAGTTTGGCCCTTTGACCTGATGCCGTATTCTCATCCATGGGAATGAAACCGGATGTGCCTACGAGCGATTGTCCTTCACGTGAAAGCACCAACCGCAGAAATTCCTCCACCTCGGGAGCTATCGCCTTGCCTGGTTTTTTGTTGATGTAGATAAAGAGGAAGCGGGACAAGGGGTAAGTTCCATTGGTAACAGCACCATACGACACCCCCATCCCCTGTTCCTCAGCCTGAATCGGTATGAAGGGTTCTCCTGTCGTTTTAGCCAGGGGAACCATCTTGACCGTTTTGGTGAGATAACCAATCCCGGCATAACCGATGGCATTCGGATTGGTAGCAACCTTGTATATCACATTGTTGGAGTGAGGCTCTTCATGGTAGTCGGTCGCAAAATCGCCCTGGCACAATACATTCGCCCGGAATACGTCATGGGTACCTGACAGTTTGTTACGACCGACGAGCATGATGGAATCGTCCCCTTTCCACTGCTTGCTGATATCTTTCCACTTTGAAATTCGCTTCCCCCCACAACGCTGATTTGACGAAAAAATCCCGTCCAGTTGCTCGAGTGTCAGTCCGGTAACAGGATTGTCGCGATGTACATAAACGGCAACCGCATCAAGGGCGACCCGCACCCCAATGGGGGCATAGCCATAACGCGCACCGAAGGCCTTGGTTTCGTTGGCTGTCATGGGGCGGCTCATCGGAGCCAGTTGGCTGTATCCCTCGATGAGAGCTGCGGCTGCTGTGCCTGAACCTTTGGACTCGATCAAAAACTCCATGCCGGGATGAGAGTGTTGAAACAACTGGCCCCAGCGGCGCATCAACGGATCCATGGTATCAGAACCCACACTGGTGATTTGTCCGGATAGCTCCCTGGATTTTCGAAAGGCCTGAAGTTCTCCGGACTCCGCCTGAATTGACAGGAAAAACAGAGTAATCAGACAAACAATCGCCGTGTATATTTTGCTCATGAAATTTTCTCGTTGTTTATGTCACAGCAGGCGAGGCGCAACGGCGATTTCCCCGTGCATTACGTCCCCGAAAACCATCCCCGGCTCCGGTTGCACAGCGAACAAACCGACAGCATGACCGGAACCTCAACCAGAACGCCAACCACCGTTGCCAGCGCAGCCCCCGACTCCGGACCGTAGAGGGTAATGGCGGTCGCCACCGCCAGTTCAAAGAAATTGCTGGCCCCGATCAGGGCACCAGGGGCAGCGATGGCGTACTCAACCCGCCAGGCTTTCATCAGGCCATAAATCAGGCCGGCATTCAGATAAACCTGCAACAGGATGGGGACGGCAATCAGCGCGACGTGTAGTCCACGTCCGGTGATGTTGTCAGCCTGAAAGGCAAAAATCAGGGTCAGGGTCAGCAACAACGCCGTTACGGCTACCGGGTGCAGTATCGGTAAAAAACGTTGCTCGAACCAGGCCCCCCCCTTGAGGGCCAATAATGTGATTCGGGTAATTACCCCGGCGGTGAGCGGGATGACGATAAAGGCCAGCACCGAATACAGCAGGACATCAAAGGGGACATCCAGGCTCGAAGCACCGGACACCAGCAATTTGACGATGGGCGCGAACACCACCAGCATGATGAGATCATTGAGAGCCACCTGTACCAGCGTATAAACCGGATCGCCCTGCGTCAGATAACTCCAGACGAACACCATGGCCGTACAGGGGGCTGCGGCCAGAATGATAACCCCGGCCGTGTATTGTTGGGCGGCTTCGAGACCCAGCCAGGGCAAAAACAGGTGCTGGAAGAACACCCAACCCAGCAACGCCATGCTGAACGGTTTAACCAGCCAGTTGACTGCCAGGGTAATCAACAAGCCCTTGGGATTCTTGCCGACACCGGCCACGGCCCCGAAATCCACTTTCAGCATCATCGGGTAAATCATGAGCCAGATCAGCACGGCGATGGGCAGATTGATATGGGACAGTTCCAGGCTACGCAGGGCCGCCACCGGTTCCGGCAGCAGTTTACCCAGGGCGATGCCAACAACCATGCACAGCATCACCCACAAACTCAGGAAACGTTCAAACACACTCATTCCATTACTCCAATCCGGTTGACACAGGCCGTCAGGGCTTCGGGCGTCAGACTGTCCAGCGGCTCGGCCAGCAGTGCCACAACCCGCCGTTCCAGTGCCGCATAGGTTGCCTCAAAAGCCGCCTCGACCACATCCGGGCTACCGCTGACCTGAGCCGGATCCGGCAAGCCCCAATGCCCGCGTGCAACCGGGGACAGGTAAGCCGGACAGGTCTCACCGGCGGCTGAATCACACACCGTAATCAACAGGTCAAAATCAATCTCGGCCAGATCATCCCAGGACTGACTGGTGTAACCTGTAGTGGGCAGACCGTGGCGGGCCAGCGCGGCCAGGGCATCCGGATTAACCCGACCGACCGGGTGGCTGCCGGCACTCCAGGCCTTGAGACGGCCCTGCCCCCAATGATTGATCAGGGCTTCGCCCAGGATACTGCGGCAGGAATTGCCGGTACACAATACCAGCACACGAAGGATTCGGAATGACATGGGTAAGCCCTCACAAGATTACTCGATCAGCAGGAAGTCTGAGGGCAGCAAGCGGATGTTCGGGGTTCCATACCCGGCTTGTTGTCATCACCAAAGACCGGTATGTTGTCCAGGGTATGAAAGGCTTCCCAGGCAATGCCATCCGGATCAATCGACCAGTATTTGTCCGAGCGGGCATAACAGCACCCGGCATTCTCCTGCCGGGTGACGGGTTGTTCGGTTTGGTTCAGACGAGTCTGAATCTCGTTCAGTGCTTCGTCAGACTCTACTTGTAGACCCAAGTGATCCAGCCCGGTTTTTGAACTGCGGGTGGAAATGGCAAAATTGATGCGGGGATCCTCCAGCATCCACTTGGCGTAATCCATCTGCACCACGCCAGGTTCGGCTTTGAACAAGACGGTGTAAAAACGGATACTGGCTTCGAGATCAGAAACGGCAATATGCAGGTGAAATCGGTTCATGATGTTTCCGCGAAAAATGATGGGTCGTGTGGATTCAGTCAGGCTTGATGTCACAGGTAAATTCAACAATCGGGTTGTGAGATCTTCAGGCGTTGTTCAATGGCAATTCGCCGTCGAATATCTTCCTGAAATACAGCGTATTCTGCGTCTGTTCCGTTCAATTCCGTCAAATTGACTTTCAATAGTGCGTGAACCGGCAAACACAGGGCGTAGTACATCCACTTGCCTTTACGCCGGGCTTCAACCAGGCCCAGCTTCCTCATGTATTGCAACTGTTTGGATACCGTAACCTGCTTTTCCCCCAGGCTCTCCTGCAAATGGCAGACACACAGGGAACCACCGTACAACAGATGAAGTATTCTGAGTCGTAACGGGTCGGCAAGACAGCGATACAGTGAAGTGATGTTGATTTTACCCATGCAATTTATTACATATACTAAAGAAAGTATATGATGGATATGTGACGGTCTTGGTCATCCTTCAGCCCAAAAATGAACGCCTTCGACTGGCCCAGTCTGGCTTGCCACCGTAGTTTCCTGCGATTTATCCCACTGTCGCGAGTTTGTCCTTCAAGGCCGGGTAATCGACCTTGCCACTGGCCAGCAGGGGCAGGGTTTTCATCACCTCAATGACCTTGGGGCATTGCAGTTCGCTGTAGCCTTGCTGCTGGGCTGCCTGCAGGTAACTCGTCCGATCTGCTGACGGATAATCGGTAATCAGTACGATGCGTTCGCCTTTGGCCGGGTCGGGAAAGGAGAGGGCCGCGTGGTGATAACCCGGCCAGAGGGCTGTAGCCAGTTCCTCGATGACGGTCAGCGATACCATTTCGCCGCCGATTTTGGCAAAGCGTTTGACCCGTCCCCGGATGCTCAGAAAGCCATCCTCGTCAATGGAAACCACGTCACCGGTATCGTACCAGCCTTCACCAAAACACGAGGCCGGTGGTTGCAATACACCGGGCCGGTCAGTACGCAAATACCCCAGCATCACATTCGGGCCGCTGACATGCAGTTTGCCTCCCCCGGTAATGCCCGCCACCGGTTCCAGTTGGCAATGGAGTCCCGGCAGGGGACGGCCGACCGTACCGATCCGGTTTTCAATGGGGGTATTGACCGATACGATGGGGGCGGTTTCAGTCGCACCGTAACCCTCCAGTATCCGTATGCCGAACTTGTCCATCCAGAGTTGGCGGGTATCCCGCTGCAGTTTTTCCGCACCGGCAAAAACCAGCCGGGTGCGGTTGAAATCATAAGGGTGCGCCTGACGGCCATAGCCCATCAGAAAAGTGTTGGTACCGAACAGGATGGTGGCATCGATATCGTAGGCCACCTCCGGAATGATGCGGTAATGTAAGGGAGAGGGATACAAAAACACTCGCATCCCGTTGAGCAAGGGCAGCAGCGTACCCGCCGTTAGACCGAAAGAATGAAACACCGGCAGGACATTGAGTACCGTATCGCGGGCATTGAACCCGACCCGTGTCGCCAGTTGTTGCAGGTTGGCCAACAGGTTGGCATGAGACAGAACCACGCCTTTGGGTTCTCCTTCTGAACCGGAGGTAAACAGGATCACGGCAGGACTGTGCGGATCGGATTGCTGGCGCGGATACCAGACATCCGCTGTGTACATGGCCCGAACCGCCCGTATCTTGTCGACCCGGCGGATGGCGGGTTTGATATCTTCCAGATAAAGGATGCGATACCCGGCCGCCTGTAACCGGGTCACCGTCTCGGCAAGACCTGCCATCTCCACTACCCGTCGGGCGGTCACGATGGTTTTGATGCAGGCCGCCTGGCAACTCGACTGGATAGGCCGTAATCCCGCCCCCGGATTCAACAGTGCCGGTGTTTTACCCACGACCTGTAAACCCAGCAACAGCGTGATCGTCACGGACAGGTTGGGCAACAACAAGCCCACCACCGATTCATCTCCGGTCTGCCGGGCCAGACAGTGTCCCAACGCAAGACTCTGGCTGATCAGGTCATTGTAGGTCAGCGGTTTTTTCTGTACATCTTCGAGGGTCTGATGGTGACCGCCGTGGATCCGGCGAGCCGCCAACAGGGCCGCGAACAGGGTTTGATTCCAGTGTCCCGTCTCGAACATCATGCGACTCATGAGATCGGACAACTGTAAACCGGCCTGATGACGCTGCTGGTGGGTCGACACTTTCGAATCGACCTGCAAGTGGCAAGGTGGGCCCATCTCCAGGGTAATGGGCGGAAACCAGCGCATTCTGACCACGCCGCCGAGATGGGAAAACGGCGTGTATTGCGGGCCATCAACCCTGACCGGCAGCACGGTGGCCCCCGACTTCAGGGCAATCACGGCCGCACCGTCATAGATTTTCATCAACCCGCCCGTCACGGTAATACGGCCTTCCGGAAAGATAACGGCCTTGCGATCCTGACGCAGGTAATGGGTCAAGCCCTTGATGGCCAGCGGCTGGGTGGGATTCATGGGAAATAACCGGGCAAACAGGGGAGCCGGTCTGGCCCACCAATGCTGGATGATTTCGCTACTGATGGCAAAAGTGACCTCCTCATCGGGCAGGAAAGTCCACAGCAGCACCGGATCGAGGTAGGACAGGTGATTGGCTACGATCAACACCCGTTCCCCGGCGGTGGCATAGTGTTCGAAGCCTTTGAGGCGAACCCGGAACAAAACCCGAAACAGCCCCTTGAGGCCGGTCTTGACGCACCGCTTTAACAGGGTGTGGAAAAGTCCTGGTATGTCTGTCATGTTTTTGACCCGGTTTTCTGATTTGAATCGAGGAGAGTTCAACGGCGAGCGCGCAGAATACCTCAATCGTCAGGAAATCTCACCAGAACATAACGGTTCGCAGCAATCCTCATTATGGCCGTTCGGAGCCGTCTGGTGCGGCAACGGGAGCACACCAGAGGAGACTTTTATCTCCCCGGCAGGATATCATTCATCGATTTCCCGTCGCATTTGCCGGGGCGAAACACCGAATCGTTCACGGAAGGCGGTTGCGAAATTCGCAGCCTGAGGGTATCCAACCCGACAGCCGATTTGCTGAATCGGGAGATTGGTTTCTGTCAGGAGTCGTTGTGATTCCTTGAGGCGGACTTCCCGCAGAAACCCGAAAACGGTATTACCCAGGTGTTTGCGGAAAGCTTCGTTGAGACTGCGGGGGTTGGTACCCACGGAATGAGCCAGTGCGGTTAGTTTGGGCGTTACCGCCAGATCCGCTTGCAGGAGGGATACGGCCCGGGACAGCCAGGCTGGCGCATCACCGGGACGCGAGAGACCACAATCCTGACCAGACAGCCGACAGGCAATGTCGAAATGCAATGCCACCCGAACCAGAACTTCCGCTTCGACAAAAGGCTTGGTAATGTAATCCTGCCCGCCAACATGGAAACCTTGCAGTTTGGTTTCCGGATCGGTGTGGCCTGACAGGAACAAAACCGGAATTTTTGCCGTGGCGGAATGGTTGCGAATCTGTCGACACAGATCAAAACCATCGGTGGGGGGCAGGGATACATCCAGCAGGATAATACCCGGTTTGAGTTCACGGGCCAGACGGAATCCTTCGCTGCCATCAGTAGCCAACAGCACCCGTGCTCCGGTCCGGCGAAGCACTTCTCCGATCAAGCGTAATTCCTCAGGATGATCATCGACCAACAAGATGCTGAAGCCCTGGGGAAATTGCGTGCCGAAGCACTCGGCTGGCACAGGACGGTTCGGAACATCGGCTCCCCGATGTTCCAGCGGTGATGAATACCGCGTAGCAATCATGACTGTCTCCTCAATTTAATCCTGGTGCATCCTGGTGCCCAAACCGCAGGCAAACCGCAGGAATAACCGTATGCGGGGTACGGTACAAAAGATGTGATAGGTTCGTTTTCCGCTGTGGGACGGTTTCCAGCCCAAAACAGCCTCACTACGTTGCCTGGTAAAGATAGCAGATGATGTTGCCGAGTAAAGCAAGAGAGTATTTGACGCAAAACTTTTAGTCATGCTCGCAAAACATCTTTTGTTAACGTGTACTATCCTCTGCACTTATCCTTCTGCCCCGCGCATTCAGGCTACCCGTTCGTGCCCGGACAATGATGTAAGTCCCTGCGTTTCGAGCGAGCCGCCGATGAGGGTAGAAGGCCGTTATCCCGGCATGCATTGAATAGCCCTGACCGCCTCAAAAACCTGAGTTAAACCTGAACAGATTTCCATGAATACCCTGGGTTTCGTCAAAAGCAGCATTCTTGATTTTTTCAGACAGCAGGACATACGAGATGACCATGTCCTCGATCTGCTCAGGTTCCAGAAACAAAACACGGCATCCTGGAACCTGGAACAAAAATCAGCACTGGAACCTGCCATCGTAGAACTGATCCGGGAGGGAATGCTCGAAAAAAAGCAAGGCTACATCGTCTTGACGCATCGGGGATTCAAATTGTTGTATTTTTCCTTGACGAATGAAGAGAAGGGTGGTGCTTTTCCAGCGACTGACCAATGAAACTTCGGCCCCTGTCAATTTTAGGCCTGGTGTTGTTGATGGCGTGGTCTGCCCCTGTTGACTCAGAGACCCGGCTTACCGGGCAAGCCGGATACTGGTTTGACGACAACGATCAAACAGACCTGGCAACGGCTACTCACTTTCCTTATCAGTCATCGCTTCGATTCAGTCCGGGTAACCTGGGGGGAACCTTGTGGTTACGGATACCGATCGACAATACCGGTCCCCCGGTTCAGCAGTTGCTGCGTATGGGGCCTACCTTGCTCCAAGCGGTTGAGTTTTGGCAAAAAAACGGAGAGGAGGTCATCGATCATCAACGCAGCGGCCTGAGGATTCCGATGGCAGAACGCCGCCTGCCCGAGCAGGAGATTCTGTTTCCGCTAACGTTGACCAGTGGTCGTAACGTTCTGTATCTGCGTCTCTACAATCGAACGCACTCCCTGCCTTATATCGAACTGTGGGATGTGCCGTCGTGGAACCGGTACCATGCCCTGTTCAACATGCGTACCGGTCTGATTTACGGCATCAAATTGGTCCTGATTCCCCTGATCCTGATCCAGGCGGTCTGGAGCCATCAGCGCGGAGGCCTTTATTTGGGACTGGCCTTGTGTTCCTACCTGCTCTATGAGGCCACGTATGAAGGACTGGCAGCCTTGTGGTTATGGCCGCAACAGCCCATGTTGTCCCTGATCATGTCGCCTTTATCGCTTTCCCTCGGCATGATTTTCATTACCCTGTTCGTGCTGGATGCCGTTCCTTATCGTGGATCGACGAAACTCTGGCGCAAGTTCCTGTGGGCTGTGCCTGCGATCCCGCTGCTCTCCCTGGCAGGACTGGTTCTCAGCGATTTCAACTACAACAGTTACTGGATGAGCGGGATGGTGATCGCCATGAGCCTGATCCTGCTGACATTTATCCTCAAGGCCTGGCATCGTGGTTTCCGGTTCGCCCCCTATATCTGGCTGATATTGTCACTGGTTGCCGCAGCGATACTGGTTCGGATCGGTGTCGCCACAGGCGTATGGATCGGACTGTATCCGGTTGATTTATGGTTGACTTCCTTTCTCGTCATTATCGTCAGTACCCTGCTGGTGGCAGTACAAACGGTTCAGTTGAGACATCTTGATGGCCTGCTGGCCAGAAATCTCAGGGAGATCGGCCAAGCCCGCGATCAGGCGAATCGTGCCAGTCGCTCGAAAAGCTTGTTGTTAGCCCGAATTTCGCATGACTTGCGCACACCACTCCATACCCTCATGGGCTACATCGACCTGGCTCAGCGGGAACGTCCTGAAGGCGTCATGGGACGTTACCTCAAAATGATGGCCAGTAGTGCCCAGAAAATGGTCATGCTGATTGATGAATTATTGCAGTTTGCCCGTGGCGAGGAGGGCCGACTCGAACTGAATTTACGTCCGGCATTTTTGCACGGTTTGATTCAGCCGCTCTGTGCCCAAGCCGAGTCATTGGCAGCCGCTCACGACAATGAGTTCCGTTTGGCGGCCGATCTGGAAGAAGCCGGTATGGTCGTTATCATCGACAGCGAGCGTCTTTATTCCGTACTGATCAACCTGTTGAGCAACGCCTGTCGGGCGACCATCACAGGAATAGTAACCTTGTCAGTTCAGAGTCATGTGGAGAACGGGAGGGTTCGGTTAAATTTTGCCGTCCGGGATACCGGCCCCGGTATTGCCCCGGAGGATCAGGAGCGTATTTTCTTACCCTTTGAACATGGTTCATCTGACGTACACTCGGTGGGTCTGGGACTGGCCATTGCCCGACAACTGGTTCGTCTGATGGGGGGAGAACTACAGCTATCCAGTCAACCGGGTATCGGCGCCGATTTTCACTTCAGCTTGATGGTCGCGCAGGCCCATGAAGCCGATGTACAACCTGTGATCAATTTCACGGCCCCTTACGGCTACAACGGCCCGGTTTGCACCCTTTTGGTCGTTGATGATGTAGACGAGAACCGGATATTCATGCAGGACTTGCTGACCGGTATGGGATTTGACGTAAAACTGGCCAGTGATGTACCCGAGGCACTGAATGAAATTTGGGGTGAACACTTATCCGCTGCCATCGTGGATCAATACCTGCCATTCGGCACGGGTTGGGAAATCCTCGATGCGATCAAGATGACGAATCCGGAATTGCCCGTCGTTCTGCTATCGGCTGCGCCGGGATATCCACCCGTTAACCGTACGGCTTCCTGGTCGTTCGATGCCGAACTGCTAAAACCACTGCGGGTAGATGAACTAACCCAGGTACTGGGTCGCTTGCTGAATCTGGTTTGGCGATTCAACAATACCGATGCGCCATCCGCCATATTACTCAAGGAATTACCCGCCGGCCCCATGACCCGGGATGATTTGTACGCATTGAGACAAATGGCACACGAGGGGAGCTTGTTTGAAGTCGAGGATTGGGTCGAAAAATGGCAGCATCGCACGGAAGAACGGGATTTCCTCGAAAGAATTACCCCACTGATCGCTACGGCTCGCCTCTCGGCAGTTGTCCAGGTGGTCGATCGGCGTTTGACGGCCAGTGCTGATTTTGCTGGCAATGCCGCTGAAAGCGAATAAGCGGCTATTCAATGGTGTCCCGGCTTGCGTTGGTTACCCTCTCTGGACAGAGAGTCAAAACATCTGGATGCCAAGGCAAGAGAAACAGGGCTGTTTCCCTTAAAATCCAGGGGGTGTGAACGGAGGCCCGGTAAAGCGGCATCCGTCACGGCCCGAAAAGGCTGCCAGTGAGCGGTGCTCCAGTTTGATTGGGTAACCAGGCACTTCATGAAAACAATCATTATGAGAGTGGTACGCCGCCATGAACACCTCTTTTCATGACTGGATCGGGTTCGTCCTGTCATCCGTCTACAACCTTTCACTGACAGGCATGGGCGGCCTGGCACTCTATCTTTACTACAAACTGCGCATACAAATCCGCCTTGTCCAAACCCTTCAACGTCGGGAAAGGTTCGCCGATGACTTGCTGTACTATCGTCATCTACCCGATTTTCTCGAAAAAATGATTGTTCGGGCTGAACAGGAAAGACCGGGAACCATGATTTCCATCATCCTGCTCGATCCCGCAAAACTCACCGTGAAGCATCAGGTTTCATCCTCCCTTCTCGCAAACCACTTGCCACGATTCAAACCGGCAGACATATTCCCTGGTAACCGCGTCACGGGTGGACACCTCATGTATCCTGCATACCAGGCGTATTCGCGGGGTGAGCGCAGTGTCATCGATTATCACAGCGAAGATGCTGCCAGCCAGGATTTTTTGCAACTGGCAGAAACACTGAATCTTTATGCCAGTTGGTCAGAACCGGTTTTTGATGACCATCGCAGTGTACAGGCCCTGCTGACCCTTTATTACCGTAAGGGCCATGAACCGGATGACGAGGATCGGCACCATGTGGAAACACTGACCCGCATGATCAACCTGGCTCTGCGGTATCATCATTTGGCAGCCGAGGTTGACCTGAGGCAAGCCCTGCTCGAATACTCGGCCGACCCTATTTATCTGGCGGCTCCGGATGAAAATTTCCGCCTTTGCTATGTTAATCAGGCAACGGTTAGACATTTCGGCTATTCGCGTGAAGAAACCCTCAAACTCAGAATACAGGACTACGATCCCTACGCTACGGCCGAGCGATTGCAATCGATTTGGCAAACTCTCAGGCAAAAGCAATCCTTCATGGTACAGTCGGTAACCCACACGGCTCATCGCCGTAACGTACCGGTGGAAGTAGCCTGTCACTACTTCAGGCACGAAGGACGGGAATATATTGCCGGCTACTTCCGTGAAATCGTGCCGCATAAAACCGAAATTGGGAATGGCCGCCCTGACTGATGAGGAGCCTGGTACGGATTGGGTTTGGTAACACAACAAGCTACCCCAGATTTCGCAACCCCTCCGTCACATTGATCCTGATGGCTTTCCAGATGGGAAAGGCCGCCGAGATCAGCCCGATACCCAGTGCAGCCAGCAATGCTCCCCGGATTGTGTCCATGGATAACTGAAATATGGGAAACAACGTGCCGAAACGTTGACCCAGCACATCAATCACAGGACGGCAAACCAGAATGCCGCCGATACCGCCCGCGACAGCCAGAAGCAATGCCTCACCAAAAATCAGGCTCGCAATGAAGCTTGAACCAAACCCAAGTGCCTTTAGCGTCGCATATTCACGATGACGTTCCCGGGCACTCATGGCCATGGTGTTCGCCATGACCGCCATGATGATGGTGATGATCACAACGGATACCACCCGTATCACCTGTACGATGACTTCGGTCATGGCAACGAAGCCCAACTGGAAAGCTTTTTCGGTTTCAGTCAGGGTCTCGGCAAGCGAGTTCTTGAAGGTGGAATCGATGAGCGTGGAAAGCTCGGCGGCCTGACGGGCGTTTTCGATACGGGTCAAAAAGATACCCACCGTATCGGCTCTCTGATCCCTCTTCTTCCTCAATACTTCGTTCAGATAATCCCAATGAAAGAAGAACTGGGTTTCATCGGCCGCTGTGTCCAGGCCGCGATAGATGCAGCGAATCGTGAAGTTCCACTGGCCACTGTACAGGGTGCCACGTAAAGGCACGGTATCGCCGATTTTCCAACCGTACTGCGCCGCAATTTTCCGCCCTGCCATCGCCCCCTTCCTGTCACGGAGAAAGGCTGCTTTTTCTTCCGGACTGCAGACAAACTCCGGTACTATGGCCAGGTAGTCCGCAGCAGGGATGGCAAATTTGGGGAAAAAATTTTTGCTGTCGATGTAGATGCCGCCGAACCAGGTCGCATGAGCCACGCCGGATACGCCTTGCAGATGAGCCAGTTTGCCCTGATACGTGACAGGCAGTGAAAAAGTCAACGAAACGGCATGCCGGGTGATCAGGCGGGTCGCTGATGAGGCTGTTACGCCGCTGTACCAGGCCTCCACGACGGTATTGAGCAGACAAAATGCCGCTATGGCGATGATGATGCCGGTGAGTGTCAGTAAATTACGCAGTTTTTGCCGTAGCAGATTACGGGATATCAGTTTCAACAGGAACATCATGGCGAGTGCACCACTCCCGATACTTAAAAGTAGTAGTAAAATGGCTCACTTTACCAGAAGGCGGCCCTAAACATGGTCGACAGGTCAAAACACCCCATCCTGCCTTCAGAATCGGGTTTTGCTATCCTCCCCCCTAGCAACAGTGCAGCGAGTCAGATGAACACCGCGATATCACCCGGTTTGACCACCCTCCGCCAGATGCCATTATTCGGGCAATTAACACAGGCCCGGGAGGCCTGCCAGACGCTCTACCAACAAGCTCCCTCACCCGAGGTCCAAGCCCTGCTCGGCTTGTTGTGTTGTCAGGCCGGCGACACAGCAGCCGGGCGTACCCATCTCGCCGCCATCAAGACCATGCCGATCTCTTTGCCTGCTACGGCACTGACCGATCTGGCAGGTATCCATATACTACTGAATGAGCCAGTCGAAGCCCTGGCACTGCTGGAGCAAGCCCTGTCACTTGAATCCGATAATGCGACGGCCCGCATCCGGCGCGGTCTGGTCGCCCTGCAAACAGGGCGTTGGCATATAGCCATCACCGATTTCGAATATGGCCTCAAACATCTACCGGCCTCACACCATGCCGCCATTCATTCCAATCTGGGCCGAGCCTGGTACGGTTCAGGCCAACCCGAGCGAGCCCTGACCGCTGTCGGATCAGCCCGGGAGGCGATTTCCCTGCCCGATCCCTGGCCACTGTACCGACTCGAAACCGATGCCCTGATTGCATTGCAGCGATGGGATGAGGCAGAAGGTGTGGTGCGACGCGCCATGGCGGCCGGCATGGATCCCAAACGCTGCCTGCTTGTTTTTGCTTTCATACTGGCCGCCCGGGATAAGCATGATGAAGCCGAGCACGAAGTCCGCAAGGGACTGGAACGCTATCCCGATGAGACTGACTTATGGCTGTTGCTGGCAGAGTTGACCGAAATCAGGGGACGATTCGGTGCGACGCTCAACTGCCTGGATCAGGTACTGAAACGGGAGCCGGACAACCCGGAACTCTGGTTACGCCGGGTTCATCTGGGTCGCCATCTGTTCAATCCGGCCTGGGCGCGTGAAGCCGCAGAAAAGGCACTGGCCCTGACTGAAAACGGTTCCGGTCAACAGCGAGCCATGGCATTGGCCGCTGCCGCCGGAGTCGAGGAAGATGAGACCCGGGCCGAAACCCTGTATCGCAAGGCACTGCACCAATTCGAAGATTGCATACCGGCTCGCCTGGGTCTGGGTCGCCTGCTGCTGCAATGGGGACGCGTCGATGAGGCAGAAGCGGAATTTGCCAGGGTCAAGGAACATCATCCGATTGCAGGCTGCAGCGCACTCATCAGTGCCCGGCGTTTTCCGGACGACCCCGACATACTGGCCAGAATCGATCGCCTGGCGCACTCCCCCAGTCTGGAAGGCTCGGTGCGCAGCAGTCTGTTGTTCAATCTGGCCAGCAGTTACGAACATCTAAAGGATTACCCCAAGGCATTTGCCTATGCCGAAGCGGCCAATCGCTCCAGTCGCCAGCACCTGCCTTATGATGCAGCCGCACACCGGCAGCGTATTCAGGACATCAAAAAAACCTTTAACCGGGATTTTTATGATCGTCGTCAAGGATTGGGGCATCCGTCCACCCGACCCGTCTTCGTACTCGGCATGCCACGTTCCGGCACGACCCTGGTGGAACAAATCATTGCCGGACATTCGGCGATACACGGAGCCGGTGAAATCGGCTGCCTCAACCCGGTGATACACAGCATGGTCCGCTGGGAGTTGCGCTGTGGTTCCGGTCGCAACTACCCTGATTGTGTACAGGATTTGACGGCGGCTGAAGTGATGGCTTACGCCGACAAGGTGCTGGAATCGCTCAAACAGTACGAACCCGGAGCACGGCATGTCGTCGATAAACTACCGCATAACTTCGAGAACGTCGGTTTGATCCGGCTGCTTTTTCCCCGAGCCCGGATCATTCACGTCCTGCGCGAACCACGGGATGTCGCCCTTTCCAATTTTTTCACCGACTATCAAGCCAAATTCGGCGGTATGGGGTTTGCCTATGATCTGACTGACCTGGGCAAGCATCTGGTCGATTATCAAAACCTGATGACTCACTGGGATGCCGTATTGCCTGAACCCATACTCACCGTGACTTACGAATCGGTGATCGAGAATGTAGAAGAAGCGGCCAGAATACTGCTGGACTACATAGGGGTTGATTGGGAACCGCAGGTACTCGATTTTCAAAATCTGGAACGTCCCGTCAAAACAGCCAGTGTCTGGCAGGTCCGTCAACCGGTTTATCAGACCTCTAAAGCCAAATGGCAGCGTTATGCCGAATGCCTGACACCACTGGAAGCCGCCTTGCGGGAACCGTTTCCGGATGATCCGGCAGAATCACCGCTTGATCCCTTGCCACCCGGTCTGTTTTTCGAGGGCATGGAGTACCTCAAAGCGGGTCAAGCCCAGCCCGCAGAACAATGCTTTACCCGATTGCTGACCCGCTATCCCCGTCATGCTGCGGCCATCCACTTCCTGGGCATGGCTTGTTATCAGCAAGGCCGACTGCCCGAAGCCCTGGAACACGTCCAACGTTCGATCGACCTGCACCCCGGCCATCCCGACTGGATCAAAAATCGGGGTCTGGTGCAGACCGCTCTGGCAGCGTCAAAACGTGAATCGGGATGCAGCGCATCCCCTCCATGACCGACCTGATCGACTGGATGCAAAATCGGGAGCTTCTGTGCTAAAGTTTACAAAAATAGTAGGATATTATCGGTCGTGACAATTGATACCTTGCTGGCTGCCCGCTGGGTGATACCGGTAGAACCGGAGCGGATAGTTCTTGAACATCACACCCTGGCCCTCAGCGAGGGTCGAATCGCAGACATACTGCCTACCGAACAGGCTGCAGCACGCTACCCGCATCTGATCGCGGAACGTTTCGATCAGCATGTTCTCATTCCGGGTTTCGTCAACGGCCATACTCATGCCGCAATGTCATTACTGCGGGGGATCGCCGATGACAAGCCCCTGATGACCTGGCTGACCGACCACATCTGGCCGCTGGAACAACGCTGGGTGAACGAAGCTTTCGTACGGGATGGCAGCGAGCTGGCCATGGCCGAGATGCTGCGGGGAGGCATTACCTGTTTCAACGACATGTACTTTTACCCGGCGACTACCGCACAGGCAGCGGCTGCCGCCGGGATGCGGGCCGTGGTCGGCATGATCGTGCTGGATTTCCCCAGCCATTTTGCCAATGGGGCGGCCGATTACCTGCACAGGGCAACCTTGCTTCACGAGGAATGGCAGGATCACCCGCTGATTCGCACGGCTTTCGCACCTCATGCCCCCTATACGGTGTCGGATGAGCCCCTGCATCAAATCCGGCAGCAGGCCGAAGCCTGGAATATTCCGGTACACATGCACGTTCATGAAACCCGTGATGAAGTCGACACCGCCCAACGTGAACAGGGTTTTAACCCGCTGGCTCGCCTCAAACGGTTGGGCTTGCTGGATCAGCGGTTCGTGGCGGTACACATGACGCAACTCAGCGAGGCCGACATCGACGACTACGCCGCCACTGGCGGTAGTGTGGTGCATTGTCCTGAATCGAATCTGAAACTGGCGAGTGGCTTCTGTCCGGTAGCCCGCCTGCTGGAGGCCGGAATCAACGTGGCTTTGGGTACCGACGGGGCAGCCAGCAACAACGACCTCGATGTCATGGGCGAAATGCGCATCGCTGCCCTGCTGGCCAAGGCCGTGGCGCAGGATGCCACGGCCGTGCCGGCACACACCGCACTGCGCATGGCTACCCTGAACGGAGCCAGGGCACTGGGCCTGGCCCATGAAACCGGCTCACTGAAACCGGGCAAATCGGCGGATATCACGGCCATCCGGCTTGATGCCCTGGAAACCCAGCCCCTGTTCGATCCTCTCTCTGATCTGGTTTATGCCGCCAGTCGTCACCAGGTCAGTGATGTGTGGGTACGCGGACAAAGGCTACTCAAAGACCGGCATCTGACCACACTGGATAGCCGGAATATCATTGCAAAGGCCGCCCTGTGGCGCGACCGACTGACTGAACGTAACCCCCAAACACCATGATTGCTTCCGAAAACGTCAACCCCGCAGAAATACACAAATTTGGTGCCCAGGCCGAAGCCTGGTGGAACCCTGCCGGAGAATTCAAAACCCTGCATGCCGTCAATCCGGTCAGGATGCAGTTCATTCGTGCACAGACCACATTGGCCGGTCGCCGTATCGTAGACATCGGCTGTGGCGGTGGCATCCTGAGCGAAGCCCTGGCCGAAGCTGGCGGTGAGGTACTGGGTATCGATATGGCCCCTGAACTGATTGCCGTGGCACGTCGTCACGCTGAACAGCAAGGCCGGGTCATCGACTACCGCAACCTCAGTGCCGAAGCGTTGGCCGATGAAGCCCCCGGGCAATTCGATGTCGTAACCTGCCTGGAAATGCTGGAACACGTCCCCGCCCCTGAATCTGTCGTCAAGGCGATAGCCCGTCTGGTCAAACCCGGTGGCCACGTCTTTTTTTCCACCCTGAACCGCAAACCCAAAGCCTACCTGCTGGCCGTCGTTGCAGCTGAATATGTATTGAACATGCTGCCCAGAGGTACTCACGACTACAACAGCTTCATCCGGCCTTCCGAACTGACGGCCTGGGCACGTCAGGCAGGCCTGGAGCTGAACGGTATGGCGGGCATCCTCTACAACCCGATCACCCGCCAGTTCAATCTGGGGCGTGATACCGATGTCAATTACCTGGCGGCTTTCGTACGTCCGGAGGCTTGAATCATGTCAGTCCGGACGACAAGCATCCTGCTGGATCTGGATGGAACCCTGCTGCACACCGCACCCGATCTGATTGCCGCTGCCAATAGTGCTTTGGCTGAAGCGGGCATCACCGAAAGATCCGTTCAGGAACTCACCCCCTGTATTTCGGGAGGAGCAGCGGCCATGTTGCGTTGCGCATCCGCTGAAATCGAACAGCGACAACTGGATTTTGACACCCTCATGAACCGGATGCTGGACATTTATGAGGCGGATGTCGCCCGGCACAGCCGTTTCTATGAAGGCATGGAACACGTGCTGAACACGCTGGATGAACGCGGTATGCCCTGGGGCATCGTCACCAACAAACACAGTCGCTTTACCCGGCCCCTGCTGGAAAAGCTGGCCTTCGCACACCGTCCGGCCTGTGTCATCAGTGGCGATACGACATCGGAACGCAAACCTCACCCCCTGCCTCTGCTGGAAGCCTGCCGGCGAATGCAAACCTCACCCGACACCTGTGTCTACGTCGGTGATGCCCGGCGCGATATCGAAGCAGGACAACGGGCCGGCATGGCGACCCTGGTGGCGGCATACGGTTATCTGGCGGCCGATGAAGTTCCGGCTGAATGGGGGGCTGACGGGTTGCTGCATGAGCCGCGTGACCTGCTGGCCTGGCTGGATCGGGAGACATCGGCATGAACGATACACTGAAAGACCGGGTGATTCTGGTCAGCGGGGCGGGTGGCAGCCTGGGCGCGGCCACCGCCAAAGCCCTGGCGGCAGAGGGAGCTACCGTTATCCTGCTGGGTAAAACCGTGGCCCGTCTCGAACGGGTCTACGATGACATCGTGGGTTCAGGCTACCCCAAACCAGCCATTTATCCCATGAACCTGATGGGCGCAACCGAACAGGATTACCTCAACCTGGCCGAGGTACTGAGCAGGGAAATGGGGGTGCTTAACGGCTTGATTCACACGGCAGCCGAAATGGATCACCTGACACCGCTGGAACAGATTTCAGCAGAAACCTGGGAACGCTCACTACGAATCAACCTGACGGCACCTTTCCTGATGACCCGTTCCCTGCTGCCCTTGCTGACCGGCTGCCATGCCACGGTAGTCTTTACCACTGACTCGGCCGCCCGGACCGGACTGGCTTACTGGGGGGCTTACGGTATTTCCAAGACAGCCGTCGAAAGGCTGGCCCATCTGCTATCCCATGAACACGAGGGCAAACTCAGGGTACAGGTCTTCGAACCGGGTTCCATGGCATCCCCCTTGCGCCGTCGGGCATTTCCGGGCGAAACCATGAACAATCTCTCCTCACCGGGCGAATCTGCGGCCCGCATCGTGGCCTTGTTTCGATAGACCCGGCCTCTCCCCATGAACAAACAGCACTAGAGTAGTCAATTATGTACGGTTACGGACGTGAAAGCATCGTCTTGCAGCGCGAGGTCGCTGCGGTTCAGGTTCCAGAAGGTACGACGACTACCCTGCCACAGGGGCATGTCGTTACCCTGCAACAGGCCCTGGGTGGTCATTTTACCGTCACCACCGAGTATGGTCTGATGGTACGGATCGCCGGAACGGATGCCGATGCATTGGGCAAGGAACCTCCCGTCGTCACCGACCTGGTGTCGGGCAATACCCCCGAAGCCATCGAGCAAAATGTCTGGGCGGTACTCAAAACCATTTATGATCCGGAAATCCCGGTCAACATCGTTGATCTGGGGCTGGTTTATCATTGCCGGGTCAAACCGGCCGAATCGCAAGGATACGATGTCGAAATCATCATGACACTAACCGCACCCGGTTGTGGCATGGGGCCGGTACTTCAATACGATGCCGAAGCTGCTGTCAGGAATCTGCCCGAAGTGAACCGCGTCAGCGTGGAAGTGGTATTCGACCCGCCCTGGTCGAGGGATCACATGTCCGAAGTGGCCCGCTTGCAATTGGGCATGGTATGAGGCGGGCGGTATCTTTCCCCCTTTGAAGAACCTCCATGACAGGAAAGCCGGACGGGCAGCGACCCTTCGCAATCTTCTGCAAACGGACTGCCGCGTCTGGAAATGGACTGCCCGGCCTCAGCCTGATCATCGAGAGTCCTGTCACCCGCCATCCATCCGTTCCAGAGCCAACAGCGGCACCACCGATTTTATCCAGCCCTCCCGGGCGAAATACGTCTGGATGACATGATCCTTGAGGTAGTTGGCCAGCCCGATGAGGGTCATGGCCTGATCCAGACTGAGATAACTGTAAGACACCTCGCCCGTTCCGGGGCTTACCGCATCGTAGAAACCGAAATCCCCGTACACGGGATAGCGTTCGGCCAGCGTTCTGAGGTTGGCGATTGCTGCTGTCGGTTCGGTCATGAGGGCCAGTGCTGAAACATGCGGGGTCACCACACCGGAAGGATAACCCGTCGACCCCAGAAACTTGATGCCATATTCATCATAATGATCCGTACTGCCCGGGGTCGAACTGGGCGACATGCCCCAGACCGGGTAGCTCAATTCCTCCAGTGCGTACATGCGGTGTATGGTGGTGTGAATCCGGTTGTTATAGCCCAACCCGTGAGGAGCAAACTGCGTTTCGTCCAATAACAGCCCCGGCATCAGGGCTTCAAACAGGCTGCCGCCCCAGGAAGGAACGTAGCGGAAATCCCGCCACTGATAATGCCCGCCCATCCAGCGATACCCGCCGGCCGTCTGTTCAGTACGGTCAAGCGGCGGTTGCGACTGCCATCCATGGTCAGCCGGGAAGGTTCTCACCAGATTGAACCAGTGTTCCGCTGGCACATCCCCCTTGCCAATGGCGATAAGACTGCCCAGACGCGACTCGGCATACATCACCCCGTAATGCATATTGGATCGTTGGCCCAGGTTGACGTGATAACCGTGCGACATCAACCGGGTTTCAGGGTCGTAGAAAAAACGGTAATCGGTTGAATCGATCAAATGACTACAGCGGGCAGCCACTTCGGGAAAAGCCTGACGAATCACCATCAAACTGCCTGTCAGCCAGGCCGAATCGACGAAGGAAATGAAATGGCTGGTGCGTTCCAGCGTGGTGGTATTGTAGTAGTTGTAGAAAAATCCCTGCCAGGTGTCGAGTTCTTCCAGCGTCCCCAGGGTGAGCGACAGTCTCTCCAGTGCTTCCGGCCGCTGAATCAAGCCCAGTTCGTGCGCGGACAGAACACTCAAAAGATACAGGCCCACCGTGGAAATATTGGTGTAATCGCCAATGGCAGCCTGCTGCGGCTCCAGCGAATTCCGTTTCAGTTGAATGCGATCGATCGGTAAACCGTGATGCCAGTCCACCAGGGCAGCCACTCCGCGCCAGGTGTCTGCCGCAACCCTTGACAGAAACGCCTGATCGTCCCGTGGCAATGCCGCCGATTCGGTCAGGAAACGCTCAGGCCATCCCCCCAGGCGGGCCCGTAATGCGGTCTGTACGGTGGACTCCCCACCCAGCGAGGCCGACCAGTGGCTACGCTGTTCAGGGATCAGTGGATCATACCGACCCGGACCGGGCTGACCGGTCTGAATGAGGCCAAGACTCCCCAGACTGAAACCGCCCTTGCGGGCCTGCCCCCGCTGCAGGGGTATGGTAATCGCCAGGGCATTCAGATGTTCCCACTGATCGATACCGATGATCTGATTGAGCGGAATGACCCGCCGTTGCCACTCTGCCGTCATGCCACTGATCCGGTAACGCGCCACGGCCTGTTTGCCAGGCAGGGCTGGATCGGGACGCTCGATCCGTAATTCCAGTTCACCGTTGCCCCCCTCGCGACTATCTCCCTTGATCCAGAAAACCAGATGATCGAACCCGGCGGCATTGAGATCAGGCAAGGTTTGCTGCAAGCCATAGCCCGCATCCGGGTTATCGGACGGCGTTCCCGGCAAGGTGTAAGAAACCTGCACTGCGGGATGATCCTCCGGATCGGTACCGGCTGGACGTACATCAATTCCCTTTTGGGATTGCGGTAGCCTGATTGTCCAGGGCAGCAAAAAATGATTCTGGCCGGTCATGGGGAAATCAGCCAGGACGACCTGTTTTTGGGGAGCTGGCCAGTAAGGTGCAAGGTCATGCGCGGCCGGACCAGACAGCCAAAGCCAGCCTGCCAACACGATGATTATTTTGATCATGCAAATCCTGATAGGGAAAAGTTTCTGCCGCGATTGCGGAGGGGCCTCGATCATCCGCCCCAGCGTAGCCTCGATGCAGCGCAGCGAAACCGAGGCAACTACTGGAGGTGATGATGATTGTGGCAGTGCCGGGCGAAGTCACTTTGGCCAGTGGTCGGGTGATCCGTGGCCAAACCTCTACATCGCAGCAAACCGGACGGGCCGGTCTTCGGCGTTATTTTTGGGCTGAGGGATGACCAAGGCTCCATTGGCAATGAATCGGCTACGACCAAGCACTCAGGTATCCATCCCTGCCACCTTCCGGCCGGAGGACAAAACGGCCTGAATCCTTTCCTGTAATTGTTTCATGCTGATGGGCTTGGTGGCAAAATCGGTCACGCCTGCGGCCAGGGCCTTATCCCGTTCTTCACTCAGGGCACCTGCGGTAAGGGCTATGATGGGGATTGGTTCCCCTCCCGCCAGTTGGCGGATCTCCCGGGTGGCTTCCAGTCCATCCATGACCGGCATCTGTACATCCATCAAGACCACATGAGGGGGGTGAGCGGCGGCAATCGCCTGACGTACGGCATCGAGTGCCAGTGAACCGTTATCGACTTCGGTGACCTCAACCCCCAGCTTTTGCAGCATCCGGCTCACAATCAACCGGTTGACTGCGGTATCGTCTGCCACCAACACCCGAATGCCCCGCAGATCAACCGCCTCGATCTCAACGGAAGATGACACTGGCGGGTGTTGTTCACGGGCAGGTTGCAGGCTTGTTTCCAGCCAAAAGCAACTGCCCTGTCCTGGCTCACTGCTAACCCCAACCTCGCCTCCCATCAACCGAGCCAGCCTCCGGCAAATGGACAGTCCCAGCCCGGTGCCACCGTAACGACGACTGGTGGAGCTTTCCGCTTGCACATAGGGCTGAAACAAACGATGCTGGGCATCCAGGCTGATGCCGATGCCGGTGTCATGAACTTCAAAGCGGAAACGGTGGGATGCGAGGGGTCGGGCCGTAAGGGTAATACTCCCCTTCGCGGTGAATTTCAGGGCATTCCCCATGAAGTTGGCCAGAATCTGCCTGAGACGCGCCGGGTCACCGTGAACGTAACGGGTCAGCGCAGAATGCCTGTTCAACCTGAACACAAGCCCCCGTGCACTGGCCTGACCGCCGTAAAGGGCCTCCAGTTCATCCAGCAATTGCAGCAGATCGAAGTCAATCTGTTCGAGTTCCAGGCTACCCGCCTCGATTTTGCCCAGATCCAGAACGCCCGAAATCATTTCCACCAACGTATGGCCGCTGGTAACAATCCGCTGAATGTAGTCTATCCGCTGGGCTTCGGTAAGTTCGGGGGCCAAGGCCAGTTCTGCCATGCCGAGAATGCCGTTGAGCGGAGTTCTGAGTTCATGGCTGGTGGTGGCCAGAAAACGGGTTTGTTCTTCCCGACGCCGGTGTTGATCCCGGGCATCCTTCTCGGCTGCCGCCAGTCGGATCAGGGTCTCTTGCCGACCTCTTTCCCGCTGCATGTGACGGGTATGCAGCAAAACCAGTATCAAGCCACTACTGATGAAGGCATACAGATACAGGCTGACTATCCCGCCAAACCAGCGAATCTGGCTGGCTCCCAGCAGGGATAACAGGGGAGGAAGCGTAATGACCTGCAGCAAGGCGTGGTAAAAAACAACAAGCCAGCGGGGTAATACATTGCCCGCCTTGTCAGGATGATCCTGCCAGATGCGACCACTCAGTGCGAGCGCGAACATCAACCAGGAGAACAGGATCGTGGCAGACATGTTGAGCATGAGGGCCAGGGTGATTTGTCCGGCTGCCATCAGTCCGGCGGCAAAAACGATAATGGCGGGGAGCAGGGTCGTAAAGCGCCAGAGTCGACGGTTTGGCTTAAATTCAGACAAAAAAACCAGCTCAAATACCATGGCAGTGAAACTGGTAGCCAGAATGACCGCGTTATGAAAGGCATCCAGTTTCCCGTCTGCCAGGTGTTCGTGAAAGAACACCCGCCCCAAACCGAACCCCAGAAAAACGTAGGTGATACCGGCGATCTGCTTGACAATGAAGGTGCCGATGACCCGTTCGCGGTCCTGCAAGTAAATAAGGCTGGCCCAACCCAGCACCAGCAACAGGAAACTACAGGCCAGAATCGAGACCAGAATCTGTTGTAGTTCCATCGCTTCAGCCTGATGGGGTTCATATGCACGAACATCCAGAAAATGCAGCCCTGTCGTTTTGAGCCGCAAATAGACTTCCCGGGAAGATTGGCCTGTCGGTATCACAAATCCCAAATGGATGGGGCGGTGATCGCCTGGCCGCAACGGGTGCTTATCGCCACTGTAACGCGGTTCAATGCTGGGGAGAGCGGTGTGAGGCAGAACAAGGCCGGGATCGAACAGGGCCACTTCGTCCAGGCTGTTGGGCAGCGTAATCCACAACACCAGACGATCGCCTCCGTCGGCAGGCGGTATCACGCGCAAACGAACCCAGGTCGCGCCGGTGCGATATCCCAGGCTCAAACCATGCGAATAGGGGATAAAGTGTTGACCGAAGACCTGCTCCAGGGGCAGATTCCCGCCAGAATCAGACAGATAGGCCCGCTCAGTGATGAAATCCTGCGGTGTCGCTGCCGCAGCCACACCCGGTAGCAGTCCTGCAATGAGTCCTGACAGCAACCAGACCAGGTATGCCAACCCGCACAGGGAAAACGATACGGACGGCCTGAGGCGTGTTTCTGTAACACAGCGGGAACCGGAAAGCATGTCTGTGGCAGTGGCGGGATTCATCGGCGTGACTGACGGTAAGGATGAGGATGTCGACAGAATGGGTGTTGAAGGCTACCCCTTTGCTGGGGTTTACAACATTCCTTGACCGGTTGCAACTGATATCAGCGTCCCGATAAAGCAAGACGTGATTCAGTGCCATATCCTGCACGGAATTTTCCGTACACATATTACCATCAGAAAAAAAGGGTTGTGACTGGACAACCCCCGCCAGATTGCCCTAATCCGTGGTTCCACAGTGGTCCATGTCACATTCGGCCTCCAGCCACATGGCGTTGATGATGCCAAAGGCGCAGGCCAGGCCCACACCAAGAATCCAGGAAAAATACCACATACGCTAAACCTCAATACAGACTGTGTTGATCTTTCAGGACTTTTTCGGGTGTCACACTGCCCCACAGCACTTTATAGACCCAGCGGGTATAAGTCAGAACGATAGGCAGGAACACTACGGTGATCCAGAACGCCAGGGCCAGGGTAAACTGGCTGGAACTGGCATCCCAGATGGTCAAACTATGCGCCGGGTTACTGGTGGAAATCAGCAGGTAGGGAAACAACCCGAAACCCAGGCTCAGCAGCACACCGGCAATGCCGGTGGAACTGAATAAAAAGGCTGCCATGGCATTGAATTCCAGGGCCGATCGCCACGCCAGAAACACGCTGCCAAATCCCAGCAAGGGAGCCGCCAGCATCCAGGGATGGCGCAAAAACTGACCCAGCCAACCGGCATCCATGACCACGGTCTTGTTCAGCGGATTGGACGGGGCACCGGTTCCGGGCATGGCAGTAATCCGGGGCAAGTCCATCGCCAGCATCACCCACAGGGCAATCAGGGCCAAACCGGCCAACACCAAAGGGCCCAGAACCCGGATGACCTGGCGTGACCGGTTATACAAATCCCCCTCGGTACGCCACTTCAGATAAATGGCTCCGTGGAACAGCGAAATCAGCAACCCCATTACACCACAGATCAGCGCGAAGGGATTGAGCAGGTCAAAGAAGTCACCGTCGTAATAAGGACGCAGGTTTTCATCAAAATGAAACGGCAGCCCCTGAACCAGGTTACCCACCAGCACGCCCAGTAGTATCGGGGGAATCGCGCCACCGACGAACAGTCCCCAATCCCAGGCATTACGCCAGACCGGATTGTCCAGTTTACTGCGATAATCGAAGCCGGCGGGCCGGAAGAACAAGGCGAACAACACCAGCAGCATGGCAATGTAAAGCCCGGAAAACAGGGTGGCATACACCAGTGGCCATACGGCGAACAAGGCACCACCCAACAATACCAGCCAGACCTGATTGCCTTCCCAGGTTCCGCCTACCGTATTGATGATGGCTCGCCGTTCCAGATCGTTTTTGCCGAGGAAAGGCAGTAACGCACAAATGCCAAAATCAAAGCCGGAAGTCAGGACAAAGGCGATGATGACCACACCGGTAAACAGCCACCAAATGAATCGCAGGGTTTCATAGTCAAACATGATCGTTTCTCAAGGGGTTATATTTTGGGGCAGAACCGGATCATTGGCTTCCAGGGCATACTGACCCGTATGCAGGCTACTGGGGCCCAGGCGGACATATTTGAGCATCAGGTACAGTTCGATCACCAACAGGGCGGTGTAAAAAAACAGGAACCCGGCCATGCTGAACCAGAGTTGTCCTGAAGTCAGATTGGATACCGAAAGATGGGTTGGCAATACGCCGGAGATGGTCCACGGTTGTCGTCCATATTCAGCGACAAACCAACCCGTCTCGACGGCTATCCAGGGCAGCGGGATACACCACAAAGCCATTTTGAGCAGCCATTGCTTTTGATCGGCCACCCGGGTTGCGCAGTAGTAAAACGCCATGACGAAAATAAACAGCAAGGTAAAACCGGCCGCCACCATGATCCGGAAAGTCCAGAATAGCGGCGCGACGCTTGGAATGGTGTCGTTGGCCGCTTGCTGGATCATGGCTTCGCTCGCCTGAGTGATATCCGGCGTGTATTTCTTGAGCAGCAGACCGTAACCCAGATCCACCTTGTGCTGATCGAAGCGGGTTCGGGTTTCCCCGCTTTTATCGCCTTTGCGGATTTTTTCCAGTTCAGCATAAGCCACCATGCCATTGCGGATATGGTTCAGGCTGTCGGCCCGAAGCTCCTTGAGTCCCTTCACTTCCTCGTCAATGGAGCGGGTAGCTATCAATCCGAGTACATAAGGCACCTTAATTGCGAAACGGGTTTTTTCTGCTACCTGATCCGGAAAGCCGATCAGCGTGAAACTGGCAGGTGGGGTATGTGTATCCCACTCGGCCTCGATGGCGGCAAGTTTGATCTTCTGGGTTTCACCCGAGGTATAACCGCTTTCGTCACCCAGTACGATGACTGAGAGGATGGAAGCCAGCCCGAAACCGGCCGCGATGGAGAAAGAGCGTCTTGAAAAACCAAGGTCACGCCGTTTGAGCAGATACCAGGAACTCACCCCCAGCACGAACATGGAACCGGTCACATACCCGGCGGCCACCGTATGCACGAACTTGACCTGAGCAACCGGATTGAAGAACACATCAGCAAAGGATTGCATTTCCATCCGCAGGGTTTCAACGTTGAATTCCGCCCCTACCGGATGCTGCATCCAGGCGTTGGCGATCAGTATCCACAGGGCCGAAAAACTGGTGCCAAACGCCACCAGCCAGGTCACCGCCAGGTGTTGAACCTTGCTCAGACGATCCCAACCGAAAAAGAACAAGCCGACCAGCGTGGACTCCAGAAAGAAAGCCATCCAGCCCTCACTGGCGAGAATGGGGCCAAAAATGTCACCGACATAATGCGAGTAATAAGCCCAGTTGGTGCCGAACTGGAATTCGAGGGTAATGCCGGTTGTCACCCCCATGGCGAAGTTGATGCCGAAAAGCTTGCCCCAGAATCGGGTCATGTCCTTGTAAACCGATTTGCCGGTCATCACATAGACCGACTCCATGATGGCCAATATGAAGCTCATTCCCAGTGTCAGGGGAACGAACAGAAAGTGATACATGGCCGTCAGGCCAAATTGCAGTCGCGACAAGTGAACGATGTCATCGCCCGTCATGGTTGAGCCTCCATCCGGTGAATATTGTGTGGGGGGGTGGAAAAAATGTCATCGATACGTGGTTTGGGGACAACAGGATCGGCCCTAAAACAGGCAAACCATAACCAAACCAGAAATAACACCTTGAAACAGAGTGCCGTGGCGATTTCCCACCTCAAACGGTATCGCTGGGAAAAAAAGAGCCGATGTGTAGCCATAAAGGAATGACCGGGTTTTTGTTAAGGGTAAGTGCACGTAATCATGAGGCATGCCAAATGAAAAGACCCGGCGGCAATGGGCATTTCCCTGTTCCTTACCGGGGAGTTATACCCTGAATTGTTTCACTGATCCGGTTTATTGAAACATCCTGAATACAATCTGAAACAGGGCACCTGAAGATTACTGTTACAGCAATCTACGCCTGTATACCGACATTCGTCTGTGAGATGATGAAGCGCGGTGACTGCCCGGGTGATTTCCCGAAAATATTTACGGAGCCGGGAAGGGGGCCTTCAGCCCGCATTCCGGCCAGGAAACGCCTGGTTAGCCCTATCCCAAATCAACCTTAAGCGAAGAGGAGATACCCACCATGAACATCAAAGTTGAACTGGAAAAATTCAGGGACGGCCTGGAACAACAACGGGACGAATTGCTGGTACAGGCAGGACTGGCCAAGCTGGAAGCCCGCGATGAATGGCAAAGAACCGAGAAAAAACTGACCGAATTCAAAACCCGTGTCGAAGCACTGGGTCATGAGGCACTGGATGCCGGGGATGAGGTTTGGACCAGCATCAAGGTGCTGGGAGAGGAAGTGAAGATGGCTTACGAAAAAATCAGGGAAAAGCTGTGAAGCGATCAGGTGCGAACCGGTATCAACAACAGCGTTTGATGCCATTGTTCCAGTGCCGCTCCTGTTCCTGTTTGAAAAACGCCTGTCGGCTGAGGGGCAATGATGCACTGTCGTGGGCGTGTCGTTCCTGCCAGTGAGCAAGATAACGTTCGTAGGCATCGTCTCCACTCAATCGACGCAATGACTGCCACAGTCGATGCAGTGGGCCAAAAAGCCGAACGCCCAAGCCGTTTCCGGCTTGGGCGTTTAATGCGGGTTCAACCTTGAACACTTATTTGATCTTGCCTTCCTTGTACATCACATGCTTGCGTACGACGGGATCGAACTTCTTGATCTCCATCTTTTCGGGCATGTTCTTCTTGTTTTTCGTCGTCGTATAGAAATGACCGGTACCGGCACTCGATATCAGCCTGATTTTGTCTCGCATGAATTAAACCCCTGTTAGATGCTTTCGCCGCGCTTGCGCATGTCAGCCAATACGGCATCAATGCCTTTCTTGTCGATGGTCCGTAGACCCTGACAGGAAATACGCAGGCTGACCCAGCGATTTTCACTGTCCACCCAGAAACGGTGGACGTGCAGATTGGGATTGAAAATCCGCTTGGTCTTGTTATTGGCGTGGGAAACGTTGTTGCCTACGATACGACGCTTGCCTGTCACCTGGCATTCTCTGGACATGATGATCCTCTCGACCTGACCCAAAAAACTACGTTTTATAAATGATTTCGGCTGGATGAGTCAAGCAGGGAAAAGGCAGGGTTAATTGAACGCTTGCGCCAAATTGACAACCACTCGAGCGGAAGTCAACATTCGCCCCCGCATTAACCCTCCCCGCAGGAAGATAGCTTCCTCTGAATGTTGCCAACAGACCGGTCTGATTTGCGAGAACCCCCCATCATGAGCATTAAACTCGGGATCGTCATGGATCCCATCTCCCGTATCAATATCCGTAAAGACAGCAGTTTCGCCATGCTGCTGGAAGCCCAAAGTCGTGGCTATCAACTTTACTACCTGGAATTGAACGACTTGTATCTCAGGGATGGCAGAACCCATGCCCGCATGAGAAAACTATCGGTCAAACGCGATGAAACAGCGTGGTTCGGTCTCGATGAGGGCATGGAAGGACCGCTGGATGCCCTGGACGTGGTGCTGATGCGCAAGGATCCCCCCTTCGATCAGGAATATATTTACGCGACTTACCTGCTGGAATGCGCTGAAAATCACGGCTTGCTGGTCGTCAACAAACCCCGCTCACTCCGGGATGCCAACGAAAAACTGTTCACGGCCTGGTTCCATCATTGCTGCGCCCCCACCCTGGTGGCCCGCGAAGGTTCCCGTCTCCGGGCATTTCTGCACGAACACGGAGAGATCGTATTGAAACCGCTGGATGGCATGGGGGGGGCGTCGATTTTCAGGGTCAGCGGGAAAGACCCCAATCTGAGCGTCATTCTCGAAACCATGACTCACCACAATTCGCGCTTCGTCATGGCGCAAAAATACCTGCCTGAAATCGTCGATGGCGACAAGCGAATTCTGGTGGTCAACGGCACGGCCATCCCTTACGCGCTGGCCCGTATCCCGGCTGCCGGAGAAAGCCGGGGCAACCTGGCGGCCGGCGGACGCGCTGAAGGACGGCCCCTGACCCCTCGGGATCACTGGATTGCCGAACAGGTCGGGCCTGAGTTACGGGCGCGGGGGCTGGTCTTCGTGGGACTGGATGTGATCGGGGATTACCTGACGGAGGTCAATGTCACCAGCCCGACCTGCATACAGGAACTGGATCGCACGTTTGACCTCAACATCAGCGGTCTGCTGATGGATCACATCGAATCGATCCTGAATGACCGGTAAACCCTGCATGTAATGCTCCCCGAAATCCGGACTAAAGTTTAGTTAGGTTACACATACCATCAAAAATCAAGATTACAGGGATAAACCATGAGATCCATTCGTACGGCATGCAAATTACAACCGAAAGCATTAGAGATACAAGTAGGCGATCAGATCGAACAACTCGATCAGATCATCAACGATACCAATGGTGAGGACTATTTCAAAAAGACCTTCATTACTGACGGGATGAAGGTATTGCTGTCCAAAGGCATGGCTCGATTAGCCGGCAAATCAAATGACACAGTTTTCCATCTCAAGCAAGCCATGGGGGGCGGTAAAACCCATCTGATGGTCGGCTTTGGGTTGCTGGCTAAAGATCCTTTGCTTCGCTCTAATCTTATAGGTTCCATGACTTATCAGGATGGTTTTGGCGTAGTCAAAATTGCGACATTTAATGGTAGAAACCGTCCACCCACTTATCTGTGGGGGGAAATTGCCCGTCAATTGGGCAAGGAGTCTTTATTCCGTACATATTGGGAGTCAGGTGTCAAAGCACCCGATGAACAAGCCTGGATTGATCTGTTTGAGGGCGATGAACCCATCTTGATCTTGCTGGACGAAATGCCGCCATACTTTCATTACTACAGTACACAAGTGCTGGGAAATGGAACCATTGCCGATGTAATAACCACAGCATTTGCCTGCATGCTCACTGCCGCACAAAAGAAAAAAAACGTCTGCATTGTTGTTTCTGACCTGGAAGCGGCTTATGACACCGGCGGTCGGCTTATACAACAGGCGTTAGACGATGCAACCCAGGAAGTAGGGCGGGCTGAAGTTAATATCACTCCAGTCAATCTCGAATCCAACGAAATCTACGAAATCCTCAGAAAACGCCTGTTTTTGTCGTTGCCTGACAACAGTGAAATTGCCGAAATAGCCTCGGTATACGCGAGCCGTCTTGCTGAAGCGGCTAAAGCGAAAACGATCGAGCGTAGTGCGGAAGCCCTGGCCAATGAAATCGAAGCCACATATCCGTTTCATCCCACTTTCAAGAGCATTGTTGCCTTGTTCAAGGATAATGAAAAATTCAAACAAACACGTGGATTGATGGAATTGGTGTCAAGATTGCTCAAATCGGTTTGGGAAAGTAAGGATGATATCTATCTAATTGGTGCGCAACATTTTGACCTCGCCATTCCGGATGTTCGTGAAAAACTAGCGGATATTTCTGAAATGCGGGACGTGATTGCCAAAGACCTATGGAATTCAACGGATGGTGCGCATGCACAGATTATTGATATAGCCAGCGGTAATACCTGCGCCAGGCAAGTGAGTACGCTGTTGCTAACGTCCAGTTTATCTACTGCGGTGAATGCAGTAAAAGGGCTATCTGAAAGTGAGATGCTGCAATGTTTGATCGATCCTGTCCGGCAGGCTAGTGATTTTCGGGCAGCATTCAATGAACTTCACAAGTCTGCCTGGTACTTGCACCAAACCCAGGAAGGTAGAAGTTACTTTGATCACCAAGAAAATCTAACCAAAAAATTGCAGGGTTATGCTGACAAAGCACCTCAAAATAGAGTAGATGAACTCATTCGGAATCGGTTGGTGGAAATGTATACACCAACAACCAGGGAAGCCTACGAACGGGTACTGCCATTGCCGGAAATGGATGAAGCAGAAGCTGCGCTGAGAACGGGTCGTATGCTCCTGATTATTAGTCCTGACGGTAAAACCCCACCCGACATCGTGACGCGTTTTTTTGCAAATCTGGTTAATAAAAACAATGTCCTCATTTTATCCGGTGACAAGTCCTCCATTGCCAGTCTGGATAGTGCGGCAAGACACGTTTATTCGGTTGCTAAAGCCGATAATGAAATCTCCGAAACGCACCCACAACGCAAAGAACTGGATGAGAAAAAAGCTCAGTATGAACAAGACTTCCAGACTACCGTACTGTCGGTTTTTGATAAACTGCTGTTTCCTGGCAATAATCGTGGTGAAGATGTCTTACGCTCTAAAACACTTGATAGCACGTATCCATCCAATGAGCCTTACAATGGCGAGCGTCAGATCATAAAAACCCTCACGTCTGACCCTATCAAGCTCTATACACAAATTCCGGAAAATTTTGATGCAATAAGAGCAAGGGCCGAGCAATTACTGTTTGGTTCGCAGGACGAAGCCAGAAAAACCGATCTGCTCGATAAAATGAAGCAGAAAACTCAAATGCCCTGGCTACCCCTCAAAGGATTTGATCAATTAGCGCAAGAAGCCTTTCAACGTGGTTTATGGGAAGATCTGGGTAACGGTTTTATCACGACTAAACCTAAACCCAAACGAACTGAAGTTGTCGTGTTTGCGGACACTTCGCCGGATGATCAAGGCCGAGTTCGACTCAAAATCGATACTGTTAATGCAGGTCATTCCCCCAAAATTTACTATCAGGAAGATGGCGAAGTCACGACCAACTCAACGGTTCTCACTGACAATTTGTTGGTTACGAATGCATTGCGGGTACAGTTTCTCGCTATTGATCCGACCGGTAAAAATCAAACTGGACATCCTACAACATGGACTAATAAACTGACTATTCGTAATCGGTTTGATGAAGTAACCCGTTCCGTAGAGTTGTTTGTTGCACCTAAGGGCAGTATTCGTTACACCCTGGACGGTTCTGAAGCCAGAAACGGCACTGAATACACTGCTCCCATTCCAGTGGGTGACAAAGCGGTATCCATTTATGTGTTTGCCGAATGTGAAGGATTAGAAGAAAAGCGCACATTTACCTTCGCAGAAGCAGGATCAAAAGAAATTTTAATCGTTAAGGAAAAACCGGCTCAGTTATACGCTCCGGTACCTAAACGCCTGGATAATGCGGCGAAGACCTACGAGGGTTTATACTTGGCAAAAGAGAAAAATATTACTTTTGAACAAGTGACTGTAACCATTGGTTCGTCCCCAAAAGTGATCCATCTCTCGCTGGGTGAAATGCAAATCGATGCAGATTTCATGGAAAAAACCCTTGCTCACCTGCAAACCCTATTGTCACCTGAAGTCCCCGTGATTATGCAGTTTAAAAAAGCTCATGCCGCCACTGGGTATGATTTAGAACAATTTGCTCAATCGCTAGGAATAGAGATCGAACAAGGCGAGGTGATTCAATAATGGTAGACACCGTTGATTTTGGTGCTCCGACGGGTTTTGGTCTGCATCATTTTTATGTCCACATCCCGGCATTACCCAGAGAAGCCGTTCGTATCCATGAAGATTATGGTTTTGACGGGGAAGAGTCACGTCGAGAAGCGACGGAGTGCCGCGTTATTCTTGCTCGTGAACTGTGGACAAAAATTCGTGACGATGCCCGTCGTGATTTTAATGCTCGCCTGAAAGCCAAAAAGAAAAGTACCGGCAGTTGGAATACAGGAACCGTTAAACTGGATCGATTCCTCGGTCGCGAATTGTGCGTTTTGGCTTGGGCTGCGGAGCATGCTTCACCGGATGAATGCTTGATAATATCGCAGAAATGGCAGGCATTACGCCCGGAAGAACGGTGGTGGCTCTATGCAAAAACTGCCGCTGAATCCGGGGAGTCTGATCAAATGCAACGGGGTTGGCGAAAGGCCCTCTATTGTGCGCTATCAGATGGTACGGGAATTAAATCCACGCAAAAAGTCATGCCCAAAAGCAAAAAAAAGAGGGGGACGAAGTTCTAATACAAAGCCTCTTTGACTTCATTTAATTAAGGACAGTTGTTTATGTTACGAAAGATTCAACTTGAACGATTTAGAGGCTTTCAAAGGCTTGAGCTTACTGTTCCTGAAATTCTGGTTTTAATGGGCCCTAATAGTTCAGGCAAAACAACTGCGCTTCATGCTGTACGCATCGCCTGTGATGCTTTGACCATGATTGCCAACCATTCAGTGGGAGTCCCTGAAATAAAGGATACATTGATAACATTCAAAGATGTTGTTGTACGCGACATAGCTCAGCTAATGCCAATAGCAGATTGGCAAGCCTTATTTGTAGACCAAAAAGTCAGTGAAAAGATTAATTTTTCAATTTACCTGGAATTTGCGACTGAAGATTTATTACAATCGATTACAGTAGAAGGAAAATATGCAAGAAACGAAAATATAAGGATTATCGTATCCGTCAATTCACAGCAAATTATTGAACAAATTGAGGGATTATCAACAAGAGCGCAAGCCTATAAAAAGGCTATTTTTGATACGCTCAAGGAATACGCACCCAAAGCTATTTTTATTCCGCCATCGTATGGCGTGATTTGCTCCGAAGAATATCGCGCCCGTTCCGTTGTCGATACCTTAGTGGGGTCAGCAGACCAAAGTCATGTTGTTCGCAATATGATTTCTCGTTTAGTACCTGAACAATTTAGCCAATTAAATTCATTTTTAGATGACATGGTGGGTGCAAGACTTGTGCATCGTACACAAGGCGATGAATTAGAAGTTGTTTCACCTTTGCGAGCAACCTTTAAAGATACTAATGGTGAATTGGAAATTTCAGCAGCGGGTGCCGGGGTAATTAACTTGGTAGCCATTTATGCATCATTGGCACGCTGGCAAAGCGAAGCAAAAAAACGAAAAATTATATTTTTACTCGACGAACCCGAAGCGCATTTACATCCGAAACTGCAAAGTAAAACAGCCAATAGATTAGCAACGATTATTACTCGTGATTTTGACGCGCAACTGATTATGGCGACGCATTCGGTTGATATTATCAATCATGTTGGCAAACGTGAGGATTGCGCGGTGTTTCGTTCAGACCGTTCCAATACGAAAACAGGGGGTGAAGAATTGGCAGGGCAATCGGCTTTGTTGGATGATTTATCGGAATGGGTCGATATGACACCTTTTTCTGCAATCAATTTTCTGGCGTCCAAGCGAATTTTATTTCACGAGGGAACGTCTGACAGCATCATTTTAAGAAAATGCGCGGATATTTATTTTCGTAATAGTGACAAGAAAAAATTAGCGTTTGAAAAGTGGACGCTTGTTCCCCTTGATGGTTCTGGTAATCATAAAGTCGCGCAATTATTGGCGCGTCTGATTGAATCAAATGCAGTGTTACACCAGTATGATTTATCTGAGTTCAGGATAATAACACTGCTAGACAAAGATTATAGCAGGGATGCAACAACACTAGCCCAGGTACCCGACACAAAAATTCCAAGTTACCGTCATGTCTGGCAAAGGCACAGTATTGAATCATTGTTTTGCGATAGTGAAACGCTTTATTTTTGGCTTAAACAAAAATACCCTCAGATACAAATTGAGATGATTCAAGCCGCGATTGATAAAACAAATCAGGATGAAGAACTCAATCAATCTGCGCGAGAAAATAGGCAAGATGCGTTACTTAAACCAATGGCAAAAACAGATGACAATATAAAAATAACTAATCGCCAAGCTAATCAAGAAGTCGCCGCTAATCCTGAAATATGGCAACGTGGCAAAGAGCGAGCTGGCTCTATTTTGACTCAGCTAAGAAATGCACTTGGTAAAACAGCAAGCAATATGACGACTGCGCTACCAAAAATTATTGAACGTGCCGATATCAATCAATTCCCGGCAGGAAATCCTGCGGTAATTCCTTCCGAAATCGCAACCCTTTTAGACTGGATGGTCAAAAATGCTTAACCATTTTGAATGGAAAAATTCACCAACACATTAGGAAACAACCATGCACGCTTATTACGAAGTAGAAACTTATATCCCCAGTAATCACCAAGTACATTTAACTTTGCCTGATGAAATACCCGAAGGCGAGGTTAAAATAGCGATTATTTATGAACTACCCATTTCAACAGAAAATAAAGTAAAGAAAATGGCAAATTTTTTAAATAGTCTATCGGACAATCCAGAAAATGGGCGAACGCTTGAGCAAATAAATCAACACATTCAGTCAGAGCGCGACAGTTGGGAACGCTAAAATGGCTAAGATTTATCTTGATTCCTGCGTGGTTATTGGATTGATTGAAGGTTCCGCAAAACAAAGGCAAGTATTAAAGCGGCATTTGTTTAATCATTATCTTTTCAGCAGCGAATTAGTCCGTTTGGAGGCACGCGTATTGGTTTTGAGAGAAAATAATCAGTTTGCTTTAAAGCAATATAATTCATTTTTTGATGCCTGTGAGATGGTCAATTTAGATCGCAGTGTATTTGAATGTGCAACAATTTTGCGAGTAGAAAAACAAATTAAAATACCAGATGCGCTACATCTTGCCAGTGCAATAATTTCAAATTGCGATGAGTTTTGGACGAATGATTTACGCTTGGCGAGCTATGCAGCGACAAAAATACAAGTTAAAGACTGGAATCAATTAGAACAACAGGAATAAACAAAATGCTCCAACCCCACTCATGGCAAGACCAACCCGCGCTGATTGAACACTTATTCCCCGTGCAGAAAATTTCTGCCGAAAGTTTCAAAGAGCAAATGGCTGGCGCAGGTAAAACACTCACCGCATTGGGTAGTTATTGGAAAGGACGCAAACCGCTCGTTCTAAACAAAGCCTGTATTTTAGGGACGTTGTTGCCTGTTTCTGATGATTTACTCAAAGACCTTGAAATTTTTGAAATGCTCATGGGCATGGATAACGAATCGTTAGAAAAACGCCTTGATGTCAAAAACGACAAAGCCAGCCGTTTTTTTCTCGCACAAGAACAAAGTGTAAAACGGGATGCCACCTATAACGAATGGGTGCGAGCGGCTTGTCGTCCTGAAGAATGCGGCGATGAACTTTTTTCGCCTATTTGGGCAAAGGTCAACGCGCATCTTGGCACGTCCGCTTTTTCATTTCCTGAACTCGTTGAACAAATGGGCGTAGCGCGTTTTGGTCATCGTCCGCGTGTGGCTGATGTTTTTAGTGGCAGTGGACAAATTCCGTTTGAAGCGGCGCGTTTGGGTTGTGACGTTTATGCGTCCGACTTGAATCCAATCGCCTGTATGTTGACGTGGGGCGGTTTTAACATCGTTGGCGCAAGTCCAGAAAAACGCCTTGAAATCGACAACACACAAAAAGAACTCGCTCAAAAAGTACAAACCGAGATTGATGCGTTAGGCGTTGAAACCGATGGCAAAGGTTGGCGAGCCAAAGTCTTTTTATATTGTGCAGAAATTCAATGCCCAGAATCTGGTTGGCTTGTCCCGCTAATTCCCAACTTCATCATTAGTCAGCCTCGCACGGGTACAAAAAACAACGTAGCTGTAAAGTTAGTTCCTTTACCAAATGAAAAACGTTACTACATTGAAATCGTTGAATGGATTACTGAAGATGAATTGCAAAATTACAAAAATGGAACGGTTCAAGATGGCTCAGTTGTTCATTCTCCAGATGGTATTACGACTTATCGGATAAGCGTCAATACGATTCGTGGCGACTATAAAGATGGAAAAGCAAATAAAAATACACTGCGAATGTGGGAAAAATCAGATTTTATTCCGCGTCCAGATGACGTTTTTCAAGAACGGCTATATTGCATTCAATGGATAAAGAAAAAGCCAAATAGTGAAAAATTTGAATATCAATTCCGAGCTGTTACAGCTGATGATTTAAAACGTGAACAAAAAGTAATTGATTTTGTCAGTTCTAATTTTTCGGAATGGCAAGAAAAAGGTTTTATTCCTGACAGCATCATTGAAGCGGGTACTAAAACTGATGAACCAATTAGAACAAGAGGCTGGACTCATTGGCATCATTTGTTTAATCCAAGACAGTTATTGATAGCAGGATTAGTTAGACAAAAAATTTCTGAAATTACTTCGTTTGGATTTTCTCAATTGATAAATTGGAATAGCCGATTGTGTCGATGGAATATAGCTAGTGGAGGTGGCGGAAGCGTTCAAGATACTTTTTATAATCAAGCATTGAACACGCTTTACGATTATGGATGTCGAGGTAGTGTTTTAGCATTATCACAACTGGATATTTCTTACAGAGAAACTGTATTTAGTGAAAACTTAAATCTAAAAACTGAAACAAATTTAGCTCAATCTGTTGAAACCGAAAACGACATTTACATCACCGACCCACCTTATGGCGACGCGGTGAAATATGAAGAAATCACCGAATTTTTCATTGCATGGTTGCGTAAAAATCCCCCCGCTGAATTTGCTCATTGGACATGGGATAGTCGCCGTTCGCTTGCCATCAAAGGCGAAGATGAAGGTTTCCGTCAGGGAATGGTTGCCGCGTATCGCAAAATGACAGAGAAAATGCCCAACAATGGCATTCAAGTGTTGATGTTCACGCATCAAAGCGGTTCGATTTGGGCAGACATGGCAAACATCATTTGGGCGAGTGGTTTGCAAGTGACCGCCGCGTGGTATGTGGTCACAGAAACCGATTCGGCATTGCGTCAAGGGGCGAATGTCACGGGAACGATTATGCTGGTACTTCGCAAACGTCACCAAGCATTGGAAACCTTCCGTGATGATTTGGGCTGGGAAATTGAAGAAGCGGTAAAAGCGCAAGTTGAATCGCTGGTGGGTTTAGATAAATCGGTCAGAGCGCACAGTTCAGAAGGACTTTATAACGATGCGGATTTACAAATGGCGGGTTATGCGGCGGCGTTGAAAGTGCTGACGGCTTACTCGAACATTGATGGCAAAAACATGATGACCGAAGCGCAAGCTCCGCGCCAAAAAGGCAAGAAAACCTTTGTGGATGAATTGATTGATTTTGCGGTGTTAACGGCGGTGCAATTCTTGGTGCCTGTGGGTTTTGAAAAATCAGAATGGCAAAAAATGGCGGCGGTGGAACGGTTTTATCTCAAAATGGCAGAAATGGAACATCAAGGCGCGAAAACCTTGGACAATTACCAAAACTTTGCCAAAGCCTTCAAGGTGCATCATTTTGAAGAGTTAACCAGCGACACCTCAAAAGCGAATGCGGCACGATTGAAATTAGCGACCGAGTTTAAAGGTTCATTGATGGCTGGTGATGCTGAAATTGCAGGAACGCCGTTGCGAGCGTTGCTGTATGCGCTATTTGAAATCAACAAAGAAGTTGAAGTCGATGATGTGTTGTTGCATTTGATGGATAACTGCCCGAACTATAACCAAAACAAAGCCATGTTAATCAAAATGGCGGATTACTTAGCCGAAAAACGCGGTGATTTAAAAGCGACAAAAACCTTCCACCCTGACAAAGAAGCCAGCGCGGCGCGGATTTTGGCAGAAGCCATGCGTACACAAAGACTGTAACCTCCATTGTAGTTATCCTCTTATGACCTTACGGCGATTTTCTTCGCGCACCAATCAACTGAACACGGAATTTTTGTCCCCATCACTCACTGGCGCGGTAAAGTATTACCGGATTGCCGGCTATTTCCGAAGTTCTATTTTTGAATTGATCGGTGAAGCCATTGCCCGAATTCCTGAAGTCAAAATTGTCTGCAATTCCGAGTTGGATTTGGTTGATTTTAAAATCGCAAGCAACCGTAACACCGCCCTCAAGGAACGATGGAATCAGATTGATGTTGAGTCTGAAGCGTTGCTCAAACAAGACCGCTATCGCTTGCTGGATCAACTGCTCAATGCCGGAAATGTTGAAATCCGGGTAGTTCCCAAAGAGTTGTTGTTTCTGCATGGTAAAGCGGGTTCTATCCATTATGCCGATGGCAGTCGCAAAGCTTTTATTGGCTCAGTAAACGAGTCGAAAAGTGCTTTTGCCCATAATTACGAGTTGGTCTGGCAGGATGATGATGCAATCAGCAGTGATTGGGTTGAAGAGGAATTCCGGGCATTATGGAAAGAAGGCGTGCCACTGCCTGATGCAATACTCGCAGAAATCCACCGTGTTGCTGTTCGTCGTGAAGTTACCGTTGAAGTCTTAAAGGCAAGAGATATACCTGCTGCGGCCATGGTAGAAGCTCCTGTCTATCGAGTCGGTGAACAACTACAACCTTGGCAACGATCCTTTGTCACGATGTTTTTGGAACACCGTGAAATCTACGGTAAAGCACGCCTTTTGCTGGCGGATGAAGTGGGGGTTGGCAAAACGCTATCCATGGCGGCCAGTGCACTGGTCAGTGCTTTGCTTGAGGATGGGTCAGTGCTGATTCTTACGCCGTCCACGCTGACTATTCAGTGGCAAATCGAGATGAAAGACAAGCTGGGCATTCCCAGTGCCGTATGGTCTTCTCAAAGAAAAGTCTGGTTGGGTGTTGATGGTCAAATCCTGTCGCCACCGGGTGATCCGAAATCGATAAAAAACTGTCCTTATCAAATTGCCATTATCTCTACAGGTTTGATCATGCATCAACGCGATCAGGGTCATTTTGTTAAGGAAGCCGATCTGTTATTGAGAAACTGCTATGGCGCGGTGATCCTGGATGAAGCCCACAAAGCACGCGTTAGGGGTGGTTTAGGAGAAAATGCAACCGCACCCAATAACTTGCTGGCTTTTATGCAGTTGATTGGCAAAAAGACTCGACATCTGATTCTGGGTACGGCCACGCCGATTCAAACTCATGTTCGGGAATTGTGGGATTTGCTGAGCATTTTAAATAGTGGTGCCGACTTTGTGTTAGGGGATTCGCTTTCACCCTGGCAAGATCATGAACAATCGATTCCTGTCGTTACAGGACGAATAAGGCCAGCGACGGAAAACGCTGCCTGGGAGCTGTTAAGAAACCCTCTACCACCGGGAAGTGAACACCTTACCATCCAGAACATTCGTGATCATTTGGGCCTAAGACCAAACGATTTCAACTGCTCGCATCGTTTTGAAGACCTGGATTTTTTAGTGCAAAGCATGTGGCTATCTGAATGCCTTTTGCCAAACTTTTTCGAACAAAATAATCCCGTTATACGACACACTGTTTTACGAAAACGCAAGCAGTTGGAAGAGGATGGCTTGCTGGAAAAAGTTGGGGTCAATACTCATCCTGTTTTGAAGAAAAGCCATTTATATCAATCTCGTTTCGTTGGGCTGGGAATTCCTACCAATACCCCTTTTGAAGTGGCTTATGGAAAGGCTGTAGAGTTCAGTACTTTGCTTCATGCCCGCACCAAAACCGGTGGATTCATGAAAACATTGATGCTGCAACGTATTTGTTCCAGTTTTGCATCGGGGCGCAAAACGGCTGAAAAAATGCTGCAACAATGTACCCTATCCAATGAAGATGAGGATAGTGTTGAGAAGGTCGAGAATATTCTGTCTGAAATGTCGCCAGCCGAGGCCGCTTGTCTACGGGAAATTGTTACCCAATTGTCCAGACCGGAAGCAATAGACTCCAAATTTGATACGGTAAAGTGGTTTCTGACGGAATTTCGCACCGATGGTAAAACGTGGCTGGAACATGGTTGCATTATTTTTAGTCAGTATTTTGATACTGCTGTATGGATTGCCAGAGAACTGGCAAAGGTCTTAAAAGATGAGGTGATTGCAGTTTACGCAGGAGCGGGTAAAAGCAGCCTTTTCAAAAATGAACTATCGAACTCAGTAGAGCGTGAAGCAATCAAAGCAGCGGTACGCACCCGTGAAATCAGGTTGGTTGTCGCAACGGATGCCGCTTGTGAGGGTTTGAATCTACAAACATTGGGGACACTTATCAATATTGACCTTCCTTGGAATCCATCACGCCTTGAACAACGCTTAGGTCGTATCAAACGCTTCGGTCAAGCGCGAAAGTACGTAGAGATGCTGAATTTGGTTTACAGCGAAACCCAGGATGAAAAAGTCTATCGTGTTCTTTCCGAGCGATTGCGGGATACCTACGACATCTTTGGCAGTCTGCCTGATACCATCGAAGATGAATGGATTGAAGACGAGGAAGATCTTAATAAAAGAATGGACGAGTATATACATGAACGTAAAAATGCTGAGGATTCGTTTTCCATAAAATATCGCAACACGCTTGATCCAGGTGCGCATCAATGGGAACAATGTGCCACTGTTTTGTCGAGACGTGATATCACCAAAATTTTAAGTAAACCTTGGTAGTCCTTGGCATGTCCGCCGTAAACCCTTTTAATTACCAGATAAAAATTACTCACCGGCCAGTTCGAGAAACTCCTCCGGAATACTCACGTCGGTGGGGGGTCGGGGTTTCTCGGCTCCGTAGGTGCTGGCTACCTTGAGTTGATAGATATAAGCCAACACCTGTGCCACCGCCGTGTAGAGACCGGCCGGAATCTCCCGATCCAGTTTGGTTGAATGATAGAGGGCCCGGGTCAGGGGAGGAATCGATAACAGGGGGACACCTGCGGCCAGGGCCTGATTGCGGATTTGTGCGGCAATCAGGTCGGCTCCTTTGGCAACCAGTCGGGGAGCGGTCATGGCCTCCTGATCATACCGGAGTGCTACGGCGTAATGGGTCGGGTTGGTCAGTACCACGTCAGCCTGAGGCACTTGCTCCATCATGCGTTTTTGCGACATCTCGTATTGCAGGCCGCGTATGCGACTTTTGACTTCCGGTTTACCTTCCGAATCCCGCATCTCATCCTTGATTTCCTGCAAGGTCATCATGAGTTGCCGTTTGTAGTCCCACAATTGATAAGGCACATCAATCGCCACGATCACCACCAGTGAAGCACACAGCCAGATCAGGGTTGTCACGATCAGCCCGGTAGCCCGTTCGGTGGCCGGTAACAGGGGCAGGTTGATCAAGCCCTTGATCTCCTCCAGACGGGATTTGAGCAGCAGGTAGGTCACCACCCCCACCAGTATGATCTTGAGCAGCCCTTTCACCAGTTCGACCGCTGCCTGCACCGACACCATCCGTCCCAATCCGGTCATGGGGTTCAGCTTGTCAAACTTGGGCTGCAGATTACTGCCGGTGAAATTCAAGCCACCGATCAGGGCCGGCGCGATCAGGGCAGCCAGGGCGGTCATCAACAGGATGGGTGCCACCATCAGTCCGGCTGTCTTGAGATCATGGGCAAAGTGCAGCGTCGGCGCGTTGGGATCCAGCAGATCACGTCGACTGATGCGTAAATCCCATTCAAACAACTCGCGAAAACTCTCCATCATGCCATGGCTGAACAGCATCACGGCGATCACCCCCGACAACAACACCACCACGGTATTGAGTTCGCGGGACCTGGGAATCTGACCCCGCTCACGCGCCTGGGTCAGGCGTTGCTGGGTGGGTTCCTCTGTTCGTTCCTGGTCGCTTTCTTCTGCCATCGGTCAACCTCTGCGCTTAAGGGTCTGCCCATTGCAACACGGTCATTGATACACGCCCGTTCATTTTTCCATCTCGAACAGGATATCACCGCCACTCTGTTCGCCGGTTTCTGACTGTATCTTCCAGTATTTTCCCAATTCATAGCGGAGCCTGAAGACACTGCTGCTCTGGGCCAGCCCGACACCGTATTGCAGGTACAAGCGGGGAGTCAGGTATTTGCCCAGGAAAAGGGCTGCGGTTTGAGTGCCGCGTGGTGTCTGTACGGCGACGTCATCCAGCAGGCCTTCCAGACCGAACCGAGTGGTGATTTCCCCGAGCAGCAAATTGCCCAGGGGGCCGCTGAGTGAGGCTGCTGCCTGCTGCATGAGACGACCTTCCTGACTATTACTCAGATTCAGCGATTTACCACTCACCAGGTAGGCCAGAATGTCACTTTCCGGCATCACCGGATCAGAGTAAAGGCTAAATCCCGGTTTTTGCAGTGGCCCAAGCACCCTGACACCGGCTTTTATTCCGTCGACCTGGCGTATCACATTGAAATCGAGATCGGGATTGTCGATCGGTGAGGATTTATAAACCAGTCGTCCACCGTTCAGGGGCAACTTGACACTGTGAAAGTTATATTCACCCTCCTGTATCCTGATTTCACCCTGGGCCCGACCCGGTTCCTGCCCTGCCTGTTCCAGCCTGAGCTGGCCACCGAGCCGGGCCTTGACTCCATTCCCTTCGAAATGAACCTCATCGCCCAGTTGTAATGTCAGTTCGCTACGGAGGGCCAGCCCTTCCTTGCGAGCTTCTGCCGGTTGATCGACCCTGATCGCATCCGCCGATACTTTTACCGCCAGGTGTTCCGGCAGCCGGATTCGGGCCTGAGGAATCACCGCCTGTCCGCTCAGGCGAATGCCAGCCTGCCCCGTTTCCAGCCTGAGTGCGGGATCAACGATCACTTCCGCCATACGGGTATTCAACACCTGCACCCCCGTCCCGGTGATGTCCACCAGCCAGGGCCAGGCTTTGGCGGGGTCGAGCACCCCCTGTCCCCTCACATGCAGTCGCCCCGCCCCCGAACGGGCCTGAGCCTCCAGATCAACCCGATTGGGTTGATCCGGCACCGGTTTGAGGGTGACATTCATATCGGTCAGAGCAATCCCCAGACTCGGTAACCCCAAACGAGCCTGATGAATCCCGCCCTGTAGCATCAGTTTCGGTGCCTGAACCGTACCGTCAACGTCCAGTGTAAGCTGGCCTTGCCCTTGTATCAGGGCTTCATGAGCGGAATCCGGTGATTCCAGGACAGACAGATCCGGCAGATTCAGCCGAAATTGCCCTGTCAGGGGAGAATCAGGCATGAGGCGGGTCGACAATTCCCCGCCTAACTCGGCAAAAGCCGGGTCACGGACTGACAGGCTGAACCGGGCTTGCCCCTGGTGTAGCGTTCCCTCCAGTTTTGCCAGTGCCGGTCTGAACTGCAATATCTGTGAGGTAGACACCGGATAGCGCACGGCCAAACCCGGGGCATCCAGCACGAGTTGGCCTGTCTCGATACGGGAACCTGCCCCCGAAAACGTGGCCTGTCCGGTCAATACGCCACTCAGCCCCCATCGGGGCGGGGGAACCGGTATCAGGCGGGTCAGCGGCAAACCTTCAAGATGGATGTTCCCTGTCCAGTGAGCCAGACCCGAACCCTGTCCGGCCCCGCACCAGCGGGCCGTTTCATGCTGCCAGCAGGTTTCGTCAAAGTTAAATCCGGTTTTGGCGACGTCCAGACGCAGCGGGGACTGAACCTGCCAGGTGCCCAGTCGGGGATGTGTCAGATCGAAACGGCGGAACAGTCCCTGCCAGGTCGCGCCCTGCCAGATTCCATCCCCTTCCAGTTGTACGGGATACTGTGGGTGATCGATCCGTGCGGTCAGGGTATGCCGCCGGGTCGTTCCCTGCATCCCCAGCATCAGGTCGAAGGGATCGTGACCCGCTTGCACGTTATCGAGTCTCACGCTCAGTTCAAGGGGGTCTTCAGGATGCAGGCCGCCCTGGGCATTCAATTCCAGCCGGTTGACCGCCTGACCGTTAAAGCCCAGGTGGCTACCCCGGGCCTCCAGTTTCAACCGGGGGTGTTCGGGCGTGCCTCCGACATGACCCTGACCCTCCAGGGCTCCCCTGGCCTGATCCAGCCAGGCACCGAGACGGCTGGTTTTGAATATCCAGTCCAGTGCCAATTCCTGACCGTAGCGGCCCTGCAAATCCAGTCGGGTATCCGGCCCTGTCACCTGAAATTGCCGGATATCGAGCTGTTTCGGCCCCATGCTCCATCGGGCGGTGATATCGACCGGCTGTTGTAGCCATACGCCCTGCAAAGTGGCCCGTAGATCGGACGGCTGTCCGCCGAGACTGAATACCCCCGATGCACTGCGGGTCCAGGGCGGTGCGTTTGGCCAGGCCAGATTTTGCCACTGGCCCTCGAAACGGAAGCTTTTATCCGGATTCAACCCGCCATTCAGGGTCAGGACGCTGCCCGTAGGCGGGTGGGCCAACCGTACAGCGGTGATCTTCAGTGGAGTACCGGGGGTGTAATCGAGTTTTCCGCTCAGGGCTATTGCGTTCCAGCCGGGCAGTTCTACCGCCCCATCCACACTGAATTGAATCGCATCGTCCCGATTGTCTGCCTGAATCGAGCCTTGTACCGGCCAGGTCGGCCATTCGCTGCGCCATTGCTGCAAGGAAACACGGGGCAGATCGAGACGGGCCGTCCAGTGCGGCCCGGCCGCATCCAGACGGATATCGGCCTTCAGTTCGGCGGGCACGGGATAAGACAAGGTCTGCCGTGTCGACAGGTGGGTGACATCTCCCTGCACAACCCCCTGGCCTGCGGCCAGTGGTGACTGGCTCTCACCAATACGCCAATCCAGATGGACGGTCAGCGGTGTCGAATCGGAAAAAGGCCAGTCACCCGATCCATTGATACGCAACGACGGGTTATCCAGAGTGAACTGCGCAGTCTGCAAGGCGTGCCGATCCAGGCTGAAGCGGGTCGAGAGGCGGTCGATACGAAATGGCTCCGCTTGACCGGGATGCTGCCAGACACCCTCTTGCAGGGTCAGTTCATCGACGATCAGGCTCAGGGGAAAAAGCCGGGGATCAAACGATGGGCCTGATCCCGAGGGGATAGCGGCGTGCCATCCCTCAATGCCCTCCAGGGCCAGGGTCTGGATATGCAATCGCCCCTGCCACAGTTCGGCCGGACGGATACTCAGTCGTATCCTGCGGCAGCGCAAGCCGAACGACTCACCCCTTAGACTCAAATCGTCCAGAACCATGCCGCTCTCCGGTGAACCGCTGATCCGCCCCAGATCAAACGATTCGCCGAACTTCAGCCACAGCAGGCCAGCCAGCGATACCAGCACCAGCACCAACACCAACCCGCCGACCAGTAGCCTGATCTTCATAGCTCTGGACCTACCCCCAGATAAATCTGAAAGGGATCCCGCCCCTGCACCAACGGCAGGGCGACATCGAACCGGATCGGGCCAAACGGCGAGTGCCAGCGCAAACCCACGCCCACGCCCTGGGCCGGGGTCTGCGTCAGCGTGTTGAAGGCGGTTCCCGCATCGTAGAACAGGGCCGCCCCCCAGGATGACCACAGGGTGCGTTCATACTCCAGACTGGCCGTCATCAGAAAACGGCCACCGATGTGCTGGCCGCCCGCATTCAAGGGACCTATCTCATTAAGGCGATAACCCCGCACCGAATGATTACCACCGGCATAAAACCGTTGGGTCAGGGGCAGGCGGGAGAAGGTATCGGTGGCGATGTAGCCCAGTTGTCCCCGGGTCATCAGCCGGTTGTTTGTCAGGAAGGAATGAATGCCCTTGGCATCCAGTAAAAATTTGAGGAAGCTGGCATCAGACAGCACGGCTCGTGTCGCCCCGCTCGCGGACAAACTCAAACGAACTCCCTCGCGGGTGTCCAGGGTATTGTCTGCCTCCAGCCAGGTATAACGCAGGCCGGGCAGTAGCAGAACCGTGGTGCGGCTGCCGTCGATATCGAAAGTTTCCCGCTGAATATCCAGCGACATGACTTCACGCAGCCCCCATCGCGCCCGCGACCGTTTGAAACCGACCTCCTCGATCTGGCTCTGACCGGCTTCGGTATCTTCGGTCCTCAGGCGGGCCGTCACCCCCAGTTGCTCCCTGATCGGGTCTCGCAGGGGGATGGTGTAGAGGGCATCCAGTTCACTGCGGATCATCGATAACCGCAAGGTACTCTGGAAGCTGTGTCCGTAGCGGTTGATATAGCGGTTACGGTAACCCAGGGTCAGGCGTGGCCCGGTGTCAACCCCATACCCGGCACCGGCCTGATAGCGATTCCGGCGGCTCATGCCCAGTTGAACCCTGACCGGCACCGTTCCCTGATCACGCTGTTCGAGGATCGGTTCCACATCGGCCTGGGAGAAAAAGCCGCTGTTGAGCAGATTTTTCTGAAGTTCCAGCAAGGCGGCCGCCTGGTAAGGCTCACCTTGCCGCAGGTTACCGAAGCGTTCTACCAGGGCGGGATCCAGCGGAGTGGGAGAAAAAGTCAAACCGGCATAACGGTAGCGTGGCCCGGTATCCAGATGCAGGTGCAGCTCCGCCGTATAGCGTTGCAGATCCAACCGAAGCTCATGCGCGGTGAAGCGGGCATCAAAGTAGCCGAGTTCAGTGACCCGCCCCAGCCAGAGACGGCGGGATTCATCGTACAAGCGGTGATCCAGTCGATCACCGGCTTTGAGCGGATACCCGCTCAGTAATGCCTGGAGGCCCGCTTCATCCCGGCCCTCCCCCGTCAGGCGGATATCAACCGTTGTCAAGCGCAACGGCTCGCCGGCATCGACCCGGTACAGGGCTGACCAGCGGTCAGCCTGTTGGATCAGTTGTTTATCGATACGGGGACGGTAATAACCAAAAGGTTCCAGGGCTTCACGGATCTCCACCTCGGCCAGCCCGTGCAGATACTGGATACGGGAGGCATCCGCCGTGTCAGCATCCTGGATTAGTGTCAACCGTGCCCTGACGTTCTGCGCCAGCAGGGCATCCAGCCCGGTGATGTCCACCTTAACCGGTGCGGCCCATACGCGCCAGCATCCGATCAATCCCAGCAGAATCAGCAATCCCCTCCTCATGATGGATACCCCGGCCGGAAAGATGCCCCACCTCAACCGGTCAAACTGACGAACAGGGCAGGCAGCCGTTCAGGCAAGCGTTGTACATGGTCGATGACGGTGTAGCGATTAGCCCCGAAGATACGTGCCACATAATCATCGGCTTCAGGATCCAGGGTGAGACAGTAAGTCATGACGCCACGGGTCGTCAGTTCCTCCACGGCTTTACGGGCATCGTGCCGCAGGTATTGTGGATCCCGTTCATCGATGTCCGCCGGTTCTCCATCTGACAGCAGCAGCAATAATTTGCGGGTCTGGGGTTGACGCAACAGGAATTGGCCGGCATGACGAAAAGCGGCCCCCATCCGGGTGGACAAGCCTCCCTGCATCCCGGCAAGACGGGCCTTGACCTGATCATCATAAGCCTGGTCGAAATCCTTGAAGCGGTAATACTGCACGTCATGACGGCCATCCGAGGCAAAACCATGTATCGCGAAGGGATCGCCGATGCCGTGTATGGCCTGCGCCAGCAGGGTAGTGGCTTCGAGAGCCAGGCGAATGATGGGGCGGTCGGTGCCCGGCAGGGTTTCCCGGGTAGAGGCCGACAAATCCAGCAGTACCAGCACGGCCAGATCACGCACCTTGCGTTCATGCCGAATGTTGACCCGGGTATCCGGTGTTTCTCCCATGCGGAGATCCACCATGGCCCGAATGGCAGCATCGATATCGATTTCGTCGCCGTCTTCCTGTCGACGCTGACGAATCAGCCCTTGCGGTTGCAGGGCTTCGATAATGGATTTGAGGCGACTGGCTACCGGCTTGTAGTCCTGCAGTACCTGATCAATCAGGGCGGCATCGCCCTTGGGTTGACGTTTTTCCAGCACCGTGACCCAGTTCGGCCGGTATAACTGCACGGGATGATCCCATTCGGGATAATGAAAGGGATCACTGACGGGTTCGCGGCCTTCGAGCTGATTGATGGTGACCCCTTCCTGATCCAGATAGAACGGCGTTTCCAGCGTCCAGATTTCCTGGGCATCATCACCCGCCAATTCGCAATCCACCTCATCGATCATCTCCATGAGGCTGACCTTCTTCCTGACCTGACGCTGACTGGCCGGTACATACTCGACCCCGGCCCAATCCGCCTCGCTATAAGCCCAGAGGTAGCGGTTATCATCCCGGTACGGCAGGCGGAGTTGTTCGAGCATCCGCAACGAGGGCAACGGGAACTGCTTTTTGAGCCGGTTGTAAAGGCCCATGCCCAGATCCCAACTGATGGCATTATCCTCTGCCCGGGTTATCAGGGCCGCTTCGAAATCGCTCAGGGTGGCCAGGATCAGGGCATCGGTTTCGCCGACTGCCTCCCGCTTCAGCAGCACCCGGGCCAACCGTTCCAGCCAGCTCAATACCGGCTCCCGCTGATCCGTATCGGTTGCGGCTTCATGCAGCGATAACCAGAGCGGCTTGAGGCCGGGAAAACGTTCGATCGCCAGATACTCGATACGGGCATCCTCCATCAGGCCCATCAAAAACATCTGCACCGGGTTGAGCGCCTCGGCGGAAAGTGCCTTGCGGGTAAACAGGATATGGGCCGCCGCATGGGCCGCCGCGGCACGGTAGCGTTCCATCCCGCTCACCGAGGCGTGGTCGTCATAGGCATCCGGCAGGAAAATCACCGGCGCGTCGATATGGGGTTTAACCTCATCCCGGGTTTCATAATCACCGGACAGGGGGCGCAGGAAGAAATCCCGCCCCCACAAGGCCCGAAGGTAAAGATTGAGCCGCCTCTGGGTATCGACGAACAGGGTTCCCCGTCGTTCTTTTTGCAGCACGGCCAGGCTGTCCGCCGTTTCCAGCGAAAAATACCTGACCAGATTTTCGAAGTCACGGGCATGCGCCTGCGCTCCCCACAAGGCCCAGCGTCTCAATCCGCCCAGGGTGAGTTGGTGAAAAAGGGGTTCCAGATTCTGCAACAGCGGACGCAGGCCCCGGGGAGCCTTGGCCGAGAGCTGATGAATCAGACCCAGGTACTGCCTGAGCAGATCGGCATCGCCCAATCGGTTGGCTGCGGTCGGCAGGCTGTCGAACAAGGCCGCAATGACCCCCCCGCTGACCATCGACGACAGTTTCATGACCTGGGTTACGGTATCGGGAATGATGTCCTCACCGACTTCACGCACCACCCCGGGCATTTGCTGGATATACCCCACGACCAGTTCACTGCCACGTCCCAGTTCGCTGAGTGCCCGGGCTCCTTCGATGTAGTGCCGTAAACCGCCGGGTGACATCACCCGGGAAGCCTCCTGAAAAGAAGCCTCCAGGGTACTTTTTACTTCCGGCTTCAGGGCTTCCAGTGCTTCACGGTAGTCGTCGAGGTGCAAGCTCATGACCCCTCCGGCGGCTTCCTCAGGCGGATGCCCAGTTCCCTCAGTTGCAGGTCGCTCACCATCGCCGGTGCGTCGATCATGGGACACCAGGCCGATTGGGTTTTGGGGAATGCCATGACCTCACGGATGGAGGTCGCACCACTCATCAGCATGACCAGTCGATCCAGCCCGAACGCCAACCCACCGTGCGGCGGGGCACCGTATTTCAGGGCATTGAGCAGGAAACCGAATTTCTGTCGGGCTTCCTCATCGCCGATGCCCAGCAGGTTGAAGACTTCCTGTTGCAGGTCGGTACGGTGGATACGCACCGATCCGCCGCCGATTTCAGTCCCGTTCAGTACCATGTCGTACGCTCTCGACAGGGCCTTACCCGGATCGGCCTTGAGTTCATCCAGCGAACCCTTGGGCGCGGTGAAGGGGTGGTGCAGGGCAAACCAGCGGTTATCCTTTTCGTCCCATTCAAACAGGGGAAAATCCACCACCCACAGCGGTGCCCACTGGCCCTGAATCAGGTTGCGGTCATGGCCCAGCCGAATCCGCAAAGCCCCCAGGGCTTCATTGACGATACGGGCCTTGTCGGCCCCGAAAAATACGATGTCACCGGTTTGTGCGTCCACCCTGTCCATGATGGCCAGTACCGAGTCAGCCGGCAGGAACTTGATGATCGGGGAGTTGAGTCCCTCAATGCCGGCAGAACGATCCGCTACCTTGATGTAAGCCAGCCCCTTGGCCCCGTAAATACCAACGAACCGGGTCAGGTCGTCGATCTCCTTGCGGGAAATCTCGGCCCCACCCGGCACCTTGAGTGCGACGACCCGTCCGTCCGGGTCGTTGGCCGGCCCTGCAAATACCTTGAACTCGGCGGATTGCACACAATCGGCGACGTCCACCAGTTCCAGCGGGATTCTGAGATCCGGCTTGTCCGAACCATACCGTCGCATGGCTTCATCCCAGGTCAGCCGGGGAAACGGATGAGGCAGTTCGACCTTGAGCACCTCGGCAAAGAGTTCGCGGATCAGGTCTTCCATCAGATCGGTAATCTGTTTTTCGTCCATGAACGATGTCTCGATGTCGAGCTGGGTAAATTCCGGCTGACGATCGGCTCGTAAATCCTCGTCACGAAAGCAGCGAACCACCTGGTAGTAACGATCCAGACCGGAAATCATCAGCAACTGCTTGTAGAGCTGGGGCGATTGCGGCAAGGCAAAGAAATGGTTGGGGTGGGTGCGGCTCGGCACCAGATAGTCTCTGGCACCTTCCGGGGTGGCGTTGGTCAGAAACGGTGTTTCGATCTCGAAAAAGCCATGATGATCGAGGAACTGGCGCAGGAAACGGATGACATCCCGCCGCAAACGCATGCGTTGCTGCATGACCGGACGGCGCAGATCGATGTAACGGTAACGCAAACGGGTTTCTTCACTGACCTCCACTTCGCTTTCCAGCGGGAAGGGTGGGGTTTCGGCCCGGTTGAGGATTTCGAGTTCGCTAGCCAGCACTTCGATGCGACCGGTGTTGAGGTTGGGGTTTTCGGTGCCGACAGGACGCAGGCGCACCTTGCCGTGAACCTTGAGGACGTATTCGCTCCTGACCCCCTCGGCCTGGGCAAAGGCTTCGGCATAGTCCGGGTCGAATACCACCTGTACCAGACCTTCCCGATCCCGGAGATCGATGAAAATCACCCCGCCATGATCGCGGCGGCGGTGTACCCATCCACAAATATCCACCACCTGATCCAGATGGTGTTCCGTCAGTTGTCCACAAAGGTGGCTACGCATGTTTGATTCTCTTGAAGTTCACGGATGAAAAGGGGGCAATGATACGAACCGGCTTCACCTGATACAAGGCCGGATTTTGCATTCGGGGAGGGGATGGTTATCTGGAGCCAGCCATTCTCATTATGACTGTTCGGGACAGTCTGGCAGGGTTTGACTCACGCAACGGGTCGGAAAAAACGCCCCCGTCAGTCGAGACCCGAATCGCAGCTTCTGCCTTGACGGTGGAGTGATTAAAACATCCTATCCGCAGATGACGCAGATTTTCGCCGATGATTTTCCGTTTTATCTGCGTGTATCTGTGCCATCTGCGGATAGGATTTTACTCAAGCCTCAGTTTCGTTGCTTGGTCTGGATGAGCCCCGTTGGCCGGGTTTGTGGGGGGTAGGGTTCAAGGCGTTGTCTGCTGGCGCGAGACTGGCGTGGCTCATTGATCCCGAAACCCGACAGGTGTCTGTTTATCGATCCCATCGGTGAATTAGTAAACCTGAAAAATCCAGGATGGCTCTGGACTTGTAAAAGATCTGGGATGTCGGGTTTTAAGGGCAACGAATGGACGTGCCGTGCGTGGAGACATCGCAGGGTAGCCATTCATCCCCTCTAGCCATCCCCTGCTACCTGTTGTTTTTTGTCCCTGCTTAGTGGGTAGCCTCCAGGAAAGCATGCAGCAACCAATCCCCGATTTCGCTTCGTTGCCTTGAGGCTACGAGGATACTCAACTGCTGGTCGTGGTAGCGGATGAGGCGGGCGGTGTACTCGCCGCTGGAGCCGGCGTTTCGGTTTTGGTCTCCTTACTCCCTCCCACCAGATTTTTCTTTTTGTCCTTGTCCCCCTTGAAATCAGTTT
>SXGU01246166.1_pt1 | contig 57228 bp, 50 predicted proteins | sample 3174531 | NCBI WGS metagenome assembly SXGU01 (sample SAMN11356863, study PRJNA531348) | freshwater metagenome | isolation source: freshwater sample F1-140 | place: China: Fuxian Lake, Yuxi | collected 2017-12-25 | reverse complement strand
TCATTGCAAGGCACAGGTATTGAGGTGCAAAGAACGGCGGAAAATACGCTTAATCTGACCATGCCGAGCAGCGTTACTTTTGCGTTCGATTCGGCCGATTTAACCTCGCAAGCGCAAAGCGCTTTAGACTCTGTCGCGACGGTGTTAAATCAATATCCGGACTCGACCATCAATGTCACCGGACATACCGACGATGTCGGCTCGGACAGTTACAACCAAATGCTATCCGAACGGCGCGCGGCCAGTGTTTCGGGTTACTTGGCCCAACATGGCGTCAACTTTTCCCGCCTCAGCCAGCAGGGCATGGGCGAGAAAATGCCGAAACTGCCTAATGTGAACGATGCGAATCGGGGTCAGAATCGTCGCGTCGAATTAGCTATTGTTGCTAATAAAAATGCAGGGGCGCAGCAAGGGACTTCTCAACAACAAGGCTACCCGCAACAGCAAGGCTATCCGCAGCAACAAGGCTATCCCCAACAGCAAGGCTACCCGCAGCAACAAGGTTATCCGCAACAGCAAGGCTACCCGCAGCAACAAGGTTATCCGCAGCAACAAGGTTATCCGCAACAGCAAGGTTATCCGCAGCAACAAGGTTACCCACAGCAGCAAGGTTACCCGCAACAGCAACAATATAATTATCCTCAATAATCGCCATGACCTTAACCCGCCCCGTTGTGCTTTCGTTTTCCGGCCATGATCCCAGCGGCGGCGCGGGGATTCAAGCCGATATTGAGACTTTAGTCAGTCATCGCTGTCATGCCGCCGGCGTCATCACCGCCTTAACCGAACAGGACACCCGGAATGTAAAAAAACTCATTCCGCAAAGCCCTGAACATATTATCAGCCAAGCCAACACCTTATTGGCCGACCTTCCGGTTAAGGCTTTTAAAATCGGCTTGATCGGCCATCATGAAACAGCCGTCGCTATTCATTCGGTATTAAAACAGCATCCGCTCATTCCGGTTATCTTGGACCCGGTATTGGCAGCGGGCGGAGGGACTGAACTGTCAAACGATCGGCTGATAGCCACTATTGTCGAATTATTGCTGCCTTGTACTACTGTATTAACACCCAACAGCGAAGAAGCGCGTAGATTGACAGGGCTAGCAGATCTTAATGACTGCGGCTTGGCCTTGCTGGAAAAAGGCTGCGATTATGTGCTGATTACCGGCAGCCATGAAGCCACGCCTTCGGTCGGCAATCAGCTGTTTCATGACCGGCGCAACTGGGAAACTTATACTTGGGACAGATTGCCGTTCAGCTATCACGGTTCCGGCTGCACGCTGGCCGCCGGTATTGCAGCGTTGATCGCCCACGGCCTGGAGCCGTTGCAAGCAGTCGCGGAAGCTCAGGAATATACCTGGAATTCGTTAAACACCGCTTACCGGCCGGGCCAAGGCCAGCACATTCCCAATCGATTTTTCTGGATGGATGAAGACTCATGAGGTTTCCCAGCAGCGGGCTTTACGCAATCACCCAGACTGAAAATAAATCGGCCGATACCGTGATTAACGAAGTTGAGGCGGCTATTAAAGGCGGCGCGGCTGTTGTCCAATATCGGGACAAGCATCCGCTGGATGCCCCGTTTCTGGCGCGCGAGCTGGTTAAAGTCTGCCATCGCCATAGCGTCCCGCTTTTGATTAACGATGACATCGAACTTGCGGCGCTGGTTAATGCCGACGGCGTTCACCTCGGTAAAGAGGACGGCGCTGTAGCCCAAGCAAGAAAGCGCTTGGGTAACGCCGCCATTATCGGCGTCTCCTGCTATGACTCGGTCGAACAGGCCATAGCGGCCCAGAGCCAAGGTGCAACTTATGCGGCTTTCGGGCGATTTTTTCCGTCCAGCTCAAAACCTCTGGCAGCGCCCGCCCATATTGAAACCTTACGACAAGCAAAACTTAAGCTGACGATTCCCCTTGTTGCCATAGGCGGCATTCTGCCGGAAAACGGCGCGCAATTGCTGGCAGCCGGAGCCGATTTGTTAGCGGTTATCGGCGGAATATTCGAGCATCAGCCGGAACGGTCGGCTCGGGCTTACCAGGATTTATTTAGCCGTTAAACGCTTTAAACATCACATAAGCCCATGGAACTTATAAAGCACTTTGACTTTTACCATTCATTAAAACCTTTTAAAGAATTTTCCGGAATTTCCGAAGATAAACTTTATCAAACCATTCCTGTTGACTGGGCCCTTGTCATCACCGATATTTTAGGCTCAACCCATGCGGTCAACGAAGGACGTTATAAAGAAGTCAATCTGATCGGCGCCGCGACTATTTCCTGTTTTGTCAATCTGATCGGGACTCATGATTTACCCTTTGTTTTTGGCGGCGACGGCGCCACGCTTTTAGTCCCCAATGCGGTGTTGCCTTTATTGCTTGAGGAATTATTAAAGCTCAAGCGTCTGGCTCAAAAGCAATTTCATTTAGAGCTTCGTATCGGATATGTTGAAATATCGACGCTTAAAGAATTAGGCCAGGAATTTAAAGTGGCGAAGTATGAACTGAGTCCGGGCAATTTCTTAGCTCAATTTAAAGGCGGAGCGCTTTCTTTTGCGGAAAATTTAATTAAATTAAAAGACCCGAGGGTTCAGCTTTTAGAGGCCTCGGAGGGGACAACGGACGCGCATTTACAAGGATTGTCCTGTCGCCTGAAACCCTTAAAGTCCGTTCACGGCGAGATTCTTACGCTTTTATGCAAACCGCTTTCCGGAAAAAAACCGGAAGCGGCCATTCAGGAAGTCTTAAGCCAACTTGCCGCTATTTTGAATGATGACTTTAATACCGCAAGCCCGGTCACTACTGAAAATTTAAACTGGCCGATTCCGGCCTCTCATAATGACTATGAAAGCCAATTAAAAACTAAAACGCTTCCTTACTTTCTGACGTGGCTGACAACATTCCTCTATGCAACCATTTCCAATTTAAGCCTTAAATATGGTTTTAGAATCGGAAACTTTATTCCCGTTAACTATAAAGAAGAACTGAAGCTCAATTCGGATTTCAAAAAATTCGACGAGACTTTAAGAATGGTTTTAGATTGCACTCCACAGCAAATTGAGCGGATAAAAATAGTTTTAGAGGACTTAAAAAAACAAGGCCTTATCAGTTACGGTATGCATGTTTCAAAGGAAGCGTTAATGACATGTGTTGTTTTATCCCCTACCGCCAACAAACACATTCATTTTATCGACGGCTCGGATGGCGGCTATACGATGGCCGCGGTTCAAATGAAAAAACAATTACAAAGCCTCATTTAACCAGAGTTCGGGATAAGAACACGATGGGCGGGCGTCTCCATTTTTGCATAAAATTCTGTTCCCATAACGAAATCGACATGCCCAATTCCGGGCTCTCTATATCCATAAGTATCTACACAAGTACCGACTCCTTCTCCCTTGAGGGAGAAGGTTGGGATGAGGGGGATATAAAGGGTTGTTTTTATTCTCCTCACCCCAGCCCTCTCCAGCAGGAGAGGGAGTTAGATCGCTTTATAACTATTTGTATTATAATATAAAAAAAGTTGTGTGGATACTTGTGCTCTATAGCCGGGGCACCGATGGTATTGAGAAATTCGTATTTACGCCTGAGTTATTGCACTTACCTTTAACGATTAAGCCAAGTCCTTTCCCGAACATGATTAAATTAGCCCTGCTGCTTGTCGCTCCGCTGTTATTAAAATGTCTGTATGTCGATAGCTTTATTTATCATTACACGGGAACACGGCTATTGGGTTTTAGCCAGGTTTTAGCCAATGACGCTAAATTTTATTGCGGGCTGTTATTATTGCTTTATTGGTCATTTTTACCGCGGATCAATCGACTGCCGACGGCGGTGTTAAGATTGTCGGCCTTTATACTGTTTGCCGTTTATATTATCGATTATGTCATCATCGTTAATTTCAATACGCATCTGACTATAGGGGACGCCGTCAAGTATGCGGATTATTCCTATCGGTATATTCAACAAATATACCGATTAAATGACCTTAGTATTTTTATCATTATTGCTGTCATCCTTGCGCCTTCCATTGCATTCGCTGTGAGCAGATACAAAATAAGCGAACAGCGTTATCCAAAGCTGCCTGTATTTATCATTGCCGGTTTACCATTGGCAGCAAACTTTTCGGACGATCATAAATACGCGCATTCATGGATTTACAAAAATATCATCGACTACAATTTAATCATCCTGTCGGAGTCATCCGCCTACAGCGACAATTTCTTAAAGTCTTTTAGTTTCAATGAAGAACTGCATTGTCAGGCCGAAAATGCGGAAAGCAAAAATATTATCGTTTTAATGGTGGAGTCGCTTTCCGCCTATCACAGTCACTATTTTTCCGGGATCAATAACTGGACGCCGAATCTTGACCTAATCGCCAGTCACAACCAAGCCTTCAAAAACTTTTACGCCAATGGCTTCATTACCGAGGATGGCGAAATTGCCTTATTGACCGGCCTGCAACCTGTTTATCCGCCATCCAGTTACGCAGACGATGGCGGTGTCTCCTTCCATAGTTTTTTTAATATTCAAAATTCCTTGCCCGCTCTTCTTAAAAAGCAAGGTTATCGAACCGAGTTTTTAACAAGCGCCGATCTTGACTTCGGCAACACCGGAAACTGGGCTCAAAGCATTGGTTTCGATTATATTGAAGGACACGATCAGCCTGAATATGACAAATGGGAGCGGTTTCATTTTCAGGCCGCGCCGGATGAAGCTCTTTACCTAAGAGTTCTGGATAGAGTGAGGCAACATAGCAGCCGGAATTTTTTTATTTTTGTAAAAACCGTCAGCAGCCACCATCCCTACATTAACCCGGAAAATAAACATAAATCCGAGTCGGAAGCTATTATGTATACCGACAAACAGATAGGCCGGTTTTATCGGCAGCTGCAAGACAACGGCTTTTTCAATAACGGTTTATTGGTTATCGTCGGCGATCACCATTCCATGACGCCGTTAAAAAAAGCGGAATTTGATTTATTCGGTCAATTTAGAGCGGCCGCAAAAATCCCCTTGGTTATTGCCGATGGTAATGAGGCGGCGATTGAAAACCGTCAATTCCAGCAGATCGATGTGTTTAACAGTTTGCGTGGGCTCGTTTCCGGTGAGCAATGTTACTCGGATTGGAACGGCGTTTTACTCGGCAAGCGGAAAATACCGCCGAAATACGTTGTCTACCGCCGTGGCGATAACCGCGATATTGTCAGTGTCTTTACCGAAAACGAAGACGCTCAAATTAAACTGGATGGCGACGATACGCAGGTCGTTGGCAGCTGGCCGGAGGATGAGGCTACGCAAAAGATACTGACTGACAAGATTAATTCACTGCGCATTAGGCATTAGGAAAGTGATAATAAATACTGTACTCAGCTATCTTTCCCACGCTCCGGCGGCACTGCCATTAAGTTAAGAAATACGCGGGTTCCCAAGCTGGAGCTTCCCGTACTGAATTCCTAAGCAGAAGCTCTCATCTTTATACATATCTCGCTGTAGGTCGGAATAAGCCTGTCCGCGCCTTAGCGCAGGACAGGCGTTTCCGGCATTCCGAGACTCAAAAGCGCCGGAAATGCTCACCCTGGCTATCGCCGGGCGGGCTTACTTGTGCCCTGTGGGTATTCCGGCCCACATCAGGTCTTGAACAGACTTGTGTATAAAGACAGAGCAGAAGCTTGGGAACCTGCAACCACAGTTGAGAGCGGCTTATCCCTGTTTTTCTATTCCGGTTTTAGCGACTTATAGAGTTCCAGTGTCTTATCCAGCTCTTCTTTAGCGCCTTTTATATCAAACCGGTTTACTTTAATTTGTGCCTGAATGATGCTTGCATTGGCTTTTTCGACGATGACCGAATTTCCCGTTACTTTCTCGGAAGACGCCCGCGCCGCTTTTAAATGCTCGCTGGGCGGCATGAAATCGCTATGACTGATTTCGACTTTAGCTTTTTCAATATGCATAATGGTTTCGTTTGGGCTGTAAACGGAGCTTTTGGCGCTTCCTTCTGCGTAAGCAGTAACGCCGGTCGAGCCTAAACAGAAAGCCAGTAATAACGTTAACGCTGCGTTTTGGGTCATATTCATAAAATAGGGCCTTTGTTGTGATTACCGAATGTGTTGTTTTTAAGATCAATCGCTGCTATCGACACGATAGCGGGGACAAGCATTAAACGGTAAATGTCGGGTTACGCTAGTGCTAACCCGACTCCGCATGACGGATTCATTTTTTAAAGGGCAGTCTTTCTTTTTGCCCTATTAAACACATCCATGATTAATGAATTCGATCTTCAAAATCTTTAATCCGTCGTTCCGCTTCATCTTTTCCCATGCCGTAACGTTCCTGAATCTTACCGATCAGCACATCTCGTTTACCTGCGATTTGCTCGATTTCGTCATCGGTCAAATCGCCCCAAGCTTCTTTTACTTTACCTTTAAAGTGCTTCCAATTGCCTTCTATTTGATCCCAAGCCATAACTATTCTCCTTACGTTGCATTTAACAATAAAAACTCCCATTACAGGAAACCCAGTTTAGCGGCGAGCGATCTCGATGCTGCGTCGTAAACTTAAAAATAACATAACCTTAAAGCCGAAAGCGGTCTGTATCTTAGCGCACATAAGCATCGAAAAAGTTTCCTGTCTTGCTTAGTGCCGCGCTTCAAAATACACTGGACTTCAATAAAGCCGACGAAGAAAAACTTGTTTAGCCATTCCCCCTTAGTGAAACAATGAAGGTCGCGATGAAAAAAATACTGGTAACAGGAGCCAACGGGCAAATCGGCTCGGAATTGACGACAACCTTGCGGGATCGATACGGCGCCGAAAATGTGTTCGCCGCCGATAAAAAACCGGCCTTGGCCGAGCCGGGGCTTTATGCTTGCCTGGACGTGCGCGATAGGTCGGCGCTCAATCATGTCGTAGAAAGCCATAATATCGATACGATTTTTCATCTGGCCTCGTTGCTGTCCGCGGTTGCCGAACAAAAGCCGCAACAGGCTTGGGAGGTCAATATGAACGGTCTTATCAATGTTCTGGAAATTTGCCGGACGCATCGATGCGCGCTGTTTTTTCCCAGTTCGATAGCGGCTTTCGGCACGGGAACGCCGTCGATGAATACGCCGCAGGATACTATCCAACGGCCGACCACGCTTTACGGTATTACCAAAGTTTCAGGCGAACTGTTGTGCGATTATTATTACCGTCGTTTCGGCGTCGATGCACGCGGCTTGCGCTATCCGGGCATAATCTCCAGCAAAACCAAGCCGGGCGGCGGCACCACCGATTATGCGGTGGATATTTTTTATGCGGCGGTTGAATCGCAACATTATGACTGTTTCCTTCGAGCCGATACGCAACTGGATATGATGTACATGCCCGACGCCATCGATGCCGCTCTGACCTTGATGACGGCGGACAGTGCGCAGCTAAAACACAGGAACGCGTTTAATGTGACGGCGATGAGTTTTTCTCCGCAACAGTTAGCCGCGGAAATACAAAAACATATTCCCGAATTCACCGTCGCTTACCGCGTCGATCCGCTACGGCAAGCAATAGCCGATTCCTGGCCCCGGCATATGAACGACAGCGCCGCCAAAGCCGAGTGGGGCTGGCAAGCGCAATTCGATTTAGCGGCCATGGTCAAGGATATGCTGGAAAATATACGCTCAACTGATAAACGGAGGCATTTATGTCACTGAAAAAATTAGAACCGCTGTTGACCGCTAAAGTAAGCGAATTACATCGGCAGGGTTTAGGTAAAGGCCGTGAAAAAGTCATTACCGGCATCAAAGCCGGCGCTGAGGGTTTCGGTCCCCGGTATTTTCTTGAAGGCTACGGCGATAGGGCTTTTTTACGCATGAACTCCAATTCCTACTTGGGACTGGCGAAGCATCCGGCGGTGATTAAAGCCGAAGCCGAGGCTGCGGAAAAATTCGGCGCAGGACCCGGAGCTGTGCGTTTTATCAGCGGTACTTATCAAGCGCATATTGAACTGGAACACAAGCTGGCAACATTTCATAAGCGCGAAGCGGCGATGCTGTTCAGTTCCGCTTATACGACGATGACCGGCGTGTTGCCTCAATTCATTTCCGCCGATACCTTGATCGTCAGCGATGCGCTGAACCATAACTGCATTATTAATGCGATAAAGTTATCCCAACCGGCACACAAAGAGATTTACGCCCATGCCGATATTAGCGCACTGGAAAAAATCCTTGAAGCTTATAAAGGCCGGGTCAAACGCGTTTGCGTGGTGACCGACGGGATTTTCAGCATGCGCGGCGATTATGCCGATCTCAGTGAAATCAACGCGTGTTGTAAACGCCATGAAGATGCGTATGAGCAAGGGATTATTAGCCTTGTCGACGATTCTCACGGCGTTGGCGCTTTTGGCCAAAGCGGCCGGGGTACCGAAGAACAGACTCAGGGCAACGCGGATGTATTAGTGGCTACGCTCGGCAAAGCCTTTGCCGTTAACGGCGGCTACGTGGTGTCCGACTCGGCAGTGATCGATTACCTGCGGGAAACCTCGCCGTCTTATATTTACTCGAATCCGATCACGCCGGCTGAAGCCGCCGCGGCAAGTGCGGCATTGGACATTGTTAACGGTGATGAAGGCTTACGTTTACTGGATAAACTGCGCGCGTTCAGCAGCCGTCTTAGATCGGGGCTTGAGCAACTGGGCTTTGAAACCTTACCGGGACAACATCCTATCGTGCCGATCTTGCTCAGGAATACCGAAAAAACCTCGGCGCTGGTTGCGCATTTACTGGCTCATAATATTCTGGCGACGGGCCTGAATTATCCGGTTGTGCCTCAGGGCGAACAAGAAATCAGGTTGCAGGTATCGGCGGAACATACGGAAAAAGATTTGGAGTATTTATTGGCAAAACTGGCTTTGTTTTAAGCAATAGCCGCAAAGCGGACTTTTAGCTCAAACGGTCAGGGCAAATAAACGCTCCATTTCATGCCGCCCAAGGTTGCGCTGTTGCCGCCTTCGAGCAGCCCGCCCAGCAGTCCGGTCAATTCATAAACAACAGCCATGCCGATGCCGTGGCCATGAATATTTTCATCGGCGCGAACCCCTCTTTTTAAAATATCGGCCAGCTTACCGGCAGGGATGCCCGGTCCGTCATCTTCAATCTCCAATAACAGGGCAAAATTGCGCCGGCCTTTATGTTGATCCGGTGAAATGCTGATTTTGACTGAGTGCCGGCACCATTTGCAGGCGTTATCCATCAGGTTGCCGGCTATTTCATACAGGTCGCCTTCTTCATAACAGATCAGGCTTTGCTCCGGCGCCGATATATCGAAAACGATGTTTTTATCGATATAGACTTTACTTAGCGAAGCGCTTATTTTTTTGACGATCATCGATAAGTCGACGGTTCCGGCGGTTTTATGTTCGCCTTTCGCGGCCGCCCGCTGTAATTGGTACTCCACAATTTCATCCATGCGGGAAATCTGTTCTTTCACCAACTCCTTATTCGCGCCGAAAGATTCGGTGCAGCCGCGTAATATCGACAGCGGCGTTTTCAGGCTGTGCGCCAAATCCGCCAGGGCATTGCGGTAACGTTCCAAATGCGCCCTCTCGCTGTTGATGAAGACGTTAAGATTGCCGGTCAGGCCTTCCAATTCGGTCGCATAATGGCCGTCTAAATGGGTTTTGCCGCCTTTTTCTATGGCCTCGAGATCTTTTACCACTCGCCGCAACGGCTTTAAACTCCAGCGCAATAAAGACAGCTGAATAAAGATTAAAACCAAGCCCAGAGCCAGCAGCCAAACGCTTAAAGTGTCTCTAAAACGCGCCACTTGATTGCTGACAAATTGGGCGTCTTCGGTCACGGTAAAAATGTATTCACGCTCTACGCCGACCACATTTCTCCAAATGACAGCATAATGCAGCGCGTAACGGCCTTGCTCGGTTAACATAAATTGCAGGGTGCCGGGGTTTAATTCGGGCGGCGGCATTACATTAAGACCGATAGCCGACGGCGAACGCCAGACCGGAGTTTTTTTAGCCAAATAGATAAAACCGTAAAGTCCGGAGCCCGGCGTTGCAAAGCGTGGCTCCGGCAGATTGGACGGCATGATTAATTCGCCGGAGTTTTTAAGCTCGGCAGCCGATAGCAGCGAATACACATGAACCTGCAATTTTTCCTTTAAGGCCTGTTCGGCGCTCTCGCGAAAACCCTGTTCAAGCACCACCGAAACCAGCGCAAAGAATGCGGCCAGCACCAGACCGGCGGAAACCAACAAGCGGAAGCTTAAGGATTTAATTTGCATGGTGGACCTATTGGGGATAAACGGAAGGCATCTGTTTCCGGTTTGTTAATGAGTGGCTGCTTTTCTGTTTAGTAAGGCGGTTGCGCTGGCGGAGTTCGGGCAATGACTAAAAAGCGGTTGAATGGGATTGCCGAGGGTGGGATCGCGTGCAAAGTTTTTTGAAGACAGTGGGCGTCTGTTTTTTTGCACAGCGCTTCGCTTTAGGCTCATCTTTTTACGGCTGTTAATTTATGCAACTGCCGCCAAATCGTACTGACTGACGCAACCCGAGCCTGTTGAATCCGCTGACGCTTGCGCCACATAAGCGGCAAGCCCAACAGCGCATCGCGCTTGGCTCGCAGAATCACGCCGCCATGGCCGCGCCATGCAAACCAAATGATGCTTATCATATTCAGCGCCGCATGCAAAGGCAACAGCAACCAAAACAAGATACCCGGCACGTCTTTAATGAAGGTCCAGACCAGATTGCGGTGTCCATGATAAAGCGCGAAATCGCTATGCTGCCCGCCTGTGGTACCCGAGCCGATATGATGGGCTATGGCTCGCGGTACATAGAGGCAGCGGTAACCGGCCAGCCGTAAACGAAAGCCGAGATCGACATCTTCCACATAACAAAAATAGTCCTCATCGAAGCCGCCGACTTGATCCAAAGCGCTACGACGATAAAGCGCCGACGCCGCGCAGGGCGAAAACACTTCGCGTTCGTTGTCCGCAGAAGCCGGCACAGGACAGCCGTGCTCCATGCGCCATACCAAGCCGCTTATATGATAAGCGTCGCCCGCGCCATCCAGTAGGGGTGGATTCGTTGCATTGACCAGTTTGCCGGCGAATATATCGAACTCAGGATTACGGTCCGCGGCCGCCAACAGCGATTCCAACCAACTCGGTTCGGCAAAGGCATCGGGATTGATCAATGCTATCCATTCCGAATCCGTAGAAGCCGCTTCGATAGCTAAATTGTTTCCGCGCGCGAAACCGGTATTCCGGTCGAGCGCCATCACTCGCACAAGAGGAAATTTTTGGGCAATCCCGATGGAGCCGTCGGTACTCGCATTATCAAGCAAAATGATCTCATGCGGCTTAACCGTCTGCTTGATCAATGCAGTCAGGCAGCGTTCAAGAAATTGTTCGCCATTCCAGTTGACGATGATGATTGAGGCTCGATTATTCTGTTCAGTATTAATACGCATCTCACACTAGCTTTAGCAAAGGACTTGCAGATTGATCGTTACAGCGCCACAGACTGTATAAGCGCTGGAACTGCCGCAACAGTCAGGTGTCAAATGGAGCGGCCCGAAATTTGTCCCAACCGGAAAAACGGCCTTTGCCCTGCTTTACTCTGACTTAGCCGCACTGGGGTTGTAATGACCCAAACACGCTCGGAAAAGTACGGCCAACACCGATAAATTCCCTTTGACGCTGCTGATTTTGGTAGGCACCTCGCCTTTCGGATAACGGCGTATTGTCGGCAATTCAAGGCAACGATAACCCAGTTTGGGGACGCGGTATGAAAGGTAAGCTAACAATTCGTAAGTCATGAACAGTTCGCGAAAGGGAGCAATTGCGGCATCCTGCAATATCCTACGGCTATAAGCTCGGAAGCCTTGCGTGGTGTCCGTCCAATGAAAACCGGAAAACAGGCTCAACACCGGCGCATGAATGAAGCGAATGGCAAAATCGCGCGACTTCGGCGTATTTTCCGCAATACCGCCTGGAATGAAGCGCGAGGCTTGAACAAAATCCACTCCTTGCTTTAGCGCATCAATAAAACGAGGTATCGCTTCCGGGTCGTCCTTGTCATTGCCATCAATGGTCACAATGCCATCGTAGCCCTGATGCAGTGCAAAAGAATAAGCGCAACGCAATTGGGCGCTTAATTTGCCGGGCCCGGTCTTGACTAGCAAGCCGCGCACGCCATTCTCCTGAAGCCACTCAAGTGCTAGCGATCCATCCGTCGTGCCGCCGTCAACGATGATAATGTCCGCGCAGTCATCAATCTTAAGAGCGGACATCCTGCTGAGCAGGTGCTTGATTCTTTCGCCTTCATTGATAACCGGTATCACAACGCACCAAGGATGCCGGCGGCCAAGCCATAGTGATGTTTCAAAGGCAGGCACCTGCCAATCGGCGTCAATTTCCGAATTAATATCAGGATGATTCATAGTTAATTTTTTATTGTTAAGAAACACGCACAGTGATGAGCCCCACCCCAACAACGACCAGCAGAATACCCGCAATCGTTGTCCAATGAAACGGCTCACGAAAGATCAGTAATGAACATAACGCCACGGAGGCCACCGCTCCGGAAGTGAGTATAGGGTGCGCCACATTCAGCGGCAAGCGTGCCAAAGCGGCGGCGTAGAGCAGAAATGCCGCACCGTAAAGCGCCAAACCGAGCCAAAATGGCCAGTTGCTGATAACCGACCTTATTGAGTCGTCTAATGCTGGAAATTTACGGGGCGGCATCATTGCCATTTTGACTAGAACGCTTGCTGAAGCATTTGAGGCAATTCCGATAATCAAAATAAGCCACTTCATAGGCTGTGCTCATTACGGTAGTTTCGAATAGCCACGCCGAGCGCGCGCTCAATAGACTCCAGATGCGGCTCATGTTGGGTTGCCAGCATTTCAATGGTAACCACATGATTAGGCAGATAGTGTGCCAGAGCCGCAGCAACTTTAGCATGGTCGGCGCTGCTATCGCCCAGTGGCACGAGATCCGGTTCACTGGCATGGATATGACCTATCAACGCCGAACTATTTTGCAAAACTGTCGCGGGGTCTTCACCATTAATGGCAAGCGCGCCGGTATCCAGTTGCATTTGTATCGACCGGTGCGCAACCTGTTCAACCACCCGTGCAGTTTCGGCACTGGTCGTCATGAAGTTGGCGCCGTAACAAGGGGGATTAGGCTCCAAGCAAACCATTACACCGTATGATTGCGCAATGTCGCCTAGCCGCCGAAAGAAGGGAATTGCAATCTCACCAACCTGCTCATCGCTTAAACCACTGCGGTTACGGTTTTTCGGCGAGCCGAATACCAGGCGGCTTGCGCCCAAGCCGGCAGCAATGCGGCACACGGCAGCAAGATGGAGCAGCATTGTGTCTTGAACTTCGGGCGAGCCGAATACATTCAAGCCAACCGTGCCGAATAGCAGTGCTTGCATTCCAGTCACTTCGATGCCACGCTCCGCCCACCACTGTTTTACCCCGGCAATGTCTTCATCGGTCGCCCTGGCAGGCTCGGGAAAATATTTCCCCGGCGCAATGTCAATCGCATCCACACTGTATCGGGTTAACAGCTTGGCGACTTCTTCATCTTCAGAGGTGTCCCAGGCGATGTTGGAAATAGCCAGTCTCATGCGCTTGCTCCTTGTGCCGATTTAAGCGTATGCGGTTCCGATTGCGCATAAGCGCGAACCGCCTGAAGGGTTTCACGGCAACTGTACTGATAGCGGCCCGTAGCACCGAAAATATGCGCATATCGAGTGCGCATGTCGTAGACAGCCGGAGCATTCGCCTGGGCTTGCTCAAACGGCTTGCCGAAACCTTGCGCCGAAACCTCCGCCACGCTGATCGGTTCTGCTGTCAGATGCACCAAATTTAACCCGGCATCAAGCGCCGTTTGGATGTCATACCAGAGATTGACCATAGGGTAGAACTGAAAAATACCGCGGCTATCGATAGCATGGAGGTTGTTGTCATTCAGGAAATCGAAGATGACATTCTTGCGCAATCCTGGTCCCACCAAGCCTGGAAGACGCACAATTAAATGGCGGGGAAAGTGATTTTCGACGAACTTTTCCAGCAGACGGCGATGCAAGCCATAGGCGTGAAGCCCTGACTCATCAATCGGCGTATCTTCATCAACGTCTATCGGACTTTTGAACACATCCACGGTGCTGATTAAAATAAAGGTTTGGCATTGGATCGTTTTCAGGTGGGCGATCAGGCCATCAATTTTTTCGCGATCCGCCTCGGGTTCGCGATTCGCAATCCATTTTTGCGCGGGAGCTCCGGCACAGACCACCGTATCGAAAGATTTGCCCTCAATCTCACCGATATTAGTGGAGCGGTAAAGGAACTCGAAACGAGCTTGTTGTAATAATGTGGAGCCGACGAAGCCCGTATATCCGATCAGTGCACTACTCATTCTACCTCCTCAATTTTATGTGGATATCCGACCAGCTCTCCATCAATGGGAGTCCCATCCAGAAATACATTGATATATCTTCCAGCCGTTTCCACGTGATTAATATGTCTAATTTCACCATCAGCAAAACGGATAGCTTTCCCTACCTGTAACAAACGGCCGGCTACGTAAGACGCCAGCACGAGACCGTTTCCGCTACGCGCCACACCATGATTCCAGTTTGCGTCGTTGATATTCAACGGCTTCAATGACTGGCAATCCAATTTCTCCGTGGCCGCCAGCAGTATCGGCGTAGGAATAGAAATAGACCAGCCTTCAGTGTAAATCGGCACGACGACAAGTTTATCCGCCGGCTTGGTACCTGTTAAGATATTACTACTCTCACACAATTGATCCGCAAAAGTTAAGCCCGATATAAGCGGCATACGCGTTTTGTTGGTTTCGAAAATCCATGGGATATTGGTGGCATACAATATAACTAACATTGTTAAAAGCAATGCTGCTCCAATTTTCATCATTAATTTGGTATTTCTTAGCATCGAAAATGCGCCAACCAGTGAAATAACCATGACTATGACATTAAGGCCCATGAAATACCGGTCTGGGAATGTATGGCGATAACCGCCCAGTTGTTGCGTTAAACTTTGGCGCATCCCTATTGTCATCACCCAATAAAGAATCAATGCAACTAGGTTGTATGCAATAAAAACGCTTGTTTGATTGTTTGATTGTTTGATTGCCAGAATGACAAACACTAGCCAAGCAAAAAACAAAACTATTGAGCTGAAATCAGAAAGAGCGGTGTAATACGGAAAAATCAAAGGGTAGAGAATGGCGCGCGCTACGCCTACCTCGATCAAATTTTCTAGATGAAGAACGCCCGTAATTTCTGAATGATGTTGGGAGAGCATCCTATAGGCAATGAGTATAGCGACCAGACATAGGCCGAAGAAAAGAGTTAAATCGCGTCTCCATACTCGGCCCCTTGATTGGTAAAACCGCCATGAAAGATAAATCGCTGTGAGCGGAACGACAACCGGATTCGTTGCAGCGGAAATGATTAACCCTATATCTGCAATGTAAACACTGGCGGTACTTTTCAGTCTTTCTCTATAACTAACTAACAACACCGCAATAAGCACAAACATGTATCCAACATTGGATAATCTACCTAAAATCTCATTGCTTGAATCGCCTAACGGTAGCATAAGTAAGGTAGCGAACAGCAATAGCCGCACAGCAAACGAAGCTACATCACGAGTTGCCGCGAATGAAAATGTTGCTATGCAAGCATAAAAAGCAAAAGACACCATACCGATGCTTTGCGGCAGACACAGCAATGAATTACCACAAAAGACTTTCGAACCGGTTTCGGCAATCCAGAGCAGAATGAGATTTCCTAATACCAGATACCCCTCCTTGGCATTGAAAAACGTATACAACCATCCTTTGGAAAAGGCTAAGCCAAGCCAATAACCGTCTTCTGTATATACAATCGGGTTGAGAAAGGGGTCTGGATTTCTTATGTACAAAACGAGCCCCCCCACCCCAAAAAGGGCCGGTAGCGACAAATATTCCAAAAACGGCTTAGACGAATATTTCTGCATCCAGCTTCTCCAATACATCGTAAATATTGTCAATTTTTCCTCCTAATACCGAGTAACACCCTTGCAATTCGGAATATTTTTCAAACAAAATAGGGCGGCCGTCGTCGCCTTCGTTTTTCATCAGAACTGTTTTCACTTCAAATAACGAGTCAATATATTCGGCATCCAACACGGCGGGTAGATACCGCGCGGCATCCCTGACCATACGATCCACGCGGGTAGTGCGATCGTAATCGCTCAGCTTCCGGTATGGATCGACGCCCCGTTGGTCATTCCAGTGCAGATGAGGGGTATAACGCACATGGGATAGAGTATGCAATCCACGCGCAGGAAAAGGCATCATTGAAAAGAAAGGGCCATCCATCAGCGTAATTCCCAACTCTTTAAGCAGCGGAGGAACCTGTATTAATGCCATCTCCGTGATTTCTTGCTTGAGGGGGGTATGCGTACCCGGAAAATCGCCGATCAACTGGTTGAGTCCACTGTATGTGCAATTGAATATTAACCGGCTCACAATGGCATCCTCACTCCCATCCTTGTTTTGCACGACAACCTTCAATGCGTCGGCCGTTTTTGAAATTGCTGTAACGTGAGTTTCCAGGCGTATCCCTATGCCGCATTCTGTTAATTCAGTTTCAGCCCACCTCGCCAGTTTGCTGGAGTCGAAGGCGTACTCCTCGACCATGAATACCTCTTCGATCAGGCGCGGCTCAAATAGTTGGCGTAGCGGCGTATCTGCCGGTTCGATTTTTGCGCCGATTTCTTTGCAAAAGCGTACGAACTGTTTGGCCGTCACCTTGGAGTTGCGCCGGGCGATAGCGTAGAGCTTGGTAAAATCCTGCTTCACCGCCTCCGGCCAATGCTGCACAAAGCGCGGCAGGTTGACGCGGCTTCGATACGCGGTGGTAAAACTGCGAGGGTAATGATAGCCGTTATGGACGCGGGCTTGATTATTGTAGGAGGCGCGGGTAAGAAGCGCTGCCTCGCGTTCCACCAGCACGATCTTCTTTAAGCCGCGTTGCTTTGCCAGATAGATCGCAATCGCCGTACCGTAAAAGCCGCCGCCGATAATGACCGCATCAACTGACGAGTCTGTTTTTGTCATCAAACGGATCGCTCAAGATGACCGCTACCTTTTTGCGATTGAGGTATGGATTCTTCGACATTCAGCTTTTCGCGCCGGGTCATTCGGGCGCTGGTGAACTCTTGCCCCACATGGTAGAGCGGCCCCTCATTTTGCAGACTGACCATATTCAGGATGTACTCGCCCAACACCAACAATACCAACGAGATCAGAAAAAACATCCCCGATTGCTGCAAAGAAAGACTGATCCAACCGGGGGCTACATCAACCTTTAAGAATGCGACTGCAACAACGTAAGCCGAATACACGAGGTTGGCGACGGCGCCAAATAAAGAAAGCGAAGTCACCAGACGCATCGGGGCGCGGGTGGTCGAAACCAACAGCCGCATGCCCCGGTCGACGCTTTCACCCAGTCGCTTGGTGCGCGAGAGCTTGGGACGAGCGCTATAGCTGAGATTAACGCGGGAAAAACCGCCTGTTGCCGGGAGGTGCCGATAGGTGATGGCAGGCTGCGGATGCTGAAGAATGAAATTGACCACGCACTTGCTCAACACACGGTAATGTGGCGCTTCTGTCGCCAGATGAATGCCGCTGAACCATTGGTACAGCATGTTAAATAACAGGTAAGCGGCACGATAGGCGAAACTCTGCGCCGGTTTCTGCTTGTTGTGGGCGAAGACGACATCCGCTCCGCTGACTGCTTCGTCGAGCATGTCGCGTAAAAAATTGACGTCATCGTTGAGCGGATCGAGGACAGCAACAAAATCACCCAGGGCATTCTCTAAGCCAACCCATGAGGCCGTGTCGTCATCAACCTCTTTAGTCAGCGCGTACACTTGCAAGTTCGGCAATCCTTCCGTGCCGGTGAGTGCTTTTAAACGCAGTAATGAGTCGTCGTTCGAAGCGTTGTCGACAATGATTATCTCATAATCCGAGACGAGCTCATCCAGCGTCCTGTTGATTTCGATAAGCAACGCTTGGATGTGATCGGCTTGATTATGCGTGGTAATAACCAAGGAAAGAAATAGGGGAAACTGAGTCTTCATGGTTTATTCCGAAAGATTAACACGCTGATTTAGCGATGCATTCTGAATGGCAAGCGTCTGACAAGCACTTGGTGTTTCCAAGTCAACACGCAAGCCTTTAACTTGTTTTAACCTAAGCCAACCGGGATAGGCGTCAAGAGGAACAATCACGCTACCGTTAGCCCCGGTAAAAATTAGAGACTGTGCTCGATCAGGGCCTTGCATATCATCTCCCCACCAAAAAACACGCAATTGTTGGAGGGGGGCTCCCGCGCAAGATAAATCGAATTTCAACAGCCCCATTGATTGCGCTGCAAAACTCTGCCGGGCAAGATCCAACTGAAAATAGGGAGTGCTGCCCATAATTCGATAAACACTATTCTCCGGCTTGAGATCATGGCGTTCGGCCTGAGAAAAATCCAAATCGACAGCATGTTTCATCACTGCACTCAAAGAATCGGCGGACTGCCCCCATGCTACGGGGATTTTACGCAGATCCGCAACAGCGAATACGTGATCCATTAATTGAGCCGAAAGCTGCTGCCTGCGAGATGCATCAATAACCACTTGAATTTCACGATGGTTATTCGCTACATTGGGTGCAAAACGCGCACCGTCAAACCAGATGGCGTTATGCTCCGCTCCAACGCGGGTGATGTTCCGGGGCTTTTTGTCCGGTAACACAATGACATCCCCAACATGTAAATAGCGCACCGACATGGAATCACGGATAACAACAGCATTGTCGGAACGGTGAACACCCGCCTCCCAGCTTTGATCGGTAAGTGGACTTAACGAAAAACTAATGCCCGTGCGGGGTAAATCGGCATCCTTGGCAATACCGTAGACAAAACCGTCATGAAGCTCTGCATCGTAATGTTTGAGCACGAACCGGTAAAGTAAATGCGTGCGTAGCGCCATTCCTCCGCCATCATGATGGATACTGTCCGCTTCGAGCAACGCGATCCGAGGCCGCGCCTTGTTTAGCTGCTCGACAGCCCTTTGCTGTTGTTTAATTGGCGCAAGGTTATAGGGTGCCGTAGTGGATATGGGAGGCGGACGATCAAAGTACATATATTGCGCATTGCGGCCGGTCAAATCCAGATAGGTCTCTGTGGGGGCTAGATGGTTCGATAAAAAACGCTTAATGCGTTCGAGCCGGTCGACATGCTGGGGCTCAACTAAACCGGAACCCATGTTTTTCAGCCCATGCTTAGCGCCTGACCACAAGTTGCCGACTTGATCTTTCTCGCGAACTGAGCGAAAGGCGTCTTTATTCACGCTGGCCAAACCTATCCCGGCACATACAAATGCGATGCCGACAGCAAGAACCGCACGTCCGCGCGCGACAAGTAAAGGCGCCAGCAGTATGGGCAATAAAATAGCCCAGGCGAAATTAGCAAACATTCCAGGTCTGGACACGCTGGCCGGATCGATCCGCCCCATGGTGTAGGGCGTCATCAATGAAGCAAATATCAGTACCGGTAGCGCGACGCCAATCAAATAAGTTCTGCGTTCAGGTTGCCTGAACATGGCAATAATAAGTACTGCTGCCGTAAGCGGCCCCCATACCCATGACATACGCAGCACTTCAAGCCCCGCTTGATGTTTATCTTGCGCGGCCGCCCAACTCCATGACCACGGTATGCCATAAGCAATCTGGTTGATGGCGCCATTTTCAAGCACATACCGAATCGCATTCAGCAGCATCGCCGGCATTGGCGTGAAAACCACTACCATTCCAATCAATAAAGCCGGCGGAAGTAACTCTCGCTTCCAGTCCGAGTGCCTGGCGCGATAAAGATGCAATGCTGCCAAAGGCAATGAGGAGAAAACAGCAACAAGTCCTTGAGGGGGTACCAGCAATACCAATGCTATAGCGGAAATCAACCAGATCCGGAGCCATGTTTGCGGATTCAATTGACTCGCTTTTAGCCACAGACAATAAAACGGCACAAGAATAAGGAACATCAACTTTCTGGAAATAAACCCGAACAGCAAGACCGAGACATAAGCCAAGCCCAAACTGCCGGTGTAAATGCGCATCGCCATAAATGCGATAAATAGGGTCAGCGTGGTAGTAAGCCGGTCGGCTTCTGCAATAGTTGCAGCGGTGCCGTCATAAAAAATCAGTGAAATGAACCCGCCTATATCGTCGGCAAAAAGGCCGTGAGGCGGGAAATAGTCGATATACGGGATTTTTCCAAACTCCCAAAAGCCCCACCATCCCAGCAGACTTTCACCAAAGTGATAATCATCGCTTGGCACATACGGTATTGCTGTAGTTCCATTCGAAAATAAAAGAATAGTTGCGAAAATAGCAACGGGTGAGAGCATTTTGGTCAAATCGGTTTCGTGGTTCGACACAAAGTTTTTGTATCTGACGACCACATCAACAATGGTTGTTAGAACCGCGGCAAAACTTAACAACCAAAGCCAATGCGTCGTTTGGATAGCCGGCTCGCCTGTCTCTAGCCGATACAAATCCGGCAATATCAACAAATAGAACGGCGCAATGCCAAGCTGTCCTATCCCTAACAGTTTCGGGATATGCCGGGAAATCGCGTTCGATGAGTTACGGCATAAATAAAACAGATAAAGTGCGCCGGCAATTACGATAAGCGCGCCGACTCTGGAGGCGGCGCCAAATCGAAATGTCTCGCCAAATAGAGAAAGGCGATCCTGAATGGTCGCGATTCCAAAAGGCAGCAGCCCAATCAACATGACCGACAATACACCAATGCCTATCTGCTGGGGCGTGGCGTCGCCACGAGATAGATGCAAACGCACCGCAACGGCGCTAAGGAACGCCCCGGCAATGCCAATCAAGATAGTGAACGAAGAATCGTTGGGATAGATGCTCAAAAAACCACCCAAGCCGATAGCCACAGGTACTAGCCACCAAGTTAGCATCGTAACGAATAACTGCTCGTATTCATGGGACTGTATGGTTGATATATGTTGAAACAATCGATAGCTTGCCCAACCGCCCGCTAAAAATCCAAGCGCAAACAGTGGATAGCTTGCCAAGTCCTGAAACTTTGTCGCTGCATCCCAAGTAATCGCCCCAACAATAAACTCAGGATAAGCCGGCGCGCGTTGCAGTAGCTTTTGCGATATAAACATCGCGCCAAAAGCAGCGCCAAGTGCGGCGAGTATGGAGAAAATCAACGCTCCGGTTACTATGTTGTGTTGTTTTGTTTGGGGCATTGTAGTTTCATGCATTTTCAAACTTCCTGTGTTGCAAGGTGCCAAAACGATCCAATTCCGCAGAAGCACCCCCCTTCCTGCTTAGCGATCCGTAAAATTTACAAGCCATTTTGTGCAAAACTCCGCTTTAATATCCAAATTGCTCAAACCAAGATGAAATCGAATGGTAAACGAGGCAAGCGTGAACTTTCAGCAACGTCCATTCATATCGGCTGTAAATGCCAGCGCAATCTCGTCCGTCCTTCCGAGCCCATCTGAAGCTATGTCATATTATAGAGTCCGAAGTGAATAAAGCGACATCGTTCCCGAGCGCGGGAACGATAGCCGGCCCTGTCCAGACTTGGCGTCGCTATATTAATTCCGGGCTCTTTACCATTACGCCTTAGAGAGAAAAGGACAGAACTTGTGTAAATACCCGTGCTCCAACAGAAAAGGGAGCTAGGACAACTTGCAACTCACTGTGTTTAGGGAGCAAGAACGGTGTAGATACTTATCCCTCTATACGTGGAGGCCACGCGAAGGAAAAGTCTGCATAGTCCAACGTCAAGTTAGGGCTGTAAGCGGGATCATTGAATAATTTTGCATTCCAACGCGACTGAACGAAACTGACTTCATTGAAAAAGCGAATCTGCTTTTCAGGAGTATCTTCAACTCCCCGAGATGCCGATTCATGGTGATTCATTTCCGCATAAGGCGTCCAGACGTTTCTATATCCGGCGTCACGTACCCGCAAGCAAAAATCGACGTCATTAAAAGCCACGGCTAATTGCTCATCCAATCCTCCGACCGCATTAAAAACATCGCGCCTTACTAACAGGCAGGCGGCTGTAACGGCACTAAAGGATTGGTGTAAGAATGCTCGACCGAAATATCCGGGATGATGACGCCCGACTTTATAATGCGCATGATTCCCCACACCGCCGATCCCTAAAAGAATCCCTCCATGCTGCAAGCTGCCGTCCGGATACCAGAGCCGAGCGCCTACGCAGCCGATGTCCGGACGCACCGCGAAAGAAACCATTTCTTCCAGCCAATCCGGGGTCAATATTTCAATGTCATTGTTCATTAAACAAAGCAGTTCGCCCCGAGCCAATTGGGCGGCTTTGTTATTTAGGGCGGAGAAGTTAAACGGCGATTCATCCCGTAAAATACTGAAGCGATCCTTGGGCAAGCGCTCAAAAAGCTGCTGCGTTGCCGCCTCAACACTGCCATTATCGACAATGATGACTTCATAATTTTCATACGTTGTGCGCTGTATCAGCGAATCCAAACACATGCCCAATAAATCGGCACGATCTCGGGTGGGAATAATAAGGCTGACCAAGGGTTGCGGCGACGGACAGGAAAAACGAACCCGATTGAGTGTGGGGACTTCGGGCGCCGGCATCACTTCCGCATTAATGCCGCTGCGCTTTAAATGATCGGCAACCGCTTTTCGACCGGCTTCGACAGCGTAATTTTTTTCTCCTGCCGCCAAAGCGGTACTGCCCGCAATGGCCCGCCAGTGATATAAAATACGGGGGATATGAACTATCTGTTCCGGTTTCAGCTTTTCCAGCACACGCAATACTAAATCGTAGTCTTGCGATCCTTCAAAACCTACACGGAAACCACCTAGGTCGCGTACTACTTCCGTTCGATAAACACCGAGATGAGAAACCATGTTTTGCGCCAACAGCAGTTCGTAATTCAATTCGCATTTAAAATACGGATCGTAACGCCGGTTTGATTCGTTAATTTTATCCTCATCCGAAAAAATCAGCCCGGCATCAGGATGCCGGTTGATGGTCTCCGTCACCCAATACAAGGCGTGTTCCGCCAACAAATCGTCATGATCAAATAAAGCAACAAATTCGCCCTGAGCAAGTTCTAAGGCGGAATTGCTGGCACGCGAAATATGGCCGTTTTGGTCACGATAAACGACTTTGATCCGATGGTCTTCCCGGCAATGGCGCGCCAGCGTTTCACGCACTGCCGGATCGGTTGACGCATCGTCAGCGATACAAAGCTCCCAATTCGGGTAGAGTTGCCTGCGCACCGATTGAATCGCTTCATCCAGAAACGAAATGGGAGGGTTATAAACGGGCATCACGACCGAAATAAGCGGTTTAGCCTGAAAGTCGGCTATATTTGATTGGATTTTCACTCGATCCGCGTCTTTTAGCGTGTCGTAGCGGCGTAACCATTCTGTATAATCGTTCCGGTCAACTTCGGGCAAAGCGATATCCGGTCTAATCTTTGAATCGGACGTTCCATTTCGATCTCCGCCGACGAAAAGGATACGTCGTTTAACTCCGGCCCAGCCTTCTCGTAAAAATACGCGCGATGCTTTTTTGACGCTCTTAGTTATGCCGCCGCTAATGCGAAAAATGCTCGGTAGCAATTTAATTAAGTTGCCCAGGTTTTTTGCTTTTAAAGATAGTTTGCGCAGCGGGGCGGTAATGCGCCAGCTTGTACTTTGATAAATCTCTTGGATGAGCTCACTTCTTTCTGTCAATGCTTGGTTGAGATTGCCGATATGCTTGTTTCTTTCCGCCAAAACTTGATTGAGATTATTGATATGATCGGTAAAAGCCCGATTGATGTTGTCGATGTGCTCGCTTCTTTCTGTCAATATCCGATTAAGCTTAGCGATCAAACTATTGCGCTCGGCTAATCTTTGTTCAAAATCGACTATGTACTGAGCAATGTCATCAATGTCTTTGCCTGTCCAGCGTAGTCGCCATTTATCGAATAATTGCTCGCGGCCTTGCTGCTGCGTATTTTTGTTTGTTGCCAAGCCTACACCCGAGTCGCCTTGCGTATGGTAAACGGCACTGACTTGGTTGACATGTAGAAAAGCGGTGTGACGTGAGAGTTGCAGCCAGAAATCCCAATCCTCATAAACATCCATGCTCTCATCAAAATGCGCACCGCTTTTTTTCATTAAGTCACGAGAAAACAACAGCGCATGGATAGGTATGAAGTTGGATATTAATAGCTTTCTTGGATCATAGTGCTCATTGAAAACGCTCAATAAATGCCCATCGTCATCTTCCGCCCGAACACCGGTATAAATCACTGTGGCTTGCGGATGTTCATGCAATGCCTGAACAAGGCCGGAGATATGGTTAGCGTCAAAGGTATCGTCGTCATCGAGAAAGATCAGAAAGTCTCCTTGGGCGTTGCTTAATCCTACATTACCGGCACGGCTTCGTTGTAGCGCTTCCCCGGTATTGATCATCCGTAATGGAAAGTGTCCGCACCATTCGCCAAGTTGGGAATGCTCTTCCCCTTTCGCATTCACCACAACCACTTCGATATTGGAGTAAGTCTGTAAAGCAACGGAATCCAGCGCTTTCGATAACGTGGGCCTATCCATGCTGCGGATGATCACTGAGATTAGCGGAACGTCCTTCGCTTCCAGAGTAAGCCCTAGTTCCCTTTGGCGCTTATGTTCGGATTGATAAATCTTAAATGGGTCATTTGTTAATTCTTCAGCGGAGACCAGAATATAAGCTTCCGCCGCTGTTACCTCTGCCGGCAAGGTATAGGTGCGGTAACGATTAAGCGCGGCTATATCTAAATCGTAGCGTTGCTTCTTGTTTTGCGAGATAAAGCATGCCATGGCCGCCATTTTTCGCTCCGCAAAGCGGCTGATATCGAGCAGTAGATTGGGACGTAGGGGTACACCTACTTCATAAAGCGCCACACGCAAACTCTTGCCGCGGCGTCTGGCAGCCTCAATAACCGCCATTCCCAATGCACGATGATCGGGGTGCATTTCAAACACAGAGGGAGCATAGATCAGGTCGGCTTCCTGAATAGCATCCTGAATGCGGCGAACCAGTTTTTCACCATAAGGCACTTCCCTATCGCGTAGCTCCCAGAATTCAGGTACGCCGTATCCCAAAATTGCTGCGCTATTCAGGCTTTCCTGCTGGCGTTGCAAAATATGTTCGGAGCGAGCTTCGCCCTCCAGTCCATAAGCGCCATCCGATACAATAATCACCCGCACAACCGTGCCATGGTCAACATGACGCATGATTGCACCGCCGCAACCAAACACTTCATCATCGGGGTGAGGGGCAAAAACTGCCACAGTATTAGCTGCAATTTCAGTAACGGCAGCGTAGGGGGTTAGTTTCGATTCCATTAGCGTGTTTTCCAGCAGCCTTCGCAATAATCGGGAAACAGACCGTTCCATAGATTAAAGCGGATATTTTCGTAACTTGGCTCGCGCAAAATGTCGGCCAGTGAGTGGTCAAACAAATTCCATTGTGGGTCAATCGGCGTTTTGATCTGGCAACAGGGCGTTATATCGCCCGATAGCAATGCGTAGATCCACTGTTCGTCGCAATTCTTGCGCAGGCCATTCGGTCGCCCGGCTTTGGCGAGCTCGATACCTTCTTCCGCGCAGAACTCGTTGATCGATTGCAAGGTGCGATTAGCAACTGCGCTATCCCGGTGAATAGCCGCGGCTACCGACTCCAGATGCGCCAATTCGGCCAGTTTTTCCTTGGGATAAATGGGAATGTAAGTCTTCATTGGATTAAGCGCTTGGAAACTTTCAAAAATGTCGACACCATGCCGCTTGGCCTCTTCTATAATAGCCGGCAACTCGTCTTCGGTGTTGGCAAACAAGGTGCCTTTGACGCCAATACGTGGATAACGATAGCCGTGTTCATCACGGTAACGGCTCAGGCGTTCGATACCCCGCCAGATTTTCGGCAGATCGCCATCCAACCGAGAACTGGCGAAAGTGGCGGGATCAATCGAATCAATGGAGATGCCGATATAGGCAATTTCGGCTTCACACAGCTTCTTAACGACACTTTGGCTGAGCGCGGAGCCATTGGAAATGATCATCACCCGAATGCCGCGCTCCTTGGCTATATGCGCCATGGTAAAAAAATCTTTATTCAGCAATGGTTCGCCTTCGCCGACCAAGGCAATAGTCTTCACGGTCGGGAAGTTATCGAGTACTTTGGTAAAGTTGCCGATAGTGATGTCTTCCTGTTTCATGTGCCGGCCAACGCAATACCAGCAATTGAAGTTGCAGCGGGTAGTCGGCTCGATATTGAGGAAGGTCGGTTGACTGAACCATAGCCGCGCCTCGACAGCCGTGACGGACAAGCTTGCCAGTTCCGGCTGCTTTAAACAGATGGTTGACCGCTCAACTTCTTCGAGGGTAAAGTTTTCGCAGTCAGGACAATATAGAACCTTCGCTTCTTCCACCCAGCTTGCCTGCCCAAATCGCAAATGCGCACGAATATGGATTGCTGCACGTCCAGCACACACCGGACAAGGATTAAACTGATCGGGCAATAACAGTAGATGATCACGCAAAGGCTTCAAATGCCCGTGACTGGCAATCCATACTGCCGTCAAATTATTTATATTTTCCATAATGCCTCGTTAATTAATAGCCTGCCGAAGAACAAAACCCGATTCAACGAAAATCCGTATCGCCGGACATTAGCCACCAACGAGCATGCAGTTGGCTGGCCATCTCGGTCAAATCGGGGGTAGCGATACAAATATTAGTAACCACATTTCGTGCCACTGGCTCAGGCAAAGCTTCGAGGATATTTGGTGTTAGCCAACCGAATAGACGCTGACGTCCTGCAATTCCAGCACTGTATTGAGCGGCTTTAAGCAGTATCCCAAATGCTTTAGGATGCCCAAGCAAGTCCAACAATTCCACGCCCAGATCGGGTCCGTGGTCACGCAGCACGATAATCCCTACCGCTTGATCGAACCACCGCCAAGATACAAGATAAAGGTTATATTCGTTCACCGGATGTTCCAGATAGCGATGCTTGAAAAAATCAGCATCTTTTTGCGGCACCACATAGTCTGTCAGCGCCTGACTCATTTTTTTCCAAAGCGCATCGACCATAGCATGATCTTCTTGCCGCAAAGGCCGAATCTTAAACCGGAAAGGCAAGCGTAGTTCGGGCGAAATCGGCCAAACTGCTTCCAATAAGGTATCTACCCGAGCATATAGTCCCAATTTTTCACCCAAAAGCAGCGCTCTGTCGGAAGGAAAACCGAAAGCTAGTCGATATGCTTTATTTTTGCCGGTCTGTTCCCCTAAAAAAGTTTCGGCAATGCGCATGAATGGGCCACGGCGAGTCAGAATGCCGCGCATGCTCGGATCTACCATTACGTCGCAAATCTGCACGGCATCCAGCTTTTCTTGGTGCAGCCATAATGATCTTGGCATTCCTCCGTAATGAGCAATTACCTTGCCTGAAGCATGCGCCAGCACTGCGGGTTTACATTGTCCAGCGTATTTCCAAAGCCATAGACTGACCGGCATAGAATGACCGAATGCCAATGCAAACAGCGACAACAACTTATCCTGATCACGCGGATTTACCCAGCGACATTGCCAGCCCTCTTTTATCTCAAGCGGAACGGCGGCCCGTGCTTGTCCGCTCAGCAGCGTATTACACACGGTCTGCCAAGCTCCGTCCGCTACCAAAAGAATATTTTCGAGCAAGGGGCGTGGATAGGCATACTGCTCAAGAAAGACTGCCGCCTGTTGGTTAATATCCTGAATAGTATCAATGTCTTTTAGATTACTGATAAATAGCGCTGCGGCTGACGGCGGAATTAACTTGAGCGCCCGCTCTATTTCGCCAAAAGATTCCTCGCGCCACTCCTGTTTATCTTGAACTATCAGGCGGAAGCCGTATACACGGATTTCTTCAAGAAACACCAGCGGCGAAAAACCTGTTGCCCAGAGCGAGACCGGCGAAAACTCGCATAAAACTTTTAGTTTGGGGGACCGCTTCAGTATAGCGGCAAGACTGCGTAGCACAACGGGCTCATACCCACTAGCATCGATCTTGATAAAATCCAGCGCTTCCGAACCAAAACTATCATGCCGGGAAACCAGATCCGAGAAGCGCTCATCTCTTAAGTCTACCTGATGGAGTCTAACCGTACCGGTGTCGGTTTGGTGGATCAGATTGCGTTGCAAGCACAAGAAATTATCCTGATCCGGCTCAATGGCGGTAACGCTTCCCCCTGGAGAGACGAGATCACTAAAAAGCAGCGTATAGCGCCCCGTGTTGGCGCCGATATCCAGAACTCGGTCTCCGCAATTGATCAATTGTTGGCAGAGCATGACTTTTTCCTGCTCAAAACCGTCATGATCGATACGCAACAGCAAGTTATTGGCTGTATCTCCTTCAATTAAGCGGTTGCAGCCCGCTTTCGCTTGATACTCACTCGGTTTTATATCGGGTTTTATCGACAAACTCATATCTGACGTTCCCAGCTATGCGGTATTACGAAATATCCTTGCAACCGGCCTTCTTGCCGTACATGGAAAGTAGAAACGCCATTGGCCGAATCATAAACATGTAAGCCGCGCTCGCAAAGTAAATGCACATTTAATGAATATTCTCCTTTCAGGAAGGGCAATTGCTTAAATGCAAGACAAACTTGGCCGGTTCCATCCGGTGCGCGGTTCAAGATAATGTCATCTTCCCAAGTTGCGGCACTGGTAAGTGTGCGCCCATCCATGGCATGAATAGTCGCAGCCACGGACGGACAAGGTAGCGCAGGGTCGGAAGCAAAGCTCACTTGCACCGTAAGAGTTGATAGACCGTTTAAGGCAACAGTTTCTTTGGCGTTTTGCCCGTCGATTTCCGCTTTTACGGCTACAAAGCGCGCATATCCTTGTACTCTATTCTCCGGCAGCACAGCCGCAACCAGTTCGCACTCAGTGGCTGCGTTAGCTGGTGCAGTGCCGTTCGGTGGAATCAACACGCTCTTATCCAAAAAACTCTGATAGGCCGCCACCACTGAAGCCGAGTCACCCTCTGCCATAACGTTGCCACTATCAAGCCAGACGGCGCGTGTGCATAGCGATTCAACCTCAAACAAGCCATGCGAACAGAACAGGATAGTTTTACCGGCATTGCGCATTTGCATAATCCGGTCAAACGACTTGCGGGCAAAAGCGCCATCGCCGACCGATAGTGCTTCATCAATCACCAGAATGTCAGGATCGACGCTGGTAGCCACGGAAAAAGCCAAGCGCACATACATCCCGCTAGAATATGTTTTTACCGGTTGATCAATGAAGTCGCGGATGCCGGAAAAATCGACAATCTGTTCAAAGCGCTCCTCAATCTCCTGTTGCGACAGGCCGATAATGGCCGCGCTCATAAATACATTCTCGCGTCCGCTGAATTCAGGATTAAAACCGGCGCCCAGTTCCAGCAACGCCGCGACTCGCCCCCGTACAGCCACCTCGCCATGGGTTGGTGTTAAGGTGCCGCATATCAGTTGCAGCAAGGTCGATTTCCCCGAACCATTACGCCCGACAATGCCCAACACCTCGCCCTTGGCGATTTCAAAGCTAACATCCCTTAGCGCCCAAAACTCACGAAAATACTGGCGCTTGCCACGCCATAAAAACTGTTTAAGGCGATCATGCGGCTGAGCGTAAAGCTGATAACATTTGCTCAAATTCTTAACACTAATGGCGGTGTTAAAGGACATCGGTAACCGCCTTTTCAATATTGTCAAACCGGAGCAGCCCAAACCCAGCGATAGCGATGAATAGGGGGCTATCCATAGTCCTGGCGGATTTAACCGAACTATGGCGTCCGGTAATAGCTGAGGTTTCATTCTTCGTTGCCTCGAAAGAAACTTCTTTGATTGAGTCGCTCTTGCCGAAATTTACTATTTTGATAACGATATTAGCTATGTTCATTGGGTTGCTCCGCAGTCATCGGCTTGTTTTATTTTTGTAATCCACATGAATTCCGCAGAAAAATCCGCTTGTTTCGGTTCATGCCAAGCGTCTCTTGACAATAGCTGGGAAAGCTGGCCACGCTTATATAATGCCTGTAAAGAATTAAAATGATCGGCAATTCCGGCATATTCGATATCGTAGTCATGTACGGCAAGATTATGCGCCGTTCGACATGATTTGCCGCTGACTTGATCGAGCTTATCTCAAAATCCTGGAGTCTCATGTTCTATCCTTAACAATCAATTAGGGCGTAACCGGTTCGCATCGACTTTGCCAGCTGTTTACGGCAACTCAATTTACTTCGTGCTATCCGTTGTTGATTTTTTCAGGCAAGAGGACTGTTTCAGGCAAGTCCTCTTGCTTATGTCCCATTCGCGTCATCGCATCTTGACGCAAACGATTGAAGGTTTCTATCAGCATTAGGCTGTATTCCTTTGCCAACACCAAGTCTTGGGCGAACTTTGCCGGATCGGTCATGTATTCATGCACCAAGCGGTTGCGGAGATTACGCGCTTCCAGCCACCGCTCCGTGCTGCCTAGCACGCCCAGTCGTTCAGCTCGATTGAGCGTTTCGATTTGACTTCCGGGCAGTTCAGCCAGCGCAAGCAGCCAGCGTGGCAATAATTTGTCCGCGATCGTATCTTGCATTCTGCCAAACCGCGATACGAAGGCTTCCAATTGCTCGGCACAACCGGGGTTTTGCTCCAGACCGATGACCCAGTCAACATCAATCGCCTGGTTGGACAAGCGGTTCCAACTATAGGACAAATGCTTGCCTTCTTTCGCGGCTATCTCCAGCGTATACAGAAAGCGCGTTAGCGGCAAGTTCAAGGCTGAACTCATAATATTATTCCGGTCATGGCGGCATGTTCATGTATTGATTGCATGGGCGTTGAAGGATCGAGCACCAACACATCAATAGGCTGGTCGCCTAGGCGTAATTGAAGTTTGGCGATAAGTTGCAAGGTTTTACGTTCACTGTCCGCCGTGATTGACGGCAGCTCAACGAGCAGATCAATATCGCCGCCACGGGCGTCATCGTTTATTCTTGATCCGAAAAGTTTTACTTTAGCCTCCGGGCCGAAAACCTCTCGGACGGTATTCCGGATAATTTGCTGTGATTGTTGAGAAAGTCTCATTATTTGAGAAGGCTTTCTAAGCTAATAGCCATACCGATGATCATACCGGGTATTGTCGAATTATATTATCAGCATAGTTGATAACCTTGGGAACCACCGCCAACAGCGCTGGAGATAGAGCGGCAACAGCGGAATATATCTCTGGCATTTTTTCATTGGCGTATTCGTGGGCAATTAGGTTTCTTAACTCACGAATCTTGATCATTTCAGAGGCATCTGCCCAACCACGCTTTTCCGCGCGAAAAATACGATCAAGTATTGTGCCGCTTCCCGTTAATTCGATTTCATCAATCAAGCGAAAGATGCGCTGAATGAGTAAATCGGCTAATCTGGCAAAGCGGCTGGTGAGTGACTCAAGCCGTTCCAGTTGTTCTGGCGGTATTTCTTCTTGCCCAATTAAATTGCGGCATCTCGCCATGGAATATTCCAGATGACCGGCTGCGAGTTGTAGACCGGCCAACTGTTCTTGAAGCAACTCGGTTTTTGCTCGCGTCATAACGGCACCCCGGACTGCATAACCATTCTGGGAAAGGGGCGGGTGGCATCGGGATAGACGGCAATGTCTATCTTGCGCGCACCCAGGCTTCGGTGCAGTTGTGCCAAAATTTCCAGCTTAGCCGACAGATTGATGTTTTTAGACAGAACCAATAGGTCAATATCGCCACCTTTGGCGGTGTCGTCCGCACGCGACCCGAACAGGTAAATGATTGCATCGGCATCGGCTTGATGAATAGCGTCGGTGATAGCTAGCTGTTCTTCATAAGCTAAACGCATGTATTCCTCTCGTGTCCTGTGGCTTGGCCGTTCTATTCCGGGAGGCGGAATTATAGAACATCGGCAAAGCCCTTTCTGGTTTTTTCAAACAAGAACAAGCCGAACCAAGCGATAACAAGAGATACAGCGCTGTAAATAGCCCAATGCGGCCAATTCGGTTGCAGATTCCATAACAGGACATTACGGACTTGTTCCACCACAAAAGTGACCGGATTTAGAAACAGGTAAGCGCTGACAGATTCCGGCAAGGCGCTCAAGGGGTAAAAAATGGGGCTCATGAACATCAGCACGGTGACCGTCATGCCCACCAGTTGTCCGACATCGCGGACAAAAACTCCGATGGAGGCGAGCAGCCATGACAAGCCCATAATCAACAACAAAAACGGCAATACGATGACCGGCAGCCACAACATGGCCCATGAAAAAGGGTGGCCGAGCAGCGCTAAAAAAATCAGCAACACGCCTAGGCTGATACTGGAATGAAACAAGGCCGAACCCAACGCGACCCAAGGCAATATTTCAAGAGGGAAAATAACTTTTTTGACGTAATTGACGTTCGCCAAAATCAGTCCCGGCGCACGCAACACGCATTCGGAAAACAGGTTAAATACGATCAGTCCGGCAAACAGCACCATCGCAAACTCATACTTGTCCGTGTCGCCTTGTCCCCAGCGCGCTTTAAATACAAAACCGAAGACAAAAGTGTAAACCGTCAGCATCAGAACGGGATTAATGAACGACCACAATAAACCCAAGAATGAGCCGCGGTAACGACCGATAACTTCGCGCCTGACCATTTGCTTGATCAGCGGGGAACTTCTCAGCAAACTGAGGAATATATTCAAAAAATAATTCAAAATGAAGCCTTCGGAAAATTCGGGGCATTAATTATCGCAGATAAACAGCCTCAGTACGATGACTGTTTTACCGGTCATTTGACTATCCGGCTCTCGGTAAAGCGACCGTTTTCCGTGCTATTCATTTTTAAAGTTTTTTAACTGTTCCGTTCCGCGAACTCGCATACGACACCGTTTGTTTGTGTTTTGGCGGCTGCGTTCTGTTTTTCTATGGGCTCAGTCGTTATGTATTTTAAGCAGTTTCGGGCTAAATCTACGTAATGGCCGGTATTGAGGCGCCGGTCTATATAACGTAATCTGATCTACAACGTTGTAGAACCCTAACTCGGCCGGCATTCGTTAAGAACCGGGGTATTTTTATGCAGATAGTATTACCTGAACGCAGCCAGACGCCGTTAACCGACGCTCAACATCGTTTCCTTCAACAGCTCATCAGTGCTTCGTCGCCGGAACAGATTGCATGGCTTGGCGGCTATTTGACCGGGTTGGGTAGCAAAAATTTAGCATCCGTTCCGGATACCGGCGAAATTACGCTTCTGGTCGGTTCTCAAACCGGCAACGGCGATGCGCTGGCCGAACAGATGCAACGCTTGGCTACAACGCGCGGATTAAAAACCGTCATCAAAAAAATGGGCGATTACAAATTCTTGCAGTTGAAGACCGAGAAAAATCTGCTGGTCATCGTCAGCACTTACGGCGAGGGCGAACCGCCGGATAACGCTAGAGCATGGGTGGAATATTTATTCAGCAAACGCGCTCCGTCGCTAAAGCAAGTGCAATTCTCCGTGCTTGGCTTAGGCGATTCCAGTTACGAGTTTTTTTGTAAAACCGGCGTTGATATTGACTGCCGATTGGCAGAATTGGGCGCAACGCGTATTCATCCTCGGGTCGATTGCGATGTGGATTATGAAGCCGACGCCGAAGCCTGGATGAATGCACTGTTAAACAAACTGTCGGCGCAGCCGGATGTACAACTTCAAACAGCAGGTCCGTCGTCGCTATCCCCAGCTGGTACATCGACTTATTCCCGCAAAAATCCGTTTCCTGCTGTGTTATTGGAAAATATCGTGCTGAATGGACGCGGTTCAAGCAAAGAAACCCATCATCTGGAATTATCGCTGGAAGCTTCCGGCCTGAGTTACGAGCCGGGCGATGCGCTCGGTGTTTACCCGAGCAATGCGCCCGATGTGCTTGATGCCCTGTTGCAGGCGTTGCATTTCGACGGCACTGAGCGGATAACGATTGACGGTGAAGAGCGCCTTCTTTATGACGCGCTGCTGAATCATTACGAAATCACCACCATTACCCGCCCTATGTTGCAAAAATACGCCCTGTTGACGGGTACTATGCAACTGGATCGCTTGCTGCGCGACAAACATAAACTAAACGACTATCTGCATGGCCGTGAAATAATTGATTTGGTAACGGATTTTCCATTCGATCGGTTATTGCCGCAGACGTTTGTCGATTGCCTGCGCAAATTGCCGCCCCGCTTATACTCGATTGCTTCCAGCCTGAAACAGCATCCCGACGAAGTGCATATCACCGTGGCCGTCGTGCGTTACCAAACGCAGGGCCGAGACCGCAAAGGCGTGGCTTCGACGTTTTTGGCCGACCGCATTGACGAGGCGGCAGTCCCTATTTATATCGACCGCAACACTAATTTCAAGCTTCCGCCTGATCCTGCCACATCGATCATCATGATCGGTCCCGGTACCGGTATCGCGCCTTTCCGGGCTTTTATCGAAGACCGCGAAGCCATCGGCGCGTCAGGTAAAAGCTGGCTGTTTTTCGGCGACCGGCATTTCGAGACCGATTTTCTGTATCAGGCCGAATGGCTGCGTTACCTGAAAAGCGGGGTGCTGACGCGGATGAATGTCGCTTTCTCGCGCGATCAAGAGCAGAAAATCTATGTGCAGCAGCGAATGGCCGAACACGGCAGGGAGCTGTACGCGTGGTTGCAGGAAGGCGCGCACCTTTACGTCTGCGGCGACGAAAAACGCATGGCGCACGATGTACATGCTGCGCTACTAAAAATTGTGGCGGCTGAAATCGGTCCGGACAATGCGCAAGATTATGTGGCGAATCTGCAAAAAAACCATCGCTATCAACGGGACGTGTATTAAATGAGGGTCAAACAATGATTGAACCAACCCCGGAAGAATTGGCAAAACGGGCCGACGTCGAACGGATCAAAGACGCGAGCCATTATCTGCGCGGCACATTGGTCGAAAGCCTGCAAGACCCGCTGACCGGCGCATTGGCCGAGGACGACACTCAACTGTGCAAATACCATGGCATTTATCAGCAGGATGACCGCGACCTGCGCGACGAACGCCGCCGGCAAAAATTGGAGCCGCACTACCAGTTTATGGTTCGCATCCGCGTACCCGGCGGGGTCTGCACCAAAGCGCAATGGCTGGAAGTCGACCGCATCGCCAACACCTGGAGCAATCCAAGCATCCGGCTGACTACGCGACAGGCGTTTCAGTTGCACGGCATCGTTAAACGCAACCTGAAAAAAACCATTGCCGACATTAACGCAACATTGCTCGATACCCTTGCGGCCTGCGGCGATGTAAACCGCAATGTCATGTGCAATCCCAACCCGCACCAGTCGCCGCTGCATGCGGAAGTCTACGAATATGCCCGCCGCATCAGCGAGCATTTGACGCCCCGAACCACCGCCTATCACGAAATCTGGTTGGACGAGGAACTGCTGTCCTCCAGTCGGCAAGACGAAGAACCTATTTACGGCAAACACTATCTGCCGCGCAAATTCAAAATAGCCGTCGCCATTCCACCCAGCAACGATGTCGATTTATTCGCTAACGATCTCGGTTTTATTGCGATTGCCGAGGGTCATCGTCTGCTCGGCTTCAACATTACCGTCGGCGGCGGTTTGAGCATGATCCACGGTGATGCGGAAACCTTTCCGCGCTTAGCCGATGTAATCGGTTACTGCCCCAAGCACAAGACTTTGCAAGTCGCGGAAGAAATCGTCAAGCTTCAGCGCGATGAGGGCGATAGAATTCAGCGCAAGCATGCGCGATTTAAATATACTGTTGAAGATCGCGGCGTCGACTGGTTTAAGTTTGAACTCAACCGGCGCTTGGGCTGGGCTATAGAGCCGCCCAGGCCTTTTGCATTCGAGCATTCCGGCGACCGTTACGGCTGGAGCGAAGGTGTTAACGACAGCTGGCATTACACCTTGTTTATCCCGAACGGGCGCATAGTCGATACTGCGGATTATCCGATGATGTCCGGACTGCGCGAAATCGCCAATGTGCATGACGGCGATTTTAGGCTCACCGCCAATCAAAATGTGCTGATCGGGCAAGTCAGCAGCAAACGGAAACCGGCTATTGACGCGCTGTTGGCAAAGTATCGGCTGGCGGACGCCCAACAGCAAACCGGGTTGCGCTTGAATTCGATGGCTTGCGTGGCTTTTCCGACCTGCGCTTTGGCGATGGCTGAAAGCGAGCGTTACTTGCCGTCGCTGCTCGACAAGCTTGATCTGGTCGTTAAAGAAGCCGGGCTTGAACACGACCCGATCCTGATCCGCATGACCGGTTGCCCGAACGGCTGCGCACGTTCAGTGCTGGGCGAAATCGGTTTGATCGGCAAAGCGCCGGGTAAATATAATTTGTATTTGGGCGCGGGCTTTTACGGTCAACGCCTGAATAAACTGTACCGCGAGAATATCAACGAGGAACAGATATTGGCCGAATTGACCCCGATTATTCATCGTTATGCCCGTGAGCGGGAAACGGGCGAGCGCTTCGGCGATTTTGTTATTAGAACCGGTTATGTTCAAGCGGTGTCGGCGGGTAAGGATTTTCATGCATGATCTTTCATGCGGTAGCAACGGATATTAACAAGAGGAAAACAGAGTAGGATGCGAGTGTAAAACCGACAGAATAACACCGTTAAATTTAGAGAAAGGTAAAAGCAATGGATTATATGCCCGTGGTCGTGCAGGCGACTTATTTGACCGATTACAAAATCAAAATTACTTTTGACAATGGCGAAGAAAAAATTGCGGATTGCGCAAAATGGCTCAAAGGCGAAGTGTTTGAACCACTCAAAGACATCGGTTATTTTCAACGTTTTTTTGTCGACGGCTGGTCCATATCCTGGCCCAACGGCGCCGACATAGCGCCGGAAACGTTGTACGAAGAAAGCGAAGCGGCGTGATGCTGTACTGATCTCAGCTAGCAGTTTTACCGTTCGCTGCCGCCTAAACCTCCATGCTATGCGCAATACCGTGCAATGAACAAATCAATAGCACGCCCAGAGCAATCAACGCAATTTGTTGCAACGAGGTTTTCATATCGGTCTTTTTGTGCAATGACGGTATCAAATCCGCCACTGCGATATAAATAAAACTCGAAGCGGCCAAGGCCAAAAAATACGGCAAGCTGTTATGCAAATCCTCCAAACCGAAATACGCCAAGGTACCGCCCAAAACCGTAGTTAAACTGGCAAGCACATTGTAAAAAAGCGCCTTGCTTTTGGAATAACCGCTGTGCAGCAAAATCGCAAAATCGCCGACTTCCTGCGGAATTTCGTGGGCGGCAACGGCCAGACTGGTGACTATGCCTAATTGCACATCGGTTAAAAACGCCGCCGCAATTAATACGCCATCGACAAAATTATGGATGCTGTCGCCCAAAATAATCAGCGTACCGGCCGACTTGGCCGCGCTATGGCTGTGGCTATGTCCGTGATGATGGTCATCCTCATCGCCGTGCGCCTCGCAACTGCCGGAATGGCAATGCCGCCAAATCAGCAGTTTTTCCAAGACAAAAAATCCGAGTATGCCCGCTAAAATCGTTCCCGATAAGGTTTGAAACTGCTCCGGCTTAACTTTCGCAAAGGCTTCGGGAATCAATCCCCAAAAAGCCACCGCCAACAATGCGCCAATCGCAAAGCTGATGCCATGCGGCAACACCGCATTCCGGCGCCGGTCCGGCAACAATAAAAAAACCGCGGCGGCCATCACGCTTAACACGCCGCCCACCGCGGTAAAGATGACAATTAATAGCAATAAACTCACTCTGTTAAGTTCTCCATATTAGCGTAGCCATACGCCCTGTTTGTTGATCCCGACGATAGGAATAAAAACGTTCATGTTCGGTAACGGTACAAAAACCGCCGCCGTAAGTTTTAGCTATGCCCGCCATAGCCAGGTCGATTCGCGCCAATTGATAAATATCCGCCAGCCACTTGCCGTTGCTTTGCGCTTTAAAGGCGGCGCCGAATGCGGCCGATTTGTCGACAAAAGCGTCGCGCACTTCAGCGCCGACCTCAAAGCAGTCCGGGCCGATGGCAGGGCCCAACCATACCAACACATCCTGGCTTTTCATCGCAGTCAAGGTATTGCCGATGACGCCCGCCAACAAGCCTCGCCAACCGGCATGAATGGCGGCCACTTCGCTTCCGTCAGTCGCACAAACCAGCAGCGGCAAACAGTCCGCCGTCATCACAGCGCAAACAACGCCGGACTCGGCCGTATAGGCGGCGTCGGCTTGTTGTAAAGGCGCATGTGTTATCGCCTGAACCACGCGATTACTGTGTACTTGATCCAGCCAAACCGGGTCGCCGGGCAAATCCAGCCATTGCTTAATAAGCTGTCGGTTTTGCTTAACGTTATTAATGTCATCGCCAACATGCAGGGCCGGATTAAGACCGGCATAAGCGCCGCAACTGACGCCGCCGCTACGTAAGGTGGTCGCTGCATGGATAGTGGCGGGAGCGGGCCAATCCGGGACCAGCCAGTGTTTATACCCAGAGGGCATAAGTTTCGTTTGAGCAGACAAGCTGCTCAACTCAGCTTTAATCCCGTTCATTTTCCGCCAATGCTGACAACAAGCGGATCATATCGTCAGGCATCGGCTGCTCCCACTCAAGATATTCGTCAGTCAGCGGATGTTGTAAGCCCAATTTTGCCGCATGCAAGGCTTGGCGCTTGAAACTGCGCAATTCCTTTTCCAGCCGTTCGCTGCAATCCGGCGGCATTTGGAAGCGTCCGCCGTAGACTTGATCGCCCAATAGCGGAAAACGGATATGCGCCATATGCACCCTGATTTGATGAGTACGGCCGGTTTCCAGCTTAACCTGAACCAGAGTATGGCGGGTAAAGCGCTGTCCCACCCGGTAATGAGTTACCGCAACCTTGCCGTTTTCCCTGACCGCGTAACGTTTGCGCTCGGTAGGATGCCTGCCGATAGGCTCATCGATCGTACCACCGGCGGTCATGCGGCCCCGGGTAATCGCCAGATATTCACGGGTAATGCTTCTGTCCTGCAACTGTTGGGTCAGACTGTTATGGGCTTGCAAGGTTTTTGCAATCATTAACAGTCCGCTGGTTTCCTTATCGAGCCGATGCACAATACCCGCTCTGGGCAACGTTTCCAGATTGGGGTCATGATTTAGCAGCGCGTTTAACAGCGTGCCGTTCCAGTTTCCTACCGCCGGATGCACGACCAAACCGGCCGGTTTATTCACAATCAAGATGCTGTCGTCTTCAAAGACAATCTCCAAAGGAATGGCTTCGGCTTCGGAGGTCACCACGACTTCCGCTTCGGCATCCAGCGTAATCACTTCGCCGCCCTCAAGTTTGTCCCTGGGCTTAAGGGTCAAGCCGTTGACTTGCACCCGACCGGCCTTAATCCAGGTTTGCAGCTTGCTGCGCGAATAATCCGCAAACAGTTCGGCAAGCACTTGATCCAATCGCATTCCGGCCATTGCAAATGGCACTTCTTCCGTCATTCTTGTCATAACAAGTTCTTCTGATTAACCCATTGTTAAGTTATACTCGCGGGGATATTCAAGCCATCTCAAGTATCGCAGTTATATCCGGCGAGAAAAACCCCCAATGTTACAACGTGTCGTTAGCACTATGCGATTAAATTTAATTAAATTTTTACTTGTCTGTTGTTTAGGCCTGTCCGTTCAAGGCTGCGAGACACTTAAAAGTCTCACCTCCGGCGATTCCGATACGGTAGACGAATATGCCGACTGGCACGCGGAAAAATTCCGCACTGAAGCGAAAGCGGCACTGGAAAGCGGTAATTACGACAAAGCGATAAAGCTCTACGAAGCGCTTGAGTCGCGTTACCCTTTCGGCGACGAATCCGCGCAAACGCAACTGGATGTGGCTTACGCTTATTACAAAAACGGGGATTCCGAGGCCGCAATCGCCGCCGCCGACCGTTTTGTCAAAATCAATCCGCGCAGTTCCAGTGTCGATTACGCTTATTATTTGAAAGGCTTGGTTAACTACAATCGCGGCATCGGCTTTATCGATCGTTTTTTGCCCACCGATACTTCGCAACGCGACCCCGGCAATGCCCGCGATGCGTATGACAATTTTGACGAACTGATCCGCAGATTCCCGTCCAGCAAATACGTGCCGGATGCCCAACAGCGCATGATCGCGCTTAAAAACAATTTAGCGATGTATGAAGTCCACGTCGCCCGTTTTTACATGAAGCGCAAAGCTTATGTTGCCGCCATCGACAGGGCATCGACCGTGATTGACAAATACCAGCGCACCCCGGCGGTTCCTTTTGCCTTGCAAATCATGCAGGAAGCCTACACCAAACTTGAACTGCCGGATTTAGCCAAGGATACCGCGCGGGTTTATGAGCTCAACTATCCGAACGGCCCGCCGGTTCCCGAACATAAGGATTCGACCTTTTCGCACAAGGTTTGGGATTTCATCGGATTGGAAAAATAGGAAGGGCTAAAGGCTAAAGGCTAAAGGCTAAAGGCTAAAAATTGCAGCGCTCCTTTAAACCCAAATGCAAGCTTTTTTCGCCCTTTACCCTTCGCCTTTCGCCTTAAACTTCAATACAAATCCACCGGATCGACATCCAGCGACCAGCGCACTTTCTTCGCCAGCTTGAGCTTTTCGATAAGCGGCATCAACACATCCAGCAAGACATGCAATTCCGGCCGTCTGCCGCTCTGAAACAGTAATTGATAGCGGTAAAGCCCGGCGCGCCGGGCCATTGGCGCGGCAACCGGCCCCAAAATATCGGTATGGCCTTGGCTATGCGCTTTCGCCAATTCAACGACCGCCTGCAAAAACAGCTTCGGCATCTCGGCATCCGCGGCCTCCACTCTTAATAAGGCCTGATAACTGAACGGCGGCAATGACGCTTCTTTGCGCTCAGCCAGCGCGGTTCGGGCAAAACTGCCGTAACCTTCGGAAATCAGCGCGGTTAATAAGGGATGCTCCGGCTGCCGGGTTTGCATAATCACGCGACCGGGCTTTTCCGCGCGTCCGGCGCGACCGGAGACTTGCACAATCATTTGCGCCAATTTTTCCGGCGCATGAAAATCGATGCTGAACAGGCCGCTGTCCACATCCAAGATCGCCACCAGCGTCACATTAGGGAAATGATGGCCTTTCGCCAGCATTTGCGTGCCCAGAATAATATCCACCGCGCCCTGGTTGATTTGCTGCAAATACTTTTCCAATGAGCCTTTGCGTTGAGTCGAATCCCGATCCAGCCGCACCACGGTTTTATCGGCAAAAATTTCCGCTAAGGCTTTTTCCACCCGCTCGGTGCCGAGTCCCAGCGGCGTCAATTCCCCGCTTGTGCAGGCGGGACACTGCCTGATCAAGCGCTGCTCCTGGCCGCAATGATGGCAACGCAACACCTTTTCATCGTAATGAATCACCAAGTTGGCGTCGCAACGCCGACAACGCGCCACCCAAGCGCAACTGTGACAGATTAAAGTCGGCGCAAAGCCGCGCCGGTTTAAAAACAATAACACCTGTTCGTTCTTATCCAGGGTAAGGCGCATCTCCGTAATAAGCGCTTCGGACAAACCCTCCTGCATTTTTTTGTTTCTGATGTCAAACAATTGCAACACCGGCGCCGTCGCGTTGCCCGCCCGTTCAGGCAAATGCAGCAAGCGGTAACGTTGGTTGTTGACGTTTTGCAGGCTTTCCAGCGCCGGCGTCGCCGAGCCCAGCAACACCGGAATATTCAACAGCTTGCCGCGCACCACCGCGACATCGCGGGCGGAAAAGCGAAAACCTTCCTGCTGCTTGAACGAAGCGTCGTGCTCTTCATCGAGAATAATCAGGCCGGGATTTTTTAACGGCGTAAACAAAGCCGACCGGGTACCCAATAAAATGCAGCATTCGCCGCGCTGCATGGTCAGCCAAGCGCCGGCTCGCTGCCGGTCGGTCAATTTGGAATGCGAAATGGCTATGTTGACGTTAAAGCGTTGCCTGAAACGGTCCTCAAGCTGAGGCGTCAAGGTAATTTCAGGCAACAGCACCAAAACCTGACAACCCTGTTCCAGCACGGCATGAATAATCTGCATATACACTTCGGTTTTGCCGCTGCCGGTTACGCCTTCCAGCAGGAAAACGCCGAACCGGCCCAAACTGCCGCACACCGTATCGACTGCCGCTTGCTGTTCGGTATTGCAGGGTAGGGCGGTGCTCTTGATGATCGGATTGGATACGCCCCTCGTTAAATCCGATGCGGCAAGCTGTAGTAGTTGTCTATCCAGTAACTGCTTTACCGAAGCTCGCCAGTTGCCGTTCCATGCCGAAAGTTCCGTTTCGGACAAAGCGTTCGGTTGCGCTTGAAATTTTTCCAGCATGCTTTTTTGCTTGGGCGCCCGCTTTAGCCGTTCACTGTCAAGCGCTTTGCCCGACTCGGTGAGAGCGTAATATTTCTCTGTTTGAATGACGGCGGCTTTGCCCTGACGCAAGGCAACAGGAAATGCCGCACTGAAAACTTCGCCCAACGGATGATGATAATAACCGGCGGCCCAATGCAGTAGCGCCAAGTCTTTTGTTGATAGCAACGGTTTTTCGTCGAGTATCCGTTCGACGCGCTTTAATTTAGCAATGTCGATGTCGCTATGCGCAACGCATTCGACCAGAAAGGCGATTTTTTTCGTTTTGCCGAAAGGCACTTCCAGACGAATGCCCGGCTTGATTTGGGTCGACGCCAACTGTTCCGGGGCAAGATAATCAAAGAGTCGATGAACAGGAAGCGCAATGGCTACTCTGAAAATCAACTCGCTCCGGCTTTGCAACTTGACCATGATATGTGAAGTATTTTTGATGTTTTAAGGCTAAGTCATTATACGGTTTAAACTATTCGAGTTACCCACAGAAGCTGTGGATAACTCTGTGGAAAACCGGTTTTTAAACATCCTTAGTAGCGGTTTTTGTTACGTTTTTGTTACATTGATTACATTTAAGACACAAATTATTTTAATTTATATTTCAAATACTTAATAAATAATACATGACAGTAAACGGCTTTCGTGCTCGTTTCTAACATTAATTTACAGCCGCTGTGTCGCTGAGTCGGCCCTGTGTGAAAGGCATCGATAAAAGAGCCGTTCGGAGGGCGAAGCGGTTTTGCCTGTTACGTATTTAGCGGGGCTTAATGAATTTAATCGTCATTCGGTCGCTTTCGCCGATCGCCAGATATTTTTTTCTATCTTGGTCTTTGAGCTTTAAGGCGGGCGGTAAGGTCCAGACGCCTTCGGGGTAATTCTTGCTGTCTTTTTTGTTGGCGTTGATTTCGGATTTTGCCAGAAACTCAAAGCCCGCATTCCGTGCCAACGCAATTACATAGTCCTCGCTGACATAACCGGATTCGGCTTTAGGATCCTGCGGCTTTAAGGTTGAGTTTCTATGTTCGACCACGCCTAAAATGCCGCCGGGCTTTAAGGCTTTGTACATTGCTTTAAATACCGCAGCCGCTTGGTCATCTTTCATCCAGTTATGCACATTGCGGAAGGTTAAAACCCGATCAGCCGAGTTATCCGGGGCTATCTGCAAAAATTTCGGCGGCTGCAATACCGTTAGTTCGATTTTGCCGTAAATTTTCGGCCGCCGTTTTATCTTTTTAATAAATTCATGCCGATTTTTTTTAAAATAAGACGGTTCGGCATCGGCTGAAAAATGGGCGGCATACAGTTTGCCGCGGTCTTTTAGATAAGGCGCAAGAATTTCCGTATACCAGCCTTCGCCCGGCCAGACTTCAACAACGGTCATGTTGTCCTTAACGTCGAAAAACTTCAGCGTCTGTTGCGGATGCCGATATTTATCCCGTTTTTTATGGGCTATAGAACGGTGTTTGCCGTCGATTGCGTGTTGCAAAGTGTTTGTTTTCGCAACAGCTTGCGGTATCGGGAAAGCGCCGCCGGCCAGTAAAAGAATTAATAAGATATATTTCATTCAGCGTTTATTTCCAATCGGTAACTGAGGTTACAGCCATTTTAAAAATTCACCATGAAGGCACGAAGAACACGAAGTTAGGTATAGAGACGTCTAGGCGATTTATAGTTCCCACGCTCCGGCGTGGGAATTCAGTCCGCAACGCTCCAGCGTTGCGGGACGCTGGAGCGTCTACCACTGCATTCCCACGCTGGAGCGTGGGAACGATAGCTGAGGGGGGTATTAGTGCGAGTTACCTCTAAAAGCAAGACCAATAGGTTTGATTGCGTCCTCGGTCTTTAGCTTCATACAAAGCCGCATCGGCGCGATGCAATACCGCTTCGCCGTCGATATCCTCCGCCAATAAAACCGCGGCGCCGATGCTGACAGTAATTTGCACCGGCCCGGCTTCATGCTCGATAACGATTTCGGCAACCTGGCGACGCAAGCGTTCGGCCATAGTCAGAGCATCTTTTTTATTAGCTCCGGCCAATAAAATGGCAAATTCTTCGCCACCCAAACGGGCGGGAACGTCAATGGCCCGCGAATTATTACGGGCGATGTCGGCAAACGCCTTTAACACGGCATCCCCGGTAGCATGCCCGTAAGTGTCGTTAACCCGCTTAAAAAAATCCAAATCCAACATTAACAATACCGTTGAATAATGGCGTAAACGCGCTACTTTCGCTCGTTCCAGCTCCAGTCGCTCCAAAAACACGCGGCGATTGAACAGCCCGGTCAAAGGGTCGGTGCTGGCTAGTTTCTGCAATTGTTCTTCCATCTCCTTACGCTCGGTAATATCCTCTTTAATACCGATAAAATGAGTGATTTCGCCCGCGCTGTTTTTCACCGGCGCAATACTCAGTTCCTCGTGATACAAGCTGCCGTTTTTGCGTTTATTAACCAGTTCGCCGCGCCAATGCTGACCCTCCAGCAGATCGGCCCACATGGCTTGGTAAAAGGCGGTATTTTGTAAGCCGGATTTGATCAACTCACTCGGTTTATGGCCCAACGCTTCTTCCGCGCTGTAACCGGTCAATCGGCTAAAAGCCGGATTAGCCCAAATAACCACGGCATCTTTGTCGGTAATCACAATGCCGTTTGCGGCCGCTTCCAACGCCGCTATCAGTAAATGGTTCCTCGCCTCCATTTCGGTTCGCAACAACGCATAACGGATCACTCGGGCTAAGCCGTCATAACCGAAGTCGCCTTTGACCATATAGTCTACCGCTCCGGCTTCCAGTGCCGACAGTGCAAAATCGGTATCGCTACGTCCGCTGAGTACGACGATAGGCGTATTCATCGCCATCACGCGTGCGCTGTGTATCGTCGCCAAACCTTCCGAATCGGGTAGCGATAAGTCCAGCAGCATCACGTCAAAAAAGGCGGCGGCCAAGCATTGTTGCGCTTCAATCAGCGATTGAACCCAGCTGACATCGAACTGCCCGCTTTGGGTTTGTCTTAATTTCATTTTAACCAGATGCGCGTCGCCGGCTTCGTCTTCCACCAGCAAAACCCGAATCGCTTTAACTTCGCTCATAGTTTGTAATCTTGCGGCAGACGCACCAAGCTAAACCAATACTCGCCAATCTGCTGGACGGCTTTAATAAACTGCGGCATATCGACAGGCTTGGTGATATAACTGGTCGCCCCGAGCTGATAAGAACAGACTACGTCTTTTTCCACATCGGAAGTGGTCAGCACCACCACCGGAATGCCTTTAAAGCGCTCATCGGCTTTGATCGCGGTTAAAAATTCGCAGCCGTTCATGCGCGGCATGTTAAGGTCGAGAAAAATCAAATCGGGACGCGGCGCCTCGGCATACTTTTCGGTCCTGTTTAAAAAGTCCAGCCCCTCGCGTCCGTCGACGACATGATGCAAGTGTGCCAGCACCTTGCCTTCTTTTAACGCCATTTTGACCAAATACGCGTCCGAGGGTTCGTCTTCCAACAGCAAAATTTCAACAAAATGGGAATTATAAGGATTGTTCATTATTTAAAATCTCAAATTCAAGGTTCAGCAGCCAAAAACCGGCAACTTTTATTCAGGTAGATCAAACACGACGGTAGTGCCGCCGCCGGGTGTTTCCTGCAATGATACAGAGCCACCGCAACTTTCAACGATACGCCGGACAATTGCTAAACCAATGCCTGTTGAATCTTGATTATCATGCACCTGCAACCGTTCGAATACCGCGAAAACACGCTCCCGGTATTCCGCCGGAATGCCGATGCCATTATCCGCAAACCGGTAAATTACCCGGCCCGCCTTCAATTCGCTGCTAATCTGTATATGAGGGGTAAGCTTTAGATGACAATAGTATAAGGAATTATCCAGCAGAATACTGAAAATGTCTTTTAATCGGGGAAGGTCGATATAGGCCGGACAAAGCACATTGCAGTCGACACGTGCGCCTGTTTTGCGCATTGCCGATTCTTTCTGCTGCAACAGTTTGGCGATGACGTCTTCAACCGCAACTTTACCCATCGCACTGCGTGGCTGGTCGGAAGCAAGATACCATTGAATGTCGTGTATCAGTGCGCTTTGCCGTGCGGCGCCTTGCTCAATAAAGTGTAGTGAGGTTGCGATATCTTCGTTTAACTGCTCTTGCGGCAGATGCGTCCGCAACCGTTGCGCAAAACTCACCAATCGGCGCACCGGCTCCTGCAAGTGATGGGCGGCAATATGAGTAAATTGCTGCAATTCAGCATGGGCGCGGGCCAGTTTATCCTCGGTTTGCTTGCGCTCGGTAATATCCACACATGAACCGATATAGCCGAGAAAAATATGATTGTCGGCATAGCGGGGACGGCCGGTATCGATCAGCCAACGATATTCGCCGTCATGGCGGCGCAAGCGATATTCCATTGAAAAACCGAGCCGCCGGTCGAATGCCTGTATATAGGTATCGAGACAATGTTGGTAATCATCGGGATGTACGCCGTCCGCCCAACCGTTGCCTTGTTCCTGCTCTAATGTTCGGCCGGTAAAGTCCAGCCAGACTTTATTAAAGTAGTAACACAGCTTATCGGTACCGGCCAGCCAGATCAGCACCGGTGCGGAATCCGCCATTAACCGGAAGCGCTGCTCGCTTTCACGTAACTGCGTAGTCAGTTCATAGGCCATTTTGGCCGCGTTGATGCTCATATTTAAATAAGTGCGCAGTAACAAAAACAGCAGAAAACTGCTAAAAGCGCCGCCCCCCAAGACAATCCACAACTTGCTGTAATCATCGATGCCTTCGATACCGGCGATCTTTTCGAATTGCAAGGTCCATAGCGTACCGTTAAAAGCAGTCTCTATTTCTATAATCGACGCAGGATCAGGGAGCCCGGCATAACCCGGCTCGGCGCTGTTATACAATAATTTTTCCGCTTTTGCGGAGTGCCCGTCATAAACCCGCAAGTGCACATGGGGCATGGTGTTGTCGTCAATATTCGGCACCAGCTTATCAAGCAGATCAGCCATCCGAAAAGGACTGTACACCCAGCCCAGCAAGGCTGAGCGCCGCTGTTCGACAGTGTCGACAGGCTGGTTTTTTCGGTAAACAGGTACGTACATCAACGTCCCTGCCTGCTTATTTTTATCGGTTTCCTGCACCAATGTTACTTTGCCCGACAAGCTGACCTTATTTTCATCCCGCGCCTGTTCCATTGCCGCGCGGCGCACCGTTTCGGAATACATATCGTAACCGAAGGCGCGAAGATTGCGCTCGCTAAACGGCTCCAAAAATACAATCGAAGTGTATGCGTCGCGTTTGCCATCAGGGCGTACCACGTATTCAGGAAAACCTTCCGCGCGTATTTTCGCCTGATGCGCAGCCAGTTGTTCCGGCGGAATCCATTCCGAAAAGCCAAGCCCTTGAATGCCGTTAAAGTGCTCATCGCTACGCAAGCGCTGCACAAAATTATGCCACTCCTGCCGGTTCACGGTCTCCGATGCGTCGAACATTGCGGCGCCGCTTAATAATATCTGTTTGTGCGCATCCAACCTTGCCGCTATTTTTAACCTGACTTGGTCGCAATAAAAAGCAAATTGCCGATACTCGTCCCGCTCTATATCGAGTTTTACCGAATAAGAGAGCAGTCCCGTACCGAGTAATCCCAGCAGTAACGCCAGCCAAGGCAATATAAGTCGGAGATGGCGCTTGTCGGATAACTTCATAATTATATTTTATGCATCTGAAAGCCGAATCGGATATACCGCCAATTCGCACTGTGGAGGTTTTGTAAAGGTAACATTAAGCTCATTTTTATTCCGGAGCGGCAGCGTTGATAATAGGCAGCTCGAACCAGAACAGGCTGCCTTGCCCCTCGCCCGCCGATTCCACCCCGATGATACCGCCGTGATGTTCGACAATTTTACGGCACAATGCCAAGCCTACGCCGGTGCCGTCAAAACGGCTGCGCGCCTGTAACCGTGAAAACACTTTAAACAGCCGATCTATTTGACTCGGCTCGATACCGATACCCTGATCGCGCACTTCCACCCGTAACCGATCGGCTTTGGTCATGCCGTGAATATGAACTTGCGGCGCTTGATTTTCTTCGTGATATTTAAGCGCATTGCCAATCAGGTTTTGCAGTAGGCGGGTGAGTTCATCCCGGCTGGCGAATACTTCGGGCCATTCGCCGGTCACTTTAATTTCGCCGCCGACGATAAGCTCGGGATTAAGAAAAGCCAGCGCTTCATCTAAAGAAAGCTTGCTGCTGATTTTTGTTTTGGCTTCGGATTTACGGCCTACCCGTGAATAATCCAGTAACGATAAAATCATCGCATCCATGCGTTTTGCGCCGTCCATGGCAAAATCCAGAAACTGTTGGGTTTCTTCATTCATCTGTCCGGCCAAGGCGTTCTCAATCAAAGACAAATAACTGTTCACCATGCGTAAGGGCTGGCGCATATCATGCGAAACCGCATAGGCGAATTGCTCCAGCTCGGTGTTGGAGCGTTTCAGTTCGGCTTCGGCTTGTTTGTATTCGCTGATGTCTTCGACCATCGCCACCACATAATCCAGCTCGCCATTGGCTTTGCGCACACTGCGCACGACCAATTGAGTCGGAATAACTTTGCCGGTGCGGCTGACGAAGCGCTTTTCCAAGGCATAGCCGTTAATTTCATTTGCCAGCAAGCGATTGAATTGCTCAACATCGGCGGCTAAATCGTCGGGATGCGTCAGTTCCGCCCAGGTCATTTGATGTAAAGCTTGTTCCGGGTATTCCAGCATTTTACACAGGCTGTCGTTAATCCGAATCCAGCCCTTTTCAGGTGAAGTAATCGTTAAGCCGACCAAGTCCAGTTCATAAAATGCCCGTAATTGCGCTTCGCTTTGATTTTTTGCCCGTTCCGCCTGTTTGCGCTCGGTGATGTCATACAACACCACTAAATGCTCGTCCTTAAAAGAATCGGCGATAATCGCCGCGCTCGCCAATACGGTAAGAACCGAGCCGTCTTTACTGCAAATCTCAATTTCCAGTGGTAAAAACGGCCGGTGTTCGCGCTCGACTCGTTCAAACGCCGCTTGCCAAGCGTCGATGACCCACTGCCTATAGTCTTGGTCGGGATATGCTTTCGGCCACCAGTCGGCCAAGGTGGGAATATCGTCTATGCTGTAGCCAAAGGTTTGCACAAAGGCCGGATTCAAATAAGTAATATTCAATTGTCCGTCATTCAACGCCATCGGCACTGGGGACATTTCAATAATCGAACGGAATTTCGCTTCGCCGGCTTTTAGCTCATCTTCCATTAATTTGCGCACGGTGATGTTTTCATGACTGACTACAACGCCGCGATGCGAGTCTTGCAAGGGTGAAACATTCATCTGGAACCAGCGCGGCTGAGTCGGCGAATGGCACGGGTACTCTAAGTGAAAGCTTTCCCGTTCGGCCGTCAACACTGCCATAATACCGGTACGGGCCGCGTCTGCCTCATCGCCATAAGGCTGATTCAAGGGATTTTTACAGGCATCCAGATAATTAAAACCCAGCATATTATTAGCCGATTCCGGCAAGCCATTGTCTTTAGCAAAGCGCCGCCAAGCGTCATTGACCGCAACAATGTTTCCTTGCGCGTCCAGCACCGTAATATGCGAGCTCAGCGAGTTAAGGATGCTGACATTAAACGCATCGCTGTCGCGCAGTTTTTGCTCCATTTGTTTGTGCTCGGTGATGTCGGTATGCGTACCAATCATGCGCAACGGATTACCGTCGGCATCCCGGCTGACCACGATACCGCGGTCAAGTATCCACTTGTAGCCGCCGTCCTTGCAACTCACGCGGTGCTCGGTAAGGTAAACCGGAATTTTACCGTCGAAGTAGTCCTGCACTACGGCTAAAACATCGGCCTTATCATCGGGATGAATACGCTCCGCCCACTCTTCCAAGCTATTGTCGATTTCATTTTCGGCAAAGCCCAGCATTTCTTTCCAACGTTTGCTAAAAAATACCGTACTGTTGGCTACATCCCAGTCCCAAAGGCCGTCGCCCGAGCCTTCGATGGCAAACTTCCAGCGAAATTCGCTTTCGCGCAAGGCATTTTCTATTTGCTTGCGCTCGGTAACGTCAATCCCCACCGCCATAAAGCTGTCGGTAAAGCAAAGGCCCGAAAAGGCAATGATACGTACCGTACCGTCTTTGCAACTGACGTTATATTCAAACGGCTCAATATCGACGCCCTCATTGAGGGCTCGCTCAACCGCGGCTCCCCAGTGAGCCATGACCCACGAACGATAATCGACGTCCGGATAGGCTTTTTGCCACCAATGATCTAACGTGGGTATTTCGCTTAATTGATAGCCAAAAAGTTGCTCGAAGCGGTTGTTGATGAAGGTTGTTGCTCCTGTTAAATTGACTATGCATAAAGGTAAAGGAATTTGCTGAAGCAATTGGCGGAATTTTTGTTCGCTGTCGCGTAATTCGGTTTCAACGCGTTTACTTTCGGTAATATCGGTCACAAAACCATGCCAAAGCACCGAGCCGTCCGCTTCGCGTTGCGGTAAGGCGTTGCCGAACAGCCAGCATTCGCCGCCGTCGGCAAATTTAAGCCGGTATTCGTTGCGCCACGGGCTTAAATCGCGCGCCGACGCTTGAATGGAAGCCAAATGTTGCGCTAAGTCGTCAGGATGAACCACGGCAAACAGGGCTGAGGCATCGTCAAGTACGTCTTCGGGATCGATACGGTAAATGTCGCGCAACACGGCGCTGGCGTAAGGAAGACAGTAGCCGCCGTCGGCGCGCAAGCGAAACTGAAACACCACGCCGGGCAGTTGGCAGGCTATTTTATATAGTTTGTCTAGGGCTTCTTGCTGCGCCGCCTCGGCCTGCTTACGTTCCGAAATATCGCGAACATAGGCGCTGAAAAAATACTCGTTTTCGTGCCTCAACATATCGACAGACAACTCCATCGGAAATTCAATCGTTCCGGCGCGCAAACCGATCACCTCCAAACGCGTACCGAGAATGTTCGATAGTCCCGTGCCGGTAAACCGCGATAGGCCTTGCCGGTGTTTTTCCCGATAAGCGGGCGGAATGATTAATTCGGCCAAGTCGCGGCCTAAGGCCTGCTCGCCGGTATAAGCGAAAATATGTTCGGCTTGGGCATTCCAGCCGATCACCTTACCGTTGCGGTCCATGCTGACGATTCCATCCAGCGCCGAATCCAGCAGTAACCGGGTATGTGCGTTATTTTTTTGCAACTCGGCATTAGCAATACGTAGCTCTTGCTCGGCGGCTTTTCTTTGGTCTACCTCAATTTGCAGTTGTGTTACAGCGGACAAATGCAGAAGCAGGGGAATGATCCTAAGCATCCACACTGCGGTAACGACCGAAATAATCGCGGTAAAACCTTTAACTAGACCGTCCAACCAGTACAAGGGTATCCAGATTGTGATAGCGGACAGTAAATGGGTACTGCCGCAGGCCACAATAAATCCGGCAAACATCGTAGCCAATGCCTGATGGGGAAAGTCTTTGCGCCGCCGGATAAAATAGATCAGCATCAGCGGAATGGAATAATAGGAGAGCGTAATCAGCAGATCCGAAACAACGTGTAGCCAAAGTAATATAGGACTCCACGACAGACAATAGCCATGCGGGATAAAGCCTTTAATGCCAAAAAGTTCAATGAGTGCTTGCATGTGGAAGGTACAGAATGAAAGGTCGATTTTATCTTGTTTTCACGCGCTGCGCTCATTGTTATACACATCTCGACGTAGGCCGGAATAAGCCTGTCCGCGCTTTAGCGCAGGACAGGCGTTTCCGGCATCCTGAGGCTTGGGCGTGCCGGAAACGCCCACCCTGGCTGTCGCCGGGCGGGCTTATTCCGGCCTACTCCCGTCTTGAACAGACTTGTGTATTGTGTATAAAGACGAGCGCCGGAGCGTGGGAACGATAGCGGAGGGGGATTTATTAGTGCGAGTTACCTAATCTACCTGTCGACTTCTTTATAATTCCAAATTTGCAGCACACTTAATGTCGCCAACATCAAAAAAGCCAGCAAGGTCCAGGCGGGCATGCTGAACCCCAGCATGGTCCAGTCCACTTTGGCGCAATCGCCGGTGCCGCTGAGCATTAGCTTAACCGTCTCGAACAAAGGAAAATTTTGCATCACGTAGTCCAAACCGGGGCCGCATTCCGGCACTTTATCGGCAGGCAAATGCTGAATCCAGACATGCCGGGTCGAAATCGCCGCGCCGCACAAAGCCGTTACCGCCCCTAAAACGGCATAAACCGTTACCCCGGTCTGCTCCGGATTATGAAGGGCGGCCATTAAAAAAACCAAGCCGGTCAGCAAAATGGCAATGCGTTGCGAAATGCACAAAGGACACGGATCAAGGCCTTGAACAAATTGAAAATAAGCGCCCATCGACAGCAAAAACACGCAACCTAGAAAGCCCAGAAAAAACCAGATTCTTGAATTAAATCGTAATAACTTCAACATAATAAACGGCCTTTTAATGACAAGTCTGGTACATCCCATCCAGTACCAGGGAATTCGGACTGACCACGCCGATAATCTTGTTGTTTTCAATAACCGGCGCCCTGATCAAATTATAGTCGGCGAATAAACGCGAGCAATACCGGATGTCCATATCGGGATGCACCGAAATCACCGGCTTGCTCATGATTTCATAGACGTTGACCCGATTCGGAGCACGGTCTTTGGCCAGCACATGACGGGCAATGTCGCCGGAATTAATCATGCCGTATTCGTCATCGTCATGGCGCTTATTGACAATCAGCACCGAGGTTTTAAAGGTCTTCATTTTTTTTAGCGCATCTTCCACGGTGGCAATGCCGTCGATGGTGGCGAAATCGGTTTTCATCACGTCTCTGACGCGGATTATAACGCGTGGCGCAATCATATTTTATCCTCCAATTCTTGAGTTAGGCGTTCGACCTGATGCATAACGCCGACCGCGTCTTCGACATCGATCTGAATGGCAATGCCGGTGCCGGGTTTGCTGTCGAATTGCGCGACCTTGGCGATGGCTTCCAAAATATGCCGGCTCAGATGCTCCTCGACCAACAACAATAAAACATCGCGTTGGGTTTCCAGGCTCAGGCCGAAAAAAGTTTTCGATTGTTTCATGCCTTCGCCGCGTGCGTTATTGACCACGGTGGCTCCTTTAGCGCCGTGCTCGCGCGCGGTATCAAGCACCAGGTCGGTTTTGTCGTCTTCGACAAAGACGATAATTAATTTGAAATGCATAGTTGTCCTCAGGGTTTGGGAGAAATACTGCCTTTGCTAAGCCATTGTGCGATTTGCGCGTAACCCAAGACAGCAATGATGGGAAATAAACTGGCGAAGGCAATCAAGCCGAAGCCGTCCAGCAGCGGATTGCGGCCGGGAATAGTGGAAGCCAGGCCTAGACCCAGCGCGGTCACCAGCGGCACCGTAACCGTTGACGTCGTTACCCCGCCCGAGTCATAAGCCAAGCCGATAATCACTTTGGGCGCAAACAGGGTTTGTATCAGCACGATGACATAGCCGACCACAATATAGTAATAAAGCTCGGTACCGGTCACAATGCGGTACGCGCCCAGCGCAATACCGAAAGCGACGCCGATCGAAACCGCGATACGCAGGCCCCAAGCGCGGATAGCGCCGCCGGAAATTTGCTCGGCCTTCCAGGCCACCGCCAGTAAGGACGGTTCGGCCAGGGTAGTGGCAAAACCGATGCTGGCGGCGAATACGTACACCCAAAAATAGGCTTGCCAGTTTACCCCCTGTTCGGCGGGATTAATGCCGAGAAACTCCGGCGTAGTGAGTTGGGCGGCCATCAGCTTGCCCAACGGAAACAGCGCCATGTCCAGGCCTTCCAGAAAAAATGCGATGCCGAGCAGAACATAAATAAAGCCGACCAGTAATTTTTTAGGATGCGCCAAGGGTTTGCGGATAACCAGCAATTGAAAGCCGATGATAATAGCCGCAATCGGTAAAATGTCCCGGCAAGTGGTCAGCAGCACCAGTGCAAAATGGTTCATCCAGGCTGTCATTTCAGCACCCCGTAAGCCATGACGAAAACCATCGGCGTTAACGAGGCAAAAGCAATCAAGCCAAAACCGTCAACCATCGGATTGCGGCCTTTAATCGCGGTAGCCAAACCGACGCCCAGCGCGGTCACCAGCGGAACGGTAATGGTCGAGGTGGTAACGCCGCCGGAATCGTAGGCGATGCCGATAATTTCAGGCGGCGCGAACGGCGTAATCGCAATCACCCCGCAATAACCGCCGATAATCAGGTAATACAAAGGCCAGCCGCGGATAATCCTTAATACGCCGACTAAAATAGCAAAGCCGACCGACAGCGCAACGGTAATGCGTAAGCCCAAGGCATAATCGGCTTTAGCGTCATCGCCGGCGGCGATAATGCCGGCTTTCGCGGCAATGCTCGCGGCTTCTTGGGCGATAGCGATTAATGCGGGTTCCGCCACCGTCGTGCCGAACCCCAGGCAAAAAGAAAAAAACAGCAGCCAGGATAAACTGCCTTTGCGCGCGAACGCGTAAGCCATCGCTTCGCCGATTGGGAACAGGCTTTGTTCAAGTCCTTGAACAAACAGAGTCAGACCGATAATCACAAACACCGTGCCGACGATTAAACCGGCGACATCGGGAATCGGCTGCCGAATAACCAGCACCTGGAACACCAAAACAACCGCAAGGATGGGCGCCAAGTCCAGAAAACTGCCGAACAGTTGTTTGATAAACGGGTTTTTAAACATTCAGGCTCTTTGTATAAATTTATTAAAAATTAGGTTTTATGCGGGTTTATGCATGATGGTTAATATTTACTTGTTGCCAAACTCCAATTGGGGCGCGAATAAGCTTCCATTCTATCAGCTTAACTTCCGCAACAGCCATAATGGGTTATGCTAACGCCAACTATAATGCCGATTATCTTCGATAACGGTTGGCAATACAGTCGATATATAGAGTCCGAAGTGAATAAAGCGACCTCGTTCCCGCGCTCCGGCGCTCATCGCTATACGCATCTTAATGTAGGCCGGAATAAGCGGGGCCGCGCCTTAGCGCAGGACCGGCGTTTCCGGCATTCTGAGGCTTGGGAGTGCCGGAAACGCCCACCCTGGCTATCGCCGGGCGGGCTTATTCCGGCCTACGTCCTAAGCATTTAAGGATAAATGCACATTACAAAACCTAGTTCCTTAATGTTTTGCATTAATGAAATTAACTTACCCAACATTTTCTGTTGACAACAAAGCTTCATCTGATTACGGTTGGCTAACATTAGCCAATAGATAATAGGCACCCTCCTATGCAAGTTAACATACTCGAAGCCAAAAACAATTTATCCAGTCTTATCGTTGCAGCAGAGAGAGATGAAGAAGTCGTGATCGCTCGCAATGGCGTACCTGTCGCCAAACTTGTTAAATACAGGCCCGCCAAGGTCGCTCCCCCCGGTGCCTGGAAAGGCAGAGCCGCTTATGCGGCGGATTGGGATTCCGCCGAGACCAACGCCGAAGTAGAACGGTTATTTACCGACTGCAACAATGCGTCTGCTACTTGATACCTGTATTGTTTATGACTGGCTGATGGGCGAAATCAAACACCGCCCGATCATCGAACAGATTCAGGCCGAAGGGGCATTGGTCAGTACGGTGACGGTCTGGGAAATGGCAATCAAAAACAGCTTGGGTAAAATGACCTTGCCTTCGCAACTTATCGCAGAAGATATTGAAGCACAAGGTTTTCAATGGCTGAATATTACCCCCTACCATGCCCAAACCGTTCTTGAATTGGGCGATCATCATAAAGACCCGTTTGACCGATTGCTGATCGCCCAAGCCAAGTACGAAAAGCTGCACCTTGTAACTTACGATTCTATTTTTCAAGATTATCTTGATGATGTGCTTTTTATCAGGAAATAGATAGATTCGACGGCTTGCATACGGACTAACACATCAAGAAGCGTAGTACCCTCACAGCAATTATCGTTGTTAATCAAAGAGAAGCCTAACGCCGCTACTTTTTTGATTAATGTCGGGTACAGCTCCTGATCTGCATAACTCATGCGAGGCTGTGCCAATGCGGATTCTAATCCTTCTTGATTGCGAACTCCCATAGCGCCGCCTGATTGTTCAATGACTCGCTTATGCAGTTTTAAAACCTGTTCCAGCGTTAACAATTGCATTAGGACAACCGTTTATATAACTCTTCGTTTTTATCCAGGGCGTAGTCCATAGCTTGATCAAAATCGAGGCGGTTGCCGCTCTCCGTTTCCTGTATTTTGATTTTATGTTCCGGTAAATTTTCTAATATTTCCAATAACGCATCATACAAAGTATCTTCAACTTGAATGGTTAATGTTTTCATGATGTCTCCCCTGTTTGTTCCAGTGCGTTAGCTTAGGATAACCTGCGGCTAGATGATAGTGCACATTGAATTCGTAGGCTTTGCCTGAAAGTTTGAGTATTTTTAGCGTTTCGAACAAAACCACATGCCCTAGTACCCAAAATTTGAAATATACCGGATAATTCCCCCTTTTTTGATTGGATAAGCACGACACATGGCCCGCCCGTTATCTCCGCTAACGCTAACGACTGAACAACAAGAACTCCTGGAAACAATCACACGCTGCCGAGAGGTTCCTTACGGTCTGATACAACGCGTCCGCATTGTGT
>SXGU01324922.1_pt1 | contig 57280 bp, 42 predicted proteins | sample 3174531 | NCBI WGS metagenome assembly SXGU01 (sample SAMN11356863, study PRJNA531348) | freshwater metagenome | isolation source: freshwater sample F1-140 | place: China: Fuxian Lake, Yuxi | collected 2017-12-25 | reverse complement strand
TTGTTGGGGGTGATCTTCTATCACCCCTATATAATGCTCTTTAATTTAAGTCTGATCGCTTCGCGATTATATCAGACATAATCATTAGCATTTATTTTCTTGCTTGTTGGGGGTGATCTTCTATCACCCCTATATAATGCTCTTTAATTTAAGTCTGATCGCTTCGCGATTATATCAGACATAATCATTAGCATTTATTTTCTTGTTTGTTGGGGGTGATTTTCTTTCACCCCTAATATGAATATTCTGAAAAATATTACTTAGGAAAGAAGCATTGAAACTCTGACCCTTGATGAGGGTGACTAATTAACTTCACCCAACCTTGATGGGCTTGCATGATATGCTTTACAATTGAGAGACCTAACCCAGTGCCTCCCACTTCGCGAGAGCGACCTTTATCTACTCGATAAAATCTTTCAAATATTCTATTTTGGTTAGCAAGTGGTACTCCTGGCCCATTATCTTTAACACGCAATAGGATTCCATCATGAGCCTCTTCCCAAATAATTTCGATCAGCCCTTCATCTGGAACATATCGAATGGCATTACTTAATAAGTTTCTCAAAACTTGACCTACTTTTACAGGGTCAGCAAAAAGTGTTGGTGCCCCAGCAGAAATTTTTATGACTTGTTTTTTCTTAAAATATTGATGCTTTAGTTCATCTAAAATATCATTGGAAATTTCAAAAGTATTTATTTCTTCTTGGTAAAGTTCAGGATTTGATTCCATTTTTGAAATTAAAAACAAATCATTTACAAGATCAACCAAGCGATTTACATTTTTTGAAATAATATCTGCACAATTTGAAAGAGCTGAGTCATTTTTCTCAGTGACCAATTCTTTAAGTAAATCAACATAGCCTTTTATAGATGTTAATGGAGTTCGAAGTTCATGTGAAGCGTTGCTTAAAAAATCTATTCTTAATTTTTCAGCTAATTTTAAAGGAGTAATGTCATGAAAAACACCTATTGCTCCATAAATGATATTGTCATCTGCTTTGATTAATGGAGTAACAACTAATTTTAAATACAATTTAGTGGATTCAAGAGTTGTACTTTCCCATTCAATAATACCATGACTTACTTGACCAGATGTTAATGAATTATTAAAATGTGCTAAAATATCTGGCTCTCGCAATGCTTCTGAAAGATAAATAGATTTTCTTTTTTCTGAAGTAGGTAAAAACTGTGAAGCAAAATTAGAATTATAATAGAGAAATTTTTGTTGCGAATCAACACTCACAACTCCATCACCTACCGCTGATAATATGGTCTGTGATTCTTCTTGCATTATCTCTAATTGAATATATTTTTTTTTCAATTTTTTTCGAACTCTTGCTAAGGCTTCTTCAAGCTCATAAAACTCACCAGATTCTTCATCATAGATAGATTCATCATGGGTCCACTGCATTAAGTTTTTTTTAAAAACCATATTTCGAACAGAATGAATTATTGGTCCCAACGGCTTTACTGTCTTATATGCAAACCAAAGTGAACTTATGACAATCAAAATAAAAATTGTAGGAATTAATTTATAAAATAAAACAGAGTTTAATGTTTCTTGTCCATCAAAATAATTTTGTGTGAAAATATATTCAAATAATATTACTAGACCAAGAAATACAATAAATCCCGTTAGATGGGACCAAAAAGATTTCCAAAATATATGCTGGGGAAAATATCGTTTCATTCTCGAAAACGATATCCCACTCCTCTAATAGTTTCAATACATTCAGCATAATCGCCTAATTTTTTTCGAAGCGCAAAAGTATGAGTATCAATAGTTCGCCCTATAACGTTAACGCCCTCCCCCTGAACTTCTTGAATAAGTTGTTCTCTAGTCATTACACAGCCAACATTAGATACTAAAGTCTGCAAAATTTTTAATTCAGAGGGTGTAAGATTAAGTGGATTACCATTACACTCAACAGTATAAGTGGAAAGATCAATCTTAATTGGGCCAGCAGAAATTAATTTATTAGTTTTGGAAATTGGCTCATCGCTTAGTTTTTGCATGGTTGAACGACGAATCAATGCATTTATGCGAGCAATTAAAACCTTTGAATCAAACGGTTTAATTATGTAATCATCTGCTCCTGATTCTAGTGCGTATACAATGTTCTCAGGTTCAGCCTTAGCGGTTAACATTAAAATAGGAATTTTTTTTAGATAATTATTCTTTCTGAACTCTTGAACAAGATCTGTACCAGAAGTGTCAGGTAACATCCAATCAACGATCATAAGATCAATATCAAAGTTTTTAGTTGTTGCATCCTGAACAATTGCTTTAGCCTCTTCTCCTGTGCCTGCAACACTTGCGCTAAAGCCATTTCTTAACATATAAAGAGCAATTAACTCTCGAATCTCTTTTTCATCTTCAATTATCAAAACTTTTTTTTGATTTTTAAAGTCCATAAAATAAACTCCGATCCCACAAAATGTTTCATATTGCGATTATAAAATCAACTTTTCAAGTTCAAATGATTCAAAATGACACAAACTCATCTTTACGCTTTCTTAACTTGAAAAATGTAAAAAAAATTAAATTCAATTTCTAGAAGGTTTCCAAATGGTTCAATCTTTTTTTAAAATTTAAGTCTTATTGTCAAACTCTTTCATATCGAAAAAACATAAATAAAAAGTTAAAGTATGTATATACAAAGCAATTTAAATTACTGTGCGTTTCTTATCATATTGTTTGTAAATTTTGTTGATGTTAAGCAGTAGAAAAACTGCTCGTGATTATGGGGACTGAGATATGAAACGACTTTATTTATCTTTATCAATTTTAATGAGTTTATCTCTCAATTTGTTTTTTAACAATTGTTCTATTTCAAGATTAAATGCAAAAATAAAGACAAATGAAGCCGATACAATAACCAATACACAAAGCACTCAAAGCAGTTATCAGTTTAATTTAAATTGTATTCCTCGAGAAGAAAATACAAGTGTTGCTCAAAAGATTACAGATCCTATAATGTTAAATTTTAAAACTACAGAAGATTTTTTAAGCCATGGCATTAAACTAAATTCCGAATTATCAATAACTACAGATTTAGTTTGCCTAAAAAATTCTACAAAAAATAATTTAACATCAATTTTCATAAAAATGCTTCTCAATGAAAATAAGAATTTATTACAAAATATAGATGGTTTACAAAATACTGCTACATTTTTGATTCATAATAAAAGTTTTATTACATCAAATGAAGTTTTAAATAACATAAATGATTCTTGTTTGATTTCATTGTTTCCAAATACCCATTTAACTTTTGCTTCTGTTACAGATCCAAAATACTCTGAACAAAAGAATCTCTTAGAGATTAATCATGAAGTTGTATACGATCGAGTATTTAATTTGAACAATGGAATTAATCAAAATGTAACGGTTGCAATTTTAGATTCTGGAATTGATACAACACATAACGATTTAAAATCTAACTTAATATTTAATGACAATAAAGTATTAGGTTATAATGCGCTAAATAATACTGGTTTTGTGACAGATACCTTTTATCATGGAACTCATGTAGCAGGAATTATAGGTGCTGCAAGTAACAATAATATTGGAATTTCAGGAGTAATGGGAAAGAATATAAAATTAATTCCGGTAAAAGTATCTGATGATTCTGAAACTGTAGATTCTGCAATTTTATCAAATGGTATTCGCTGGGCCACGGATCAAGGTGTTGATGTCATAAACATCAGTTTAAGTGGAGTAACTGAAAGTCCAGATTTAGAAGCTTCTATTCGTTATGCAGTTTCAAAAAATGTATTTGTTGTTATTGCAGCAGGAAATAATGGTAAAGAATTAGGAAAAAATATTCAAAGTTTTCCTGCCCAATACGGAATCTCAATTGATGGAGCTATTACTGTAGGTGCAATTGATACCCTTACAAATACAAAAACTTTATATTCTAATTTCTCGTCAGAATTTGTAGAAATTATGGCACCAGGTGCAAGTGGCATTGATGGAGTTATTTCAACTTTTCCAACTACCATCATTCAAAATGGTTACTCAAGCCAATTCGACGGTAAATTAATAGAGGGGACCTCTATCTCTGCGCCAATTGTTTCTGGAGCAGCAGCGATGATTATAGCACTTGCTAAATCACGAGGCTTTAAACCAAGTCCTTCGCAAATAGAAGCTATTATAAAAAAAGGTGCTCCATCATCTGGATTATTATTAGATTATGTTCAAAACTCACGGTACGTTGATTTAGATCTAATAATTAGTGCAGCTGATATTGAAATGGGTATTGATAGTAAAACCCATGCAAGTAGAACCACAGGGCAAGGTCATGTGAAAATTTTAAATCAACCTCAACCTCAAAATGTGATAATAGGACAAAATTTAAATTTAAGTGTTGACTCAACTTCTGACTCTTCTATTTTTATTAATTATCAATGGTATAAAAATGGATTACTTATTGCAAATGCGAATCAATCACAACTTTCTATAAAAAATACTACAGATAAATCTGGTGGAATATATAGTGTAGAGCTTAGCGTAGGAAATACTGTTGTTAAGAGCCTAGATGTTGAAGTGTTCACAGCTCCAACTTATTGCAATTAAATTTTAATTAGATGCTCCCGTTGTAATTGTCGTTCTACGTCTGATAAAATAAAATGCTCCCAGTAAACTCATTATGAAATTTAATATTTGAAAAATAGTAATTAAAGTTGGCCCCACTTGAGATTTTTCATTTAAATACATATTAAATAAAAAGTAAAAAGCCATTTGTCCAACTCCCACACCTGCTGGTGAAATTGGAACTGCCGTAACCATAAAGCCCAAAGGTACAACGAAGAAATAAGCAAGCCAGGGAACATCAAACCCACTCACGTTGCCCAAATAGACAAACACAAAGATTGAGGAAATTTGCGCCAGTAGACTTAAAACAATAACTTCTGCAACCACCTTTAAAGAGGAACCATAAGCATGAACCGCATCAAAAGCTGAAAGTAATTTTTTAATTACTTTTTCTAACTTATTAAACTGAGGTTTAAGCAAAAATTCTTGCCACCCTAAATTTTTGAATTTTTTGGAAAAGGCAAGAATCAAAGCAAGTGTAAAACCAAAAAATAATAAAAATAAGATTTGAGCAATTATTTTTAATTCTTGATTAGTACTGACTCGTGCCCAATCTAATAAAATAAAAGTACAACACATAATCATCATGGCATACAAGCCCAAAACTCGATCTAATAATACACTAACTCCTGCTCCCATTTTTTGATGGGGACTTTCTTTTATAATGTAAAATGCTTTTACAACATCACCACCAACTCCACCCGGAACTACATAATTAAAAAACATTCCCATAGTTGTTAATTGAAAACAATTATGAAAAGTTGAATGGATATTTTGAACAGACAAAAGTTTTCGCCATCTCTCAGTTGCTAATATAAAAGTAAAAAATATACCAAATAATGATATTAATATTTTTTCTGGGCTTAAAAATAATTTAAATACAGATAAATCAATTGCTCCAGAGCGAATTAACCAAGTAATTATACCAGCTGCAAAGCCCACCTTAAAAAGATTTACTAAAATACTTACTGCTTTTTTTTTCATAGAAAAAAGAATATAAAACTTTCCATTATGTTTGACAAGAATTAATCATCTCGACAAATTCTTTAAAAAAATGAGGGTCACCTAGTATTTCTGCAGAAATTGAAATCAATGATTTTAATTCATCTGAATTATTAATTTTATAACCCCACCAATCAAAATTATCTAATGTGTTCCAACGGCACAGGTGTGAAGTCTCTAACCGAGCTTCATATCCTGGCTGATTTAGATCGATTCCCAACTTTTTTGCAAGTTCATTAATAAAGTAATCTCCACCAATTGAATCTAAATTAACGATACTTCGATCCCAAAGCCTATTTAAATTTTTACTATCAAAAAAAAGAGAAATCTTTTTTGATTTAAGAGTTAAATTTGTCCGCACCTGTTCTTCAAAGTGCACAACTAATTCTTGATTTTGCTTAGGTGAATTTAGGATTGAATTCATTTTAGTATTTATCACACTCCATTCCATAAGAGCTGCTGAATGTTGGTGATATTTTACTCTATGGCCAGCAACAACAATGGCTAAATCTGGTTGGTAGTTATTAATCGATAATAAAAAAGGATTATATTCAGATTGTTTAAAATAATAATGTGAGTAATTATTAACTTCTATTAGTGGAATTTTTTTTTGCAGAGAAATCTTACTCAACTCACTATTTGTCCATACTTCACCTGTAAAAATATGGTCAGAACAGTAAATAATTGCTAAAGTATCTGCCTTAATTTTTTCAACAATCTCTTTTGTAATATCATTATTTTGAGAACTGATTCTATCAACTACAAAATTATCTCGAGTAAATGTTCTTAGAGCAGGAATTAAATATGGACTTCCATCAACAATCACAATTACATGCTTACGGATAGGCCAGAATTCTTTTACACCATAAAAAATATCAATCAGTGCATGCCCAACTCCATAGTAAGCACCAATTTGAACTTGCGGGTGTTCAATCTGAAGTTTTTCTTTTAATATTTTATTTTGAGTTTCCCAAGAAGAGTCTATTCTTAAATCGTATGTCATAATTTATTATCGACATATAAAAAAGCCAAAATATAGTTTTTCAATTTTATATCTTTTAGTTTAAGACCTAAGAATTGATTTAATATTATTAATGACAAAAGCCTAGTTCAACTTGATTTTACTTAAACTAAAAGAAGTATACTTATTGCCTTCATAATAATTCCATTTATATACTATGAAAATATAAACAAATATCGAAAGGAATCTTATTATGAACTACAGATCATTTAATTCATTAAAAGTACTTAGTGTAGCAGTTACAATTATTATGTTACAAGCAAACATTGCTAATGCAATCTTTGATGTAAAATTAGGTTACGGAACACTGGCTTCTAAAACAAACCTCACTAGTTTTTATTCTGGAGCTTCATCAGATATTCCTTCTGCGATTCCAACTGCAGGATTAACTCTCGATGCAAGAGTAACAATTCCACTTGTTGGATTAGGAATAGGATTAAGAACTGAAGATCAAAAAATCAGTTATGATAACTCTGCATTATCAATTACTAACTCATTTAAAAGAACTTCATTGGTCCTTGGCTATAGATTGTTAGATACTTTAATATATGTTGGTCCCGTCGCAACTATAGGTATGAATCACAGTAATAATATTGAACTCAAAGCTGCAGGTACTACTTTAAATAAAATTTCCTCAAGCAGCACAAGTTCTACAAGTTTAGGCTTAGAAGCTGGTGCTGGATTACTTGGTTTTAATGCAGGAGCTGAAGTTGGATATATGACCATGAAATATAAAGATGCAAAAGACTCTATAAATAACAATAAATATGACCTTGATATGTCTGGATCATATATAAAAGTTTTTGTTGGGTTTGGAATTTAAAATAACTGCTCATGATTAAATCTGTTTGCTTCGAAATTGCATGAGAGATAAAATCATGTGCCGTTATTTTCCTGTTTGTTGGGGGTGATTTTTAATCACCCCGTATTATGAGGTTGAGTCAGAAATTTCTACTCAACCTTTTTTTAAATATTTATTTTAAAATCTACCCCCAGTTGGATATGGGTACATAGGCGAATAAATTGTAGCAGGTAATTGAGCTTCTTGAGTCTTATATGGAACACCTAAGTAATTTCTTTGGGGATATAAATTAGTAACTTTTTCATGCGGATAAGGATAATACGGTTGATTTACATTTGTTACTACACTTAAACCAGAAGATAACAACTGATTATCATCACCAAGTCTAGATGTTGTTCCACTTCTAAGACGACTACTTCCTCCACTAAGCCGACTACGACCCAATACACTTTTATCACTAATATTCTCATCAAAATCTAATCTTGAACGAGAACCATTGAATCGAGATTTACGTCCACCACCTAGAGCTGGTAGAGAAGTTAAACCACTACCTGAAAGTAGCAAAGCATCAGTTGTGGCTAAAGTTGTTGAAAGTCTCGGTACACTAAGATTTTCAATATCTCCTGATTTAAAAGCCTTCAAATAAGGAGCCATACTTTCTATATAAGAATTTCTAAACTCATTTAAAGCTAATCCTCTTGATTGACCATCTAATCCAGCAGCAAAGTCTTTTGAAAGTGAATCAACTCTACCAGCATAAGTATTTAAAAAATTAACCCGATCAACTTGGAACTCCCTAAGCAATAAAGAAGCCGTAACAGGGTCAAGGTTTTTGAGATCTTGTGAAGCAAAGTATTTTTCTTGAATTGAAGTATCTAATTTTGATTTATCATATTTTGCAATCATATTTGTAATAATTTTTTTAACTGCAACTGAATCTTTACCTTCAAGATCAGCTAAAACTTCTGAAGCAAAGTCTCTCGCATCTTCACCATCGTAGAATTCACTATCAACTTCTTCGAATCGATTCTTAACCATTTCGGCACTTTTTATATCAATTTTATTTCGCAAAGCGAGTAATGATTTTTTAATTTCTTTTTTAGCAATATTGGACTTTCCTAACATGGAATTGATTTTATCTCTAGCCCCTGTTAATTCACTGTATTCATCGGCATCAGTAATTTTTGAATTAAATTCAGGTTTAATATACAAATCAAATAAAGTTTTTAATTCATCTTTTTTTACGTCTTTTTGACTAGCTCTTCTTTCAAAAGCAGTTAGTGCACATGAAAAAGTTACATCTTCTGGATCTATATTATCTTTTGAATCTTTATCTTTAGCAGCACCTTTTAAACAATAATTTTTATGTTCCAAAGCATATTTAATTATATAATCCAATTCGACATCAGAATCGTCATCTGTTTTAGCGTCTTTATCTTTGGCTTTATCTTCTGCCAGCTTTTCTTCTGCTTTTTTTTGACTTAACTCCGCAATTGTTTTCGAATTCTTTTCGTTTTCATCAGTTAAAATTTGAACTTTCTTTTTTAAAGATTCAATTTCGCAATCACCGCAAGTGCCACTACCAGCCCCATCAGTAGCTTCTTTTTTTTGTTTTTTTTCAATTATCTCAGGAGATGATTTTTTAAGATTTTCTAAAGCATCATTTTTCAAATCTGCATTCATAAAACTATCATCAGATTTGTTTTCAACTCTCTTTCCATTTTCTAAATTATAAAAAGACTTATCAGTATATCTTTTTATACTATCTTCATTTACTTCACCATCACTTGAAGCCAAATCGGAGGTTTCTATTTTATAATAACCAACCTGACTTGCTAATTGATCTTCGTGGGTTTTCCAAAGCCAACTGGCATTCAAACCCATTGAAGTCAAAAGTAAAAGTGTAAGTTGTGTTTTCGTGCTCTTCATATTGATAGGTGATTTCATAAAAAACTCCTTCAACAGAATGTAGTACACGATCTATGCCAAAATAAATTAACTCTTTGGCACTTGAAAAAACCAAAATTTTTTAAGTATTAATTAAAATAATTAAGAAGTTAGAATATCTGTTTCAAATTGAGATTGAACGTAAAAAAGTTTAACACCTGTCAAACATGTCAATTTTAACAACTTTGGTTTTAAAATAACTGTTCATGATTAAGTCTGATCGCTCCGCGATTATATCAGACTTAATCCTGCGCCGTTATTTTCTTGTTTGTTAAATAAATAATTGTTGAATTAAAAATTAAAACTTTAAATTAATTCCGAATTCCAGACTGGAACTGAATTCTATTTTCTAAAAGTACATTATTTTGAGTTTAATGGATGTAATCTTTAATGCTAATTAAAAAATTGGCCCCATTGATTTTTAAAAGGCAATGACCTCCCACTACTAAAGAATGAGAGGTCATTATGATCAAAAATAACTATTGTACACTACACACGTGGTGTACTAATCGTCATAATTTTAGAAAACTTTATAGAAATATAAAGTTAATTTTGGATTTGATTTTGTTATTTTTGGCAGTTTTAAAAAAACTGCTTGATCTTTTTTAGTTGTATGTTTTCTGAAACTTATAAAGTTTGTTGCTGGACGTTTATTATTTTGAAATAAAAATAGTAAAATCTAACTCGACCAATGAATGGAAGAAAATCAGTGGGTGGTATTATTGCAAGGATAAACCAATGGGGCCATTTTTTATTTGATTAATATTTCTGGCCAAAAATCATTAGTAAATTTAAACCACTCTACCAAACCAATTGTTGATTTAACTTCATACGCTCGCGCTTTATGATTCCACAAAGGAGTTGTCCAACCTGCAAGTTCAGCTAAATAATTTGTTGGATTTTCACGCATAGATTTAAAAGCAAAAGCTCCATGACTTATCTTTTTATTTTTTTGAATTAAATAATTTAGCGATGGCAAAAATAATAACATAAAATTTACTTTTGCATTATCTAAAGAAAAGTATTGTATCCCTCTATGTAAAAAACCATGCAATGCTAAATGATTATCTTTTAAGTCACAATCTTGAACCCAGAGAACTCTTTGTGTCCACCTTTGGAAACCTAATAAACTTTGCACTGTTGGTAATTCACAACTTTGATATATAATATATTTTGCCTGCAAAGGGATATCATAAACTGATTCACCATGAAAACCAATAAATGGCCAAAACCAAAACCCTTCATTTGTTAAACCTAAAAAAGAATAATCACTTTCTATAAAAGTTAAATAATTAAAGGCTTCAATTTGTTGTTTTGAAAATGGTTTACTCTGATAAAATATAAAATCTAAATTTTGGGTTTTTTCATTTAAAGGAATTTCTAACTTTAATCTCATTCTTTCAAGTTGTTGTGAAAAATTTTTAAGTCCTATTTTTTCAGACTTATTAATCCAATTTATAATTTCAGTATTTATGAATTTTTTCTGTTCCGAAACTGAATTAAAATCTATAGAATCTTTTTGTAAAGGATCTAAAAACCCTACCTGCTCAGATAACTCCTCAATAAGAAAAGCCAATTGCTTATAAAAATAAATTTGATCCTCGACCTTTATTTCAGTAAAAGCATTATAAAGTAAGTTAGAAAACCATTTTACAATAGATAAAGAAGATAATGAAATAGCAGCACCAGATTTAATAATATCTTCTGAACAAATGGATTCATATTCGACTTGCATCAAGGGGGACTGGCACCATGATGCAAAAGAAGCACCAGAAAAAATAAATTTTGGACGCTCAATTAAATTTTGCCACTTTATGTTTTCATCACTGACATTATTTAATTTAAATATTCGCATTAGTAAATCAGTGGTAGTTTCTAGGCGAAATAAATTTAACCCTAAATTTCTTTGATTGTAAAACACCCAAGATTTAATTATTGCTCGGCTAAACTCATCACTCTTTTCATCGGTTAATAAATCTTCACTTATTAATATTTCATTTGAATTTATTTTTAGAAATAAATTAATATTTTTATAAATATGAATACTTAAATTTAAATTTATTTTTTTTAAATCTGATAGAGTTGCAATTTTTGATTCTAACTTGCTCAATCGATAATTAATTTTATTTAAATTATCAACATACTCATCATTATATAATACCTTTTTCTTAGTATTACATGAGAAAACTGTAAAATCAGAAGGTTCACTTTGCAAGAATGGAGAATATGTAGATTCGGTATTGGGTTTTGATTTTGAATACCAACTCACCTCATTGACGAAGTGACTTTGAACGCAAAGGGACTTGCGATTAATAAAACTTAAAATTATCAAATCCAAAATAATTAATGAAAAAATAAAATAAAGAATTTTTTTTTCAAATTTTATCATTTAACTTTTCCAAGAGGTTGTAATTTTCCATTTGACAAGCCTACTGCCGCTGGCAATTTTCTTTGAAACAACTGTGAAATAAAATGATTAGCATTTAGCAATAAATCAAGTTGTACGCCCGACTCAATTCCCATATTATCAAACATATATACGACATCTTCTGTGGCCACATTCCCCGTCGCTCCAGGTGCATAGGGACATCCTCCCAATCCACCTATACTTGTATCAAATACTCGCAAACCCAATTGATAGGATTTTAATATATTAACCAATGCCTGCCCACGAGTATTATGAAAATGACCAGCAAAAAAACTCGCTGGATTTTTATCTAAAAGTGAATTAAATAATTTTTCAACATCGCCAACACTCGCCACTCCAATTGTATCTCCAATTGAAACTTCATAAACTCCCATATCCTTAAATTTCTGAACATTCTCCAATATAATATTTTGATTAATATCACCTTCAAAGGGACATCCAAAACAAACACTTAAATAACCTCTGATTTTTATTTTATGTTCATGCGCAAGTTTTGCAATCTTATTATATTTTTTAAAACTCTCTGATATTGTTGAATTAATATTTTTAAGAGAAAAGCTCTCACTGCAGGAAGCAAACAATGCAATTTCAGAAACTCCAACTTCGAGTGCTTTTTCGAATCCTTTTTCATTTGGGACAAGCACTGAAAATTCTATATCCTCAAAAAACTCTTTTGAAGATATTTTATGTAATGCTGCTTTAGTGAGTTGTTCACTTTGAGCCATCGAGGGAACCCATTTGGGATTTACGAATGATCCAATTTCTATTTTTTTTAATCCCGACGCTTGCAACATTGATGCAATTTTAAGCCTGTTCTCAATAGAGATCGGAGTTGATTCATTTTGCAAACCATCTCTCAAACCAACTTCCACTAGAGTTACTTTATTCATTGCTATTTTCCTATTTTTTCATCTCAAGTTGAATTAATAGTTCTCCTAAGGCGACCTGCTGCCCAACACTAACGTTGATATTAGCAATTTTGCCTGAAATTTCACTCTTAAGAGTGTATTCCATTTTCATTGCCTCCATCACAATAAGAGCTTTGCCTTGTATAACATCATCACTTTTGTGACACAAAATTTTTGTAATTTTACCTGGCATGGGTGCAATTATTTGATCGGTTGAAGCTTTTCCTTCGGTCTTTTTGCGAGACCTTCGCCCAAGTGTTGAGGAGACTTCGCATTCCACAACTGTAGTAATTCCGTTTTTATAAATCCAAATTTTATTTTCAATTTTTTGGGCATAACCTTCAATTTTTTTTCCAAAATAATCTAAACTAAAAGTTTTCATGAGTTTCTCCAATGACCAAACCAAGGATTATGTTCTACACAATTTACTGAGTTTTCTTTTACTGACAATTGTCTTGTCACATGGTCAAAAAACATTTTATCTTCATTTGTTGGTTCAACAGTTTTAAGTGGGTCACTAAAATTTTCATCGAAGAAACGAGTTGTCATTGTTCCATTTACGAACTCTGGATGACTAATAATCTGAGATAATAAAGGAATATTAGTGTAAACTCCAAATAAAATTGTCTCTTTTAAAACTCGTAACATTTTTAAAATCGCTTTATTTCGATCTTCATCCCAAACAATTAATTTGGCTATCATAGAATCATAGTACGGAGTGACCTCATCACCCTCTTCAAATCCATATTCAAATCTTCGACCAAAACCCTCTGGCCATTTCATTGCACCTAATAATCCAGTACTTGGAATCCCACCCAAATAAGGGTTCTCAGCATACAAGCGACATTCTATACTATGTCCACGAATGGATTGAGCAGCATTTTTTGAAAGTTCAGAAAATACAGGATCACCTTGTGCTGTATGAATTTGAGCTTTCACTAAATCAATATTTAAAATCATTTCTGTAACTGGATGTTCAACTTGCAAACGCGTATTCATTTCTAAAAAATAATACTTTCCATCTTGCAATAAAAACTCAACAGTTCCCGCGCCTCGATAGCCCACGGCACTAACTAATTTTACTGCTGCGGCTCCCATTTGTTCTCTTAATTCATTGGATAATGATGGTGAAGGAGCTTCTTCTATTATTTTTTGGTGTCGTCTTTGAACTGAACATTCTCTATCAAAAAGATGACGAACTTGGCCTGAGGCATCTGCAAATATTTGAAACTCAATATGCTTTGCTTTATTCAAATATTTTTCGAGAAACACTTTTGGCGAACCAAAGGCTGCCTGAGCTTCTCGTTGAGCAGATTCAATTAACTCTACAGCTTCTTCAGCTGTAGTAATAACCTTCATCCCTCTACCGCCACCACCAGCTGCTGCTTTCACAATCACTGGAAAACCCATTTGAATTGCTTCACTTACTAAATGATTTACATTCTGATTTTCACCCTGATAACCAGGTATAAGTGGGATATTATTTTTCATAGCAATTTCTTTAGAAGAAACTTTATCTCCCAAAGTACGAATAGAATGAGATGTTGGGCCAACAAATATTAAACCTGCTTTTTCACAAGCAGCTGCAAAATCTGCATTCTCAGATAAAAATCCAAAACCAGGGTGTACTGCTTGTGCTCCACCAGCAATTGCACCGTCGATATTTTTTTCGATATTTAAATAACTTTCAGAAGTAGGTGCTGCACCAATACAAATTGTTTTATCTGCAAGACGATAGGCTCGTGTTTTTATATCTGCTTCAGAATGTAATAACACTGTTGATATTCCCATTTCTTGGCAAGCGCGTATTATTCGAACTGCGACCTCACCCCTATTAGCAATTGCCAATGTACTTATTTTATTTTTTTTCATACACTATCTCCACGAAGGATTTAATTTTTTTAAAAATGAATTCAAGCCCTCTTGCCCTTCATCACTCACACGCCTTTGTGCAATTAATTGAGAAGTAATTTTTTTTTGTAAGTTCCAATTAAATCCTGCAATCGAATTTACTATTTTTTTTGTTTCAATAACAGCTTGAGGTGCAGCTTCAACAAAAGATTTTAACCATGGTTGTAATTCTGTAATTTGATTACAATTTAATTGAGAGCTATCTCCACTAAAGACTTCATGAGCAAGACCCATTTTAAGTGCAAATTGTGAATCGAACACTCGTCCAGAAATCATCCAAGGATCCACAAGACTTCCACTTATTTTTCGTTTAATAAAGGCACTAATAACAGCTGGAGCTATTCCAAGCTTTACTTCACTAAAACAAAATTGTGTTTTTTCTTCGGCTAAAACTATATCACAAGTTGCCAATAACCCAAGAGCCCCTCCCATTGCCGCTCCATGGACAATACCTATTAGAGGTATTGAACAATTTAATAATGATTCAAACATTTCAAATAAAACTAAGGCATCTTTTTCATTTTCGTCGTAAGAGTACTTCACCATTGATTCCATCCACTGAAGGTCAGCACCTGCACAAAATACTTTTCCTGCTCCTCTTAAAATAACTGCGCGATATTTTTTTTTTGTTTTATTATTATTAAAATTAAAATCATTATTTAATTCTTTGAAAGTTTGTGTGAGTTCTTTTATCATTAAAGGGTCAAATGCATTTCGTAATTGAGGTCTATTGAGAATAATTTCTAAAAAAAATTTTCCCATAAACTCAAATTCTTTTACCAAAATAGTCTTCATATTTTAAGTTCCTTACATTCTAAATACGCCTTGTGATTTCGATCCCCAATTTCGATTTAAACTTGCTGAGATTCCCAATGCCAAAACCCGTCTTGTATCAACAGGATCTATTACTCCATCATCCCAAATACGAGCGGTTGAATAATATGCTGAGCTTTCTTTTTCATATTTATCTAGGGTAGGTGCTTTAAATTTTTGTTGTTGATCTGGAGTCATTTCTGGTTCGCCCTTTAAGGCCATTTGATCTTTTTTAACAGTAAGTAAAACATTGGCCGCTTGCTCTCCACCCATTACGGATATACGTGCATTTGGCCACATCCATAATTGCCGCGGTTGAAAAGCACGTCCACACATCCCATAATTTCCAGCACCATAACTTCCACCAATGACAACAGTAAATTTAGGGACATGAGCATTTGAAACTGCCATCACCATCTTTGCACCATGTTTAGCAATTCCTTCATTCTCATACTTTTTACCAACCATGAAACCTGTAATATTTTGTAAAAAAACAATTGGAATATTTCTTTGCTCACACAATTCAATGAAGTGAGCGGCTTTCTGTGCGCTCTCACTAAATAAAACTCCATTGTTTGCAATTATTCCTACAGGATAACCCCAAATATGCGCAAATCCAGTGACAAGAGTCTTGCCATAATTAGCCTTAAATTCATGGAGTCTGCTACCATCTACGATTCGAGCAATCACCTCTCTCACATCAAACGGATGCCGAGAGTCTGCAGGAATAATTCCATAAAGTTCTTCTTCGGAATAAATAGGATTTTCCACAGGTAAAGTTTTTAAAATAACTTCTTTCTTTTTATTCAGATGAGCAACGATCGATCTTGCAATTTCTAAGGCATGCTCATCATCTTCTGCAAAGTGATCTGTAACACCGCTTAATTCACAGTGAACTTTTGCTCCTCCAAGATCTTGCGCATTGACCTCTTCACCTGTTGCTGCCTTTACTAAGGGTGGACCTCCTAAAAAAATAGTTCCATTATTTTTCACAATTATATTTTCATCACTCATTGCTGGAACATAAGCTCCACCGGCAGTACAGCTACCTAGCACAATACTTATTTGCGGAATTCCAAGCGCTGACATTCGTGCTTGATTATAAAATATACGCCCGAAGTGGTCTCTGTCTGGAAAAACTTCTGCCTGTAAGGGTAAAAAAGCTCCCCCACTGTCAACTAGATATAAACATGGCAGTCCATTTTCAAGGGCAATTTCTTGCGCTCGCAAATGTTTTTTAACAGTCATTGGAAAATAAGTTCCACCTTTTACTGTTGCATCATTAGAAACAATTACACATTCTTGTCCCTGTATTATTCCAATTCCAGTTATAACCCCTGCTCCTGGCGCTTGCTGATCATACATTTCCCATGCTGCTAATGTTGAAAATTCAAGAAATGCCGACTGGGAGTCAATCAATGCATCAATTCTTTCGCGAGCAGTAAGTTTTCCTCGTGATTTATGCTTTTGGATTGCCTCTTCTCCGCCACCCAATTTTGTAACTTGAATTTTATTTTTTAAATCTTCGACAAACTTTTTCATTGCAAAACTATTATGTTGGAACTCTTCTGAGTTTTTCTGAATTAGTGAAGTTAAAACTTCCATCTTTTAAACCCCTCGATATTTAATTTAGTGGCTGACCACTAAAAAGAAGGTGAATAAACATCACCTGGTCAAATAATTAAAATATAGTTGGGAGCCAGATTACTAGATTCAATATTGAGGTCAACTTGTTATTGTGGGGGTCCAAAGAATTTTAGCTTTAATAAATACATGTGCCAATTTCAAGTTTTCAGAACTAAACAAATTGACAACACCTTCCAATTCAGAAATCCCATTTGTCAGTAAATTATTATTTAAACTTTCAATTTCAGATTGATTAATCGCATATCTTAAATAGATTTCCTTTTCTAAAATTGGACTATTTTCTAAATTTAATTCAATAGATTTTGAAATAATTTTTAAGCTTCCAACTGGCGAAAACTTTTGAATTCCCCACCTTAAAGGTAATGCTGAGGCCGCAGTAATTACTGCCACATCCCAATTACCCTCAAGATCAAGAAGATGGGGTTTGGGTTTCAACTTTAATTCAATTTCATGTCCTTCAAAATGTGTAATTTCAAAAGGTATCCAATTTAAAATTGGTTCATTGGACTTAGCTAAAAAATTAACCAAAGGTTTCATTAAAGGTTTTGCTGTGGGAGGTAAAGATTCTTCAATTAAAGTTAAAAATACAGGCCACCGAATAGGGACCCCATTTTCTGCAGCCACTTCATTAATTTTATTTTTAAATTTTTCATGCCAAATAAATTTAATTTGAGATTTAAAATGTTTCAAATATGTATTCATAATATTTTCTTTCGTTGACCGACAAAAAACCCTCAGTTAACATCTTTACAAATTACCACAAGGATACAACATGAAATATATCAGCACAGTTTTATTTGCATTATGTTTAGGTTGGACATGGAAAATAATCCACACAGAACCTAAAGTTGCATTTCAAGTTCATTCAACTCTTCAATCAAAACTTGCAGATATAATAGAAAAGTCAATTATTGAATTAAAACCAGACTCTGACAATTTTAAAATACTAAATATTTGGACTGAAAATGTATCTCCTTCACAAATCAAAGCTCATTTTACCTATCGCTTTGATGAGGTTGATTCTACTGGAGAACTTGTTGAAACTATTATTGATGGTTCCGCTCTCATTTCTAAAGAAGAATCAATTGCTTCAGATAATGAACATTGGATTATCTCCTCTGTAAAAACAAATACGGGTTCTTTAAATTTCAGAGAAGGAATTGTTATAAATCCTTTTGCAAAAGAAACTCCTGTTATTAATAAACCTGAAGTTGAAGCAACAACGCCTCCCCCTGCTACAATAGAAGCTGCAACCGAATCTGAAAATGAAAAACCAAAAGAGGAGAACCAACATTAATTGGTGATTCACCCCACATTAAAAATTTAAATAGGAGTAAAATTAATGAGCTTTAATCCAACTCAACCCAAGTTGTATCTCCAAATAAATGAAAAGGGCGATGTATTTTATAATGGTGCTCAAATTTCAAATCTAGATGTGCTCGAAGAATTCTTTACTTCTTTTAGTTATCTTGAAAATAACTCTTTAGTTTCTTTATTTCATGGAGAATCCTGTCATGTCGAATATTTTGATGAGCCTCTAGTTGCACAAAAAATTTTTCGTTCAAGAGATAATTTTTACTTCACAATCACACATAATACTCCTTTTCAATTTCAAGTAAACACCTTATCTCTCGACGAATGGGACAGGTTCCATGGTTATACAGATGATAAAATTCCTTTTGTATTATCAAATAATGCGCAAAATGATTTTTTTAATTTATTAGATGAATATACCGATGAGACAATTACTTTTGACAACAAAACAATTGAAGTTCCAAATTATTGGACTTCAGATACTCAACCTGATAATGAAAGTTTTTGGACTGAAAAATATAAAAATAATGAATCGAAATGGGACCTTGGCGCATGTTCTACAGTTTTAAAAGATAATTATCCTTCCTTAAAATTGCCAATTTCTCGAATTGCGGTCCTGGGTGGAGGTTCTGGTCATGATGCGGCTTTTTTAGCTGAGCAAGGTCATCATGTAACATTATTTGACTTTAGTCCTTCTGCTATTGAATTAGCAAAAAATAAATATTCTCACATCGCAAATTTAAATTTTGTATTGGCAGATGCTTTTAAATTGGGAGCTGAATATCATCGTAATTTTGATATTGCTTTTGAACATACTTTTTACTGCGCAATTAATCCAACAAAAAGAAATGATGTCACACATCTCTGGAAAACACTAACCCACGAAACAGGTCAACTCATGGGAATATTCTTTGCAATGGAAAAAAGAAGCGGACCTCCGTTTGGTGGAAGTGAGTGGGAACTTCGTCAACGTCTGCAAAAAAACTGGCAAGCTATAAAATGGATTAGAAGTCACAACTCTGATAAATCACGTTGGGGTAAAGAGTTTTTTGTTTTTGCGCGCAAAAAATAAAACTTCCAATTAATTAAAACGCGAGTTCGATAATAAATTTTGTTTTTAGCACAGGGAATTTTTTTAAGTACAAGGAATATCTCAATAAAATTATTGCGGCTTATCCTCTGCGATAAGCCGCAGATAATTTTTTGAGTTATGACGATGGAATTATAAAAATTAACAAGCTAAAACAAATATTTAGTATCGAACTCGCGTTTATATTACCACCAACGACGAACCATCCGTATTTCATGAGAACTATACTCGGAAATATATAAATTACCTTCACCATCAAATGCTAAACCATAAGGTGCATATAATCGTGAAGATGGGCCAAGAATTCCTTCTTGTTCTAATCCTAATGTTGCACCAGCAGATTTATAAGTTGTATTATCAGCTGAGCCCGCAACCCTTACTACTTGTTTAGTGATATCAGTTCTATCAATGCATTGAACATTGTGTGGCCCATCAGTTGGAGAATTCAAAGCCCCACCACTCCAACAAATCCAATTATCAAAAGCCGCAACTGAATGATACCTCGAATTAAGACCTGATAAGCTATAATCCATAATGGTACTTACATAAGAATCAGCTGTAGGCTCAATTGCAGTATCTTTTCCAGGTGCTGAAATACCATTAACGCCACCAGCATTTGCATTATCCCAATAAAATTTTACTGCTGTGGTTCCCCTATTAACATATCTGATACGTCCTGGATTTTGATCATAACTATCAACAACAAAAAAATTATTTGGATAAAGAGGATCTACAAACATCCCTCTAGGATATCTAGTATAGGCTGGAACGGTTCCTGAGTTATAACCATTTACAATTGCACCAATCGCTCCACTATTACAATTACCTATATATTTAGAATATACACCTGATGAATCAATTTTTATAATACAACTATCATCGTATGATGAAATAAACATATTTCCATCATCAGTTATAATCATACCTTCAGGTAATCTAAGTGGAATATTAGTACCAGCAATTCCATCTGCATAAAGATAATTAGTTCCACAACCCATTGGGTAATCTCCAGCAATATTCGAAACTTTTAAACCCAAGATACTTTCTCCAAAAAAAGTAATTGGATTAACAGACTGATTAAAACCTTTAACCATACAAGATTGATTACTTGTTGTTCCATTTGGTAAACGATCTCCAAAAACTACAACATCTTTTGAGTTTTTACGATACAAGGAAATCTGAGTAGGCCCCCGCATATATAGAGCATAAGGATCTTCATTTGGATAAATTGTATCTCCATTGCCTCGTCCAATCAAAGTTTGCAATGTACCTTTAGCTAAATCTACTGAACGTATTCTTTGATTACTATAATCGCTAATTAATAATAAGTTATTTAAATTATCATAAAGAAGATAATTTGGATTTGATAAAAATGCATCTGAAGCAGCTATTAAAGCATCGCCATTCCAACCAGATCTGGTTTTACCTGCTCCCAAAATAGTTTCAACGACGCCGTTTGCAATACTCAAATCAAAAGCTCTAATTCGTGAATTTGAATAATCAGCCATTAAAAGTTGGCTCTTATCTTGATTCAAAGTAATACCATTTATAACAGAAAATCTTGCTGCGGGGCCAAGCCTTCCATCTCCATTAAAACCTTGAGCTGAATTATAAATCCCTGCAATATTCATTGCTTTATAATTTAATCCATCACCCACACTATTTCCTGTTGAGATTCCTCCATACACTCTTGTTGTGGTATCAAAATTTAGAAAGTAAGCGATAGATTGCGATATAGCATTATTACCATTCAAGCCAATAAAAGTTCCTAAAGGATTTCCACTGACATCCGTTAATATTTCAAAGCCACTTGGGCTATGTATCGTCGCAGCTCCTGCATACCAATTACTAGTGGGTGTAATATTTGGACTATTATAGGTATATAATAAAGTACCCACTTCGTTAGGTTTTATTTGGTAATTTTTCTTAAAATAAATATATCCATCAGTCATATTAGATGCATTATTTGTAAGTGTAACAGTATTAATTTTTGTGGAACAATTACTATCACTATAAAAAGTTCCACCACCCAAACTTGACACTCTAATTGTCGTAGAGGCTGAAGGAACTATTTGAAGGTTGGCAGAATCTTGTTGTTGAATAAAAACACGTGAACAATCTGTTAAAATATTATATGCGGGTGATCTTACTCCATATTTATTAAATGCAGCAACTGATGTTGAAATTTTTAAATTCAAAGTTCCCATTGAAGTAATCAAAGGGCTAGCGTTGGCCGCCGTAATATTTAATGGACCTGTTCCTGCTGTTATTTTCACATAAAATTCCGCATCACTTTTATTAATTGGCACTACTAAATTACTACCGGTCAATGAAGAAGAACACCCTGAATCTGAATACAGAGCAGACGTAGTTGCTGTTACTGCCGAGACACCAATTGTTACTGTTGATGATGTCACAGCAGATGCAGCAGGAAGAGTTAATAAGTTATCTTGATAAAGCTGCGCTCTTATTGGAGTACAAATAGATTGCCTTGTACTTTGTGGTCCATAAACTGATGTATAACTTATTGTAGTTGACGCCGCTTTTGTTCCTAAAGATAAACTCGCGGCAGATGGCCAAAGAGTTGCTCCATTTGTTAAGGGAGTTAAAACTATTTGAGTTTGATTCGCAACTGTACCATTAGAGAAAAAATTTAATGTTCCACTTGTATTATTTAAAATACGCATACGAGTATGATTAACTCCTAATAAAGTAAAATACTCAGTCCAATAAATATTACCCAGTCCATCACCTTTAACATAAGTTGGACCATAAGTTCTTGCTGTTCCAGTTAAACTTGCGGTCCCATCTTCGACCCCATAAGAATAACCAGCCGTTGTGTATCCAACACCCATATAAATTTTTTTATAATTACTACCTGTTGTCGAATCTATATTTACTTTTTTAATTGCACCAGCAGATCCATTATTACAACTTACAAATAACCACTTAACTCCAGAAATAGTTACTTTTTTTAATCCAACTGGATTTTGACAATACTGAGGTGCCGTAAGATTATTACTTCCATCAGTATTTCCAGCTAAGTCGTTTAATGGTGAACTGCTATTAAACCCTAATAAAATTGTTACAGTACCTGTTTCATCAACTCTTACAACTCTGTGGTTACTATAATCTGCAACAAAAAGATTGTGATGAGTAGCATCTATTATATCAAATTCTACGCCCCGAGGTGTATTCAATCTATAATCTTTTGATAATAATGAATCCGTAACTGTACTCACTGAATTCCCTGCGACTCCAGTTCCTAAAACTGCTTCAACCTTACCTGCTTCAATGGTTTTACCCAATCGATCCACTGAGGAAGCTCCTCTATTATAGTAAAAAACTGAATGAGAATCTTCATCGGTGTAAATTATATTATCTCCATCCATTGCCAATTGATGAATCCGATGTTTCATTTTTGTTTGATCTTCAGTTGGATTTCTACCTCCGCCAATTCCAGCATCACCAATAATTGTACAGATTTTTTTTCCGGCATCTAAAGGTCCACTGGTACCACTTACAAACACAGGACTATTTAATAAAGTATTACATTGAGTTGAAAATTGATTTATCTCAACTGTCCAAGAGTAAGATGCATATTCACGATTTTCACTTCCAACAGAATTATTATCTGAAACCACAGCTTTTATAATGTGGGTTCCTAATAGATTATTGTTAAAATTGGGAGTTAAAGTTGCTTGTGAATGATAATAGGATTCGACTGTGCCCGTACTCACATCATCCCAATTACTTGAACTTGACCATGGTAACAAAGTCGAATTATACGGAAGAGCACTATCATCCAAATACCATTGAAAAGATAAAGACGTAGAATCATCAATATCAATATCAGTTGCACCCGCTTCTAAAGTTAAAGTCTCTCCATAATTTAATCTAATATTTCCAATTGGAATTGGTTTTTTAAATCCCATAACAGGAGGGGTATTAGCTTTTACAATCCATGATTGCTCATCTGTATTTCCATATGTATCTGTAGCAACTAGTTTTAAAGTTCCAGTTGATGGATTTATTCCTAACCAATTACCAGCAGTGCCTCCTGTTACTGTGTAACTTGTAAGTGTTGCACCAGAAACTGCAATATTATTTTTAAACCATTGATAAGTTACATTTAAACCTGCTCCAATAGACACGCTAAATATTTGCGAATCAGCAACGCTTGAATTATCTAAATTTTGTGTCTTTAAAATTAAATTTGTATTTAACGGTGAGTAACTAGCAATATTAACTTGTACAGGATCAAGAACATTTACACTCCATGCACAATTTCCAGCATCATACCCATCAGTAAAACCCACCACAACACTTTGTCCATTACCTAGATATGTATAAGTTGGAGCAAATTCTGACTGCGAAGTTGTTCCCGAACTTACAATCGCAGAAAATAAATCACTATGTGCTGAGTTCATAGTCCATGAGTATGTTAAAGTATCATTGTCACTATCATAGGTCTTTACGTTAAAATTTTGTGTATCATTGTACCACATATTAAGTGAAGATGACGTTGGATTCTTTGCAAAACATGTTGGTGCATGATTTTTATTTATAATCCAAGTTTGTGTAACAGGAGACCCTATTCCATTTGAAATTGTAGCTTCAAGAGTATTACTTGTTGCAGGATTTATTAATACGTTGTCCGAATCTAAATCTAGTAAATTTGTAACTCCAATTGTAACACCATTTAGTTTCCAAAGCACACCACAACTCACATCATTTGGAATTAATCCAAATCCAGTAGTTTTCGTTGAAAGAGTAGGAAATCTAATTGTTCCTGTTGATGGAAATAATGTTCCAGAAGTTGGAAATGCAGATACAATCGTACAACTATTATAAACTTGAGTATTCCAACTGCACTGAGTAGAATCGTAGCCATCACTCAAATCTGCAGAAATAACGTTAACACCTAATTGCGCAGAAGTTGGAGTAAAAGCACCAGTAAATGTTCCACTCGTTGCTATGGGAAATAAAATTCCTGTTCCTATTGTTAAGCCATTGTCTTTCCACGCGACCGAAGTTGTGTCTCCAACATCTGGATCAACAGAGGTCACTTGTAAGTTTTTAGTCTGACCTAAAGAAACATTTACAGTTGAACTGTTTAAAGGATTTTGCGAACAAATAGGCGCACTATTTTTAGCAACTGTCCAAGTCGCACTAGTTAAACCTGTTCCATTGGTAACTGTAGCTGTAATTAAATTATTTCCAGCAGAAAGTGAGCTTGAAGAAATTATTTTTATCGATTCAGTACCAGTAATATTAGTAGTTCCAATTTTCCAATTTACTGCACATCCAGGTGTAGTTGTATTCACAGTAAAAGTAGTTTGAGTTGTACCAAGTGCAGCAACTTTAAATGAACTCGAAGCTGGTAATACAGTTGCAATTGAACAATCTCCAGATACCGCAACATTCCAAGAACAACCACTATGATCATAGCCATCATAAATATCACCAACAATATTGTTATTACCCGTCTGTGAAATTTCTGGAGTAAACTGTGCAGAACTGGAACTCGCAGTTGCACCAAAAGGAACTAACGAAGCATGAGTAGAACCATTAATCTTCCAAGAAAATGTTAAAGAATCATTTTCAGCATCAGTAGCATTTGTTGTTAGAGTAATATTACTAGGGTATGATAGAGATTGACTTGGATTAGCTGGATTTTGTGAGCTACAAACTGCAGGTACGTTTCGAGTTAATCCCCATTGTTGTTCAACTGATTGTCCATATCCATTCGATAAAACAACTTTTATTAATCCAGTTCCAGATGTTAGATTAGAATTATTTGAACTTAAAATGTATCCTGGACTTGTTCCAACAGAAACTCCGTTCAAAAACCATTCAACACTACAAGCCGAATCATTTGCGATTACAGAAAAGTTTGTAGAATTAACATCGACACTTGGTAGGCGTACAGTACCTGATAAGGGTGAATAACTTGCAACAGAACAACTTGGAATTACTCTGACTGGCCAACTGCAAGTATTAGTTTCGTAGGTGTCATTCAAAATTGCTTGAATAGAACCTAAACCTACAAAACTGGAATCTGGAGTAAATGTTGCAGTCGAATTATTTCCAGAAGGTACTGCAGAAATAATGGATCCCAATTGAACAACTCCATTATATTTCCAAGACGTTGAGATACTATCCGTATCTTGATCTGTTCCTGTTGATGTAAAATTTTGAGATGCTCCGACCCCGACTTGAATTGGAGCTCCTACAAGAGGAGCTTGAACAGAACAAGTAGGTAAAGAATTTTTTATTACTGTCCAGTTTGCAGAAGTTGATCCTGTTCCGCTGCTTACAGTTCCAATTAAACTATTTGCTCCTGTTAATAAATAAGATGACGGGATTAGTTTAGTGCTCTCTAAACCTGATAACGCAATTCCATTTAAGGTCCATAAAACAGAACAACCAGGAGTGGAAGTATTTATTTGAAAAATATTTTGATAGGCATCAGAGCTTAATGCTCTAGGCATTGCAGAAATAGGAGAAGAAGAAGAGATCGAACAATCACCTGCAACACTTACATTCCAACTGCAGCTTGAAGAATCGTATCCATCATTAATTTCAGCAATCACTGAATTATTTCCAACATGCGAAATGGCAGTATCAAATTGGGCCTGGGAGCTAGTTGCTAAATTATTATAAGAAAATAAATGTGTAATATCTATTGCACCATTTAATTTCCAATTAAAAGTTAAAGTATCAGCATCAATGTCATTTGCATTAGCTGTGAAAGTTACATCATTTGGAAAATTCACTGATACTGTTGGATTAGAAGGTGTTTGCGATGGACACGTTGGCACTCTATTTTTTGTTAATGTCCATGATTGAGTTGCAGGAGTTCCATAACCAGAAGAAACAGTTGCTACTAGAGTATTTGTTTCTTGATTTAATAAGACATCAAGACTATTCAAAGTCAAAAAAGAACTTGTACTTATTTGCGATCCATTTAATGTCCAAGTTGTAGTGCAAGAACTATCATTTGGTGTAACAGCAAAAGAACTATTTACCGATGCAGTTCTTGAAATTTTCAAACTGTTGTTTAAGGGCGTGTGGGATACAATTGTACATGCCGAAATTACTTTTATTGGCCATCCACAAATCACTTCGTCCAGTCCATCATTGAGAACAGTATTAAGTGTCCCCAATCCAACTTGAGCATCAGATGGTGTTAATAGAGCGGCACTTCCAACAGCATTACTACTTGAATTTAATATCGTAGGACTAACTGATGTATTATTAATATTCCATGAATACGAAATTGAATCCTGATCGTAATCTGAACCCACAACAGAAAATGGAATCGATGCACCCACACTTGTTGTAATTAAAGAAGTATTCACAGGAGTTTGCACACAGGTGGGTGGCGTGTTTTTAAAAACTGTCCATGTCTTAAGTAAGGAACCTCCACCACTATGAGTTTGTGCAGATAAAATATTTGCACCATTTAAAAAATCTACTGAAGCCATTGATCGTAGTGAATCAGTACCTGCTAGTGGAATATTATTTAATTTCCAATCAACAACACAACCATTTGAAGCAGTGTTAACTTGAAAAACATTTATTATACTATCAGCTTTTGCAACTTTCGCATTATCAGCTACTGGCAAAGTAGAAACAATAGAGCAGTCACCCGATATATTAACATTCCATTCACAATTTGATTTATCTAGACCGTCACTAATTTCTGCCGTTAATTTTCTTATTCCAACAAAATTACCATCTGGTGTGAATTGTATTTGACTTGCAGTATTTGCATTAATAGAAGTTGTAATTTTATCTGATGCCTGATTATCTATTTTCCATTCAAAAATTACATCGTCACCATCTCCATCAGTGGCAGATGCTAAAAAGGCAGTTGATATTCCAACAGGTGCAGAAATTTGAGAACTATTTGCAGGAATCGTTGAAGCACAAGTTGGGATTTTATTTTTTTGCACAACCCATTCATGGGTACTTATACCTTTTGAACTACTTGCTTTTACAACTAATTTGTTAAGTCCCTCTTGAAAAAGATCAGAACTTATTTGTGCAATTCCATCAGCAGATTGAATTTCGGTTGTACTGCCATTGATATAATATTTTATCGTACAACCATCAGTGCTTGTAATAGAAGTAAATGTTGTTTGGGTCGTAGAAGATGAAGCTATTTTAACAGTTTTTTTATCAGGTACAACTGATGAAAACGTGCAATCAACAGAATCCCCTGATGAGACATTTAAATTAGAAAAATCGCCACTACTACTATTTTGATTACATGAAACTTGTATTAACATGATATAAAAAAATATAAACTTTATACTTTTTTTAATCCGCAAAATAATTTTAAACATATTATAATCCATTTGATAATCTCCCACTACAATATTGTCGGAATAATCGACAAAAAACTTTAATTAAGAAGTAGAGGCATGAAGAAAAATATTTATTCTTAGTTTGAGTCAATGAAAAGTCTGTAAGACCATTAATTTCGTTTTAACCACAAACTTTAGTTTGGATTTTCATAATACGGGGTGATTCAAAAATCGCCCCCAACAAACAAGAAAATAACTGCTTATGATTATGTCTGATATAATCGCGAAGCAATCAGACTTAGTAACGAGCAGTAACAGAGGGTGATTGAAAATCACCCCAGACAAACAAGAAAATAACTGCACGTTATTATGTCTGATATAATTGCGAAGCAATCAGACTTAATAACGTGCAGTTATTTGAAAAATTGAAATTGAATACCAACAAGCACATCTAATTGTTTTAAATTTGCATTGTTAGGTCCGGAATGGACTTGATATCTTACTAATGAATACGCAGCATAATTTTCAAAAACCTGGTACTCCCATCCTATTCCAGCTCCAAATCCTGAATAAGGTGATTGAACAGACTGAAATTGTCTTTGATGAAAAGAACCTTGTAAAAAAAATCTATGTTTATCTAAATTAGAATAATTAATTTCATGAAAATTTATATGATCACCTGTTGGTTTTTGAAAAGGAAAATAATTAATACTTAAGTCTGGACCGTAACCCATATCACCTGAAATTGTTTTCGACATAAACAATGTATATCCTATATTATATTCGACATGTTCCATTATAGGAAAAGCACCACTTACCGCATAGATTCCTGGCTTACTCAGAGTAACTGATGCCGCATCTGCACTAGCCTTTAGAGAATAGATTCCTCCCATAAAAGTAACCTTTTGAGCATTGACAAATAGTCCTGAAAATATAATAAAAAATATTGTCACTAATTTCATTAACTTGCCTTTTGATCTTGATTAAAAACTTCATCATTTTCTATTTTTTTCTCTTTAAAAATATCATTTTGTTCTTTAAATATTTTAGCCACTTTCTCTCGAGCTTCTCCAACTCTAAATAAATCAACTGATAAACGATCAAATGTTTTAAAATATTCTATCAATCTAATTTTTTGTCTATCTGAAAAATGAATATCAATTAAGGTTCTTTGCTTTTTAGTTAAATTAAATAAAGCAAGTGCCCAATCTTCCATAGAAACATTTTGAACTACATTTTTTAATTCTAAATCAGTTCCTTCAAGCACTTTATAAAATGGAGGACGACTTTGTCGAATCAAAGAATTTTCTACTGAAGCTCCATAAATTTCCTTTTCAATTACTGGATCGACAATTTTAAGAAAGTCTAACAAATCTACTTCTCGTTTATAGTCTTCAATCTTTTTAAATGTTTTTAAAGGTTTCATACTTAATAATTTTTGCTTATATTGATCAACCTTATCTTGTGGAATCGGACTTGGTCTAAAATCTGATTTAAGTAAAACTCCCCAATTTCCAGGTACAACTTCTCTTGCAATTGGTAACGATAATGAACATGGTAAATCAACTAAAATTGCCATTGAATAATCCCAAGACAAACTTTTCAAAAAGTCTGTAAGTTCATTTGTATTCAACCTCCAACATAGAATTAAAAAATGATTCCAAATGCTCTTTTCTTCTTGTCTTAAATTTTTTACTAATCGATTCATAACTTCAATACATCGTGGAGTAATTTCACCAGGATTAGAAAGTGCCTCAAGCCAAAGACTATGCGAAGAAAGTGCAAACACCTTAGTTCTTAAGTCTTCAGGAAACTCGGCAAGCAAGGCTCCAAGTGATTGAGAATCTTCTTTACAAAATTTATCTAAGATAATCATATCATGAAGATCTGGAAATGATTTACTTTGCACAAGAGTTTGGATTAAGCTCTTAATAATTTCCATCATTTTGATAGGATCATTTAAACGTAGGTCACGCATACCATCATTGCCTGAGCTATGATCTTTACTTCCACTTGAAGATGAAGGCGAACTCATACTCATTGAGAGGCCTCCGCCTCCTCCTGAACCACTACTTCCCTCAGGAAAGTCGATTTTAATATTATTGATTGCTTTCACTACACGATTTAAAGATAAAAAAGAAATTATTAAAATAATTAGTCCAAACATACCAACAAAAATTAATCCAATAAATATTAACCAACGTGTATAACTTGTGGCATCCTTTTCAGCCATCCAACTTTTTCTTTGTACTTCAATTGTATCTCGTCCAGTTATTAAATGTAATGATAAAAAAAGTCCTTGTTTTATTTCATCTACTTGTTCCTCAGTCAATTCAGGTGGAATCAAAACTTTTACATTAACTCTATTCACTCGACTTAAAAGTGCATAATCAGATTTATCAGGATCATCCCATTCATCTTTTATTTCATCATCTGGTTCATAAAAAGGAAGTGCATCCTTATTGTTGTTATTCTGAGTGTTACGATGTATAGGATCAATTTCAATAAATATCGCAAAAGGTTTATTAGGAATGAGATCATTCATAATCTGACTTGCATCTTTGAATAAAACTTTTTCAACTTGAATAACACGTGGGTGTTTACGATTATTTTCTGCAAACAATAGATTTATAAAAAAAACACTTATTAATAAATATGATAAAATTATTTTCATTATTTAATCTCCCGATTAAGGGGTTCTATAAGTAACATGATTGTTCTAGATAAATCAAATTTTGACTGCTCTTTTACTTTTTCTGGTTTTTTTCCAACTTCGACTGCAGATTCATTTATTTCTTTTTGAGCAGTAATAATTTTTTTTATTTGTTCATCTGATAACTCCATTTCACCATACCCTCCAACTCGAATTCGATTCATTGGTATTCCCAATTCATGTAAATATCTCATTGTTGCAACAGACCTGAGAGCAGAAAGCTCCAAGTTATCTTTAAATCTTGAGCTTTTATTTTTTACCTTTTTAGAATCTGTAAAGGCTCTTATTCCAACTTGATAATCGTTTATATATGGTGAATATGTTTTTACAAAATCAGATAATGTTTTTTTTCCTTTAGAAGTTAATTCAATCTTTGAAAATTTAAAAAAAGAAATGCCTGGAAATTCAATAAGTAAAAAATTATCATTAGGATAAATCTTCCCAATTAGCTTTTCTGCCATTGACTTTGATACTTCAGTTAGGGCCGGAGCTTGATCATAACCGGTGGTTTGACTTTGCCCACTATTATTTTTTGCTAAAAACTCGAGTTTCATTTTGTTTTGAGTTTGTACTCGATCGGCGGAAAAGAATAGTACGAAGAAAGTCAAAAGCAAAGTCACCATATCTCCATAAGATATGGCCCAAGTTCCCTCACTATCAACTTCTTGATGGTGCTTAGAATGTCTGTCACGTTTCACTCTTAAACTCATTTAACTAGCCTTATTCTTTAAATTATCATTATCTTCGTTGGATAAAGACTGAAAAGGATTATAGTTCTGTTCTTCTGGAACTAAAGTATTTAATACTTCTTGAATTTCTAATTGAGAAGAACCTTTCATTGTTAACAAAATATATTGTATTGCAATTTCTGCATACTCTTCTTCTTCATCTGCTTTTTTTAACAAGATTTCAGCTGCGGGTTGTACTATTAAGTTTGCTGTAACTAATCCATACATAGTTGCCAAAAGTGCAATAGCCATTTCTAAACCTGTTTGTTTTACATCTACTCCTTGTGTAATTCCTCGCATAACATTTATTAATCCCAGAACTGTTCCCATTAAACCAAAAGCCGGTGGATACTTAGCAATTGATTTTATTGAATTGGATATTTTTGCTAATCGTTTAATATTTTGATAAATTTTTTCTCGTAAAATAAATTCAACTTTTTCTTCGTTAAATCCAAGACTCATTAAATCAAAACCATCACGCAAAATTTTTGTACTTAAATCTTTTTCTTTAAAAGTTGTAACTAAATTTGGATCTCTCGTTGCTTCAAAGCAGTTTTTCAAAACTTTTTTATAGCGCCTGTTTTCCCCTCTAAATAAAACTTTGATAGAATAGAATACTTCGTTCCTATACTCCCAAGGTAATATTGATAATGCCACGGCAAATGTTCCACCTGCCACTAGAATAAATGCAATAAAATCAAGATAGTTTAATAAATTTTGATTAAGATGCAAAATAGCTAAGGTAAATATTACTACACCACTAAGAAGAGTTAATAAATATGCAACCATTATTCTCCTCCCTTTTTTAGATTTTGCAATTTTTCTAATACATTTCTCGTCTCTACTGCTGACGGATCAATATCAAGTGCTTTTGAATAATAAAATATAGCTTGTGAAATATTTCTTTCTAAGTAGTATATATTTCCCATAAAACTATAGTAGATACCAACTGAAGGGTAAGCTCCCATCATTGATGAAATTTTTTGTTTTGCAATATCATATTGTTTTATCTGAATTAATCTTTGGATATCAGCCACAGAGGATGCAATTTCATTTAATATTTTAACTTGATTATTTGGATTGATAGAAAACGTTTTTTGTTCTTTTAAATTTAATTTTATTTCAACTTGACGGTCAGACGCACCCGTTGGTACAAAAATTTGTTCAGGTTCAAATGCCACGCGATTCACTGATATAATAAATGCATCACCTGTTTTAAGTTCTCCAATATCATTTATATTTATAGGTGTTTTTCCAATTGATTTTCGAGCTCCATTTTTAGAGATAACCTCAACATCAGCTTCTGCTGGATAACTTTCTACTTTTAATGATGCAGAAGAACACCCAACTAAAAACAGAATCATTAATAGAATGTTTCTTAATCTCATTATCAATATTATTTTCATTTTCATATCAATCACCTCAACAATGCACTCATCGGCTAAGAAATCACAAACTTGAATAAAATGAAACAAAACCAGACAAAAGTATTGATGAAAGTATTGAAATTAGTTTTTGAAAGTTAAAATAAAAGCAGCTCAACAATTCGAGCTGCTTTTATTTTTGTGAAACCGATATTATTAATCAGCAATAATAATACTTGAAATTGATCTAGTAAAAATTGAAGGCGTTAAAAAAGGAATTGTTCCTAAATGAGTAAGTATTCCAGAGCTGCTATCGAGTTGAAATTTTTCAACCGTATTAAACGATGATGAAGCACTTGTTATCAGTACAGTATGATCAGGAAGCTCTACAATTTCAGATATCCCTTGTAAAACACTCAAATCATTATATGCAAGAATTGGATTTGCAATAGAGTTATTAGTTATATCATATGAATAAACTTGATTTATAGCACCAGTATTATTTCCATATGCAACTAAAAGCTTCCCAGAGGAATGGTATAACATTGCCGTAGGAAAATGATTAATTGTTGGTGCTGCGATAGAAGCTAAACAGTCTACAGCAGTAGAATAACCAGTTTTAGCAATTAAATTTATTCTATTATTAACTGAGGCGGCAGTAAATGCATGTGCAAAAATTATAGTATCATCTGGCCCTTTTTCTATTTTTGAAATATTCGTTGCAGAAGCCGTACATGATCCTGCAGGATTATTTACATAAGGATTACCTCCTATAGAAATACGCGTACCAGAAGAGGTTATTTTTTCAATTGAAGTACTTTTACTTATTAATAAACCACCTGTGTAGTCAAAAATCATATCTTTAACACTACTATTAAGATTTGAATTAATTAAATACGAAGAATAACCACTCCCGTCCTTGGCAATCATTTCTACCCTTCGACCAGCAGAATTTTCAATTAAAGCTAAAATATAGTTTGGATTATAATCTAAAAGTGCAACAGGGCTATCTCCTTGAGAAGCTGTAAAGTCCCTTAAAACATTTATAAGTTTTCCAGAAATATCATATTTAGCAATAACTTGACTTGGAGCTGATAAAGTTACTCCCAAGCCTGCATAACTTGTACCTGATGATAAATAAATATAATGAGTATCCAATACAGGGGTTGGGGTTGGCGTTGGCGTTGGGGTATTACTTAGATCCTCAGTTGGAGTTTGGGTTACATCAGAAGGATCATTTGTTGAAGTTGAGTCTGCTAATAGTGATGATTCAACTTCTTTCTTTTTAGCACATGAGCTTAATATTAAGTTCAATATGATGAAAATAAAGATAAGACACTCTTTCACTAACTTGATATTGAATGAAAAATTATTTAATTTTAATTTCAAAATATATTTCCTCCTAAAATTATAACTATTGTATTAGTTTATTCGGAATTATTTAGAAATACTTAACTATAAAAATAGAAGATTTAATTTTTTTTGTATATAAATTAAACAATTTTTTGTCTTTTCTCAAATCAAGACAGATATTATATATAAAAAACAATTCGTTAAAAAAAGTATATTTTTATTTCATTAATTAGAAAATAAATTATTTAATTAATAATTTATTTTCTAATTTCTCAAAATCAAACAAAAATTAAAAAACTAAAATTGATTCCATAAATACTGATTTGTTACCTCATGATGGAATTGAATTTCAGAAGGCTTAATCATTGAACCAAGAGCTTTAGGACAACGATCAGCTTGTGCTAATTTTAAATCAGCAAAACGAGCTTGAACATTTTCCCCCAATATTTCTGCCATAAATCTACTTTGTTTAAATAATTTTACTGCATCATAAATATTGTCTGGTAAAAAGCGAGTCCGAGTTTTTTTATCGTTATCTGCAGCATCGTTAGCAGCACCTTCTAATCCAATTTTTGCAAGAGTATACATAACCATATATGGATTTGCATCTGGACCAACAGATCGCACTTCAATTCGAGATGATTTTTCATTACCCCATGGAATTCGAACCATTGCACCTCTATTGTTTGCAGAAACTTTAATTTGATTAGGAGCTTCATAATGTGGATCTAGTCTTCTATAAGCATTAACACTTGGATTTAATACCAAGCAAACATCATCTGCATTATTTAGTATACGATCTACAAAATCCCAACCAATTTTTGACAAACGATCTGGTCCTTTTTCATCATAAAATATATTTTTACCTTTTTTACCAACAGAAATATTTGTATGCATGCCATTTCCATTAACGCCAGTTACAGGCTTTGGTAAAAAGCTTGCTGTCATATCTAAGTTATGTGCTACTTGACGACAAAGTAATTTATAAAGTTGAACCTGATCAGCCCCAATAAGCATGTCAGTATAACTATAATTCATTTCAAATTGTGATGGTGCAACTTCCGGATGGTCTTTTTCATTTGAAAATCCCATAGCTCTTTGAGCCTCAGCAGCACGGTCAATAAATATTCTTAATGGGTCATTTGGCAATGAATGATAATAACCGCCTGTAGAAATAAAATCAAATTTACCAGTTTCATGATAATGTCTTTCGGCATCTTTTCCTTTAAATAAAAAACCTTCAATTTCATTAGCAGCGAACAAAACAGTTTCACTATCTTTATACACATTATTCATGTAAGCTCTTAACTGGCCTCTCATGTCTGCAACATACAAACCACCGTCTCTTGCGCAAACTTCTGCAAATGTTAATACTTTCCCTGGACCAAACACATCAGAAGGTAGCCAATAAAAAGCCGACCAATCAATTTTTAATCTTAAATCAGATTCATGTTGTTGCGAAAACCCTCTAATGGAAGAGCCATCAAACGATAAATTATCATGGTTTTTTAATAAAAACTTTTTATCATAATCCAACATATGAAGGCGACCTTCTAAGTCAGTAAAACAAACAGTAACAGCTTTTATTCGCTTCTCATCAGTTAAATATTTAACTCGTTTTTCACGCGCTTGTTCTTCAGTAATGCGTGACATTCTCTCTTCTTTTGTCTGAAGATTGAGTTGTTCTAATTCATCATAAGATAATTCTAAAAAACTTCTTAACTCTGCCATAACTCTCTCCTTTAATTTGGGTTTATTAAATTACCACTATAATACTGCTAATGATTTGGGATGATTTTCAATCACCCATGTTACACTAAAATTTTTCCATATTAATGTTAAACTTATGCAAGTTAAACACTAATTGTTCATGTTTAATTATTAATTGTATCAATTATGTATTAAATCAACATAAAAATAAGTAATGCCAAGCTTCAAGTAAAAACCGCATCACCTTCAAAAATAGTCGAATTATCCACAATTATTCGTAGTTTAATTTGAGCAGTTTTAGCTAGCATTGCGCTGACTCCACAATACTTACTCATTGACATAGTTACCGATTTAATAATTTTCTCCTTAGATTCAACTAACGAAACAACGTTATCAAATAAATAATCAATTTTTATTACTGAAAATACTGATGGATGACCATTTGTTAACTCAGCATCAGCATTAATATAAAATTTTCCATATTCGACTCTCATTTTTTTTAACAATGACACAACATCCATCCCTGTACAGCCGCACATTCCCGCTAAGACATATTCCTTTGGAGATGGACCTTGATTCGTCCCACCAAATTCAGCTTTTGCATCCATCACTACGTTATGTCCCCGCACCTCTGAATCAAATCTCATTCCGCCTTTAAATGTACATACTGTTTTCACATCAACTCCTTCTGTTATTATACTCATTGCTATTACTTTAGTTTGTGTATTCATTATACTGGGAGATTGTAAATCACCTCCAATAAACAAAAAATAACTGCTTATGATTATGTCTGATATTATCAGCGAAGCTGATGAGACTTAATCATTAGCAGTTAATATCTGAAGCAGATATTTTGCATTTGTCCACAACATCACACCTCGTCAATAGTATTAAAAAACTTCTTCAACCTTTTAACGTGCAATTCTAGCCCTAAATTGCTATTCTGCAACGAGTGTTACTTTTCATAATACGGGGTGATTGAAAATCGCCCCAAACAAACAAGAGAATAACGGCGCATGATTATGTCTGATATAATCGCGAAGCGATCAGACTTAATCATGAGCAGTTATTATGAAAACACAAACGTAAGTTTGGGTTTTCATAATACAGGGTGATTGAAAATCGCCCCAAACAAACAAGAGAATAACGGCGCATGATTTTGTCTCGCATATAATCGCGAAGCGATCAGACTTAATCATGAGCAGTTATTTACTTTTAAATACTCATCACAAGAAAAGTACATTTTAATGGAGCAACTATGAATAGCGAAATTTTAATAACATTAATTATAAGTCTGATTTGTGGAGGAGCAGCTGCTCTTCTTATAGATAAATACCTTTACATTCTTGAAAAAAAAAGAGCCCAATCTGAAGCAAAAGATATATTAGATAAAGCACAAGACGCAGCAGAACTTCTTGAAATGGATCAAAAAGAATATCTTCTTGAGATCGAAGAAGACTTATGGGGAAAAGCAGAACCAGAACACTTAAAATTGGAAGAGAAAATTGAAGAACTTGAAGAGTTAATTCAAGAAAAGAAATCAAATTTAGATGAAAATATAAAAGAAGTTAAGAAAAAAGCCGAGCCCAAGTTTCAAAACTTTAAATCTAAAGAAGATCTTTTTCAAAAGTTAAGCTCAAGAGTAGAAAGCTTAAAAAAGAATTCAATAGATTTTAAAAATAAAATTATCGACTCCCTTTCTGAAAAATTAAAATCCTCTAAAGAAGAATTTAAAAAAGAACTCATACAAAATTTAACTCAAGAAGCAGAAATAAGCGCCAACAAAAGAGCCACTTATTTTCTTAATGAAGTAACTTTATCTAGTGAATCATTGGCAAAAAGAATTTTAGCAACAGCAATTGATCGATTTGCACGTCCATATTGTTCAGAAAAAGGTTTAGGATTGATTGAATTTTCTGATGATTACCAAAGAAAAAATTTAATTGATAAAGATAATAAAAATTTAAACTTAATTCAAGAACTGACGGGTTGTGATTTAATTATTGATAATGAAACAAATTATATCAATATTGCTGGCTTTGATCCTGTTCGCAGAGAACTTACTCGACGAACATTGGAAAAATTATTAAAAGAAAAAAAATCAATTTACCCAGATCTTATTAAACGTCGCTATGAAGATGCTAAAAGAGAACTTTTCAAACAAATTAAAAACGACGGTGATATGCTCGCAAAAGAACTTGGCTTATTCAATTTACATCCAGAAATTCGCCAAATGATGGGCTCTCTAAGATATCGTTACTCCTTTACACAAAATCAATATTTTCATTGTGGCGAAGTGGGTTGGCTATGCGGACTCCTAGCATCAGAACTTAATTTACCAATTAAGCAAGCGCGCCGAGCAGGAATGCTACATGATATTGGCAAATCCATGGATCACGCAATGGATGGTGGACACGCTGTCATAGGTGCTGATTTTATAAAAGCCAGAAACGAATCACCTGATGTCGTCCATGCTGTTCGCGCCCATCACTTTGATGAAGCCCCAAGTACCGATCTTGCCTATTTAGTTATAGCAGCTGATGCTATTTCAGGAGCGCGACCTGGAGCTCGAAGAAACACAATAGAATCCTACAACCAAAAAGTATCCGAACTTGAAGCAATCGCTAAATCTTTTAATGGAGTTGATGACTGTTATGTTTTAAGCGGAGGCCGAGAAGTTAGAATTATCGCAAATGGCAAAACACTTAACGATTCAAAAGCGTTAGAGCTTTCAAGAAGTGTCGCACAAAGAATTGAAGCAGAAGTCGCCTACCCTGGGCAAATTAAAGTTGTTGTTGTCAGAGCTACTCACTCACAAGAAACAACAAAGACAGCTCAACATTAATTTAGTTAATGAATCCCTCTTAAACAACTTAACTCATCCATTTTCAAAGATAAGACTTCTTTTTTATTTTTTAAACCAGCCAAAGCCATTCCCCTCTCAAATTGGTAAATCTTTGAATTGGTATCTGGATTTTTACTTAAAGGTTTTTCTCCACATATTTCAACAATACTTTTACTTGTTTTATAATTAATATATTCAGTTATCGAACCACAAAATGCTTTCACAGAATCAAAATGGTTCATAGAAGTAGAATAATCCAACCATAAAGTTTCAAGATAATTACATACTTCTGCTCTTTCTTCAGTACCCGCAGGAAATGATTTATTATTAATATAACTTAAACTTTCAACTCCACGCATAACTGAAGAATTTTTCTCTTTATTATATTCATATTTTTTTAAAAAATAAGCGATAACTGACTGTGGACGTAAATCTGAATATTTACCATTTCCTCGTCCAACATATAAATCAGCTGTTTTTTTATGTAAATTTTCATATGCAGAATTAAAAGATTTAATATTAGTATCATATAAATCCAAAGTATACTTTAACCATAAGTAAATTGGAGGTTCATTAGGATATACTAATGACCACAAACCTTCATCAGCATCAGCATTTCCAAATAAAACTGAGCGAAGCTCTTCAAGACGTTCACTGATATTCGATTGTTCAATTGCATTTTTAGTTTCTGTTGCAGACTTCATTACTTGACTGATTTTATTTACCACTTGCTTGTCTTCTTCTAAATCTTTATTTTGTTCATACCATATTTTATACTCTTGATTTACAGACAACTTTTCTTCTTGAAGTTTTTTCTGAACTTTAATTTCTTTATTTGTAAAAATTAATGCATCTTCTATTGATCCGATTAATTCTTTTGTTGCAGCAGCACACTCTTCCATTTTTTCTGAAGTTAGCTGTTTTTTTAGCGTTGATGTGATTCCAATAGCAAAGGCTTTTTTTAATTCATCAGATGAATCTCCGACAATATCTGAACTAGTATTACCCATTTGATTTATACTCTCCATCGTTTGAAAAACGTCATATGGAAATTTCTTTTTGTTGTATTGATCACCCAATTGTTTTCCAAGCGAACAAACAAAAGTATTACTCGAGTGATCAGTTATAGTATTTTTAACTTCCGCAAGAGATGCTTTTTGTCTTTCAAAGTTATTTCTTATTTGATTTAACTTATCATAAAATAAATTTCGTTGCTTTATCAGCTTTTGTAATTCTTGTGACATCTGATTTGCCATTGGCTGAAAGTTTTCAGATTTGTTTAAACTATTTGAAATTTCATCTAACTTTCCAGCTTGTGCTAATTTTAAGAATCTAACTTTTGTTGCAATTTTTGAAAATTCACATGTAGCTTTTAAAACTAATTTTTGATGTTCAGGATTTTTATCCATCTCAAGCGAATCATTATTTTTAGCCCTATCACCAATAAATTTAATTACTGAGGCTACTCCTACAACTCCAATTACCCATGGAACAGCCACACTCATTTTTGAATTTACTGCAATAAACATGGCAAAGGGAGCCATACTTGTTACCAAATCACTCACTGCTACTAGCAACTTGCCTGTTGTTAATATTTTTTCACTGCACTTTGAATTAACTAATGAATTATTATTTAACGACTTAGTGATCGTATCAACTCCATGCAAGAGCCCTGTAATTTCAGAAGAAAAACCACCAAGATTTTCTGACATATTATCTTTATCTTCCCAAATCGACATTACATTTGAAGCCGAAGCTTGCATTTCTTTTTGTTTTGCAATCATTTCCTGGATGTCAGTATCATCTTTGCATTCTTCTGCTTTAGATATTTCTTTTAAAGCTAAAGACAAGTCATCCAATGCCTGAACAATATCTTTATTTTGATTTTCAATTAAAGAACAAGCTACTGATTTGGGTTCTCCACCCAATAAAGTTTTTTGTAAAGAATCATTTTGTTGGTTTTGAGTATTAGAATTAGATACCTCTTCTTGAAAAGTCTCCTGACTGGGTTGAATTCTTTTTCTTAATACTAGATCTGCAAATACATATGAAGTATTAGAAAGCATTATCGTCACTAAAATTACACTCAAAATCCTTTTGAATTGCATTTCAATCTCCTAGAATTCACTCTTCATGGCGAATAAATTTAAAAGTATAAATTTTTATAAAAATAACTTCTCATGATTAAGTCTGATCAAATCGCAAAAACTATCAGTCTTTTAATCATGAGCGATTTAGATATACTTATATAAATCAAAGAGATTTTTTTAGGGTAAACTTATTACTAATTAGTAATTATTTCGAAATTTTTGCCAAAAAATGGCATAAAAAAACCCTGAGTTTTATGCTCAGGGTTTTTATTGAAACTGATTTATATTATAAATTTTGAAATTTATAATCTATAAAAAAAATTATCTCTTAGAGAATTGACAACTTCTACGAGCTCCATGTTTACCGTATTTTTTACGTTCAACCATTCTTGGATCTCTTGTAACAAAACCGGCTTTTTTCAAAGATGGTCTATTATCAGAATTAAACGCAATTAAAGCTCTAGTTAAACCAAGACGAATTGCTCCCGCTTGTCCAGTCTCTCCACCACCAGCAACAGTTGCCATGATATCAAACTTTCCCGCTTGTTGAACAACTTCTAAAGGCTGAAGTATAATCATTCTTGAAACAGCTTTTTTAAGAACTTTTTCTGTTTCAACTCCGTTGATAACAACATTTCCTTTTCCAGGCTTAATAAAAACACGAGCTGTGCTTGTTTTTCTTCTGCCTGTTCCATAATAATATTTTTCTGTAGCCATTTATTGTTTCCCTTTTGAATTTTTTTATAAGTCTTTAATTAATGTTTAATCACTAAAGGTAAAGGTTTTTGAACAGCATGAATGTGTTCAGCATTTTTGTAAACCTTTAATTTTTTAAGAATGCTAGTAGATAATTTATTTGTTGGTAACATTCCTCGAACAGCTTCTGAAATTACAAATGTTGAATCATCTATCATCATTTGTGCTGCTGATTTTTCTTTTAATGAACCGAAAAATCTAGTGTGACTGTAATATTTTTTCTGAACAGCTTTATTACCTGTCATTTTGATTTTATCGGAGTTAATAACAACTACAAAATCACCACAATCTACGTTAGGTGTAAATATAGGCTTATTTTTTCCTCTAAGTACATTAGCTACTTCAGTTGCTAAACGGCCAAGTGTAAGATCTGTAGCATCAACGATCCACCATGCTCTTTTTACTTCATCTTGTTTTGCGATCCAAGTTTTCATATTCCAAAACTCCAAAATACTATGTTTGATTGACTTGTGAAGATGCTGTTCTAAATTTGTAGACATCTCTTGTCAAGCTCTTGTGAATAATAAACCTTTTTTAAAAATAAACCTTGTGGAGCGGCAGTCCATCCTGCCAGGGTCCTATCCTGCATTTTAATCAAATTTATAATTTCACCAGGCTCGATACTATCTTTACAAAATAAAAATTGAGTTCCAACAATATTTCTTACCATCTGCTTTAAAAATCCGTCTCCAGTTATTTCAAAGTGGTATAAATACTTGCTTTTTTGAGTCCATTTGGCTTTAAATACTGTACGAACTGTTGATGCCAACTCAGTACCTCGGGATTGAAAACATTTAAAATCATGGGTACCTTCAATTAATTTTGATATTCTATTAAGACGCTCAAGGTCAAACTTATGGGGATACCACAAACAATAGCGGTTTAAAAAAACAGGGGGCGTCGGTCCTGTGTGCACCACATAGCGATAAGTTTTTGCCTCACATGAAAACAAAGAATGAAAATCATCTGGCGCCAACCATACTTTTTTTACCGCTATAGAGGTTGGCAAACTAGATTTTAAAGCCCAAGCAAATTTAATTCCTCGAGGATCCCGAGGGACATCACAATGTACAATTTGAGCCAAAGCATGAACTCCAGCATCTGTTCTTCCGGATGAGTTACATTGTATTGGTTGATGAAATAATTTTGAAATTGCACTTTCAAGTTGTTCTTGAACACTTGAAACAGCTTTACCGTATGTTGAGGAATTTTGTTTTTGCCAACCACAAAAATCAGTCCCATCGTAAGCTATTTTAAGTTTTAATCTAAAAGTCAAATCCAACTCCAGCATTGATCATGTTTGAAGTAACGTTTCTATTTTTCTGAAACCCCTGAAAAGCTCGAGCTTCAATGTCTAACCAAACATTTCCAATACCATATTCAGCATCTAAAATAAAAGCACTTTCATCATCTAGTGCGCCAATATTTAATTTAATTCCAGCAGCAGCTGTTGCAGCTTGAGCTGTAATCATATTTTGCTTTCCGCCATCATCACGTCTTTCCATTAATAAAAAAGGAGCATAACCACCTGTGATATAGGGCACTCCCCAAGGTCTTTTAGTATATTGAAATTTATAAGTTAAGCTCATGTGATTTGGAAATAAATAAAATGTATATCTCTCTCTAGCCTGCTCTTCAGGATGGTTTTTAAAACGACCATAGGCAGAAGTTTGCGCCAACCCAGTCCCAATAGAAAAACTCCATACACCATATTTTGCTTTTTCCCAAAAGTACTCAAACAACATTGAATTTAAAGGATCATTACTATAAATATCTGAATAACTTAATTGCGTTTGAGCTGACCCTTCTGGCAAATCTATAGTTATTTGCGGTGGAGAAATCCTCCCCATTCTCAGAGAGGCTCCATTATGATGTTCTGACAAATCTACTTTATATAAATAAGAACCATCACTAGTAGTTTTTAATAAACCATTTCTGTAGTTTTCTTGATTTGGTTTAACCTCAACAGCTTCACCAACTTCTTTTTCATCATTCGTTTCCGATTCCGTATATAAATATGCGCCATCTTCATCAACGCCTTCAAAACCTTTATCAGGACTTGTTAGTAATGAACTTGAGTCAGTTTTTGAACCATCATTGTTGTCGGTATTTTCAAAGTCGCTATTTTCTAACGAATCGTTTGTTGTTTGTGCATAGACTAAATTTCTACAAAAGATCAAACTACAACCAAAAACAAATATTATCGACCAAATTTTAAATCTCATATTTAGATTTGTTTTTTTACCATTGATCGAATTTATAGTTTTGTATTTTATATTTGAATTTTTTTTTTTATTTCCATGATTAATATCTATTTTTTTTCCATTATTTTTAATATAAAATAAACTGTAATTTGTTTTAAATTTAAACAAAAATAATCCTAAAAAAAACAAAAATATTATACCAACACTCAGACTCTTTAACCCAAAAGTTAAAACTAAACTTGCAACTCCAATCATCGGCCAAAGTAAAACACGAACGACAGCTCTATAAAAATCATTTTCTTTAATCTTATTTGCAACTCCAGGACTCCAAGAGTAATACCACTTTACAAATTTTGTACCTAGATTATTAGTTAATAAATAATTATTTCTGAAGCTTCTTAATATATCCAACTCTTTTGCCAAAGGTGTGCCAAAAGCTGCTGTAGCAATAAAACATTTTTGTCCGTCTAATAAACCTGTAACTTCTTCTGGAACAACAAAGTGATCTTCACATGTTAAATCAGATGTTTTAGTAAAATAAAAAACATTATTTGCATTATCAACATTGGCCAATCTAAAATAATAACCTTTGCCATTAGTAAGACCAGACATATAAGACTCATTCAGATAGTACGTCTTATCTACATTATTTGTGGTAATATCAAAGTAGTCTGATGTTGGATTTACATTAGCGAAATCACTAGTACTGCAGGTTTCTGATGCAGATTCCGAATAATAAAACCTAACCGCTTTATAATTTGTTCCCCCGGGAGCCTCATTGTAAGTTGTACTTTGTCTTGAATCATCTATATAAGCTTTTTTATCACCTTTAAAAAGTTTAAAATAACAAAACCCCTCATAATCTAAAGCAGTATCACCATCCTCTTTACAAAAAGTGTGATTTGAGTAAGACCCCGCATTTAAATTTGCACCTGTCACATGAACCTGAAAAGGAGCAGAATCATCAAGATCACCATCTGAATTTGAATCGATCCCTATATTTAAGGATTTTGGTGCTGTCATCTCTGTTGCACAGCTAGTCCCCGCTCCAATAAAATTACAAAGTGCTGACCATTTTATATTTACAGTTATAGTTGAGTTTACTGTTATTGGAGATGATACAGAAGTTGGTGTTAATGAACCATCATCTGATTTTATTAAAACTCGAGATGAATCAGTAATGACGTCAGACTTATCCGTTTGAAATCTTATTACCAACTCAAGCTCAGGGTAAATTCTTCTAACATTACAAGGCGCCACTGTTTCTGTACAACTATTACAAGTAGAACTAGTAGATGCATCACAAGTACCAGCCATACCTCCATAAATTATTTGCGTGGTGCTCGACGAAGAAGTTGTTCCAGTGGTTACTGTCGTTGACGAAGATGATGATTTTTTTACAATATTTGATAAGGTAGATTCATCAAATTCTAAAGAGTTAATCTTCGCATCCACATGTGGGATAAAAAAAATAGTAAAGATAAATACAAAAGTTAAAATAGCATATACTTTTTTTCGGTGAGCCTTAGATTTTATGTCCATACCAATAAGCAGAACATAACCTCACACATCGGTCAATGGTGTTCAATATTCTTTTAAATTCAAACTTAATCATTAGTAGTCAAATAAGGGTGATTGAAAATCACCCCAACAAACAGGAAAATAACGGCGCATGATTTTGTCTCGTATAATCAGCGAAGCTGATCAGACTTAATCATGAGCAGTTATTATTTTTTCTGCAATTTGAATTCCGTTAAGAGCAGCACCCTTTTTAATGTTATCGCTTACAATCCATAACATCCAAGTTTTTAAATCGTTTGGATCTTTATGAACTCGCCCAACATAAACAGGATCTTTTCCTGAAACATCTAAAGCTGTTGGATATTGATTATGATCCTTAATAAATACTAAACCATCTTTGCCACTTAGTGCTTGATGAATTTGCTCCTCATTAATTTGTTTACTAAGAGTTACCCATACTGTTTCACTATGGGCATTTAATGCGGGAACTCGAACCGTGAAAGCAGAAACTTTTAATTTAGGTTCATTTAAAATTTTACGAGTTTCATTCATGATTTTTACTTCTTCTGAAGTGAAACCATCTTTATCGAAGGAACCAATTTGAGGTATACAATTAAATAAAATTTGTCTTGCAAAAGTTTGACTAGATATAGACTCAGGATATTTTTTAGTTTGATCTAATAACTCATCATAACCCGCTTGCCCTGCTCCACTTACCGCTTGATAACTCGACACTCTAACATCCTCTATACCGAACGAGTCCCGAAGAGGTTTAAGGGCCACAACTAACTGAATGGTAGAACAATTAGGATTTGCAATCAAACAAGGTTTTTTTAGTATTTCATTGGTCCAATTAACTTCGGGTACTATCAATGGAATTTCAGGATCCATTCTAAATGCTGCTGAATTATCTATTACATAAGCTCCAGCTTTAACAGCGATAGGCCCCCACTCTTTTGAAATGTCATCACCTGAAGAAAAAAACACTAAATCCAAACCTTCAAAACAATTTGTAGTTAATGTTTTAATTTCCCAAGATTTATTGTTTAATTCTATTTTTTTTCCCTGTGAAGCATCACTTGCAAAGGGTCTAAGCTCACTAACCGGAAATTTTCTTTCTGCCAAAAGTTGAACAAAAACCTTTCCAACCATTCCAGTGGCACCCACTAAACCAACTTTATACTGTTTCATTATTTTTTAGATCCTTCTTCTTCATGAGACTCATTTTCATCTGTAAATTCTTCTATTAAATCTTGATCAGGAGTTTGTGGAATTGGAGGATTATAAGCATTTGTTTTTATTTTCCGAGCACTTTTTCCCCATCTAAAAATTCCAAATAATGCACCTAAAACAGCGTATGTTAAAAATAAAACAAACAAATTAACTTCCGGCCTTAATGCAACAACTGTTAAAATTGCTACACCAACCACAAGGTAACGAAACGGATGTCTCTCTTTAAGATCTAAATCTTTAAAGCTGCGATATCTAAACGTACTGACCATTACAAAAGCTAATAAAAATGTCATAACTAATAACCCAATATTTCCATTGGGCTCTAATCCTAGATCATTAAAAGCCAAAACAGAACTGGCTACGATTCCTGCGGCCATCGGAATTGGTAAACCTTGAAAGTAACTTTTTTCAATTACGTTTGCTTGAACATTAAAACGCGCCAAGCGCAAAGCTCCACAAGCAACAAATAAAAAACATGCTAGCCAACCAATTCGACCAAAAGGTTGCAATGCCCATAAAAATAATAGAACTCCAGGAGCCATACCAAAACTACATAAATCACAAAGCGAATCATATTCTGCGCCAAACTTACTTGTAGATCTAGTAAGTCTTGCTAAACGGCCATCTAATAAATCAAATACAGAGGCTGCAACAATAGCATATGCTGCATATAAAAATTCACCCTTTATTGCCGATACAATTGCAAAGAAACCACAAAATAAGTTTCCAGTTGTCATTAAATTAGGTAAAATATAAATGTGCATTGATAATTTTTTACGAGGCATTTCGTCTGTCACAGAATTTCCTTTTATATTATATTCTACAACGTCTAAATTTGAATTTGTAGATAAATTAATGGGTTTAATATTATTTAAAAATTTATCATTAATGGAGCTACTTGATCTATTTTTTTCCCTGTTTTTTAAAAACTCTATTTCCATATTTAAACTTCTCCAAGGTATAAATTATAAAGGAAGGGCTCCAAATAAACTAAATGCAACATATAAGCCAGTAGCACTCAACACTGGAAGTGTTAAATTATCATCAAGCTTTCCTATTGGTAATATTTCAGAAAATGCACCCACTATTCCAGCAATAAAACTTAACATTACAATTTGCAATATCGTCATATTATAACGAATCATTTCTAAATTTCCATTTTTAAATTGTAAGTAAATGTAGGTCAAAATAAAACACACACCAAGTGCAGCTAAAAAACCTTCCAGACTTTTGTTTCCAGCTATTTTTGTTTTTCCAAACTTAATACCAAAAAAACTTGCTAATGGATCAGCAAAAGCCAAAAATAACAAGGCTAATGATACTATTTCGTGGGGAAAGAAAAGAGTTATAATGAGCACTCCAAATATTAAATATGTATTGCCAGAATATTTATCTATTTCGTTTTCCCTCATCACCATATGGAGGGTCCTAAGGGCAATATTATTAAATTTAGGTGAATACATTCTTAAAGTATCTGCCGCTACAGTTATTGTAGAAAAAAATACTAGCAAAACAATTGATACATCAAATTCTAAAATTGAATGTAGATAAGCAATTAATAATACTCCGCATGCATGCCACATTTTTCGAGCCAAATGCAGATCGGATCTCTTTTTTAAACCTAAGCTTTTCATAAACACAAATACCTCTTTGAAAACCAAGATAATCTATAAGAGTGCATTAATATCCGCAATATTTCTCTTTTGATAATTTATAGAACACATTGTCAGGAGATTTATGAATTATTCTGTTTTGTTTTTTAAATTTAATTAAATCTACTCTACTATGACTTCAAACTCTTTCCATAAAGGTCTCATATTACTGTCCTGAAGTTGAACTTTCAATTTATTAACACCAATACGTAACCTTATGAAATCAGTGGTATATTCTTTACCTGAAATAAAAATACTTCCTTCATAACCATTGCTTAAATTCAAAATACTCAATGGCAATTGATTACACTCGCCCGTCAATCGCAATGAGGTGTGATTCACTTTATAGCTCAACGCAAAATCGCAATTAATTTTAAGAACCTCTACTTCAAGTTCATTTATTTCTACATTTTCTTCCGCGTTACTTTCTATAGACTCAAATGGTTTAATTAGATCTAAACTATTATCAATTATATTGGTTATTATTGAGTTCGATTCTAGTTTCGATTCTGAAGCAGGCTTTCTTTCTTGATCAGTATTTTTAAATTCAATAATTTTTGAATTTATAGATCCCATCATTTCAAAAGGAATCCTCTCTGTGAAATCAGTGCTTAAATCAATTATGTACACTATCGATAATGTTAGTATTATTGATGTCAAAATTATGACTTGATATAAAAAGTTTTTTCTTCGAAATTTCATTCATTTTTTCTCTCGGCATTTTTTTGACAGGTGTTGAGTCTATAATGCATAGTGCTACTCTGATTTTTTTTTATGGAAGAAAACTTTTCTTAGACATTAGTTGTGTGCAACAATGTTTCTTAAAGACAATTCACCATCAACAGGAGGCATCGTGAAAAACAATTTCAAAAAACTAACTCTACAATTGGCTGGTCTAGCTTTGATTGCCAGTGGTTGTGCACCAAGCGCAAGTCAACTAAAGAAAGCAATTGAAAATGACCCTTCAATCGTTTTTGCAGCAATCGAAAAGGCACCCGATCAATTTATTGAAGTGGTTAATAAAGCTGCTCGAGAGGCTCAAACAAAAGCTCAACAAAAGGAAATGGAGCAAGAAACTAAAAAAAGAGATGCAGAATTTGCTAATCCTTTAAAACCAGCAATTGATGAAAGCAGACCTTTGATGGGACCTAAAGATGCCAAAATTACAATAGTTGAATATTCTGATTTTGAATGTCCATATTGCTCAAGAGGTTTTAGCACCATTCAACAGGTATTAAAAGAATACCCAACTCAAGTCAGAGTTTTATTTAAACATCTTCCACTGGATTTCCATCCTAAAGCAATGCCTGCAGCAAAATATTTTGAAGCGATTGCGATTCAAGACCCAGCTAAAGCTTTAAAATATCATGATGAGATTTTTTCTAATCAAGATAAATTAAGAAATGAAGGTGAAGCTTTTATGAAAAAAGTTGCTTCTGGACTTGGAATCAATATGGGTAAACTTGCAAAAGATCTTGCGTCTGAAGACGTTGCTAAGAAAATCCAAGCGGATATTGATGAAGCAAAAAGTTTTGAGTTTTCTGGAACTCCTGGTTTCATCATTAATGGTGTATCTTTAAAAGGTGCTTATCCTTTTGCAGAATTCAAAACTATTATAGATAAACATTTAGAGAAACTTAAATAACTGCTCATGATTAAGTCTGATCACTTCGCGATTTTATCAGACGTTATTTCAGTTTAAATGTAACAGGGATTCTTAATAAAGAATCCCTTTATTTTATGAGGACTCAAATGGAATTTACTCAAAGGATAAGTATTTTTTCTCCGGTAAAAGAGTTTTTAATTCTAATTACTGATACCCTAAAATCACTTTTTACCCCTCCATTAAGAGTTAGAGAAACCATTCAACAATTTTATTTTGTAGCTAATGGTAGTATTGGAATTGTAGTTTTTTGCGTGTGCTTTGCCGCAATTGTTACAATACTTGAATCTTCTTTTCATATGAAATTAGTAATTAAAGATGATTCGATGGTACCAGGATTTGCGGCAATGTTAATTTTAAGAGAATTAGGTGCAGTAGTTACTGCTTTATTACTTACTTCTAGAGTAGGTGCAGGATTCGCAGCTGAAGTTGGCTCCATGAAAGTCACTGAACAAATTGATGCACTTAAAATGTTAGGTATTGATCCCATAAGATTCATAGTTGTTCCTAGACTTATTGCCTGTACACTTGGGACAATGATTCTTACAATAATTGCAAATGTTGTTTGTATTTACTGTGCAATTATAGTTAGTGAAATTTCGTTAGGATTTACTCCATCAATGTTTTTATCAGCAATGACTAGATTTGTTTCCATGCAGGATTTTATTTTTGCCACTATTAAAGGGGCTACATTTGGAGCCGTTATTCCAATTATTAGTTGTTATTTTGGATTTCGATGTAAATCGGGAGCTGAGGGAGTGGGGCTAGCAACTACAAACAGTGTTGTTGCAAGTTCGGTTTCAATATTTATTATAGACTTTGTATTATCATATATATTTACATATTTTTATTAACATGAATCTAGTCTAGTATTTTTGAAGTAGCGATCAGACTTCACCATGAGAAGTTCTCTACTTTAGTCTATTGAGTTATTTTGAGAATAAACCGAATCACTCTTTGATTAACTTCGCAGAAATTTTATAAATTTTATCACTCATACTCTGCGAAAAAGGATTGAAGATGAAAGTCGAAACTAAAGTTGGATTATTATTCATAGTGACTGTCGTTTTTGTAATGATGTTTGCATCAATGATGGGTTTGCTAAATCCATTTTCAAGCTCCAATGAATTAACTATCCTTTATAATTATGCTGGTGGAATTGATAAGGGCTCACCTGTTAGAGTTATGGGAATAGAAGTTGGAAAAGTTAAATCAATTGAGTTTGACCCTTCAGGAAAAACTAAAGACAACGAAGAAGTTAAATTAAAAATAAAAATCTCAGTTAAAAAAGATGCTTGGGATTCTGTTCGTCAAGATTCAAAATTTTATATTAATATGGCTGGAGTAATTGGAGAAAAGTTTTTAGAAATTTCACCAGGCTCAATAGCCTCTCCTGGCTTTCAATCCGGCGATGTTGTACGTGGCGAAGATCCACCTCGTATAGATCAATTGATCTCCCAAAGTTACGGACTTGCTGGAAAAATTATCGATATCGTATCAAAAAATGAGGCTCCCATTTCTAGTGTGTTAAATCAAGCCAACACATTAATTACTAATTTTAATAAAACTCTTATTTTACTAGATAAGTCTTCTAAAAATAAAGAGCTTGAAAGATTTTTAAGTAATGCAGTAACCATTTCAGATGATGTTGTTTACTTTACTGGAAAACTAAGATCAGAAGAATCAAAGAAATCATTTGAGATTATTATAAAATTATTGGGAAGAATGGAATCCCTAGACGCCCAAGCAATCAAAAAGTTTTTGCAAGAAGAAGGAATCAAAGCAAAATTACTTTAATTATAGCTGCACTGAGCTAGTATAATAAGCAAGATGTTTCATGTCCCGAAATAGTTTCTTTCAATTCTGGGATTTGTGAGTTGCATTTTTCCATGACTTTTGGACATCGAGGATGAAAATAACAACCATTTGGTGGATTCATAGGACTTGGAACATCACCTGTTAAGATAATTCGATCTTCCTTGTGTCGAGGATCTGGAAATGGAATAGCCGAAAGAAGTGCTTGCGTATACGGGTGTTGAGGATTTTTATAAAGCTCCATTGAGTCTGCAAGCTCCGCAATTTTACCCAAATACATAACAGCAACTCTATTAGAAACATGCTCAACAACTTTTAAATCATGAGCTATAAAAATATAAGTTAAATTTAGTTTTTTTTGAAGCTCCATTAATAGATTAATCACTTGAGCTTGTATAGAAACATCTAAAGCAGAAACTGGCTCATCACATACTATGAGTTCTGGCTCAACAGCAAGAGCACGAGCAATACCAATTCTTTGTCTTTGACCACCTGAAAATTCATGGGGATAACGTTGTAAATGTTCAAACCGCAAACCAACCATATCTACAAGTTGTTTAATGCGTTCAATTCGATCTTTAGGATTGGGAAATAATCCATGAATCTCAAGAGGTTCTTCAATGATTGCACCAACTGTCATTCGTGGATTTAAACTAGCAAATGGATCTTGAAAAATTATTTGCATTTTACGTCTTAGAATTCGCAATTCAGGTCCTTCTAAATTTGTAATATCTTTGCCTTCAAAATAAATTTTTCCAGAAGTTGGTTCAAGTAAACGAATAATAGTTCTACCAAGAGTGGATTTACCACAACCAGACTCACCCACTAAACCAAGGGTTTCACCTTTTTTAAGTTCAAAAGACACTCCTGAAACGGCTTTTACACTTGCAACTTCACGACTAAACAATCCACCTAGTATCGGAAAAGATTTAACTAAATTTTCAACTTTTAATATAGGTTGGTTACTACTAGAAGAACTCATTAATTAAATTCCTTACTTTTTGTTAATCATTAATATTTAAATGGATTAAAACACGCATACGTATGCGAATGCGAACTTGTATCTGTTTTACTTGATTCAAGTAGTGGTTCAACTTCTGCACATTGAGAAATACTTTTTGTACATCGATCTCTAAATCGACACCCCTTTGGAAGTTGAGTTAAACTTGGAACCATGCCTGGAATTGTGCTTAATTTTTCTAATCTTTGACCTGTTTCAAAATGTGGAATTGAATCCAACAAACCCTTTGTGTAGGGATGTTGTGGTCGATAAAAAATATCTTCGACAGTTCCATATTCGATAATCTTACCTGCATACATTACGGCAACTTCATTACACATTTCTGCTACCACTCCCAGATCATGAGTTATCAAAATCATGGCAAATTGAAGTTCGCTATTAAGCTTTCGCATAAGATCTAATATTTGTGCTTGTATAGTAACATCCAAAGCCGTAGTTGGCTCATCAGCAATTAACAATGAGGGACTACAACTTAAAGACATTGCAATCATAACTCTTTGTCGCATCCCTCCGGATAATTGATGAGGATATTCATCATACCTTTTTTCTGGAGCTGGAATTCCAACTAACTTGAGCATCTCGATAGCTTTTTCTTTAATTTGTTTGGAATTTAATTTGGGCTGATGAAGTTGAATGGCTTCTGCTATTTGATCTCCGCAAGTAAATACTGGGTTTAAAGATGTCATGGGTTCCTGAAAAATCATCGCAATTTCATTGCCACGAATTTGGCGCATCCGAGCGTCCGAAACTTTTAAAAGATTTTCGCCCTTAAACAATATTTCACCAGATTCAATTTTTCCAGGGGGAGTAGCTATTAATCGCATAATTGACAATGAGGTGACTGATTTACCACAACCAGACTCACCAACAATTCCTAATGTTTTCCCTTTATTTAAACTAAAGCTCACATCATCAACGGCAAAAAAATGTCCATCTTCAACTTTAAATGAAGTCTTTAAGTTTTTTACCTCAAGAATTTTTTCATTATCCATAGTACCCACATTCATAAAACCATTTAATTAATTTAACTTTTTTTTATCTAACTAGTTATTATGAAAATATAAACGTAAGTTTGGGTTTTCATAATACGGGGTGATTGAAAATCGCCCCCAATAAACAAGAGAATAACTGCTCGTGATTATGTCTGATAAAATTGCGAAGCAATCAGACATAATCATGAGCAGTTATTATGAAAACACAAACGTAAGTTTGGGTTTTCATAATACGGGGTGATTGAAAATCACCCCCAACAAACAAGAGAATAACTGCTTGTGATTATGTCTGATACAATCGCGAAGCAATCAGACTTAAACACAAGCAGTTATTCTAAACCTGTTCAAATTGTTTTGCTAACTCAACAAAGGTTCTAACCATCACTCCACTTGCACCCTTCTTCGGACAGTAATTATGACGATTTCCAACGGCCCAAGCTGTTCCCGCTATATCAAAATGTGCCCATGGGATTTCTTTATCTACAAAGTGTTCCAAAAATGCCGCGGCAGTGGCACTTCCCGCTCCTTTAAAATGAGAGATATTAGAAAGATCAGCATATGTCCCCTTAATATCTTTAGCATGATAATCACATAATGGCATTTGCCATACTAATTCACCAGAGTTCAATGCTGCTTGATCGATTTGTTTTTTAAGATCTGAATTACGAGTGAAAAATCCTGTGTGAGTATTTCCAAGAGCAACAACGATCGCTCCTGTTAAAGTTGCTGCATCAATGATTATTTGTGGTTTTTGCTCGGAAGCATAACAAAGAGCATCTGCCAAAATTAATCGTCCCTCAGCATCTGTATTGTTAACTTCAAAAGTTTTTCCATTTCGAGCGGTATGAATATCACCAGGCTTAGTTGCTTTACCACTTGGCATATTTTCTGTTGAAGGAACCAAACCAATAACATTTATTTTCAATTTTAATTTTGCAATAGCAAGCATTGTTCCAATAACATTAGCTCCACCGCACATGTCATATTTCATCTCTTCCATAGCTGCACCAGGTTTTAAACTGATACCACCTGAATCAAATGTTAGCCCCTTACCAACAAAGGCAATTGGCTTTTGATTATTTTTAGCACCATGATATTCCATGATAATAAAACGAGGCTCTTCTTCACTTCCATGGGATACTCCTAATAACCCACCCATTTTTTCTTTTTCAATTCGTGCTTTATCCCAAACAGTCACTTTTAAACCAACTTCTTTACCTGATTTCTGAACTTCATTAGCTAAAATTGTTGGGGTCATTAAATTACCCGGCATATCTCCAAGTCGTCGTGAGAAATTTACACAACTTGCTAGTGCTTCTGCAGTTTTTACTGATTTCTCTAAATCTTTAGTAAGTTCTTTTGAGTAAATTTCTATTGATAGTTCTTTTTCATCTTTTTCTTGTTTTTTATTTGACGAAGAATCTTTTGAAGATTCTTTTTTAGATTTTAATTCATCAAATCTATACGAAGCAAGTAACATTCCTTCTACCAGAGCTTGAACTTGCTCTCCATTTGGAAAGTTAGCAAACGAATCTAAATTGATTGCAGCTGTTTTAATATGGTTTGCACAAAATAAGCTTTCTAATGTTCCACCCAATGTTCTAAAACTTTCGCCCTCAATTTTAGAAGTATCTCCAAGACCCACAAATAATATATTTTTAAAAGTTTCAAATTTTGTACCTTTTAAAAATACAGATTCACCATGCTTACCTGTCATTGGGTTCTCCAGTTTTTTATCATCAGTAAGCGATTCAACTAATTTCTTTAACGGAGAAGAAATATTATTTACTTGAATTTGAATTTTTGTTTCTTCTTTTTTTGTAGATTTAGTTGAAGTTACTTGTTGTACAAATAAAACCAATGTTTGTGCTTTAGATTTTTTTAAAGATGACAGGCAGCCTAATTTCATTATTTCCTCTTCTTTGTTGATGACGCGTGATTAACACTTTTTGGATTTATCCACTTCGATTTTTGTATTTGCATTTTCTTGTTTGTTCATAATTAACAAAAACCGAGATTTTATCTATAATGTGTCTATGCAATTTTATCATCTATTTATTGAGGGCTATATGCATGAGGTCAAAAGCTGCTTCTCGAAGATGAATCGAAAATGTTTTTTCATCAAATATGCTTTGCAAAAAAAACGTAGTATTACACAAGTATTTAGTCAACTCTGCTTCGAAAAAGTTGCTTATTATGAAAACCCAAACTAAAGTTTGAGTTTTCATAATTCGGGGTGATTGAAAATCACCCCGAACAAACAGGAAAATAATGGCGCAGGATTTTGTCTCGTATAATCGCGAAGCGATCAGACTTAATCATGAGCAGTTATTTTGTAAATGAAGTTGAAAATATTTTTTTATTCACTTTAAAGAAGATAAAACTTATAAAAAATTATTCTCATTTCAGATTGTGGGGTAAGTTTTTCGATTGCATTTTAAATCGTAAACTTCTTATCTCACTTTAGTACAGACATAATCAGGAGCCGTAATGACATCTTATTCATCTAATTACAGAATTCCTCTGTTTTTTGGTAGAAATTAAAAGTTCAAAAGATTTTTTGAATTTATCGATGAAAAAATAAACACTGAGCGTAAAAAATAGGTTAAGTTTTAGACTAAAATACAGAGCTTATTATTAATCTTACTATCAAGTCCTAAAAAAAATTTCCGATAAAGAATTGCAATTTAGTAAAAAGATATCATTCTGGAGTAAGTATATTATCTGATATTTTATAATACTTTGGATCAATAAATGTTAAGAAAGGGAATAGTCGGTGGCATTAATTCCATATGTGATAGAGCAAACTTCAAGAGGCGAAAGAAGTTATGATATTTACTCAAGACTTCTAAAAGATCGTATAGTTATCCTTGGCACTCCAGTGACAGATGATGTTGCGAACAGCATCATTGCACAATTTTTATTTTTAGAAAGCGATAACCCAGAAAGAGATATTCACCTTTACATTAATTCTCCTGGTGGAAGTGTTACTGCTGGAATGGCTATTTACGACTTAATGCAATTTGTAAAGTGCGATGTCGCAACTTACTGTCTTGGCCTTGCTGCGAGCATGGGTTCTCTACTCCTAACTGCAGGAACTGAAGGCAAAAGATTTATAATGCCAAACTCAAGAGTTATGATTCACCAACCTTTGATTCAAGGAGGATTAGGTGGACAAGCCAGTGACATTGAAATTCAAGTTAAAGAAATGTCACGAACTAAAGAAAGATTAACTAAAATTTATGAAAAACATACACATAAAAATTTTGATTATTTAACAAAAGCAATGGACCGAGATTATTTTTTAACAGCTGAAGAAGCTAAAGAATTTGGATTAGTCGATCACGTAGTTGATTTCAGAAAAACATCAACATAATTTTTTTTAATAACAAGGATACTTTATGAATAAAAGCGATACATTTGGATCTTTAAGATGTAGTTTCTGCGGAAAAAGCCAAAAAGAAGTTAAAAAATTAATTGCTGGTCCAGGAGTTTATATTTGTGATGAATGTATAGACCTATGCAATGATATTATAGATGAAGAAAGAGAACGAGAAGATACGACAAAAATGTCTGGTTTAAAAGTACCAAAACCTTTTGAAATCAAAGCCCATCTTGATGATTATGTTATTGGTCAAGTGCAAGCTAAAAAAGCCTTATCAGTTGCAGTTCACAATCATTATAAACGAATTAACTCTGCTGCTGGTCGTAAAAAAGATGATGTTGAATTACAAAAAAGTAATATTTTACTCATAGGTCCAACAGGATCTGGAAAAACCTTGCTCGCTCAAACTATTGCAAAAATTTTGAATGTTCCATTTGCAATGG
>SXGU01416177.1_pt1 | contig 57287 bp, 48 predicted proteins | sample 3174531 | NCBI WGS metagenome assembly SXGU01 (sample SAMN11356863, study PRJNA531348) | freshwater metagenome | isolation source: freshwater sample F1-140 | place: China: Fuxian Lake, Yuxi | collected 2017-12-25 | reverse complement strand
TGTTTTTGGCCCACCACCTCCACCCGAAAAGACCTGTTCCGCTCCTGCCAACATTTCCTTCCGCCACCTTGTCAATAGGGTCGGATGAATCCCAAATTGGCTTGCTAATTGATTGACCGTCTTCTTTTAACGGATGACCTCCAAGGCAACCCTGGCCTTGAACGATGCGTCGTATTGCCGCTTCCTGATGACCATGACAAAACCCTCCTTTTACTAGAAAAGAAAAGCTTAGCTGTCTGTCCAGTTTTTGGGGTCCACTACAACCTCTGACCATACTGGCTAAGATCTGGGAGCTCGATACCCACTCCGGGCGACTCAAGGCGCTTATGCAACTGCTCGGCGGTGATCAATGCATTCGGTGACAACTGACGATCGATTGGAGTCAAAGGCAGGGAGGTGAGGAGCGAACGTCCCGCCGCATAATCTTCAATCAGAACCTCACGTGGTTTTGCGGATGAGTTGAGGAGGCTTTCTCGAATCACCGAAAGAACGCACAGAACTCTCTCGACAATCATCATTAGTTCGGGCGGACCGTGCTCTTGAAATCGGTGTCGAAAGTGGCACTTGATGTCGGGCCTTGTGGGTAAGGAGTCGATTCGTTCGGCTAGTGTTGTGGCGCTCGGGTCGGTTCGATGAACCGCGAATGAGCTTCCGAAACGGCGCAGATCCCGGCCCGTCTGAGTTGTCTGAATCCTCAGGGTGGACGGCACCGGTGGAAGACTGGATGCGAGATCCGAGACTCGCCAAATACTTGGCAATGCCTCGTCACTTTGTAACAACCGCGCCGTGTACTCCGTAATGTCGCGATGAAGTATGCGGTGATTTCCTCGAAGCAATACGACGGAGCATGGGTGCTGGCTTAGTGATTCGTCGGAGTCCCCCTGCCTGGGTCTCGGCGGTTCAATCAAGAACTTCGATCGTTCCAAGGCGCGAAACTCCCGATGAGTATCCACTCTCGCGATGTGGCATGATCGCAGGTCGAGCAGTCGGTTGGCGACATGCAAGTCAACGGTGACGTTGTCGGAAAGAATGTCGAGGTTTATGGGCATCACCATTCGGCCGGCGCAGAGGCTGATGAATTCCATGAATTGAACGACATCCCGTTCGATGCCGACGTACGCGGCAAGGGTATCCGCTACCACTTGGAAAGCCGGGTGTGTCCGCAATGGGGCCAATGAATCACTCATGGCTGGGCCTCCGGATCGACTCGATTGAGGCGGCGCAGGACCTGAGTGACGCGAGCCCGACTGACTCCCAAGTGGCGAGCCAAGGCAGCCCGGTTCTCTACGATCCCGGAATCCAGAACGGACTGGTAGAATCTGGCGAGTGCCAGCGGATCACGCTTCGGTACACTGGGCTTCGACGATTGGAGGGTTTTGTCAGCAGACTGGGTTTCCGGCGGTTTTGGGCGTCCCCACGGGTAAAAGTGCAACCGATCGCGTCGACGTAACCTCTTTATCTGCCAGTACCCTAGCTCTGTAAAAGACCGGTTTGGATTGAGGATGTCGGAGGGAGCTTTTCGGTTCGGCATGAAATCCATGCTGGTTGAATGATTTTGCAGGGTCGGTGCCTAACAGGGCATCGGCCCTGTAGGCTTTCCGGGCCTGAAATTTCGTGGTCAGGGCGCATCTTGGGGCCGAATTCGAAGCCCACGGACTTCCGGGATCAGCCACATGGAATAGCTGGCGGTGCCGAAAAATCATGCTTGGTTAATGGATTGATAGATTCCACCGGGAGGAATTTCATAGCTTGATTGGTCCCCGTTTGTTGTCATGGATCAGGGGTCTTCTTCCCTTTGGGATTGCTGCTGACAAAGCGCAATGCTTCACTCTTGGTTTGACGATGTCACAAGAGGGCACGCACCGAATCCAGGCGACCTTGCACATCGCTCCAGGATGGGAATGCACCGAAGCACAATATGCGGCACTGGGATTCGTATTCCGACGATAGTGCGGTTGCGATGCTTTCCGGCGGGAACAGTGCATCGCTTTGGGAAAATGCCATATCCGGTGGCGGAAGGTAGCTCTTGGGAAAATGCTCCGTGCTGATGCGGTCGTAATCCGCCTTGATCTCGCCATATTCGACGGACGCAAGCATGGCCTGCACTTCCGGCGTGCCTGCGAGGCAATAGAGGTCGTAATAGTGCCTGGCATAGCCACCTATCGGGATGCCGGCCTGCTTGAAGGCATCAACCTTCGCATGAATGGCAAACATCTTTTCGACAAAGGTCCTGCGGAAGTGCAGTAGCCGCATTTCAAAAGGCCCCTCGTCTTCTGCCCCGAGGCTGAAGCCCGTCTCGTTCAGGAATTGCCCGACAAAGGACTGGATGCGAATACGCCCGGTTGGCTCCCGACCGCTGGCCGAGCCAGATTCGACGAAAACGCGGTTGCGGATGTCGCCTGGGCCAGCGAAACGCTGTGGGTATTTGAAACGGTCGTTGCGGCCAAGCCCGCCTATGGTCTGACTCTCGTTCTTGAGAAAGGTAAACCCCGGATGGAGTTCGATGGCATTCTTGAGCCTCTTCAGTTCCCTGTCGATTCCCTTTTTGCCTAGTGCTGGATCGAATGCCGCCGGGTCGAGGAAAATGTCCACATCTTCCGAGAATCGCTCGATCAGTCCCCAGCCTTTGGAAAGGCTGGTACCACCTTTGAAAATGATGAATTTGCCAGCCGTCTGTTCAAGGATGCGTAGTGCTTCAGTAACGAAATAGTCCTTCTCAATGATGGATTCCCGCAGTCCCCGCTCACGGAAATGTTCCGCCGCGCGGATCACAGCCTGCTCGAAATCCGGGTGCTCAAAGAGTTTCATCGGTCGCTGCCCTTCTTTGCCTGCCATGCGGTTGCATAAGCCAATGCGGTGAGGGTGCCAAACTCGAACCGCGACAACCGATTGATGCCGCACCGAAGTTGTTTAAGCCTGCATGCCGGTTTGCCAAGCTGCTCGGCAATGGCACCGAGCATGGCACGCACGCGCGGCGGTTCCGATTCGGCCACCTGGAGCAAGCGATTAATCCGACCCTTCTCCCGTGCCAGGGCTACCAGTTGTGACACGGTCTCTTCAGGAGATAGTTCGCTCGCCGCACCCCGGTTGCGGAGGAAATCGAGGAAAGCAGCATCCTCCTGCGACAGCTTGCGCCAGTTTTCAGGACGCCTCGTATGGATCACCGTTTCTTTTCCGAGGATAAGCCGGGGGAGACTCAGCCCATTCGTGGCCACTTCCCCGCGGCCAGGGTTCTGGGTGGTAAAGCCGAGCAGGTTCGCCGCCGACACACCCGATGGAAACACTCCATTGCGACGGAGTGGCAATGCCTGTATCTGGCTCAGGTTCGGTTTACTCGGCCCAAATGCCGTCGAGCGGGACCGGAAATAAAGCCCTTTACCCAGCCGCTGTACGAGTCCCTTTCGTGCCATGCGCGACAGGGCTTTTGCCCCCGCCGCCGGCGGTAACCCTTCAAAATCGGCAAATCGCCAGACCCGTTCGCCACCCCCTTCGATCATCGAGCGGATGGTGTCTGCCGTGTTCTGGGCAGGCGGTTCAGTAGTTTTTCGTTTCCTAGACATGAGCATAGTATCGCTCCTCCCGCATTTAAGGTCAAGTTTTTTTGCTGTAAAACATGACAATCAGGCTGCCTGCGGATCGGTTCAGACCCTGGGAAATAAGGTTTTGACATTTTAAGAAAGCCTCGGGATGCTTTTCGGCTGACTTGGGGATTGAATAATAAACGGGTTCGGTGCCTAACTGGGCCTCAGCCCCATTGCCGTTTAGGACACCTGGGCCAACGGGCCAGGGTTTTGAATCGGCGTAAACTGAGGGCTGAAAGAGGGACTCATTGCTTTGTACCACGAACCCAAAATGAGCGGGAGATTGAGGCATGGGATAGGTCGGGATTTCAATGGGCACCTGGGGAGTTGTCCTAGGCTGGAATGATGCCTCGCTGTTGGCGTTGAAAACATGGGTGGATGGTGAATCTTTGGGCCAAAGGCACGATCTAAACCAGCCTGGGCCAACGGCCCAGGGTTGTAAAACGGCGTATACCGGGGGCGGAAAGCCTGATTCATTGTTTTGTACAACGAACCGAAGCCCATCGGGAATTTTTGAAATCCTGCCATCTTCAGTTATCCTTAGGGTACAAATTCAGGGTTTTCCATGGTCCCAAAGCGGACGATTTTTGGTAAAATACCCCTATGAGAATGGGCAATTCCGGAATGGGTTGGTGGATTGTTTTGGGGCTAATGCTTGCCTTGGGCCAGGGACCAGGCCGGGCAGAAGGGGAGATTCTCCCATTCAATGGCAAGGATCTTTTGGGATGGGTGGCCGAGGGAGATGCAAAGGTCAAATCGGGCCCTGAGGCGGGGAAAGCGGTCTGGTCGGTCAAAGAGGGCATGATTCGCTGTGAAGGTTTGGGAGGATTTGGCTTCCTTCGGTATACCCCCAAGGAATTTGGTAATTTCGAATGGGAGCTCGAATACCGCTTTGATGCCCCGGTCCTTCCACCCAATGCCAAGGCAGGGAGCAAACCCAAAATGGGAAATAGTGGCCTTGGTATCCGCACTGGACCTTTTAACCCACTTAAATCATGGGAATCCAGACCTTCGGTCGCCTCCTATGAAATTCAGCTTTTGGACGATTCGGGAACTCCCCCTTCGGCCACGGGAAGTCTTTCCCTTTACCGATTTGTGGCCCCCAAGGAAAATGCCGTTAAGCCCTCTCCCGAGTGGAATGCCTTCAAAATTCGCTGCCAAGGCCCCAAAATCGACATTTGGTTGAACAGTAAACATGTCCAGCATTTCGATCAATCGACAGACCCCAAACTCAAGGATAAACCTCTGAAGGGGTTTCTCAGCCTGCAAAACCACTCGTCTGGAATCACTTTCCGCAATTTGCGGGTTCGTGATATAATTCCCTCTTCCCAAGGCGGGAACTGATACGCATTCACTAAGGATGGTTTGATCCATGTCCGAAGAAATCCCAACCAACCCTGTCGTTGATTCAGGCAACGCCCCTGTTCCTGCGAACCCCCTTTTGGAAAAATTACGCTCGAATCAGGGGCCAAGTCGCTACTCGAGCCCTCGTATCGAGATGGGCCAAACGGGAGGCGTGAGCCCTGCCGAGGGGCAAGAAACAAAAGGGTATGCCCCAAGGCCTCAGGCCGACTCGAGGAAAGCGACTTATGGAAATCGACCCCAGGGTGGTCGTAGTGATCGTGGCCAGGGTGGTCCCAAGCAGGGGGGAGCAAGGACCGAAGGGAATCAAAAGCCCTTTACGGGTGGGGCCCTACGATTGGGTGATGTACCTGAAAATTTTGGCGCACCCCCGGCTCCCAAACCTACTCCTGCCAAGGCGGTTGACCTCAAAATTGATCCTCTTGATGCCGAAATGGAAGCCGAGCTCCAGGCGGCTTTTGGCGGGATCGAAGAATCCCTTGATACCTTCAAAACCGAACGACCGGTGCGGGAAGCAGCCACCCCGGGCAAAAAAGGGGTTGTCTTCCGCATTCACAATGGGGATGTTTTTGTGGAACTTCCCGGGGGTCGCACCCAGGGAATTCTCACGAAAGACCAATTCCCGGAAGGGTTGCCCGAGATTGGCACTGAACTTGAAATCAAAATCGAACGCTTTGATAATGCGAATGGCTTGCTTGTCCTAAGCCGATTAGGCAAAGCAGTTGGCGATGCCGACTGGTCCAGCCTTTCTTTGGGAATGGTGGTGGAGGCCAAGGTTACGGGTGTCAAAGCCTCGGGCCTTGAAGTCATGGTCAATTCATGCCGTGGTTGGCTTCCCGCCAGCCAGGTTGACCTCAACCGTACCTTTGACCTTAGTCTTTTTGCGGATCAAAAGCTGACCTGCGAAGTCATCGAGGTCGATGCCCTGGACAAAAACCTCATCGTAAGCCGCCGTGTCCTTCTGGAACGCCAACGGGAAATCGAAGGGGCAAAATTGTGGGGCGACCTGGCGGTGGATCAAATCCGCAAGGGTACGGTCCGGTCCATCCAGAGTTTTGGAGCGTTTGTGGACATCGGAGGAGCGGATGCCCTTTTGCCCATTTCCCAAATCAGCTGGAAACGAATCACCAACATCGCTGATGTCCTGCACCCCGGGCAGTCTGTCGAAGTCAAGATCCTCACCCTTGATCCTGAGACAAAAAAGATCTCCGTGGGGCTCAAACAGCTTGTTTCAAGCCCTTGGCAAACATTGTCCGAGCGCTTTCGTCCAGGGACCATTGTCACCGGAAAGGTATCCCGAACCGAGGAATTTGGCGCTTTTGTTGAACTGGAACCCGAAATCGAAGGATTGGTCCACATTTCCGAATTGGCCAAAGGAAAAGTCCGGCGAACCACCGAGGTTGTGAAAACCGGGGACGAAGTCAAAGTAATGATTCTTACCATCGAACCCGAAAGCCGTCGAGTTTCGCTTTCGATCAAAGCGGCCATCGAGGAAGCGGATCCGGTTGAGGTGGAGGAGGTTATCTCCCCTCCGGTTCCCGTCAAGCCGAGCAAGCCAAGAACGACTCCCCTCAGGGGAGGCAACGGTAACTGGTTACCGCTTATCCCCCCGATTGGCTAATCCCTTGGCAACCCAAGTTGCTTGAACGGGGCCACCCAAGGGAAAGCCTGTTTACGAAAAAAAGCCGGGGACAAAAGGCCCCGGCCTAAAGGGAAGGCATTCAAGGCCAAGCGGCCTATTTCTTGTTGGCATCCTTTTTGGCGTCCGTTTTCTTTTCTTCTGCCTTTTTAGCTTCGGCTTTCTTTACATCCGCTTTCTTGACATCATCCTTTTTCTTGGCTTCCTTTTTCATCTCCTTTACCGGAGCTTTGACTTCCACTTTGGGAAGGGGTGGGAGATCATCCAAGCCGCGGTTGACATCAATCTTGCCGATCACTTTTTTCAATTGGACGGCACCTTCCTTGGTAACCTTGGTTTGCCAAACATAAAGCTGGCCTAGCTTTTTGAGACCTTCAAGGTCCTTGAGGCCGGCATCGGTAACGGCGGTGCCATACAGATTCAGGTATTCGAGGTTTTTCAGCCCTTTGACCGATCCCAGGGCTTTGTCGGTAACCTTTGTTTTTTCGAGGTGGAGGTGGGTAAGGTCCGTTAGGGGAGCAAGATGTTTGGCCAAATCGTCCGTAACCGCCTGGCCCCTGAGGTTGAGCCTTACAAGGCCTTTCAGGTCCTTGAGGGGAACCAGGTGGGAATCGCCAAACTTTTCCACCTGTTGAAGGTACGAAACCTCAAGGCGTTGATCCGTTTGGGCCAATTCCAAAACAAGGGCGCCTTGCTTCCGGAGCGAGTCCATGGCGGCAAGTTCCGCAGGTGTCCGAACGAGCTTGGCAGTCTCCTTGGTTACCTCTTTCTCCTGGGGTGCGGAAATCCCTTGGCCAACCAAAGAGAGGGCAATGGCACCCAGGAACCCAAATGCCACCAGGGAACGGACCGATTGAATCTTCATGATCTAACCTTTTGAAAAAATGCCGGGACGGGTGCCTTGGAGGGAGGATCCGTCGCCCTGACACCCTGGGACGGCGGATTTGTTTTGTTGGTTTGGAAGTCAGGCTTTGGCAAGTTCCTCGCGAACGCGCTCCAACAATTTCTTGGTGGCCACGATTCCCTCCTCTTCGCCCAACTTGCTTCCTTCATATTCAATACCCACAAAACCATGGAAATTTGCCTTGAGGACAATTTTCATCATCTTTATGTAGTCCGTGTGAATCTCATCACCCTTTTCATTGAAGTCATGCGATTTGGCACTGACTCCCTTGGCAAAGGGCATCATTTCCGTAACGCCCTTGTACCGGTCGTATTGCTTGTTGTCACCCAGATTGAAATTGCCAAAGTCAGGGAGGGTTCCCACTCGGGGATTGTTGGCTTTTTTCATGACCCCTGCCAGCCATTCCCCATTACTGGAGAGGCCGCCATGGTTTTCAACGATGATGTTGATATCCTGCTTGGCCCCGTATTCGGCCAATTGGTTGAGCCCTTCTGCCGCCCGTTCCTGCTGTTCCTCAAAGGTGCCGGTGGAATAGGCATTGACCCGGATCGAATGACATCCCAGGATCCTGGCGTTGTCCACCCAACGATGGTGGTTTTTGATGGAGGTTTTTCGCTTGGCAGTATCGGCATCCCCCAGGTAGCCCTCGCCATCGCACATAATCAGGAGAGCCTTTGTACCTTCGCTGTCACACTGTTTTTTGAGGGATTCGAAATAGCCATCGTCGTTTTTTTTGTCTTTGTAAAACTGGTTGACAAATTCAATTCCGGTGATGCCAAAACTTTTGGTAATTTTGGGAAAGTTGGTTGGGTCAAGTCTTTTGCCAAAGAACGCTTTGTGGAGGGACCATTGTGCCAAGGAAATATCAAAAAGGGGGTTTTTCAGGGGGCGGGAGATGACCCTCCGTTTTTGGGTAGCCGCTGAAAGAAGGCTGGGCAAGGATCCAGCAGCCAAAAGGCCACCGGAGCAATGGATGAAATTTCGGCGTGTGATCGGGGTAAAAGCGTCCATGGAGGAGTTCCACAAGGAGATTGCAACAATTGGGGAATACAAACCGTTGTTAGCCTAAGAGCAAGGGAACGGGTTGCCTAGGGTCATTTTATGGCAAAAGGGGGGACAAATTTTTGGAAAGGGAGCAAAAAAAGGAGAATTTGGTCATTCAAAAAAGAAATGGGATTTTCCTTTTTTTGGGATTGCAGAAGAGAACGGTTGGTGTTAATTTGTACAGTATACAAACGAACAGATAGAAAATTTAGGAGTTTTTGCATGAATCCATGGATTTTTTCGAACCAAACCGGCACTCTTTGCGAAACAAAGGTATCAGGACAAACAGGATGTCCAATGTGTACGGGGTTGCTAATCCCCATGGGTCGGGAAAACCATTGTCAACGATGCGGTTATATGGTGTGCGAGGGTTGCGGTTTAGGTTTTGGAGAGAATTTGGAAAATTTTTCCCCTTACGGGTGAAAATAAGCTAAAGATCCTCCAATGACCCGTGTCTTAGCCATCGGCACGAGACCTTTAGGAGCATGAGTTTTTCCCCAAAAAACCCAAAGGAAAGGATCATACTCCTAATTAGAACACAGAAAACACTGTTGATTTACATAATTTAGGTGGCTTGGGCGGTTTGGGAAGAAAGTTTTTGAGGAAGGTAAGGCACTTTGCCAAGCCTTGGACAAAACCCCGGCAGGAGCCGGTTTTTCGCAAGGAGGTCGAATATCATGTTGGTACTAAGTCGTAAAGTTGGTGAAAGAATTCAGATTGGTGACGATGTGGTGGTCACCGTGGTAGAGGTCTTGGGAAATCGCGTTCGCTTGGGAATAGAGGCTCCTCGTTCCAAAAAGGTCCTTCGGACTGAAATTAGCGATGTGGCCCACCTGACTCCGCCAAATGTCCCTTTTCGAAGCAACCGAAGCCTTTGCGGTTCCGGGGCCTCCATTCACAACTAGGATTTCCAAATTCGATAGGTAATTCAAAAAAAAGCCCCTATTGGTGGGGCTTCTTTGGTTTGAAAACCTTTTCCCAAACTTTTGCTCCCATCCCCTTGCCAACAAAACCCCCATTGAACCGCCCAATTGGTTGTCATCGTCACTAAGAAAACCACATAGGGAACCGTCGATTCCACGCCTCACCCCCCCCTCGGAGATTCCGCATTATGAGAATTCCTCCCTTTTTGGGTTTTCTGGCTGTTGGCTTGTTTTGGCAATGGGTGTGTTCGGTCCAGGCTACTCCGCCCAATGTGCTTTTCATTGCGGTGGACGATATGAACAATGCGTTGGGTTGCTATGGCCACAAAGTGGTCAAAACGCCCAATATCGATCGACTTGGTCGCATGGGAACCCGGTTTGACCGGGCCTATTGCCAATTTCCCTTGTGCAGTCCGAGTCGGGTATCGGTATTGACGGGTTTGCGTCCGGACACCACCAGGATCTTTGACCTTCAAACCGATTTCCGAAAAAAGACCCTGCCTCATGCGACCACTCTTCCTCAAATGTTTTCCAGGAACGGCTATTTTGTCGCTCGGGTGGGAAAGATTTTTCATTACGGTAACCCCGGGCAAATTGGCACCAACGGGTTGGACGATGTCGATTCGTGGCAAGAGAGATACAACCCCAAGGGCCGAGACAAGGACGAGGAGGCCGAAATCAAAAACCTAACCCCTGGCAGGGGACTTGGTGCCTCGTTTGGAATTATGGCAGCCGGCGGAACGGATGAGGAACAAACCGATGGGCTGGTAGCAACCCAAGTGATTCAACTTTTGGAAAGGAACAAAGACAAGCCTTTTTTCCTGGGAGCTGGATTTTATAGACCTCACTGCCCCTTTGTTTCCCCAAAGAAATATTTTGACATGTATCCGATTGAGACCATCGGTTTTCACGAGGAACCCATGGGGCATCGAGCCTTGTTATTGCCACCGGCAATAGCGTCTACCAGTCCCTGGCCGGATTTTGGTGTTTCACGAACCAGTGCTACGGAGGCAAAGCGGGCCTATTATGCTGCGATTTCCTTTGTTGATGCCCAGGTCGGCAGACTTTTGGATGCGTTGGAACGACTGCATCTTTTGGAAAACACCATCATTGTTTTTTGGAGTGATCATGGTTATTTGACCGGGGAACATGGCCTCTGGATGAAGCAAAGCCTGTTTGAGGAATCGGCCCGGGTCCCGCTTATCCTGTTTGATCCCCGCCAAAAAGCCAGAGGACAATCCAGCAGCAAAACGGTGGAACTTGTTGACCTTTATCCCACCTTGGCAGACCTTTCCGGGTTAAAGGCACCTGACAACCTCCACGGAGCGAGCCTCCGGAAACTCCTTGATAATCCCAAGGCGTCCCATGACCGCCCTGCTTATACCCAGGTTTGGCGAGGTGGCTTTCCTGGTCATTCTGTCCGGACCGAACGGTGGCGGTACACGGAATGGGACAACGGAAAAAAAGGCTTGGAACTATACGATCATGATGCCGACCCAATGGAGTACACCAATTTGGCGAAGGATCCAGTACACGAAGAAGTCCAAAAGGAGATGAAAGCCCTTGTATTGAAGAACTGGCCCAAGGAATCGTTCTCCAATATTGGCGGTCCGAAAATTCTGGCAAACAGGCAAGGAAACAGCAATAAATGAGTGGCAAGGATTGGAATGCACCTTTTGATTTTGATGCGGAATATGGTGAGGGTTATGACCTTTTGATCCGGGCCATTTTGCCCGGTTATGATGACTTTTTTCCAACCAGCGTTGGCTTTTTGACCGTGACCGTGCCTGGTGATGGCCAAGTTTTGGTCGTTGGCTGCGGCACGGGTTCAGAAATAAAGGCACTGCGAAACCTACAGCCAAAATGGCACCTCACCGGGGTGGACCCATCGCCCCGCATGATCAATACTTGTCGCAGGCAATTTGCGGGGCATCCCCATTTAACCCTTCATGAGGGGTATTTGAACACCCTTTCCACCCACAACAAATTTGATGGGTCCACCGCTATCCTGGTGATGCACTTTCTGGAAGACGATGGTTCCAAGCTCTCCTTTTTGCGACAAATCCGGGCAAGGCTTCGTCCGGGGGCCATCCACATTCATCTTGATGCCGTCGCCCATCCAGGGGGGAAAGGCTGGGACACGATGATGGGTTCCTGGAGACGCATCGCGCTGGAAAGGGGTTTGCCGGAAAATCGGTGGGTTTTCTTGCAGGAGCAAATCGCTGTTGGCCTCTTTCGTTCGGGTGAAAAACGGATGGAGGAACTTTTTCGCCTGGCGGGGTTTGTGGAGGTCCAACGGTTTTTCATGTCGCTTCACCACATAGGCTGGTTGATGCGAGCCGATGGATAGGCAATGAAAAAGGCCAACCATGGACCAAATAGTGGATAAAATCAGGCGATTATTCGGGTTTTTCTTTTTGCCAATGGGGCCACATGGCACCTTCGCCGATTTTGAGGTTGGTGACCTGATGTTCTTTTTTTGTGGCCAGATCCATTACAAATAGTTGCCTTACTCCCAATCTTTTGGAACCATATACAAGATGTTTGCCATCAGGTGAAGTTTGGGGGTGATAGTGCAAAACTCCCGCTTCCGATTTGGTAAGAAGTGTCGTGTTCCCTGCCAGGGTTGTTTGACACAATTCCACCCGATCACCCCTTTGTACCGTGTGAAAAATCGATTGGCTGTCCAGGGACCAAATGGGTAAATCACTACTTCCCTCATGAAAATCGAAGACATCCAGAAACGCCATGGAACTTTTATACCCACCAAGGTCCACAACTTTGCGCAACCCTTTCCCATCGGATCCGACGAGAAAGGGATTGCTTGCACCATGTTTTCCCGAAAGGAAAAGAAGTGATTTTCCATCCGGTGACCAAAGCGGACCAAAATTGAAGGGATTGCCCGTTTCCACCATTTTCTTGCTGGATCCGTTGGCATGGGAGATGTAAATCTGGTAGTTTTCGTGGTAACTCAATCGGGTTCCATCCGGAGAAGCACTGTAACCATAGGCGAACCCCCCACCTGATCCGGAAACATCTTTTTTGTTTTTGCCGTCTGGATCCATCACAAACGGCCTGGAAATTCCTTTGATCAAAGGGGTGAAACCCAGCTGCCTGGTTCCCGGTAAAAAGAAAAGGCCGCCATTGTAATGGCTGACCCGGTCAATTCCGGTCACATTCAGCACCGTTTTTTGGAGGGGGTCAAAGAGCAGGGAATCGAGTCGCCATCTGCCCTCTTCCATGCGAAAGGTTTTGTGTTCCTCTTCCCACTTGGCGTTTGCCGGATCCTGCCAGCCAAGGCCAATGATGGCACGCTTGCCATCGGGCGACCAGCCAGCAAACTGGGTCCAGCTATTTTCGTTTTCGATCTGTTGGGCCAGGAGTTCCCTGGCAGATGTCCCATCGGTTCGAACCATCATGGCACGCATGGTTTTGACATTGGCATGCCTTCCACCAGGAAGGTTGGTCCGCAATTGGGTGTAACCAATCCAGGGCAACGGTTTTTCAGCTGGACTACTTTGGCTGGCTATCCCGGAAAAGGTAAAACCAATGGTTGGAAAAAAGGTAACAAAGGCCAGGCAAAGGGTCGACCAAAAACCAAAAAATGACATGAACGATTCCTTAAAGGGAAATAGGGTGAAACAGGCAAGGCTGTTAACCGATGACCTCATTAACAACTTTTCCATGGACATCCGTAAGGCGAAAATCTCTTCCTGCATAGCGGAAAGTAAGCCTTTCATGTTCAATGCCCAGTTGGTGTAAAATGGTAGCGTGAAGGTCGTGCATATGGACCTTGCCCTCCATTGCTGCTGCCCCAAAATCATCGGTTGCCCCGTGGGCAAATCCCGGTTTGAACCCGCCTCCGGCCAACCAAACGGTAAAGCCGCCTGGATTGTGATCACGACCCGTACCGTTTTTCTCGGCGTAGGGAGTGCGGCCAAATTCGCCGCCCCACCAAACAATCGTATCCTCCAATAGCCCCCGTTCCTTCAGGTCCGCCAATAGACCGGCAATCGGCCGGTCCACCGCCCGGGCATGGAAGCCATGTTTGGGCAGATCCGAATGCTGGTCCCAGGCAGGATTGGCTGAATTATCCCCATAGGTGACCTGAATGAAACGGACTCCTTGTTCACAAAGCCTTCGTGCCATGAGGCATTGCCTCCCGAAGGAGTCGGTAGCTTTTTCGCCAATCCCGTAACGGGCCAGGGTGGGCCTGCTTTCACCAGCAAGGTCAAGTGCCCCGGGTGCCCCGGCCTGCATCCGCCACGCCAATTCATACGAGTTGGCTATGGCCTCAAGTTCCGAATCGCCCGGTGTTTCAGACAATCTCTGGGCATGAAGCTCCTTCAAAAGGCCAAAGCGGTCCGCTTGGGCTTTTCCAGAAAGCCGGCTCTGGAGGTTTTTGATGGTCATGTCGCCAGGACTACCCCCGGCTTTGCCAAGGGGAGTCCCCTGATAAATGGCTGGAAGAAAGGCGTTGCCAAAATTGCGGGGACCGCCATTCCCCGAGGAGGGGCCAATGGTGACAAATCCGGGGAGTGTTTCATTGGGAGAGCCCAGTCCGTACAGAACCCAGGACCCCATACTGGGCCGCACGGAGTTTGTCGCTCCACAATGGAGAAAAAGTGTGGCGGGCCCGTGGGCTACACCTTCGGTTTGCATCGAATGGATGAAACACAAATCATCCACAAACCGGTTCATTTCCGGAAAAAGGTCCGAGGCAAAACGACCGCACTGTCCGTGTTGGGCAAATTTCCAGAGCGGTTTCATGATGCGCTGACTGGAACCCCGCATTCCGGTTTTGGCGATTACCCTGGCATCATCGAAAGAGAGCATTTTGCCATCGTCCGCAACCAACCTTGGTTTGTAATCGAAACTATCCACCTGGCTAACGCCACCCTGCATGAAAAGAAAAATGACCCGTTTGGCCTTGGGGGATAGGTGGGGTAATTTGGCCGCCAAAGGGTTAATATTGGCTGGCTTCCCGATGGTTTGGTTCCTTGCCTCAAGGCCGGTTAAAGCCAGGGAACCAAAGCCACAGGAACTCAGGCTAAGCCATTCTCTTCTCGACAAAGTTTGGAGCATAACCAAGGATGTCCCTAGTGAAGAAGCCTGAATTCTGCCGAGGCAAAGAGCGCATGATAGAGTGCCTCCAATGCCTGGGTGGAATCCCCGGAAATTTGGAAATATCGAAGGGCCACCTGGGTTTCCGCCAAAGTGGGGGGGTGCCCCAAGACCCGTACATAGGCGGATTGGATCCGCCTGACCGGGTCCAGGTCAGGTTGTTTCACACGATCAAGCCTTGCGGCAAGGTTAGCTTGCCCTGCCGGGAAAGGTGCATTGAGCATATAGAGAGCCTGGTGGGCGACAATGGTTTGGTTTCGTTTGCCCATGACGACCGAAGTATCGGGAAAATCAAACACTTCGAGAATCTCGGGCAGGGAATTGCGAAAGGCCGGAAGGTAAATACTTCGTCGTTTGGAGTTCGTTAGGAATCCATAATCTGTTTCGAGGTTTTTGGGAAAGCCAGGTCCTCCCCGAGCCGGATCCAGGTTTCCTGCAATCCAAAGCATGGCATCCCGGATTTCCTCCGCGTCAAGTCGTTTGCGCATGGATCGTCCCCAAAGGCGATTTTCGGGATCGGCTTTGGTGAGTTCTTTGGAGGCGACCGAAGAGAGTCGATAGGCTCGCGAAAGGACAATTTGGCGAACCAGCGATTTGAGGGACCAACCCTTGTCGAGAAACTCCATCGAAAGGAAGTCCAGAAGTTCAGGGTGTGTGGGTGGTTCACCCGTTGTGCCAAAATTGTCTACTGTCCGGACAATTCCATGGCCCATGAGCCAGGTCCAAATACGGTTGGCCATCACCCGGCCAGTAAGTGGGTTTTGAGGAGAAACAATCCAATCGGCCAGTTCAAGCCTCCCGCTTTTTTCCTTGGGAAACAGAGGGGCTTTACCATAAAGGGCAACCTGCAACACCCCACGGGGCACGGGCCGCCCCAAATTGGATCCAAGGCCCCTGATATGAATCCGGGCATCCTCGATGGTTTTTTCTTCGACAACCCCCATTGCCATGGGCCGGTCAGGAGCGTTGGCCCTCAAGGATTTGAGTTGTTGTTCCAGATCCTTTATTTGTAGGTTGGCTGTGGTTTTGGCCCGGGTAAGCCCGCCCTGTTTGGGTAGGGGGATAGCATTGTCCCCGACCGGCAAAAACATTACCGCATCGGCTGTTACATGGCCTTTGGAATTTTCATTGGAAAGGAGGACAAAGCTTTGCCCTGATTTTTCAAAGTGATACTCTCCAAGGCTTACAAATAAGCCCCCGATGGGGCCAGGTTTGGTCATGTCAATGGTGTGAACCTTTTCGCCACCCGGGGAAAACACGCTGACTGAAACGGCAGAACTTCGATTGGTTCCTGGAGAATAGGCCAACCGAACCTCATACTTCCCGTTTTCGGGCAGTTCTGCTGTAAAAGAAAGGGTTTTCTTCCCCTTGTCCGCATTTTGATCATGGACATAACCCGATCCGATAAAATTCATGGAGTGGTTGGAGTGTTGCCAAACCCCCACTTTGGTGGCCTTTTCATCGTCGATAACAATGCCAGGCAAGGTGGAAATGGGGACAATCCCTTTTCCCTCTTCTTTGCCTTTAAGGGCCTTGATTTGCCTTTCAAGGTCGGCAACCTGGAAATCGTGTTGCGAAAGTTCCATGGCCTTTGCCGGGTTCATGGGTAGGGGAACTTCAATCCATTTTGAAACATTGTCATGCTCCATGGCCTTGGCATTGCGAAAGATCCCGGCAAGAGCGTAATAGTCGGCGGTTGGGATAGGGTCGAATTTGTGGTCATGGCAACGGGCACAGGTTACCGTCTGACCCAATAGTCCCTTGCAAAGGACATCAAGCATTTCATCGACCACATCCATCCGGAGCTGACCCTTGTCCTGTTCCTCAAGATTGGTGTTGCCAAGGGCCAGGTAAGTGGTGGCAATGAGGTTTTTGGATCGGGTGGCATCCTTCTCAAAGGGCAACAAATCACCCGCAATTTGTTCGCGAATGATTTGATTAATGGGGACATCGTTATGGATCGATTCGATGACATAGTCACGGTAGCGCCAAGCCTGGGGATAGACAAAACCGCGCAGGGTGACTGAATCTCCATATCGGGAAATGTCAAGCCAATGTCTCGCCCACCGCTCGGCAAAAGCGTAATCGCCCAGCAGCTGATCCACCACCGATTCAAATGCCTTGGGATCGGGGTTATTCACGAATTTTTGTAACTGCTCTTTGGTTGGAGGCAGTCCGATGAGATCAAAAGAAACACGCCGTAAAAGGGTCGCCTTATCCGAATCACCAACCGGGGTTAATCCCTTATCCTCAAGGCCTTTGAGCAGAAACCGATCCAAAGTCGTAAGGGCCCAATCCCGGTTTTTCAACACGGGAACCGGTGGTCGCTGAATGGGGCGATAGGACCAGAAGGCTCTCCCTTTTTCGAGGGTCATACCGAGCTGTTTTTTGGCGATTTTTCCTTCCCTGGGATCAGGGGCTCCCATCCTGATCCATGTTTCAAAATCGCGAATTGCCTGGGGAGGAAGTTTGCCCTTGGGGGGCATATTCAATTCCCCTTGATGATATTGCAGGGCTTTAAAAAGAAGGCTTGCCGCGGGGGAACCGGGAATTAGGGAGGGTCCGGAATCACCTCCCCTGGTCCAACCTTCGCGACTATCCAGGAAAAGGCCTCCTTTGAGCTTGTTTTTGGCAAAAGCTTCCGCCGAATGACAGGGCAAACAATGGAGTTCCAGAAGAGGTCGTATTTTGGCCTCAAAAAACACCTTGCCATGGGCCTCGCCTTGGGATGGGGGAATTCCGGAGGCAATCTGGGATCCGGATCTTGCCAACAAAATCAGCAATCCCAAGGCCCACAAAGCCCCTTGTCGGTTTCCAAGCAGATTTGGCATACCCATCTCAAAACCTGATGCAGGGCGATTCTGGTTTGGAAAAGACAATTTGTTGGCGAAAAGTGGTTCCTTTCATTCTAGAAGGGATTCCCAGGAGCATACAGTATCCCCCGAAAGGAATGGCCCAGGGAAATTTGGTAAAATCTGGGCTTCCCTGCGGGAAAAGGTCCCATTTTTGACGGCTCCAAAGGGCGATTTCATCGACGGCAAAGGGACCCTATGCACCGGTCTTATGGGACACCCCATGCCCTTGCTCCCGGATGGGAAGGAATTGTCACCGGCCGCCCTGGATCCGGTCGGCGAACCAACGGACGGTCCGGGTCAAGCCGACGGTCCTGGAAATTTTTGGTTCCCAACCAAGCAGTTTTTTCGCCCGGGAAATGTCCGGGCGGCGAACCCTGGGATCATCCTGGGGAAGGGGTAAGAATTCTATCAGATTGGTGGTCCCGGTAATCGCCAGAATCTCCCTGGCGAATTCAAGGATGGTCACCTCATCCGGATTTCCAAGGTTGACCGGGTTGGAATCATCCACAAAAAGGAGTCGCGAAATCCCTTCGACCAAATCGTCAACATGGCAGAAACTGCGCGTCTGGGAACCATCCCCATACACCGTCAGCGGCTCGCCACGGATCGACTGGCCAATCAGGTTGGGAAGAACCCGTCCGTCGTTTAAGCGCATCCGTGGTCCGTAGGTATTAAAGATCCTTACAATCCGGGTACGGACCCCGTGAACCCGGTGATAAGCCATGGTCATCGCCTCGGCAAAGCGTTTGGCCTCGTCGTAGACACCCCGGACCCCGACCGGGTTGACATGGCCCCAATAGTCTTCCGTCTGGGGATGGACTTCGGGATCCCCGTACACCTCGCTGGTGCTTGCCAAAAGGAACCGCGAACCCTTCAGCCTGGCCAAACCCAGGGCGTTGTGGGTGCCAAGGGACCCGACCTTGAGGGTCTGGATTGGCAGTTGGAGATAATCGACGGGACTGGCGGGCGAAGCGAAGTGGAGGATGTTATCCACAGGCCCGTCAATCTCCAAAGGCATACTGATGTCGTGGTGAAGCAACCTGAAATCCTGGTTGGGATGGAGATGGGCCACATTCTCCCTGGAGCCTGTGACAAAATTGTCAACACAAAGAACCTTGTGGCCAAATCCCAGAATCTTTTCACAAAGGTGGGATCCGATAAATCCACCGCCGCCGGTGATCAGTGTGGTTTGGGACATGAAGAATCATCCTTGTTGGTGATGTCCCCTTTGTAGATATGACAGGGACCCGACTTTTTGCCATTGGATCCCATCTAGCGATATGTGTCAACCATTTTGAGGCAATTTTTTTCCCGGTTTGCAACCTTTGGTGGAAGACTGATGGTTTGCTGGGGGGACTGGACACTTTTTTCCCGAATCAGAATTCCGGCCTTGGAGCCCGAATCCTTTTGACCCGGGGGGGACCTGGTCCGAAAAAGGCAAAAAGGGGTGGCCTGGCCACAAAAGAAAAATTTTCCTTGATTTTGTCGGTTAACTCAGGTTTACCGAGACGGGGGAGAGGTGTACGATGAAAGTGTTGATTGGATGAGTTGGGTTGGGATAAATGGGAAATCAGGTGGCGGCCGGACCGGTTGGACCACAAGTGTGGGTTGTAACACTTCTTTGACATTCTTGCACAGTGGGAAATTCGGCTTCCGGGCAAAGGGATCTTGAAATGGGGGTAGATTCCCCTTGGAGGATGCTCTGTACCTCAAAGATTGTGCTATTGATGCAACTTTGAAGGAAGCCGGAGCCAACCCATAAGGCGAATCACGCAATAATAGGAGGCTGGCCCATGAGTGTGAAGCGGCAGAAAACCAACTATCGCCGTTGGATGGTTTGTGCGGGGATCATGGGTTTTGGCGCCGTCGTGGTGGGGACCCATGTTATTGGGGATTCGCGCAAACCCGAATCCAAATTGCAATTGGGGACAAGCGAGGGACGGGTAGAAACCGCCGCCGAACGCCGGGTCAAGGAGGAGATCGAGCCAAGCCGCTTTGCGGGTAGGCCGGTTATCACCTACAAGACGGTTGGCGGGGAAAACCTGTTCGCCATGCAGCTTCAACCTACCATTGAAGCCGCTCCCCGACCCCGGGACATTCTCATAATGATTGATACCTCGGCAAGCCAAGCCGTGGGCCCCTTAAAGGCATCCGGGGAGTTAGCCATGGCTCTTTCCAAAGCCATGGGACCCAATGACCGGGTTGCGGTTTGGACTGCCAACCTCCAGGGAAAGGCGATTACCAAGGGGTTCATTGAACCCTCCAAAGTCGGCGAATCGCTGAAATCCTTTAATGAGGTCTATGCCTCGGGTGCCACCAGCCTCAAAGGATCCATCACATCCGCTTTGGATAGTTTTGAAGCTGGGAATGGTCGCCAACGAACCTTGGTCTTTTTGGGAGATGGCCTGAGTGTGGCGGATCCCCTGGATGGCGAAGCCCGGAACATTCTGGTTGGGGAAATGGTCCGCCGCGAGGTAGTTTTCCTCCCGGTTCCCATGGGTTTGCGTCTTGACCCGATCAACCTTCATGGATTGGCCACGGGTACGGGTGGTCGGGCGGTACGAATTGAGGCGGGCGAAACCACACCTCAAATGGTCGCCAAGTTAAACGAAGCCCTCAAGGTTCCCGTGCTTTACCCGGAGGCCTCCCAATTTAGCCAAGACCTGGCGGAAGTGCTTCCCGGAAAGTTGCCCCCGCTTAGGACCGATGTCCCGGTTTTGGTGGTGGGAAAAGTCAAAGCAGGGGTCAATCCCAACGAAATTGGGTACAAGATTTCCGGGCGCGTTGCCGGAAAGGTAATCGAGGTTGGCCAATCCTTTGCGTTGCCTGCCGCCGAAGACTCGAATTTCTTCCTGACCCAAGTGGTAGGTCAATGGCGGGATCGAAAGGATCGTCCAGCGATCCTCCAGGGAGACCGTGCCTTGGCGTTTGCATTTGAGCAAAACAGGCTGGCAATGGAAGACACCTTGGCCCGGGGTGAACTTGCCCTTCGCAATGGACGGCCCGATGCTGCTGCCAAACTCTTCCGCCAAGCGTCCCAACTGGACCCGTTAAGCAATGAAGCCAAGGCTGGTATCAAGCTCTCGGATGACCTTACCCAGGGACGCATAAAAGCAGAAGAATTGGCCGTAAAAATGGGCATTCCAGGAATCACCCTGGTTGCGGCCCAGGTCAAGCCCGAAGCGAAACCTGCCCAAGGGAAAGAGGAGGCAAATGACCTCGCTGCCAATGACGCCATTAAAGAGGTCCAGGCTCGGCGGGCTGCTTCCGAACAACAGGTCCAAAAGCGTGTCAATGAAGGGATTAAAGAGGCAGGCCGCCAACTTCGTGAATCCCCAACCGTGGCACTTGAAGACCTCAAAAGGCTCAAAGACGAGGTCGAGGGCAACATTGACATCGGTTTACCCACCCGTAACTCCCTTGTAGGGCGTTTGGTCCGGGAAATTCAGAAAACCGAGCGGGATGGCCGGGAAATTGAGCGCCAACAAAAAGAGTTTGTCGAGGCGTCTGCCAAACTTCAGGCCATGTCCGATGAAGAAAAACGCGTTTCCGTTCAGTCCGAGCGGATCCGTGAACGACTTCGCTTTTATCACGACCTGATTAGCCAAGCCAAAGAGGACGAGGCTCAACGGGTGGCTCAATCCATCAGGCGAGACCTCACCAACCAGGGAATTGAAATTCCTCAAGCGGTTACAGCCGCCTACTACGAAGGGGGCCGCGCTTTCCACCTTCGGGAGCTACGGGATTTGCGGCGTAACCGTGAAGAAAACTTCCTTGCGGTTTTGCTTGAGGTCGAACGCAGCCACATTCCTTTCCCGGATGAACCTCCCATTGTTTGGCCCGGGGACAACAGCCCCCTGTTTCAAAGGCGTTCCTTTGATCGGACATTCCGTTTTCGAAACTGGAAGGAACTTTCGGCCTATCGTCGCGATGCCTACAACGACCCAGGCTATGAACCACCCGTCCCCGAATCGGCAAAAAAAATCCGGGAAGTTTTGGTCAGCCAAATCAACTATGCCGGCCAGGATCTCCCTTCCACCAAGATCAGGGAAGAGCTGGAGCGTATTCTGACGGATCGCTTTGGAGTCGATGTGATCTTCAATACCAAGGCCTTTGCCGCAGATTCCAACGAAAAGGCGGAAGATCAAGAGATCGGCGATCGCAAAATCCGAAAATTCAAGGGCAAACTATCCAACCTATTGCGAATCATTACAGAGGAGCATATCACCGGGGGGACAGGAGCTACTTTCCTCATCCGTGACGATCATATTGAGATTACTACCCAAACGGCAGCACTCAACGAAAAGGTTACCCGCATCTATCCAATTGCGGATCTCGTTTTTCCGGTGCAAAGTGCGGTTAACCCCGCCCAGGTCCAACAGCAAGCAACCCTTTTGGGCTTTGGCGGAAGCTATGGCCTTGCAGGCCAATCCATGATGTCCATGATGGGTATGGGCGGCGGCATGATGGGTATGGGCGGCATGGGCGGTATGGGAGGCATGGGCGGAATGGGCGGTATGGGAGGTGGCATGATGGGAATGGGTGCCGGTGGCGGTATGCAGGGTATGGGCATGGCGGGAGGCATGGGCGGCGGTGCCCTTGGGTTCCAGGGCGGACCAGACTACCAATCCCTTATCTACACCATTCGCTACATGATCGGTTCCACCAAAGACTGGAACTATCAACCCCCGATGCCTGGAATGATGCCAACGGATCCTACCGGAAGTATGTTTTCACAAACCAATCCTGGTAGCCCGGATGGCACCTTCAGTGAAAACGGTGGTGCTTTGGGGCCCTATCCCCCCACCTTCGCTCTCATTGTGCGAAATACCAGCCGCACTCACACGGGCCGCTTCACCCCGCCCTTTACCTTCGGTGCGGTAAACAATCCCAATCCAAACGCCATGGTGGCCAAACCGGGTGAAAAACCCGTCATTGCCGCCAATAACAAACCTGCCAATGCCCAACAGGCGGTGGCTCAGGCTACCACCAACAAAGGAGGCATGGGCGATCCTCGCACGGTTTGGCAAGAAGCCCTTGAACAGGGCCAGGCAAATCCGGCTTTGATTATGGCGACGGCCCACTGGCTCGGCGTTAACGGTCATTGGGAACATGCGGCCGAGTTCCTTAAAGCGAACATTCGCACCGGAATCGTGGTTAAACCGTGGGTTTATGAAGCATTGACCGTCGCCCTTCGGGAATCGGGGGCCTCTCCGGAGGAAATCGAAAAATCCGAGGTGGCGGTGGCTGACCTGGAACCCCTTGATTCCAAGGGTTTTATCCGAGCCGCCAAAGGCATGGCCTCGGCTAAAAATTATGATCGGGCTTTGGCGTTTGCCCGTCAGGCATCCATCCTTGACCCGATCAATTCCCAACCTTTGGTGGATACCCTGGCCTACGCCGAGTTGGCCAACAAGCCGGAACTTCTCACCTGGGCAGCCTCCCGAATTCTTGCCAAGGATTGGGCGGAAAACAACGATGTGGTTCATGATCGTGCCAAGGCCCAACTTGTTAGCACCGCGGCCCGCCTTGAACCCCGTGATCCCGAAGCGGCAAAGCGCCTCAAGGAAATCCTGGGTACTGCAGTCCGGAGAGACCTCGTGGTACACTTGGCCTGGAAGGGCGATGCCGACCTTGACCTGCGGGTCAAAGAACCCACCAACAGCGTCTGCTCGATTCTCCAAAAACAAACCATTGGTGGTGGCGTCCATGTGGGAAATGACATCCTGGCCAAAGGCAGCGAAAGCTATGTTGCCTCCGAGGGCTTCGCTGGAGAGTACGAGATCAAAATTGAAACCGTCTGGGGCAAAACCCTAGGGGAAAAAGCTCAATTGCGAATCATCCGTAATCAGGGAACCCCGGAACAATTCGAAGAGGTGATGCAGATCGACCTCAAGAGTGCCAAGCCGATAAAACTCAAGCTTGAAACCGGGCGACGGGTGGAGTTTGCCTTTGTGGCCCCTCCTGAGCATGTCAGGAAAACCATTACCAAAGGCGAGTTGGGTTCCAAGGTGCAAGACCGCCTTCGCAACATCGCCGATCCGTCCATTACCGGGGTAAATGCCATCCGCACAAGTGTAAGTGGCCCCGGTGTTCAGGCAAACCAACCGGAAGCTCCCCGCACCGAAAAAACCAGTGCGCCAAGTCAGGTTCTCTACCAGACCCGGGTCAATTCTTTCATGAAGAATGCCATGGATGTTACCGCCCAGGTTGTGGCCAGCCCCAACGGCCGGGGCATGCAGGTCCGCTACAACACCGTGGACAACGGCAAGCCCCTTGGAGCACCCGTCGTCAGTAGTTCTGTCATTCCTGGCGACAACTAAGCGGTGTCCCAGTAAACCAAAAAAGGGCGGGGGAATGCTCCCTCGCCCTGATTTTTGGAACCCTGTTTTCAGGTGACGATCATGGAGTTGATTCTCACACTCCTATCTGGCAACCAGTCGGGCCACATGAGCCGGGTCCGTGGGGAACGACTTGTTGTTGGCCGAGCTACAGGGAGCAAAATCCGGATCCCCTCCTCCCAGGTTTCCCGTTCCCATGCCCTGATCACCTGGCAAAAAGCCGAGGGTGGATACTACCTCGTTGAAGACATGGGAAGTACAAATGGTACTTTTATCAACCAGGTTGCCGTAATGAATCCTGTGGCGGTGTTACCTGGTGACGACCTGAATTTCGGAAGCATTGGCTTTCGTATCCACTATCGAATGGAGCCCAAAGCCCTTAAGCGGCTATCCGCCATGCGAATGGAATCAGGCTACCCCTCTCCAGGTGCCACCCCTAAAGCCGCCGTGGCCCTTCCCGTGGAGGACTCCATCCCTATAGCCGAAATAATCGAAGATGTCCCTTCTACCCAAGGAATGGTCTCCGACCTTCCAGGGGTTGGGTTGTTTGATGATGCCCCTATTCCTTTGGCTGGGTTAACAGGGTCGGAACACCTGGATTTGTTCCAGGAACCTCCCGCACCGGTTTCCAACCTACCCGAGGATCCTCCCATTCCCTTGGCAGATGCCCCGATGACTTTGGCTGACGATTTGCAGAACGATTTGGATGATTTCGACCTCGACGACCTGGGCCGTGTTTTCCAGGCCCGGGATTTGCATTTGGCAGATTTGGCCAAGATGTTAGGCGAGGACGATTCGCCACCCACAGATGGGAAAAAGGTCCCTCACTGACTTAAACGCCAAGGGAAGCCCTCCTGATGGTCTCTGATCCCCTCTGGAAATTCCGGGAAAAGGTGGCGGCCCAACCATAGAATCGCTATTTGGCAAAAGGGCTAAATCGACCAAGTGTAGGTGGGATTTTGCTCAGCCGCATTAAAAACACGATTTCTTAGGTGGTTGCCAGATTATGAAAGCAGGGATTGTCGGGTTGCCCAATGTCGGGAAAAGCACACTTTTCAACGCTCTAACCAGCTCCAAGGGGGCTCAGGCCGCAAATTATCCATTTTGTACGATTGAGCCCAACGAAGGCATCGTTCCGGTCCCCGATCCTCGCCTTTCCCGCATCACCAAATACATCGTCCCCCAAAAAATCATTCCTTCCGCCCTTACCTTGGTGGATATTGCCGGAATCGTCAAAGGAGCCAGCGAAGGCGAAGGGCTAGGCAACAAGTTTCTAAGCCACATCCGGGAGGTTGATGCCATTATTCAGGTGGTGCGTTGTTTTTCAGACCCGGATGTGGTTCATGTGTCGGGCAAGGTCGATCCACTCATGGATATGGAAACGATCGACATTGAATTGATGCTTGCGGATATGCAGACTTTGGAGAATGCCCTTCCCAGGGCGGAAAGGGCGGCAAAGGGTGGGGACAAGGAGGCCAAGGAACGGGTTGAGGGAATCAAAAAGAGCCTGGCTCATCTCAAAACCGATAAGCCCTTGCGCACCTTGACGCTGGATGAAAATGAAAAATTGGCGATGTCAAGTTTCGGTTTGATGACTGCCAAACAGATCCTTTATGTTGCCAATGTGGATGAGGATGACCTTTCCGGTGTGGGACCGTTGGTGATGCAAGTTCGGGATTTTGCGGCCAAATTGGGGGCGGAAGTGGTTCCCGTTTGTGCCAAGCTGGAAGCCGAAATTGCCGAACTGGACGAGGCCGATCGTGGGGAAATGTTAGCCTCCGCCGGAATCACCGAACCTGCATTGGCCATGCTTGCAAGGGCGGCGTACAAGGCATTGGGTTTTCAAAGCTACTTTACCGCAGGTGAAAAAGAGGTTCGCGCCTGGCCCGTTCCCATAGGGTCAACAGCTCCTCAAGCGGCCGGGGTCATCCACACAGACTTTGAAAGGGGTTTCATCCGGGCGGAGGTTTATACCCTTGAAGATCTCGAACAGTATAAATCCGAAAAAGAAATCCGGGCTGCGGGCAAACTAAGGCTGGTGGGAAGAGACTATATCATGCAGGATGGCGACATTTGCCACTTTCTTTTCAATGTTTAAGGGCACTTACAATCCCCCTGGAGAAACTTGGGTTTTCCCCTTTACGACCACAGTTTCTTATTCATCCACAACATCCGCCAAGGCACCGATAGCCACCATTTCATGGCGGGCAAGGTAGACCTTTTTCCGGTTTCTTTTGACACCCGTCATGGCACTTGCCGCGACATAGTTTTCACGGGTGGTTTCGGTGTCCCGAAGGTCGTGGAGGTCGGCGTTTTTCAGTTCGAGAAAATAGTCGTTGTACCCGGTGAATTCGCCCAATACCACATATTGGCTGCTCACATCCACCACCACACGCTGATCGAGTAAGGCGTCCAGGTATTTGTCTTGGCTCATGAAGGAAACTTCCGGATGACTTGGCAAGAGTCCGACTCGTAGCTTGCTTTGAAAATAGGGCTTTGGTGTATGGGTTGGATTCCTAGGATAATCCTAGGAATCATTAACCGGCTTGGCCCCTAGCGGATTCGTCGGTTCATTTGTTTGGGAGACTAAAGACTATGGATGCCCGGCCCGAACGCATCGTGGTGAATGACCATGACTTCCGGGGTGCGTGTATGCACATTGCAAAGCACAATCTTGTTGCTTTGGACACGGAATTCGTTGGTGAAGATACCTACAAACCCGAAATCTGTCTGGTTCAGATCGCAACCCCGGACGAATTGATCCTCATTGACACGATCAAAGTCAAAAACATCGAACCGCTATGGAAACTTTTGGTGGAACCCAACCGGGAAGTGGTGGTTCATGCCGGGCGGGAAGAGATTCGCCTCTGCCAGCTTGCCATTGGTATGGCCCCGGCAAAACTGTTCGACATCCAAATTGCCGCAGGGTTGGTCGGATTTGGTTTTCCCGTGGGTATGGCCCAGTTGCTCCAGCAAATCCTCAATAAACGAATCAATAAAGCTGAAACACTTACCGATTGGCGCATCCGACCCCTCACATCAGCCCAAGTCCGTTATGCTTTTGATGATGTCCGCTACCTGTTGGCCGCTCATGCCGGGTTGGTTGCCCGTTTGAAGCAGATGGACCGGGCCGAGGCCGCTCAGGAAGAGTTTTCGCGACTGATTCACTGGAGTCCGGACGAGGAAGGTGAGGTTGGTCCTGAGAAGTGGCGCCGAATCAAGGGTGCCGGACAACTCGACCGCAAGAAACTGGCCCTTTTGAAAATGATTTTTGATTGGAGGGAAAAAAGGGCCAGCAAGCTCAATCGCCCGGCCCGGACCCTATTGCGGGATGACCTTGTGATCGAGGTGGCCAAACGGATGCCAACCACCGAAAGGGACCTAAACCTTATCCGGGGGCTACAAGCCCGCGACATTCCCGATTTGGTTGACATGGCCAATCAGGCCAGAAAGTTGCCTCCTGAAAAATGCCCTGAACCCCCGGAAAAGGAAATCGAAACCCCTGCCATGGTTATTGCCTCCAGTGTTCTCGGGGCGGTGTTGGGCGATATTTGCATTCGCCAAAAATTGGCCCAAACGCTGGTGGCTTCCCTGAGCGAAATCCGGGCGGTAGTCCGGGCCAAGGGGCAAAACAAGGCCATTCCCGAAGGCCTTTCGCTTCGGGAGGGTTGGCGTCGCAAGCTGGTTTGGCCGCTGATTGAGGCGGTTTTGGACGGCAAACGCCTCATTCGGCTAAAGGACTTGGCCCTTGAAAGTCCCATCGAGTATCAGCTTTTCGAGTCGGACAAGTCGGCCGGATAGGCCCTAGATGGGATGTATCCTGAACGATTTTTTACCATTCAAACCATTTTTAGGCGCTTAAGAGAGGTTGATTGGGATAGAAATCGGCGGCGGGGATACCTCCGAACCGGGCCTTGGCTCAATCAATGATTTTTGAAATGGGATACTCGACAATGCCACGGGCACCCGCCGCACGAAGGGCTGGTACGATCCGGCGAACCAGCGATTCATCAAGTATGGTGTTTACATCGACCCATTCCGCGTCCGAAAGGGAAGCGATGGTTGGCGTTTGAAGGGCTGGCAATACCTGGAGGACCTGCCCCAAATCGGACCGCCTGACATTCATCATCATGCCGACTTTGCCCTCTGCCGCCAGGGCACCCTTGAGCATCAAAAGCAGGTCTTCCATTTTGGCTTTCTTCCAGGGATCGCCTTGGGCACTTTCCGAGCAAATAAAGCGGGTGGTCGATTCAAGGATTTCCGCCACAATACGCAGGTTGTTCGCCCGAAGCGAGCTGCCCGTTTCGGTAACATCAACGATGGCATCGGCTAAAAGGGGAGGCTTCACCTCTGTCGCGCCCCAGGAAAACTCTACCTGAGCCGTAACACCGTGGCTTGCCAGCCAGCGGGTTGTAAGCCCGACAACCTCCGTTGCTATGCGCTTCCCTTCGAGGTCCTTTGGCTCCCGGATAGGAGAATTCTCAGGGACAGCAAGGACCCACCGAACAGGTCGGCGGCTAACCTTGGAGAAGATTAGCTCGGACAGTTCGAGGACCTTGGCTTGGTTCTCCATTACCCAATCGTGGCCGGTTAACCCACAGTCGAGCTTGCCGTCCTGGACATACCGGGGAATTTCCTGGGCCCGAATGAGGGTGCAATGTATCTCGGGGTCGTCAATCGTGGGAAAATAGCTCCGGGCCGAAAACTGGATCCTGTACCCGGCTTTTTGAAACAGGTCTGCAGTTGCGGACTGGAGGCTACCCGCCGGGATTCCCAATCTCAACACTTTGTTTTCGGTCATGGCTATAGGTCCCGGTCCGGTGGCATTACTTCTTGTAGACGATTGTGGGGTCGAACAGTCTTTCACCGACGACCTCATGAGATTTTCCCGAATCGGTCATACGGCGAAAAAAACAGGAAGAATAGCCTTCATGGCAGGCAGCTTTGCCGATTTGGTTGACCAATAAAAGGACTGCATCCCTATCGCAATCCACCCGAATCTCGTCGACAATCTGTTGATTTCCCGATTCTTCGCCTTTGCGCCAAAGCCTTTTGCGGCTGCGGGAATAGTAGACTGCCTTTCCCGTGGCGACCGTTTCGTTGAAGGCTTCTTCATTCATCCATGCCAACATCAGCACCTCTCTGGTTGTGGTGCATTGGGCAATGGCGGCAATAAGGCCATCCTGTTTGTTGAAATCCGGGCGAAGAATAAGGTCGGCAGTATTCATGGATATTGTCAAAAGGGTCCTATAGTTGGCCGGGTTAAATTGTAATAAGGCTATAGGTCGGAACAGGGAGGAGGTTTTTCTTGCCCCCAAGGAACCCAAGCTCCAGAATAAAAAGCGCACCAACCGAGGTTGCCCCAACCTGGCGGACCAGATCATCCGCAGCCCTCATGGTACCCCCCGTGGCAAGGACATCATCCACCAACAAGGCCTTCTGGCCGGGTTGGAGGGCATCATGGTGCATTTGTAACTCGGCACTGCCGTATTCCAGATCGTATTTTTGGTTTACGGTTTTCCAGGGAAGCTTGCCCGGCTTACGAAGGGGGATCAACGGCTTTTTCATGACAAGGGCCATGGGTGCCCCAAAGAGAAAACCCCTGGATTCGGCAGCAAGAATGGCGTCAAATTCCAATGAACTGGCGATTTCAATGAGGCGACGGATGGTCTCTGCCAACACTTCCGGATTGGCCAAAAGGGGAGTAATGTCCTTGAACATGATCCCTGGCTTGGGAAAATCGGGTACCTCCCGAAGATATTTCATTAGGTCCATGCTGCTTACTCCAGATAGGTTATCTTCCCGATTGAGGGGAGGTTAGGCCAGTCCCCTGTCCCCTGTTTAGGGCCTTTGACGGTCCAAACGCCCCGGTTTTACCCTCAGAAGGTTCCCAAACCTAACCCCAAGGCCAATCCGGTTCCGTCTTCCCCCCATTGGATGTTGAGAAAACGAGGCTTGAATGGGTACAATGCCCCTTTGGAATGGAAAAAGGGATGTGTTGGCCATGTCGGACGCTGGTTTAGCGAGTTTGCGAAGGATTCGGTGTTCTGCCGAAAAAGGTTTCCAGGCACTGGCAGGATTGCGTCAGCTGTTGAGTTCACAAGGGCAGGTTATCTCTCTCAAAAGCCACGCCCTTACCCAACGGGTTTTTGGCGAATCCCTTTCGGTTCAACAGGTCGTTGACCGGGTTTGTGCAGATGTTATGGCTTTTGGCCTCGAAAAAGTCCTGCACTACACGGAACAGTTCGATGGGGTCCGTCTCTGCCCAAAAACCGTCCGGGTGGATCCTGCCGATTTGGCCAAAGCTCATGCTGAAGTATCGCCTGAGCTTCTTGGTATTGTCGGCAAAATCCGAGCCAATATCCTTGAGTTTCAAAAACTCTGTTTGCCCGTGGATCCCACCCTTTTGCGGCCCGATGGAAGTGCCTTAACCTTAAGGCACACACCCATCCAACGAGTAGGCGTCCATATTCCTGGAGGTGCAGCGGCCTATCCCTCGACCCTTTTGATGACAGTGGTTCCCGCCCAGGCGGCAGGGGTTGAGGAAATCGTTGTGGTAATGCCCCCCACGGGAGGGGGCGCCAACAACCAAACCATGCTGGCTGTCTGCCATGAATTGGGGATTACGGAGGTTTATCGTGTGGGAGGTGCCCAATCCATTGCCGGCCTGGCCTATGGGTGTTTGGGAAAGCCTGTGGACATGATCGTTGGACCAGGCAACCAGTTTGTCGCTCTTGCAAAAAAATGCGTTTATGGGAAGGTCAAAATAGATTGCATTGCTGGACCCAGCGAGGTGATTGTTTTGGCGGATAATAGTGCCCGTCCGGATTGGGTAGCCATGGAAATGTTGGCACAGGCGGAGCATTCTCCAGGGTCCGCCATTCTTGTCACTTGGGAAGAATCTGTATGGGAAAATGTTGCCAGGGAGCTTCTTGGCCAGTTGAAAAACATCGAAAGGGGAGATCTGGCCAGGGCTTGTATTGAGCAATTTGGTGCCTTTGTGCTGGCTCGAAGCGAGGATGAAGCCATCGAAATCACCAACAGTTTTGCCCCGGAACACCTCCAGATTTCAAGCGACGATGCGAAAAGGCTTGGAGACCGCATTTCCAACGCTGGGGCTATTTTTTTGGGTCACTATTCTCCAGTGGCATTGGGTGATTATGCCGCCGGGCCCAGTCATGTCCTTCCCACCGGAGGGACAGGTCGCCATGCCAGTGGCTTGGCAGCGATCGACTTTCTCAAACGCACCAGCATAATAAGTTATCCTGAAGGGGCCCTGGAAAAGATCGCCCCGCTGGTGGTTGAGCTGGCCAAGGAAGAAGGACTAACGGCTCATGCCAGGTCGGTCACCTTGCGCCTTTCCCGTCCAATTCACAAGACAAAACAAGCCTTGAAATGAGCGATTCCAAAACAAATAATGCTTTGCCTCCTGACCTTGCCCGGTTTGTGCGAGGTGATATTTTGGGCATGAAGGGTTATGTTCCAGGCGAGCAACCCCAGAGTGGCAAGGTCCTCAAATTAAATACCAACGAAAACCCCTATGGACCCTCTCCCAAGGTGCTTGAAGCAATCCGGGAGGCCGCCAATGATGAAAGACTTCGCAAATATCCTGATCCGATGGGAAACAGCTTCCGGGAGGCGGCTGCCAAGGTGTATGGGGTCAAGCCCACCAATATCCTCTGTGGCAACGGTTCCGATGATATCCTGACCATATTGACCAGGACCTTTGTTCCCCAGGGTGGGATTGTATCGTCTCCCTATCCGAGTTATCTTTTATATGAAACCCTGGCCCAGTTGCAGGGGGCCCTATTTCATCGCTTTTCTTTTGCGGGAAACGGCTGGGAGCTGCCCGAGCGATGGGAAGGGCCAAAGCCCAACCTGATTTGCCTTGCCAACCCCAACTCTCCGTCGGGAACACAGGTCGGTTCCCTTGCCATGGCGGATTTCGTGCGGCTTGTGCGGGTTCCGGTAGTATTTGACGAAGCCTATGCCGACTTCGCTCCCGAAAACGCCATTGGCCTGGTCAAGGAACAGCATACCCTTCCCGCCCCTGTGATTGTTTCCAGGACGCTTAGCAAAAGCTATTCCCTTGCCGGTATTCGATTTGGATTTGCCCTGGCGGATGAGACCCTCATTGAAGAAATGGTCAAAGTCAAAGACAGCTACAATTGCGATGCGGTGGCCCTAGCGGCGGCAACGGCTGCGATTGGCGATCAAGCCTATTTTGAATCGATTAAAGCAAAAATTATTGCCACCCGGCAGGCTGCCATTCCGAAACTCGACAGGCTTGGCTTTTCTGTCATCCCAAGCCATGCCAACTTTCTCTGGTGTGACCATGTCACCCACGACCCAACCACTCTTTTCCAGGGACTCCGGGAAGCGAATATCCTTGTCCGGTTGATCCATTATCCCGCATGGCGATCGGGACTAAGGATTTCCATTGGTACCGATGCCGAAATGGATCACCTGTTTGATGTCATGACAAAACTCGTCTGAAACCCAGATAACCCCACCGGAAATCCTTCATGAACCGTACAGCAAAGATCGAACGAAACACTCTCGAAACCAAAATCCAACTATCGATTAACCTCGATGGGTCGGGCCTTGGAAGCATTCGCACGGGGGTGGGTTTTTTCGACCATATGTTGACCCTATTTGCGAAACATTCGCTCCTGGACATTGAGCTTTTGGTGGATGGTGACATTCATATTGATGCCCACCACACGGTAGAAGACACAGGGATTGCGTTGGGGAAAGCTCTCGTTTTGGCACTTGGGGACAAGGCTGGTATTCGTCGCTATGGCCATGCGGTGGTTCCCATGGATGAGAGTTTGGCCTCGGCTGCCATTGACCTGTCGGGGCGTCCCTTTTTGGTGTTTAGGGGCCAACTTCCCCAAGTGATGATTGGCCAATTCCCGGCAGAACTGGCAGAGGAATTTTTCCGCGGATTTTCCTCCGCTGGCCTCTTCAACCTGCACCTTGATCCTGTCTATGGCACAAACTCCCACCATTTGGTTGAAGCCCTTTTCAAGGCCACTGGCAGGGCGTTGCGGCAAGCAGTAGAAAGCGATCCCCGGGTAAAAGGTATTCCTTCAACCAAGGGCATTCTTTAGGATTACCCAAAGGGTTGGTTAGGGGCCTTTTCCAGTCTGGGGATTAAGCTTTTAGGCCGGGAAGCGATTGCCTGACTCCAAAAGCTGCCATGATCATGCCTACCAGTGTGATTAAGGAAAAGAACGCTGCCAAAATGAGCAAAGGTGCAAAATAGGAACGGCTTTCGGAAAACATGGTGACAATAAAAAAGGTTACCCAAAAAAGATCCGCAATACCTTGAATCATTTGCATTACAGCCCCTACCTGGGCCCAAAGGAGCACTCCTGTCCCACGAGCCATTTGGGAAAGTAAAACCAGCAAGGTATGAATGTGAATACTGAACAGGAAAGTCGTTCCTGCAAATCCACCCCGCCGAATTTGTTCGGATAGCAGTTCTTTTTCCAGGTATTGGCAAAGGAAATAGCCTCCCACAGTGAAAAAAAATACCATGGTGGCAATCAGCAAAAACAAGAGAGCGAATCGGGCAATACCCTTTGAGGAACCCCCTAGCCCCATCAGGGTTCCCAGACCCCAGGGACCGATCAGGGGATAAAGCGGGGGCAGACAAAGTCCGATACCCAACAGGAATAAGCCATGTTGGGCACGGGGACCCATGGCAGGGTCAAAAAAAGCGGTTTCCTTGGCGGGTCGCGAGATACGCTTTGGCGGTTTCCGGATGATTCCAAAGTGAGATTCCGCATCCACCCAGACGGCCATTCCTGAGGTCCAGATTCGGGTGGATGATGCGATTTCACCCGATTGAATGAGGTTTCTCAATTGGGATTCGGGAACCGGCCCCATTTGGTTCCCATTTCCGTCAAGGAAGAGGTATTCCGTTTCCGGGGCCGGATTCTGCCCGGAAATGGCTTTATCCTGAGGGGAATTTTTTGCTGGCTGGTATTGGTCCAATGGGACGGATATCGCTTGTCCGAACAATTCCGGAAACAGGTCTATCCCCGGTTTCCAGATAACCTTGTTGGGCGAAAGCTCGTGAAAGGGCATGAACCTTGAAAGCTGCCTTAAATCAACCAGGTCGCTACGGGTATAGGGGCCGGTGATCCGACCTGCGGCCCGCAAGAACCAATGGGAAGGGTTATCTGTCATGCCATGCACCGGCAACAGGATCTGGCAAATAACCACAATAAACCGGGTTCCTCATGGCAGGTTGACATCCTTCAGAATTTTAAGGATCTGTTTAGAGGTAATACAGAGCGGATCATTTGCCGGAATGGGAGACGCTACCATACCCACAATCGTCCCCTTGCCATTGAAAACCGGCGCCCCAGCTTTGGCAGGTTTGGTTTTTCCCCCAACCCGATGATATTCCAGCTCTTTTTTCTGGGTAGTGGTAACATAGCTGGCATTGGTTGCTTCAATGGCCAAGGGAGTTTTGGGATCGGAAAACCCGGGACTTGCCAATAAAACCAAATCCTCATTGGCTTTCAGCAACCCCTCACCGGAAAAGGGAATCGGTCCCTGGGGGGCATCCAGACGAAGGATGGCCAGGCCCTGGTCCAGGTGGTGGATTCTGGCCTGATGGGGACCTCGTTCATCTCCATTTCCCTCTGGAAAAGTGACGGAAATCAGGATACCACGATCCTCCCCAGCCACCTCCAAAGTGGTCATCAAATATCCCCAATTAAAGAGGAATCCCGAACCCACAACCTCACCCTTGTCAGTAATTCGCCGGACAAGGGCAACCGATTTTCCATGCTTTTCAAGGAGCTCTTTCCTGTTGAGAGGCCCGGCCCCTTTGGCAGGAAGATTGTTCGCCCCTGCCCCGGGGATTTGACCACCCTGGTCCGGGTTCTCCCTACCTTGCGGTTCCACCACCGGTTTGCTTCGTAAAAAAAAGAATCCAACAAGAATTAGTAAAAAAAAGGCTATTAGCCCCCCCCCAAGTTTAATTCCAAAGTCCTTGATAGGTCGTTTTTGAATCAAGGGAATCGGATCCAAAGCCTTGATTTTCTCGGGCAATGGTTCAAATCGCCCCGGTTCGGGGTGGATGGAAAAAGGAACTTTTTCTTCCGGGGCTCCAGCAAGGGAGTTGATGGATTGCCAAACCATCCCATCTTTGCTCCATTGGTCGGTTGGATTGAATTGGCCAAGTTCGACAATTTTGCGAATCTTTGCGATCGCAAGGGGTCCGTGAATGCGGCCATCATGTTTGTAATAGATCAAATCGGTCAAGCAAGGGCTCCTTAGCGGGACCTTTTAATAATGATCACCAGGAAAATAACGATAATCAAGGCACCAATGATAAAAGCCCCTGCCATGATGAGCATTTCACGGGATTTGTCCCTTCGCTGGAAGCGTTCAATCCGGATATCCAACTCCTGGGCAAGGGTTGGGTCCATGGGACAGGTTGTTCCCTCGTGGCGGTTGTAATTATCCTGAAGCTTGAGAAGCTCGCTTTCGGTGGATGATTTGTCCCTCAAAACCAGCCGTATTTGTTCCTGTGCCCTCTCGCTTTGCATGATTTTTTCACGCCTGTTTTGTACCTCAATTAGCCAAATACGAACCTTTTGCAATACCCGGAACATTTCATCGCTGGGAGGAATACCGGCCTCCGCACATTTTTCCTGGAACTCTGCCCATAGCTTCAGTACGCGGGATTCGGCCTTCTGGTTGAATCCATCGAGGATTTGCCGAAGAATCACCTGGGCTTCCTTGCGGCCGATTTGTCCAATGGAGGCGTGTCCCAGTTCACGAATCTCACGGGCAATATCCTCATTGGGGTCGTTGGTCCAGTTTTCCGGTTTGTCCAGTTCGGTTATCAAATCACGAAGGGCCAAATGGTCCCCTTCCAGGGAAGCTGTCCGGGCCTCCCCAAGCATCTCTTCAACCCTTTGGTCCTCCAATTCCCCAAGGTTATCCTGAAAGGCAAGGTTATTGGGAGCTAGCCGCTGGAGTTGCCTCAGAACCGAAAGTCGTCTTACCGGGGGGGCTTGGCCAAGGTTCAGCAACCTCCACCTTCCCAAAATGTCACAGAGAATGTGGTGTTCACTATAGGCCCGATTAAGACTAACCGCTTTGAGGTTTGGCACCTCGGGTGGCATGGTGAGCTGATGAAGGTCCATCATTTGTTCCCAGGTGTCTTTCCTGGGAAATTCCAGAAGGGTCAATTCATCAAGGAGGTCAGGTGCCGTCCTGGCAAGCATTATGGATTCGGCAATCAACCCGCGGGACAGAAACTCATCGCAACGGTCCAGGCGATCCACCACTTTGCGGCATTCGTCCGCATATTCCCTGGCCAAATTCTCGATTTCCGGTGTTGCGGAAAGGGTCCCCGTGGAAAGGGCCGCTTGGATTTCCCCAGTTAATCGGGCAAGTTTACTCATGTCGGTTTTTTGATGACCTTTATTCCCAACGCTTTCGTCCTCCTGGAAAGTGCATTGCGAACATTGTTTACATCAAGGGCAAAGTCCAGATTCGTTTTATCCTTCAAGTCGCGTTTTTGTTGTAAAAGGACCTCAAACCGGATAGAAATTTTTTGCGCATTGCCCGTAAGGGAGTCCCGTTCTGAAACCACCCTTTTATCGATGGACTGGACAAGGTCCGCCATGATTTTGCCGTTGGCGGCAAGGCCCAACAGGGTCTCTAGGTGAATGAATTTTCTTTTGGTATCCACAAGCATGAACGCATTGGGAGAAAGGATTGCCGAGGCAAGCCAGTTGCCGAGTTCTTCATCACCCTTGGGACCTGGCAAATTCGCACAACGAAAAAGTCGTTCGGGATTAAGGAGATTATAGGTGTCACGACCAAGGGGGGATTGCCAACTGCTCATACCTAAAAACTCTGCCAAAGTGAGCGTCCTTTTGCCAACCAAACCGGGGTCGGACCGAACAAATTCAAGAAATTCATCCAGGGCTTTTTTGTTGGCCAAATCCCCCTCCAGGGACAATTGGAGCTTAACCGATGCACCAATCGCTCCGTTTTTGTCCAACATGGCTCCCAGTTGGGCAATTTCTGGAAGTTGTATGGAACCGACAGGGATCTCCCTCAATTTTTCCATGGGCTTGTCCTTTTCCACCATGGGAACCATGGGAGGCACCCCGGGAGGTTTGATTGGGACAGGATCTTTGGGTTTCGGGATGGGATCCAATTTGGCTACTGGACCTGGTTCTTTTTTGGCTTGATTGCCTTCCTTAAAGTCGCCTTTTTCGGCCTTTTCTTCCCCAATGTTGCCCGGATTGGCCCCTTCTTTTTCTTTCCGGGCTACTATTAGTTCAATCGGATCCATTGGGTCGGGGTTGCCCCTTGCTACGCCATCATCCTTGTTCATCAGGGCAGGGCCAAAGATTGCCAAAGCCAAAAGCCCGGCGCAAACGGCGAAAATGCCCAACACCAAAGGAAACAATCGGATCCCGGTTGAACTTTCCTGGGGTTCAAAACCCGCCCCTTTCCTTTTGCGTTGGGCACCCGTTTCCGGTTCAACCAAAGGTGGTGGCTCATTAGGGTCCGGGGGTTCGCCAAAAGCTCCCCTTACCCCGGATTTTGACGAAGTTGAAAGATTGATTTTCTGAACCAGGTGCGCCAGGGATTCGATGTTGGGTAGGGGCCTGGCATGGATGCCCCTGGTCAAAAGGAGGCGTTCCCAAACGGTTCGGGAGGGAAACTGCAAGAGACGCAATTCCTCCATCAGATCCGTGGGATGGCGCAAAGCCATTTTTGCCTCGTTTGTTCCTTTCAGGACAAATTGAAACTCGACCACATTGGCCCGATCGGCCAAATCCCCCACCAAAGTAGTGTAATCGTTGGCAATGTTTTGCTGGATGGGGGACCAATGGGTTTTGGGTTGAGACACAATGTCTTCGATTTTTTTTACCAGTTTGCGTGTGGATTGAGACATAGAGTCTTTCTATCAATGATTTTTATAGCTTTCCAAGCTCTCTTTAATCTTTTCAAGGTGAGGGGCCAGGTTTTTGTCGGCAGCTGCCCTTTCGCTAATTTTTTTGATCCGGAGCGAAGCCCGGTCCCAATTCGCAATAAGCGAAAGATACGCCAACGCATGATTCCTGGTGGAAAAAGGTACCATGGCTGCTACCTCCATGATCCAGGCGTCTTCAGCTTCTGAGGTGGTGAGTTTGTTGATTCGGTCATCGGTAAAAGGTTCAGGGAGGGGAGGGATGGCGGCTTGCAAAATTCGAACCAACTCCCAAAAACGATCCGGGCGAATGAGGTCCCTTTCGGCTTGGCTCAACCCCTCCATATTTTTGAATTTGCGAAGCATTCTCGCTTGGGCCTCGATCTCCACCGGATCGGTGGGTTCCCTGATACCGAGACCGATCATCCATTTTGCCGCCTTCAAAGGTGTCAGGAAAAACCCGGGTACGGGGACATGCTGAACCTTTGGTTGGTCCTTTTTTTCTTCGATTGGCTTGAGGTTGCCACCAGGCGGATCGATCCGGGGCTCCCCCTCGGGCAAGTCGCCCATTGCCTTGAAGCTGTAGAAACCAAGGGCCACGAGGGTACCCGTGGTCAATACTCCAAGGAAGAAACCTATACCACCCGGTAAAACCATACGCCACGGATCGGGTGGAGGGGCGGGCAATGATTTTTGGGGGGTTGAAGCGGCCGCTTTTGCCGGTTGTTGCAAGGCATAGGGTGTAATGGTTTCCCTGGATAAGGGCTCGATATTGGGTTGGCTTTCGACAACTTCGGCTTGAAGGATTTCCGGCCGATTGCGAGTCCTTGAAACGATTTTGGGCCGAGGGACATCGGAGGAAAGGGAAACCCGTCCCAATCGGGCTTGAGCTGCCCAAGGTCCAGCCAGAGGGGGTAATACTTTTGGGTTTGGGCTTAGGCAAATCGAGGGCACCTTTTGTGTAAGCAATTGTTCGGCAAAGCGACTGCCAATCACCGCACCGGCAAGGTCGCTTTGCCTGCACTCGGCAAAATCCCCTGCCAAGGTTGCAAATCGAAGTTTCCAGGCATCAGGGTTTGGGGCTTGCGAAAGGGTTTCAACGACCAATTCTTTGAGGGTAGCATCATCAAGCCCCTCGTGAAGGAATGTAAAGGGGCGACCGGTATTCAAAGCGTCCCAAGCCGCCCCGGCATAACCCGCATCCCCCGTAAGTCGCTGCCAATGGCGTGAGGCGGGTTCGATGGCGGCCGTGCCGGAAAGGATCGGAACGGGCAGCAACCTTGCTTCCTCTTTCCAATTGGACATCCAGGGAAAATCGCGCAGGAGCGAACCGGGATGTACAGTGGCTGTTTCCTGGGCATCGAGGATAAGCAAATGGGCAATGTGGTTTTTGCGACCGGAATAATCGTTGATTGTTGGTCCGATGCGGCCCAGGATGCAATACATGCGGGAGGCCACCTCGATCCTGAGGCCAAACCAATTGACGGATCCCTGACCCTGGATTGGGCTTTGGGAAAAGGGTGGCGAGCTGGCACCCTCATAAGAGACAAGGCCCTGCATTCGTGTCCGCAAAACCTCGGGAAAACCTGGGCTCATTCCGGCCACGCCAAAGCCAGGATTCCCGGCCATGGTTTTTTCAAGTGATGTAAAGACAAATTGGTGCGCCATGATTGCTGCCGGATCAAAGCCCGGGTCAATCCTCCTGTTCTTCATCGGAATCGGTTGATTTGGTTCGTGACCTTGTCAAATACCAAATGAGGGGAAGTTCCACCTGAAAGGGATCAATATCCCTTGGACGAACGAGATTGGGATCTCCACCCCGTTCGGAGTGCTCTTTGCAAGCAAACCCAAGGGCACTTACAGGAAGGAAAATAACCTGTTCCGCAAAGAATTCTGCGGTTCCCACCATATCCGGGCAGAGCCGAAACAAAAGGGTGCGCAGATTTGCGGACAACCGGTTGATGGCGGAAAGGTTTACCCCCGGAGTGGCTTGGGGATCCGGCGAGTCATTGGTTTTGGCGCGGGAGTTCCTTAGCCAATCGAGGTTTTTGGCCTCGGGAAACAGTTTCCACCAAACATCGTATTTGCCGACCACGACAACCAACGGGTTTTTGTGTTTTTCATCATTTCTCATGGATAAAAATCGCCGGATGCGAACACTCGCCTCGCGAAGGATGATTTCCTGCCGGTGTTGAACTGGAAAGGGAAGGCCAAATCGCGAAGCACCCGGTGCAACCTCTTCAAGTGCATCCGCAAAACGGGCATCCTGAAGGGGGTCAAAGACAAAAAAGAGGGCAGACGAGTTTGCAAGGTGTCTCGTGGTCTCAAAGGCACTGGCATCCTCACTCCCCGCAAGGAACGATTCTCCTGCATTGTCATAAAGGCACATGAGCCTGGTCCTGGTTTTCCCGGCAGGGTCAGGCACACGGTATTCAAACAAAAAGGGTTGAGGCAACCGGACCGGCCTTCCATCCTGGTTGATTTCATTGAAAAGCAGGTTGCCTGTAAACTGGGTTTTGGGAATCAATTCACCTACAGGCAAGCGTTGGTCCCGTTTGGGATTCAGGAATAAGGCATCCTCGTAGGAGATTACCACCTTGTTGAATTGCGGATGGGCATCCGTGAAAGAATAACCGAAATCGCGCAAAAGCACCTTGCGTGTCTGCCAAATCATGGATCCCAAAAAATAGGATTTCCCGCTTGCTGGCGCCCCCAGGATCGAAAGGAACCGGCACTTGTTTTCAATCATCTGTTTCGGAAGCAAAAGATGACAATTTGGACACGCCATGTCGTGACTTACATGGCCAATGGGATCGAGTGGTTGACAGCGCCGATTAAATCGTGTGGGAAGAAACCGGAGCCTTGCATCCTCACCCAGCCGGGCATCCCCCAGCAAGTTGTTGTGGTCGGAAATAAACAACACATCCTGGGGGGAAAACACTTCCCAGCAATGCGGACAAGTCACCTCGGATAACAGGGGAATGGTCAATTCCTCGTTTTTGATCCGGGCCATTTTGTGGATTCCCTTGCCTGTGCCAAGAATACATTCAACGGGTATGGATTGCAAAGGTCATAGACCTGTGGAATCACTACTCTTATCCTATTGAAACCTCACCTTTCAGGGATGATGAGGAAATCGCCTAAAAGGGATTGGCCAAATGTTTTCGACCCTTCCAAAGGGTACTAACCCAAGTTATGCCATGGGAGTTTTTTTCTTTGAATTTTGGCCTATTTTGGAACCCGGTTTGCGGTTTTTTCCCTGTTTTTGGAGTATGTCGAGTTCCAAACGACATGTAGTCCCAACCAGGTTACCTGATATTGGCCCCCCAATTGTGCGATTTTTTCAATGGAGTTTGCGGGTGTTCGCTAATGCTCGGAACGATTCCAAACTACCTCCGGGGTATGAAACGAATGAAAGCCATTGGGAACCAGGCGGCAAAGCGGTGCACCAGAGCCCGGAAAAGGGGATTTGTAGTCCCGATTTTTAAAGGCTGATTAAACTTTTTACCGGGAAAAACCGGGTTTTCATGGTCCGAACGGGATAGTTTGGCTTAGGGGGGAGCCGGTCATGAGGAATGATTTGTCCAAGGGTTGGCAGACTGCAAAGATTCCCCAATGCTTGGTAAATTCCAATGGTCGGAGTGTTTGGTTCGGGTCGACCCCACAATAGGAAATGATACAATCGTGTCGATTCCGGGCAGGTTCTTTCCTCCGGTTGGGTAAAGGCGTGGTAATCCCCAGCCAAAACATTGCGTTGGCCTTTTTGGGATTCACCCAACCGCGTTGCTTTTGACCCTTTAGAAAATGGGTTCAAACCTTGCCTGGAAAAAGCGGAGGTATTTTGGCTCATAAACCATGCGAAGGCCCCTCGCTTTTTCCCGATTGTCAAAGGCTGCCTTGACCGCCTCGGCCGTCATATCCATATGGGCCTGGGTATACACCCGCCTTGGAAGGGTGAGCCGAACCAGTTCAAGCTCGGGGTGGCGATTTTCGCCTGAGGCTGGGTCCCGGCCCGCGCTGACGATTCCCCGCTCCATGGCCCGTACCCCGGAATCCAGATAGAGCTCTGCCGCCAACATTTGGGCGGGAAAGTGTTCCTGAGGTAATTGAGGATAGATTCGCCTGGCATCCAAAAAGACGGCATGGCCACCAATCGGCTTGACAATGGGGATTTGCCAACTGTCCAAAAGGTCGCCCAAATAGCGAACCTGACCGATGCGGGCATGGATATAATCATCCTCGATGGACTCGCGAATCCCAATGGCCATTGCCTCCATATCTCTCCCAGCCATGCCCCCATAGGTGTGGAGACCCTCATAAATGACCACAAGGTTCCGTGCCTCGTGGTAAAGGGCCTCATCATTTAGGGCAAACCAGCCCCCGATATTGACCAGATGGTCTTTTTTGCCACTCATCCAGGCCCCATCGGTGTAAGAGCAGAACTCCTGGAGAATTCTGGCAATGGGTGTTTCCTGATAGCCTGGTTCCCGTTCCTGGATAAAGAAGGCGTTTTCGACCATCCGTGTGGCATCAAGGAAGAGGCGAATGCGATGTTGGTTACATAATGCCCTGACGGCTTTGACATTGTCCATGCTGACCGGTTGGCCTCCGGCCATATTTACCGTTCCAGCCAAACTGACAAAGGCAATGTTTTCGGCACCGACCCTTTGGATCAAGGCATTGAGTTTCCCGAGATCCATATTTCCTTTGAAAGGGTCCAAACTTTGGGGGTCATGCGCCTCGTCGATGATAACATCATGAAAAATTCCACCCGCAAGTTCCTGGTGAAGCCTGGTGGTGGTAAAGTACATATTTCCCGGAACATATTGCCCCGGTTGGATCAGGATTTTACAGGCAAGGTGTTCGGCACCTCGCCCCTGGTGGGTGGGAACGATGTGTTTGTAACCATACACTTCGCGAATCACAGCCTCGAGGTGATAAAAGTTTTTGCTGCCTGCATATGCCTCATCACCAATCATGATTCCAGCCCACTGGCGGTCACTCATGGCGTTGGTGCCGCTGACGGTGAGCAGGTCAATATGGACATCTTCTGACCGAAGAAGAAAGGTGTTGTATCCAGCCTCAACCAGAGCAGTTTCCCGCTGTTCCCTTGTGAGGACACGAATGGGCTCCACCATCTTGATCTTCCACGGCTCGGCCCAGGAGCGTCGCCCGAATTGTTGCCCCATCGTTTTCGGCACGGTCATCCGTTAAACTCCTATATACGATTGGGGAAAGGGCGGTGGCACCTAAACCCATTCCACCGTGTGAAACCCTTAGCCCTTCCGGAAAACCACATTACCCATCAATAAGGACTTTGTTCCCGCAAGCGGTCATTCCCCTGATTTATTTATGGCCGGGTTAGCCATTGGGCAGAAAACGCAATGCACCCGAATTCATGCAATAGCGAAGCCGGGTGGGGGCTGGCCCATCCTCAAAAACATGGCCCAAATGGGCATCACACTTGCTGCAGACGGCTTCAATGCGTTCCATGTCATGGCTGCAATCCCGGTTACTCTCCAGGGCATCCGGGGTGATGGTTTGGAAAAAACTGGGCCACCCTGTCCCAGAGTCAAATTTGGTTTCGGAGGAAAAAAGGGGTTGGCCACAGCAAACACAAACATAAGTACCCTGGGCATGATTGTCCCAGTAGGCGCCGGAAAAGGCCCGTTCGGTTCCCTGCTTTCGGGCGATGCGAAAAGCCTCGGGGGAAAGCTCCCGTTGCCACTGGGCCTCGGATTTGATGATTTTTTCGACCAACATGGCGGCTCCAATCATGAGAGAATGAAAGGGTATCCAAAGACTATTGATAGGGTGTACATCAAGTTTGGGAATCAGGGTAACCCAAGTTAGGAAGTTGTGACCATGAAAACAGAGGATTTTCCGGGAAAAAAGACATATCCGCCTGCAAAAATCGGGACTACAAATCCCTTCCAGTGTACCTGCGAACAGCAAACCCCTTTGTTAAAACTGCACAAGTAACGGGCAATATCAGGTAAATTGGTTGGGACTACGAGCCTTTTTGAACTCGATATCCTCCAAAACCACGGGAAAAACCACAATCTGGGCCCCATAATTAGCCAAAAATCGTGAAAAATCACTCCACCTGCGAAACTTGGGGTAAAACAAATCAGGGACCAAGGGTCGATCGGGAACAAGGGGATTCATGCGGTCCACCTTCAATTGGTCAGAAATCTTCAACCCGCCCCCACCCTTTCGGCCATTTACCCACAAACCCCCTCCATCCACCTTTGGCCCTACGATTTCACTTTTCAAGGGGGATCAGCCACCTGCTGCCTGTTGGAAAAGGAGATTAACGGAGACCGCCATCCTCACGAATAGACAATTTTGGAGACATCCCCCCCTTAATGGTCGCTTCGTAACGGTCCTTAAATGCCCAAAGGGTAATGTCTCCTGGCGAAAAGGGGGTTGGATCGAATTGCAGTTGGCCAAGGGTCGGGGCGAAGGCCCCGGTTTTTCCCCGGTATGCCTGTTGTGCCTGATGGAGGCGGCCCAACAGGAGCCGGGCCAAGGCCACATCATCGGAAGGAAGGGCCTTAGCCCCATCCTCTGGACCCACGAAAACGACAGAGCCCCATCGTTCGGGCAGGTGCATGTTGATTTCCCCCTGGGGGGACCAGACCCAGTTTCGTTCTGGCCTCCCTGGTTTTTTAACATATTTCCTATCTTTAATATCCCACTCCCACTCCACCCGTGAAAAATTGATCCTCCACCTTTCACCCAATTTTGGTGGGACCCCCTGGCCAACCTCGGCAAGGCTTTTCCAGGGGAGAAACATTTCCACGGTCCAACCACGGTCGATATCGGATGGATCATTGATGGTTCCATCCAGGAAAACCGCGGTTTGAACCCCTTTCATTTCAAAGCTGTCAAGAGCCCGGCCTCCATCCCGATAGGGCCTGGTCAGAAGCAAATCCCAGGTGGTGTTTTTGGCATTCATTTCCAATTCGACATAGTTTTGGCAGTCACCATCCGAATCAATAAAAACCTCAAAATCATTATCGAGATGAAAAATGTAGCTATCATGTTCCGTAAAGGACCCTTGCAGATGGGGTTCCTCCATCTCGACGGCGATGTATAATCCCCTGGAATCATGAACCATTTTCATTTTGGTTGCAAGGGGCGGTTTGGGTTTTTTGCTCCCCTCGATATCTTCAAAGAGATCCGACCAGGGTGCCTTTTTCCATGCGGGTTCGTCGATTTTTCCATCGATCAGGAGAGGGGAAGTTATCAAAGGGGCAGCTATGGATTTGGGTAGACCGGTTTTTGCATCCCCCACACCGTTTTGTCCTGAAACCAACAAGACAATTAGCAGTACCACCCCCATCCCCAAACCCATTTGTCGCAACATGGCGGATCTCCTTTGGTCATTCATAAACAGCGAATGAGTCGTTTCATCACGGCATCGGCCACGAACTTTCCCTCATGGCTAAGGCGAAAACCACGATCATCCTGGGCCAGAAAACCTTGGCCAAGGAGGGGATTGAGTTCAGCTTTGAAAAAAGCTTTGGGTTCAAACCCGGTTTGCAAAAAAAACCGGTGGGATTCGATACCTTCCGCTCGCCTCAGGTTCTGGATCATGGTCTCGATAACGCGTTCCCTGGGCCCAAGTGTTTCCGACTGAAACGCCGGGTTGGTTCCTTCGGCGCAAAGCCTGATATAGCGCTCCAAATCGCGGGTATTGAGGTTCCTGGTCAAACCCACGAAGCCTGCCGCTCCCATGCCAAATCCAAGGTGGGCCTCATTGGCCCAATAAACCTCGTTATGTCGGCATCGTTTTTTTTGTTTGGCGAAATTGGAGATCTCATAATGTTCATATCCCGCCTCACCAAGGGTTTCCATGGCCATGGAATACATCCTCCGTTCCAACTCTTCACCCACAGGACGGACCATGCCCAAACGCACCCTCTTTTCCAGGGGCGTCCCCTTTTCGTAGGTCAGGCCATAGGTGCTGATGTGATCCGTTCCAAGGGAAATAGCTTCCCCAAGGTCGGCTTGCCAATCCGCAGGGGATTGACCAGGAGCACCGAAGATAAGGTCAAGGGATACGGCCAGATCTGCCTCTTTCACCAGGGTTACGGCATTGCGGACAGCGGTGGGATCATGCGGACGATCAAGGCTTTTGAGGGTTCCCCTGGAAAAGGATTGGGCCCCAAGGCTGATTCTGGACCAACCGGATTGAGCCAACAATTTCACTTTTTCAGCGGTCAGCGATTCCGGATTCGCTTCCATGGACACCTCGGCCCCAAGCCGGACGGGCAAGGAATGGTGCAAAAGGTCGCAAAGTCTTGCCAATTGGCCTGGATTCAGGTGGCTAGGCGTTCCACCTCCCACAAATAATGTACCAAGAAAGCTTGGTTTTTGTGCCTGTTTCCAACGACTTGTTTCCCATTCCAAAGCTTCCAAATAGGCGGAAATCCGATCATCCTTGCCCGTAGCGATGGCAAAGTCACAGTAGCCGCATTGGTGTGCACAAAAGGGAATATGAACATAGGCCGCCCGGGGATGAATCCAGGGAGGATCGGTTGATTCGGTAGGGGGGAAGTGGGGAATCATCCTCGGTGTCGCGGGTTGTCGTAAGATGTCTTTTGATGAGGATAGGTGTTTGGTGGGGAATGTTCATGCCAAGCACGGACGGAATAGGGGTAGGCAATGAAGCTCGCTGGGAAAGTGGCGTTGGTAACCGGTTCAGGGGGTGGGATTGGCAAGGCATCGGCGATCGCTTTGGCCCAGGAAGGTGCGGATGTAATCCTCAATGACATCCGTTTTCCGGAGGGGGGCAGCGATACTTTAGGCCACATTCTTGCCTTGGGCCGCCGGGCAGTGGAAATCGTCTGTGATGTTTCCGATCAAGCTGCGGTAGAGTCCATGTTTACCGAGGCTCAAGGGCAAATGGGCCTTGTCAACCTGTTTGTCAATAGTGCCATTTACAGCGATCGGGAATATTTCTACAAGGCGGACATGAAAGGCTTTCACAAGACAATCGATGTCAGTATGTGGGGGGCCTTTTATTGCCTTAGGGCGTTTTCCAATCGCCTTCTGGCGGTAGGCCAGCCGGGCAGTGCAGTCCTGATCAGTTCCCCCCATGCCCATGTCGCCACCCCCTCGTGTATGGCCTACAACATGGCCAAAGCGGCCCTGGATCAGATGGGACGAACAGCAGCCATGGAGCTGATCGGTCACGGGATTCGGGTGAACATGGTCTATCCTGGCTGGACGGATACGCCAGGAGAACGGAAGTTTTTCACCGATGAGGTGTTGGACAAGGCTGGCCGTGCCTTGCCAATGGGACGACTCATGCAGCCAGAGGAGTTGGCGCGGGGGGTGGTATTTTTGTGCGATCCTGCCAGCGATTCCATTACCGGTTCAACCCTTTCCATTGACGGTGGGACCCAGCTACCCTGGTGGTCGAAACGCGGAACAGGTGCCTTTTAAGGTCGTTTTAATAGTACAATGAGCAGGCGATTCACTTTTCTTGGAACGGGAACCTCGGTAGGCGTACCCATGCTTGGGTGTACCTGCGGGGTTTGCCGGTCAAAACACCCCAGGAATCAACGCTATCGATGTGCGGCCCTTGTGGAGGTGGAGGGTACCAATTTCCTGATTGATACGCCCCCCGAACTAAGGCTTCAACTTTTGCGTGCTGGCAATAGCCACATCCATGCCTGCCTCATTACCCATTACCATGCCGATCATATTCACGGGCTCGACGACCTGAGACCGGTTCCCAAAATCATTGGAGGACCTGTCCCTATCTGGTGTTCAGGCGAAACGGAACGCCGAATCCGTGAATCTTTCTCCTATGCGTTTAGCCCCGCCTCGAATCAAATGACATCGGGGTTCATTCCCAAATTAACCTTTGGCAGACTCATGCCCGGGCAAAATGAAATCCTCAACGAGAAAATCCTTGCCATCCCCCTGGAACATGCCCATTTTGATGTTTTTGGTTTTCGCTTTGGCAATTTGGCCTATTGCACGGATGTGAACAAAATTCCAAGGTCAAGCATGGAAATGCTAAAAGGACTTGATGTCCTGATTCTCGATGCCTTGAGGCGGGAACCGCATCCTGCCCATTTCAGCCTGGGACAAGCCCTTGAGGTCATTGAAAAACTCGAGCCAAGGCAAGCCTACCTTACCCATATCAGTCATGACCTTGACCATGAAGTGACCAACGCATCGCTTCCGGAAAATATCCGGTTGGCCCACGATGGTTTGAGCTTTGCGTTTTAGGGAGCGGAAATGGAAAACGAGGGATTTCCCGGGGAATTGTTTCAGGAATTGACCAAAAAGGGGCAAGCCCATCTGGTTCAGGGATGGGACAAATTGAGTTTAGATCAAAAAGGATCTCTTGTAAGCCAAATTAAAAAAATCGACTTTGACCTTATCCTCTCGCTTTGGACCAACCGGAACAATACCGCCCCGTCCCTGGCCCCGGTTGATTTGGCGGCCCCGGATTTTTTTGATCCGGAAAAGGAACCGGAAGAGGAGGCCAACTGTCGACAGTTGGGAAACAAGGCACTCTCCCAGGGTAAAGTGGCCTGTGTGTTGGTTGCCGGTGGACAGGGAACCAGGTTCGGTGCTTCCGTCCCCAAGGGTTGTATGGCGGTGGGACCGCTTTCGGGCAAATCGCTCTTTCAGATGCACGCTGAGAGAATCCTGGCGTTGGCCAGACGGTTTGGCCCAAGCATACCGCTTTTGGTGATGACAAGCCCCGCAACCCATGAGGCCACACAAGCCTTTTTTGCCGAACACAGGAATTTTGGTTTGTTTCCCGACCAGGTTCACTTTTTTTGTCAGGGCACCATGCCTGCCCTGGATTGGGATACGGGCAAAGTCCTTTTGGAAGCCCCTGGACTGATCTTTGCAAGCCCGGATGGCCATGGCGGCTGCCTTGCGGCTTTGGCAGAAAAGGGTTGGTTAAAATGGATGGAAACAAAACAGATTGAACAGGTCTTTTATTTCCAGGTGGACAATCCCCTGGTGAAAATAGCAGACCCCCTGTTTTTGGGCCATCATCTCAAGACCAAGGCAGAGGTCTCCTCGCGTTTTGTAACCAAGGAAAGAGCCGGTGAAAAAGTCGGTGTTTTCGCCCAAACAAAGGATGGGGCGGATGGGTCCCGTTGCATTTTGCTGGAGTATTCCGACCTGACAGACGAACAAACCGTTTCCCTGGCACCCGATGGTGAGCTGTTGTTTCGCTGTGGCAGTCCGGCAATTCATATCTTTTCCCGGAGGTTTCTTGAGGATATCGCTCCTGGCCACGCCCGGTTGCCCTATCATCTAGCCAGGAAAAAGGTCTCTTTTATGGATGAAACAGGGAAACTTGTGGTCCCTTTGACCGAGAATGCACTCAAGTTTGAAAAATTTGTTTTTGATGCCCTGCCCTTGGCGAAACGGTGGGCCCTGGTTCGTTCGCTTCGCCACGAAGAATTTGCGCCACTAAAAAACGCTTCGGGAAAAGATTCTCCCGAAACCGTCCGGGCGGGAATCCTTGGTCGTAACCGGGCTTGGCTAGCAAGCGTCTTTTCCGGCAGGGGGATCGCATTTTCCCTGCCTGACGATTGTATCATTGAGCTTTCACCTTTGTTGGCTTTGGATGCGGCGGATCTTGCAAAACAGCTTGAACTTACCGACCTTGATTCCCTTCTGAGTCAAGCCAAAGGCGGTTCCCTGCATCTCATGGCTGCTGGGGAGTAGATTGGGGCATTGCCCATTCGGTGTGGATTTTTTCTTTTTGGGGAGGATCGGTTTTGAAGATTCATGCGATGATTATGGCAGGAGGTGGGGGCACGCGGTTTTGGCCCCGAAGCCGAAAATCCCTACCAAAACAGTTCCTTAGCGTTACCGGGGGACCAACTCTACTTCAGGCAGCGTACGAACGCCTTGAAGGCCTAACGGGATCGGGAAAGGTTTGGATCGTCACGGGTGAAGCTTACCGGCAATCGACCCTTGACCAGCTTTCCGCTGGGGTGGTGGATCGCATTGTAGGTGAGCCCATTGGCCGGGACACCGCTCCCTGTGTTGCCTTGGGTGCTGCCCTGGTTGCCTCCGAGGATCCCAATGGGGTGATGGTTGTTACCCCGGCCGACCATGTCATCGAACCTGTTAGGGAGTTTGTTCGTGCGGTTCGTGCGGCAGCACAACTTGCCACCCAACACCCGGAAGCCCTGATCACCTTCGGTGTCCGGCCCTCCTATCCGGCTACAGGGTATGGGTATATAAAGCGGGGTCAATCCATCGAAGGCCCCCTTGGGGTCAAGGCCTGGTCCGTTGGTGGATTTCGCGAAAAACCGGCTCCCGATGTGGCCGAGCGGTTTTTTACTTCGGGTGATTATTATTGGAATTCGGGCATCTTCGTGTGGCGGGCCCAAACCATCCTCGATGCACTCAAAGCCAACAAACCAGCCATGTTTGATGGAGTAACGGCCATTGCCAAAGCGTGGAATACCCCGCATAGACAAGAAGTGTTGGCAGAGATATTTCCGGCTCTTGAGAAAATCTCCATCGACTATGCCGTTCTGGAAAAACATCCCCAAGTGCTTGTAGTGGAGGCCCCTTTTTCCTGGGATGATGTAGGTAGTTGGCTAGCCCTGGAAAGGCTCAATCCCCAGGACAAAAACGGCAACACCGTCCTTGGCAACCATTCAGGATTGGAAACCACAAATTGCGTGATCATTGGCGAAAAGGACCGACTGATTACCACCATTGGCGTTTCTGACCTGATCATCATTCAAGACAAGAATGCAACCCTGATCGCCCACCGAAAAGAGGAAGCAACGGTCAAACAATTGGTGGACCTCCTCAAAACCCAAAACAATGGAACCTATCTGTGAAAAATGAGCCGGGACTTGATGAGGATTCCTGCCCTAAAAAGGAGGCCTATTGGCCTCAAAAGGGCCGAATCCTTGCCCTCGATCCTGGCACCGTGCGCATCGGTGTCGCCATTTGTGATAAAGACAGGAAGATTTCCTCGCCGTTGGAGGTATGGACTCGCCAGGGAAATGACCCTGATAAGCGTTGGATCAAACGCATCGTCGACAAAGAGGACGCCGTAGCACTAATCGTTGGCCTTCCCATTCGCTCCCAAGGCGAGGAGGGCGAATCCGCCCGTCGGGCCCGGGGTTTTGCCCATTGGGCACACCTGGCCACGGGCCTACCGTATCAAATGGTGGACGAATCCTTTACGACCAGGTTTGCCGAATCAGCCCTTTGGGAGATGCAACTTACGCACCAAAACCGTCGTGCCCGCCGCGATGCTATTGCCGCCCAAATGTTGCTGCAAGGCTATTTGGAGGCTGGCTGCCCCCCGGGAGAAGGCAAAAATCCGGAATGACTCTTTGCCCAAGCCAGGGAATCAGGATTTTTGTGGGCGTTGGAAAAAATGGAAAAGCGGGTTGCCCATGACAGGCGGAAACACCGATCAGGGCTTGGATCCGTTGGATGGGGTGACTATTTTCCCAATACCAGTGTTTCAATAAAAAACTCCATCATCCGGGGCATGGACAAGGCAGCATGGCCAACATCGGGCCCGACCTGGACATCGATACTTTTACCCGCTTTCTGAAACGCCTGAATCAATTGCAGGGCGTTGTTGGGGTGGACATTGTCGTCTGCGGTGCCAAAAAAGATCATGAGGCGGCCTTTGAGTTTGGGTGCCAACGCCATCAGGTTGGTCTTTTCATAGGTTTTGGTTCCGTCCGTTGGCAACCCCAGGTATCGTTCGGTGTAGATGGTATCATAATTCCGAAAATCTGTAACCGCCGAACATGCCACTGCCGCCTGGAACACCTCCGGATGACGCAACAGGCACATGGCGGAGGCAAATCCTCCGTAGGATGTTCCGTAGATTCCCACCCTTTTGGCATCCACATAAGGCCTTTTTGCCAATTCTTTTACACCCTCTGCCTGATCATCTATTTCGGCGATACCAAAGTCCTGATAGATGGCATCAAGGAATTTCTTGCCCCGCCCCTTTGCACTCCTTGAATCCAGGGAAACGACCAGGAAACCAAACTCGGCAAGGGCACTGGGCAGGGTAAAGGTTTCCCTTGCCGCATTGGTTTCAGGGCCGGCGTAAACACTTACCAAAACCGGGTATTTTTTCCTGGGATCAAAGGTCGAAGGCTTGTGGAGGAGGCCATACAGGTCCGTGACCTTGTCGGCGGATTTGAAGGAAAAAAGCTCCACCTTTTTGAGCCCCAGTTTTTCAAATTGGCTGGTGTTGCTTTTGCCCATTTCGGCGACAAATGTACCCTCGATATCCAGAATGTTTGTAGTGGGGGGAGCGTCATGCGTTTGGGTGATGTCGACAAAGTGTCTGAAATCAGGCGCCATGAAAACCTGGTGATGCAGAAGGGGGTTGGTCAATCGGGTATCATTGGTGCCATCGAGATTAACCCGGTGAAGCTGGAGTTTCATCGGGTTTTGACCCGTGCGGGCCATGTAGTAAAGAACCCCTTTGGCCTCGTCGATGTCAATAATGTTGGCAACCTCAACCCCATGGCGTGTCAAGGAAACAAAAGGGTTGCCATCGAGATCATAAAGGTAATAATTCAGGAATCCGGTTCGTTGAGACCCCCAAATAAAGCGCCTGCCATCCTTCAGGAAGCGTTTTTCCGGAAGGTTTTCGACCCAACTTTTTGGCCATTCCTCCCGCACAATCACCCGAACCTTGCCCGATTCCGGGTCGGCGGCCACAAACTCCATCACCTTTTGCAACCGGTTGGTTCGAAAAAACAGGAGTTCCTTGCCGTCATTCGACCAGGAAATGTTATATACATAATGCCCTACAACATCATTGGTGAATGGTTTGCCACTTCGGACATCGACTTTGACGCTTTTATGGGTAAATGTGTCATGGATCACCAATTCAACAATCGGGTTGTCGGTGCCAACCTTGGGATAGGCCTCAGCATCCAGTCTGGTTTGTAGTTTGGTCTGATCCAGAGCGAGGTAAAAATCCTTGACCTTGGACTCGTCAAAGCGGTAGTAGGCAAGTTTTTTGGAATTGGGGGACCACCACAGCGCCGTTTTTTGTTCCAATTCCTCGCCATAGACCCAACTGGCCACGCCGTTTTTGACCCGTGCCTTTTCATTTCCGTCGGTGGTAAGTGGTTTGGGGTTTTCCCCCTTGGGATCACTCAGGGTAATGTTTCGGTCCTTGTAGGTGGCAAGGGTTTTTCCATCCGGGGACAGGGCTTTGTTGGCCTGCCTGCCACGGGCGGGGCCCTTGGTGGGGGCATTCGTTGGCCGACTTTGCCCTTTTTTACCCTCCGTCTCTTTGGGTGGGACTAGTTCCCTTTCTTTCCGGGCGACAATGTCGAAGGCATATTTTTTCGAATCGCGGGTGTATTCCACACTTTTTCCCTGATCTTTCCAGGTGGGCTGAATTGCTCCCGACTGGATCGACTTGCCGATTTCCCTTGATAGTTTTTCGTATTGGGCATTTCCGGGCATGGATTTAAGACGATCTTGCGCCAATGTCTCCCCGCTCGGGGCAAAGGTAATTGCGGCGGTGACGAAAAGGATCACAGCACGATTTGAATTCCAATGCGGGTGAAACAAGGTATTGCCCCTTTCGTTTAAGATCTCAGGATTAGCTTAGCCCAAATTGCTCCGTTTCGACCAGGAAAACCAAGGTTTTCCCGGGGAAAAGTCAATTCAGGCTCCAAAAATCGGGACTACAAATCCCCTTTTTCGGGCTCTGGTGCCCACCGTTGCCTTCTATTTCCAATGGCTTTCATTCGTTTCCTACCGCAAATGTTGTTTGAAACGGTTCCGGGCATCCGCGAACAATTTCAAACTCCATGGTTATACTCGCACAGGAGGCGGCCAATAATCAGGCAGGTTGGTTGGGACTATGGGCCGATTGGAAATCGACATACTCCAAAAACAGGGGAAAAACCGCAATCATGGTTCCAAAATAGGCCAAAAATCTTCGAAAATCAATCCAACGGCGTAACCTGGATTAGGGGTTAAGACCCCACTCCCAGGCACCCAGGACAAAGGCCTAAAAAAAATCCGGGGACTTGCGTCTCCGGACTCGGATATCACCCAATTCTTTGCAAAAAGTGGGGTAGCAATAATCATGGGCCTGCCAGGGGCGAAGCAGGTTTGGCTTTACTAGGCCACAACGGCGAGGACATCTTCCTCGGTCATGATCAGGTATTCTTTACCATCCACGGTAATTTCGCTGCCCGAATAGGAAGAGAAGAGAACCTTGTCGCCCACTTTGACCTGGAATGCGGCGCGCTTGCCACCCTCGAGGGCTTTGCCCTGCCCGGTGCGAAGGACCTTGCCTTGGCGGGGTTTTTCCCGGGCGGCATCGGGAAGCAGGATTCCGCCAGCCGAGGCAGATTCCGCTTCATGGCGCTCCACAAGAATTTTGTCGTTAAGGGGATGGATCTCTGTCTTCATTTTTGAAACTCCGTGCAAGCAAACAAAACCAAACAAAAGGTCAAAATCATGGGCCGGTCACGCAACCGGGGTTTGAGGCTTATCGCCAACGGATCCATAACGCTGGGCCAAGGCACGGGTGATCGTATAGACCACTATGCTTTTGCTGACAGGCTTTGGAATGACGCTGAAAACATCCTCCCTTTGGGCATCACGCATCACCTTCACGGTCGCATCCGCGGTGACGAGAATGGCGGGCAGCCCGGCAATGATTTGCCTGGCCATCCGAAGAACATCCAGTCCACTCATTCGCGGAAGATTCAGGTCCAGCAGGGCGAGATGGATAGACATGGACCGGATGATGTCGATTGCCTGTTCCCCAGTCGGGGCCAGGATCGTTTTAAAGCCCATAGGCTCAACGATTCCTCGCAGGGTTTCCCGACTGCTAGGCTCATCGTCAGCAATAAGGACAGAGATGTCCCGAGCTTCCGGGGCCAGTGCCATCATGGTGCCGTATCCTTCCCGCGATGCCACAACCACTTGGCCGTGAATCCTGTTTACGCGAGACCCAATCAAGAGTTACGGGCAAATAGGATGCCAACCCAACCTGGTTGCTTGGTGCTTTCCTTGCAAAGGTAGGATAAGATTGAACTTAGGTCGTGCAAGTCCAATTGGGGGATTTTTTTTACCTGCCCCAACTGGCGACAGCTGCATTTTGCTTTCCGGTTGGGTCTGTCAGGTTGGCAGAGTCCCGCTTTCAGGACTGTTTTGGTTTCCCATTCGGTTGGGCCCAAAGGACTTCCGGATTGAAATCATCTTCCTCAAGGCCTTTGAAAAAGAAGCGGTCATAGCGGTAATACTCCACCTCCTGCCCTTTGAAGTCAAAGGTTTGCAAAAGCACCGGGTTTCCCAAAACCGGATCAAATCCATAGAGACGGCGCCCCCCCTCGGGAAGGGCATTTTCAGCACCCGGGGCCAAGCGGCATTCCACCAGTTCAATCTCCCCTTCGATATCGGGGCGACGAATTTTGCCCAGATACTGGATGCTTCCCAATTTGGGATTGTTCTCCTTTTGATGCGCAATCATGGTGCCAACCGTAGATAACATAAAGCCAAAACTCGCTTCCCGGACACTGTGACGGCTTGCGTTCTTGACCAGCGGATTGTCGAGGGAAAAGCTCATTCGTTTCCCGGCGGAGACAAAAGGGATGTCCCCTCCGGCCAATTTTGTCTGGATTTTATCCTCATATTTCCCCTCCACATAAACCACCTCGCGCCCCTTCCCCTCCTGACCCAACCATTTGAAATGAATACTGTAAGGGGCCTTGCGATATTGAAACGACATGAGCTCTTCGGGGTGGGGCTTGCCCCGCACGACCTCCCGGCGAAACATCCGGCAAGTGAAACTGTCGGTTCCCTGAAACCACTGGTACCCTCGCCGATAAACCACCAATAAAGGGTCCGTTTCCGAGGGGCCCGCCGGGATGGGAAGGGGTGGGTCAATCGGGGTTACGGCAGCCAACATTCCGCGGGTGGCAAGCAAAAGTTCCGGGTTGGGGCGAATTCCCTCCCTGGCCTGCGTTTTGATGTTGGCAAGGGCCACCGGTAGGAGAACGGCTTCCGGAGAGTGGCTTCCTTTGGCAACCACCGTGACAGGGGTGGCTAGCTTGGAGTTTGGTGGATTCGATTGGGTGGGAGGAGTGTTGGAGGAAGTGGGTGAGCGGTCCTTGGCAAGGGCTTGAGGTACATCCAGGATTTGACACCCCATTAAAGGGGTACTGGTCAAAAAACCAAGGACCATCATTCCCCATCCTGGAATGGAATTCCTTGCAAAAGGGGCCCGAAGCAGACACGGCACAAGGCGAAAATTTGCCATCATGGCCCTTTCCATTGGAAAGCACGGACCTCTCAAAGCAAGGCAACCCGTTCCTATTCATCACGAGGTTCATAGCCTGTGGGTTCCCTCGAAAGAAAGGCCGATTGGGAAAACTTGAGGGAAAGTTTACAAAAATCGGGATCATTCGGAGGATAATTAAGTTTCCTATTTATCCTATTATGTCCATTGTGTTGAAAAATAGGGCTAGGCCGAGGAAAAGGATTGCCCTATCTCAAAAGCCCGTCTTCGTGTAATTTTAGGAATACTGGTCAATTTGATTAAATTGGGCCAATTGGGTAGTCGATGTTTCCCCTGCTGGGTCATTTTTGGCTTGGGCTAAACAGGGCACTTCCGGATCCTTTGCCAATTTTTCAGTTTGAGGACATTATGGGGCAATCGAGTCGTTCGCTTTTGTGGATTGGATTGGTCCTTTTTGGGCTTTTTGCCCTCAGCCAGGGGAGTCAATCGAACTATTTGGAATTGCGCAACCATGCCAGGGGGTTGGAGCGGGAGCTCGATGCTGCTCTTAAAACCAATGGCCATTTGGTAGACAACCAGGCAGACCTTCGCATCAAGTTATTGGAAGTTGAGGAGGTCCGGGATGGTTCCCACCGGGAGGTAACCGAATTGCGGGAAGTGGTTGTGGAACGGGACCAACTCAAAGTCGAGGTGAAAAACCTTTTGGTGGTGGTGGAGGAGCGGGATCGGTTACTTCGGGAGGTTGCCGCTCTTAAAATTGTGGCTTTGGAACGGGACCGGTTGGTGATCGAGCTGAAAGGCAGGACGGTAGAGCGGGATATTTTTGCCAATCGTTGTGACCAGATGAAAAAAGGACTTATGGCCCTTGTGGGTGCGGATGAAGAATCGCATCGGGATATGCTCTCGGCGGGGCTGGGTGGACCCCTGGATACCCCGTTTAAAAATAGCCCAAAAACCAAACCTAAACAGGGTTGGTTGGAAATCGTCCCCGCCAGCCGCATTCGGGAAAATCAAAAACCTTAAGGGTTTTTGTGAAATTGCCATTCAACAAAGGAAACGGGACCAAATAAAAACAGGTGCCGACAAGCGTTTGGCGTCTTCATTAAGTCCTCTAGGGATTGACCCCAATGACCTTTTGGACCCAATTATGGCCTACCGCAAAAGTTCTGCAACACAACACCGGAAATATAAACCCAGGAGAAGGTTCCGATCATCGCTCATGTTTTCCAGTTTCTTTTCGGTTAGATCATAGAGTTCTTGTTTGTTTGTCGCCCTGTGCGCTT
>SXGU01224661.1_pt1 | contig 57321 bp, 50 predicted proteins | sample 3174531 | NCBI WGS metagenome assembly SXGU01 (sample SAMN11356863, study PRJNA531348) | freshwater metagenome | isolation source: freshwater sample F1-140 | place: China: Fuxian Lake, Yuxi | collected 2017-12-25 | reverse complement strand
GAGCGGCTGCTGGGGGAATTGCGAGGGAAGGAAGTAAAACGTGGCTGAGGAGAAGCCCCACTCCTTCCTCGACCCGCAGGTGCTCGCGCAGCTCGCGCACCTGCCGCTGGTGTCGCGCTTCGCGATGGAGGGCAGCGTCTCCGGCCACCACAAAAGCCCGCACCGCGGCTCCAGCGTCGAGTTCGCCGAATATCGCAGCTACGTGCCAGGCGACGACCTCCGCCGCCTCGACTGGCGCGTGTTGGGTCGCACTGACCGCTACTACATGAAGGAGTTCGAGGCGGACACGAACCTCCGCTGCTGCCTCATCCTCGACGCCAGCGCCTCGATGGCCTTCGCGGGCAAGTCCGGCCCGAGCAAGTTCGCCTTCGCCCGCCAGCTTGCCGGCACGCTCGCCTACCTCGCCGTCCAGCAAGGCGACGCCGCCGGCCTCTACTGCGTGGGCGAGAACGCCACGCCCGAACTCCCGCCCCGGCGCAACCCCGCGCACCTCCAGGAAATCCTCAACGCCCTCGAAATCCTCGAACCGCGCGGCCCCACCACCATCCTCCGCGCGCTCCACGACCTCGCCGAGAAAATCCGCCGTCGCGCATTGGTCATCGTGTTCTCCGACTTCTTCTGCGAGCTGGAGCCGTTGCTCGGCTGCCTGCAACACCTGCGGTTCCAGAAGCACGACCTCGCCGTGTTCCACCTGCTGGACCGGATGGAGATGGAGTTCAAGTTCGACCGCCCGCTGCGCTTCCAGGATTTGGAAAGCCCCTTCAGCCTCGTGACGGAGCCGGCGATGGTGCGCGACGAATACCTCCGCGCCTTCGACGCCCACCGCGCCCGCCTCCGCCAGGCCTGCCTCGAATTCAACGCCGACTACCGCGAAGTCGTCACCGACCAGGAACCCGGCAAAGTGCTGGCCGACTTCCTCAACGAGCGTGCGCAACAAGTCGGCGCACACTGAGCGCACCGAGCGATGACCTTCCTCCAACCCTTCCTCCTCTGGGGCCTGCCGCTGGTCTTGGTGCCGGTCATCATCCACCTCATCAACCGCCTGCGCCACAAGCCGCAGCCGTGGGCGGCGATGATGTTCCTGCTCCAGGCCACGCGCGCCTCCACCAGCCACGCCAAGCTCCGCCAGTGGCTCGTCCTGCTCTTCCGCACGCTCGCCGTTCTCGCGCTCGTGCTCTTCATCGCGCGCCCGCTCGCCGGCGGCTGGCTCGGCTGGACGCTCTCGCCCGCGCCCGATGTCATCGTCATCGTGCTCGACCGCTCGGCCAGCATGGAATCGCGCCTCGCCGGGCAGACCGTGACCAAGCGCGAGCAAGCCGTGAAACTCCTCGCCGAGGCCGCGCGCGAATTTCAGGACAAGTCCCACCTCGTCCTGCTCGACTCCGCCACGCGCATCCCGCAGCAACTCGCGAACGCAAAATCCCTCCTCGAACCCACGCTCACCGGCCCCACCGACACCGCCGCGGATTTGCCAACCCTGCTTCAACTCGCGCACAACTGGCTCGTCGAGAACCGCGCCGGGGCCGCCGAACTCTGGCTTGCCTCGGACCTTCAGCGCAGCAACTGGCTGCCCGACGACGAGCGCTGGAAAAGCGTCACCGCCCAGCTCGGCAAGCTCCCCCAAGGCATCCGCGTGCGCCTCCTCGCCTTCGATGACGACCGCGAACCGAACACCTCCGCCACGCTCGCCGAGGTCTTTCGTCGCGCCCGCCCGGACGGCGCGGAGCTGAACCTCGCGCTCGACCTCGCCCGCAACGCCCCCGCCGGCAGCAGCCCCGCACGCTTCCCGCTCGCGCTCACTCTGAACGGCGTCAAGTCGCAGACCGAACTCGACATGGACGGCGCAGCGCTGCGTTGGCGGCACAAGGTGGACCTCGGCGCGGCGAAGGGTCTTGGCTGGGGCGCGCTCGAACTTCCCGCCGACGCCAACGCCCGCGACAACGCTGCTTACTTCGTCTTCGGCTCCGACTCCGCGCTCCGCGCCACCGTCGTGAGCGACCAGCCCGCGCTCATTCGCAACGCCCAACTCGCCGCGCTTTCCCCCGCCACGCGCCAGCCCGCCGAGGTGCTCACGCCCGCCGCCTTCGCCGAGCGCACTGGCTCCGACGCCACGCTCCTCATCTGGCACGCGCCGCTGCCCGACGCCGCCGGCGAGAAACGCCTGCGCGGCTTCATCGAGGAGGGCGGCGCCGTGCTCTTCCTTCCGCCCGGCCGCGTGGACACGGGGAAATTCCTCGGCCTCGGCTGGGCCGACGCGCAGCCCGCGTCCGCCGACAAGCCGTTCAAGGTCGCCAAGTGGGAGCAGCAGGAAGGCCCGCTCGCGAAGACCGACGAAGGCCTGAGCCTCCCGCTCGCCGACCTCGACATCGCGCGCCGCCAACTCATCACAGGCGAACCCACCGCGCTCGCTTCGTTCGCCGACGGCTCGCCGCTGCTCACCCGCCGCGCGCTGGGCAAGGGCCAGTTCTTCTTCTGCGCCACCGTCCCGCACGATGATTGGTCCACCCTCGGCGACGGCCCCGTCCTCGTGCCGATGTTGCAACGCCTCCTGCAAACAGGCGCGCGCCGGTTGAACCAGGAGACCATGATCGCGTGCGGCGAACTCAGCACCCTCGACCGCGTGAAGCAATGGACCTCCGCCGACGGCTCCACCGGCAAGAACATCGCCTTCAACGCCGGCATCTATCGCGCCGGCGAACGCCTCCTCGCCGTCAACCGCCCGAGCGCCGAAGACGACCGCTCCCTCCTAGAACCCGCCGCCGCGAAGAACCTCCTCGGCACACTGCCGTTGCAACTCCTCCAAGAACGCACCGCGCGCAGCGACGCCTTGCAGGGGGAAATCTGGCGCCTCTTCCTCATCGGCATGCTCGCCCTCCTCTTCCTCGAAGCGTGGCTAGTGCTGCCCAACAAGAAGCCCGCCACCGCCGACCCGCTCGACGTGTCTGCCGGACGCGGACGCGAGCTGGTGGATGTGGTCTGATGCGATTCCGGAATGAGACTTCGTAAAGCAGCCGAGACCACGATGCGCACCTTCTCCCTCTCCCTTCCTCGGAGGAGGGGAGAGGGTTGGGGTGAGGGGTTACGTGCGTCGGCGCTGGCGGCCTCACCCCTCATCCGGCCTGCGGCCACCTTCTCCCCTCCTCCGAGGAAGAGAGAAGGAGAGCGTGCCACCGCGTCGTGAAGTCGGGCTGCTTGCTCACTTCCCCGTCTTGCCCAGCAGGAACGCCAGCAAATCATTGAGCTCCACCGCCGTGAGCGCCTCGTGGAAATTCGACGGCATCAACGATGTCTCCGTCTCGCGGCGTTCCTTCACGTCCGCCTTGGGCACGCGGGCCTCCTGGCCGTTCGCCAGCGCATACACGAGCGTCGCGCCTTCCTCGCGGCGGAAGAGGCCGCTCACGCTCTCGCCGTCCCGGAGCACAAAGACCGTCGCGCGGAACGCCGTGTCCACGTTGCGGTTCGGGTCGAGGATGTCTTCGAGCAGCCGTTCCACGCCGCGCCCGCCGATGCCGTCGAGCTGCGGCCCCACGAGCGCGCCCTTGCCCTCCAGTTGATGGCACAGCGCGCACGCCTTCGTGAAAACTTCCACCCCGCGCACGGCGCTGGCCTGCTTCGCATCGAAGTTGTTGCGCTTGGCTTCAATCAACTTCTGCAACTGCGCGTCGGCAGGAGGAAGGTTCTTCACTAGCGCGGCCAAGCGCACCCTCGCATCGCGCGCGGAGCTGGCGCGGAGACGGTCTGTCAAGGTGCGGTCCTGCAAGATCCGCGCCGGGACGCGACCCGCCTCTGCTGCGGCGAGAAGCTGCTCGGTTCCCGGCGCTGTGCTGGCGAGCGCGGTGGCGAAGCGGCGCTGCAAGCGCGTCGGCGCATTCGTCAGCGCGGACACGACCACGGCGAGGCCGCGCGCGTCCGCAGACTCGGCGAGTTGCGCCGCGAGTTCGCCGCGCAAGGGCTCGGGCTGCGCGGCATCGCGCACGAGCGCGGCGAGCTGCGGCATCGCGGCGGGGGCGTTCAGCGCGAACCACGCGCGCCCGGCGGCGGCGCGCACGGGCGTGTCCTTCGTCTCGACGAACAGCTTCGCCACGGCAGGCTCCAGCGACGCGACCCCGAGCGACCGCGCGAGGTCCGCGCCGGCCTGCTGCCGGGCGGCGATCCCCTGCGTGTCGTTCAAGGCCAGCTCGGGCAGCGCCGGGTCGAACCGCCCGAAGGCCAGCCAGGCATAGGCATCGCCGTTGTCGCCGTCGGTGACTTCGAGGATTCCGCGCTGGCCGGCGAACTCGGCGAGGTCCCATGTGACGAGGCGGGCGGTGTCGTTAAGCGGCGGGAAGGCCTCGCGGAGGACGCGACCGCTCTGACCTCCCTCGTCCCCAGTGAGCGAGAGGGATTGAGGGTGAGGGGGCGGCGGAGGCGTTGGTGAGGGTGTGTTCTTCGGCACAGGCACGCTCTGCCCCCTCACCCCGGCCCTCTCCCCCAATGAGGGAGAGGGAGAAGAAGTTGCCAGCCGCAGGCGCACGAAGTTTTTCTTCCCGGCGGGCTGTTGCGGGACGCCGTCGTGGCCGCAGAGGTAGAAAGAGAGTTGCTTCGGCAGCACAAACACCGGCGAGCGCAGCACACCGGTCAAAGTTTCGCCGTGCGGGAGGCTGGACATGAGGCGGGTCTTCTGACCGTCGGCGCTGGTGCGCTCCTCGAAGGCGAAGGGGTTGCGACCGGGCTGGGCGGGGTTCAAGGGCACGTAGGTCCAGGTCGCTGCGTTAGCGGCGGGGGCGAGAAGCTGGCTGGCGAGGTCCGTGCCCCAGGCAAGGAGGTCGGGGCGGAGGGCGTTGGACGTGCTGGACGGTGCGGACGGCGACTGGAAGTCGCCGGCACGGCGGGCGGCTTGTCCGTCGAACATGGCTTTGAACAGCGTGGCCTGCGTGTCGAGGTCGGCGGCAAACTGCTGGCGGCCCAGCGCGGCCAGTTTCGGCAAGTCCGCGTCCGGCGCGTAGCGGGCGGCGTGTGTGACGTAGCGGGCCAGGACATCAGCAGGCTCGCTGTGGGTCTCGACATGGCGGACGAGGAATGCGGCGGCCTCGGCGTTAGTAAGACTCGTGGCGACGGCGGCGAAGGCGCGGGCGTCGGCGAGCGGGATTGTCTCGCCGGACAGCTTCATGAATGCGCCGGGCAGGCGGAGCTGTTCGCGGAGGGCGAGGCGCACGACGTGGGCGAGGTGAGTGTCCTGGGCGGGGACGCGTTTCTGCAAGGCGAGGAGCGGGGCGAGGTTGTCGGCGTGCGGGTTCGCGGCGAGGGCGTCCGCAGCGGCGCGCTGGACGTGGGCGGACGGGTCGGCGAGGGCCGCCCGAACGGCGACCAGCAGACCTCCCTCGCCCCCAACGGGGGAGAGGGATTGAGGGTGAGGGGGCGGGGCCACGGCGGGAGAGGGGGATTTCGAGTTGTCGGCAGCCTGCCTCCTCACCCCGGCCCTCTCCCCCGTTGGGGGCGAGGGAGAAGAGGCGTTGGTTGGCAGGCCGGTGCCGACAGAGCCTCGTGCCCCCTCACCCCGGCCCTCTCCCCCGCTGGGGGCAAGGGAGGAGCGGGCGGCGGTGCGCAGGCCGCGCTCGGCAAGGATGCGCAGCGCGTGGACGCGGATGGGTTCATCGCGGTCTTGCAGCGCGCCGAGCAGGGTTTTGTCATCGAGCTTGCCGTCGCGCTGCAACAGCCAGAGGCAGGAGGTCATCAAGCCCTCGCGGTCGTCTGCCTGGCGGAAGTGCCAGAGGCCTTGCGCGGCCTGGGTGATGAGGCCGTGGTCGTTGGCGTTGGGGAGCAGGGCGAGTTCCTCGCGGGCCAGGGCGCGGCGGGTCGGGTTCTGCCCGAGGAATTCATTGAGCAGGGCGTCGCGGCTGTAGGGGAGGACGTGAGGAGTCTCTGACTTCTCGTCCCGAACTAGTTTGAGCTTCCGCACGTCGGCTCCTCCGGGGGGAACTATCCGCCAGATGCGGCCGCGCTCGCGGTCGCGGGCGGGGTGGAGCAACGGGACTTCGTAGTGGCCGATGATGCGGTTGTAGAAGTCCGCCACCCACAGCGCGCCGTCGGGACCGAATTGCAAATCCACGGGGCGGAACCACGGGTCGTCCGTGCTGAGGAAGTCGGGCATCTCTTTCCCCACGCTGGTGCTGCCGCGCCATTCGAGTTGGTCGCGATTGATGCGGCTGGTCATCACGTTGCCGATGAAAAGGTTGCCCTGAAACTCGGCGGGCCACGACGGGTCGCTGATGTGCGTGATGCCGCAGATGGCAGTGCTGTGGTGCGTGTGCTGGATGGTCGTGGGGCCGAAGCCGAGGCCGTCGTGCGGGCGGCCGAAGCTCGGGTAGTGCGCGCCGCGCAGGAGTTGGTAGATGGGCGAGCTGTGGCAGTCGGCGGAGTAGAGGTTCCCCAGCGGGTCGAAGGTGAGGCCGAAGGGGTTGACCTGCCCGTGGGTCCAGTGCTCGATGCGCGAGCCGTCGAGGCGGAAGCGATAGACGTTGCCGGAGGGGAGGGAGATTTCGTGGCCGTCCGTGCCGGACACGCGGGATTGGTTGTTGAAGCCGTGGGTGGCGTAAATCCAGCCGTCGAGGCCGCGCCGGAAGCTGGCTTGGTTCCCGTGCGTGTCGCGGGTGAAGTCAAACGGGCCGTAGAGCTTCTCCTGCTTGTCGGCGACGCCATCGCCGTCCGTGTCCTCGAAGAGCCAGATGTTGGGGATGGACCACGCGATGCACTTCCAAGTCAAATTCGTAGCCGCCGAGGTGAGGAGGCGGTTCGGATTGTTCTGCGCCGGGTCCGCCTCCTTACCTCGGCGGCTACTGGGAGAACGGAAGGGGTAAACGCCGATGGGGATGTTCAGGTTGGTGGCGAAGGTCGTGACCTTGCGGGCGCGACCATTGTCGTCGAAGTCCGAGAAGATGCGGATGGTGTCGCGGGCGAGGGCGGCGTTGGTCGCAGCAAAGGGGTATTCGCGCGATTCCGTGACCCAGAGACGGCCCGCCGAGTCGAAGGCCATGTTCATCGGCTTGCGGAGGTCTGGTTCCGCGGCGACGAGCTGAATCTTGAAGCCGTCGGGGAGGTGAAACTTCAGGCGCTGCTCTTCGGGCGAGAGCGGGTCGGCCGTGCGCACGCCCTCGGTGAAGAGTTTCGGGGCTTCGGCAGCAGAGGCGGGCGCGGCGAGCGCAAGCAAAAGCAGGAGCAGGGAGAGACGCTGGGGCTTCATGCAATGCAGGCGTTATGCCGGAAGCAAGTGCGGGTCGAAAGGAAAAGTTCGCGCGCCAAAGGGAAGGCGTTACCCTTCGGCCACACCTATGGCGACCATCGCAGTGCTTGGCACAATGGACACGAAGGGCGAAGAACATGCCTTCGTGGCGAACCTCATCAAGCAACGCGGCCATCACGTGCTCGTCATTGACACGGGCACGCTCGACGCGCCCAAGCTCAAGCCCGACGTGACGCGGTTGGAGGTCGCTGCGGCGGCCGGCGTGGACCTCGCGGCGTTGCTCACACGCAAAGACCGGGGCGAAGCGGTCGCCGCGATGTCGAAGGGCGCGCCCATGGTGTTGAGCAAGCTCGCGGAGGAGCAGCGCATTGACGGCGTGATCTCGCTCGGGGGCGGCGGCGGCACGGCGATTGGCACCGCCGCGATGCGCGCGTTGCCCATCGGCTTCCCCAAGGTCATGGTCTCCACGCTCGCATCCGGCAACACGGCGCAATACGTCGGTGTGAAGGACATTGTCATGTTCCCCGCCGTCGTGGATGTCGCCGGCATCAACCGCATCTCGCGCCAGATTCTCACGCGCGCGGCTGGCGCGATCTGCGGCATGGTCGAGAGCGTGCCGCAACCCGGCGAGGACAAGCCGCTTGTCGTCGCGAGCATGTTCGGCAACACGACCGACTGCGTGCAGGCCGCGAAGAAGATCATCGAGGCCGCCGGCTACGAAGTCCTCGTCTTCCACGCGACGGGCACAGGAGGCCGCGCAATGGAGTCGCTCATCGAGTCCGGCCTCGTCGCCGGCGTGCTCGACATCACGACGACGGAGTGGGCGGATGAGCTGGTCGGCGGCGTGCTCGGGGCTGGCCCGACGCGTTGCGAGGCGGCGGCGCGCCACGGCGTGCCCGCCATCGTGACGCCCGGCTGCCTCGACATGGTGAACTTTGGCGCGCCGGAGACGGTGCCGGCGAAGTTCGCAGGCCGCACCTTCTACCAGCACAACCCGCAGGTGACGCTCATGCGCACGACGCCCGAGGAAAGCGCCGACTTGGGTCGCATCCTCGCCGAAAAAGTCAACCTTTCAATCGCGCCCGTGACGGTGCTCCTGCCGCGCAAGGCGATCAGCGTCATCAGCGCGCCCGGCCAGAAGTTTCACGACCCTATTGCTGACCGCATCCTCTTCACCACGATGAGAACATTCCTGCGCAAGGACATTGAGTTGGTGGAGATGGACTGCGTCATCAACGCGCCAGAGTTCGCTAAGGCCTGCGCGGAGAAGCTGCTGGCGAACATGGCGAAGCGGAAGGTGGCTTGAGTGCCCGCGGGAAAGCTCACCGCAGCCGGATGTCCGGCGGCTCCGCCACGTAATCCGCGACTGTCAGCACCGCGTCGGAATGCAATCGCAGCAGCGAGGCCGGACAAGCCGGCGTGACCGGCCCGTGCAAGACACGACGCACTACCGCACTCTGCCACGGGCGGTTGCAGTAGAACCGCAGCTTCCGGGACGCGAGCATCTCCCTCATCCCCACTGTCACGCAGCGACGCGGCACGACCTCGATGCCGCCGCCGACTGTCACCGAGTTAATTGTCCGGGTCTCGCGGGCGAGCAAAAGCACGCGCGTGGGGAGGGCGGCGAACTCCTCCACCGTAGGAAACGACGTGAGGAGTCTCTGACTCGATTCCGCATTCCGCGTTCCGCATTCCGCGTTTCCTTCGGGCGGCTCGTTGAAGGCGATGTGCCCGTTGATGCCGATACCGCCAAAGGTCACGTCCACCCCGCCGCGTGCCTCAATCAGCCGCTGCACCGCCTCGCAATCACGTGGGTCGGGGAAGACGCGGTGCTCTGGCGGCGGCCTGAGCTTGGGGTCGAGCAGCCCGTAGAACGCCCGCTCCATGTAGCCACGAAAGCTCAACGGATGATCCGTCGGCACCCACTCGTCCTCGTCCGTGAGATACTCGTCCATGTTGATGAACACCACGTCGCGCAGGGACAGCCGTTCCTCGTTCACCATCCGTGCGAGGATGGAAAACTGGTCCACCGGTCCCACTGGCACGATGAAGGTCCCGCCGCGGCCCGCTGCATGCGCAGCGCGAATCTCTGCCAGAAGCGTCCGCGCGAAATCCTCCGCGAGGCTCGCCATGTCGCCGAGGATGCGGACTTGGACGGGCGTGCCCTTGCCGAGTTCGGCGGCGGGAACAGCGAGGTAGTCAGGAATCATGCCGTGGGCAGCGTGCTCGCATCCAACACGAGCAGCCTCATGTCATGCGCCCCGTCCTTCCGCGCAAACTCGTAGAACAGGTGCCACTGGCCGTTGGCGAATTTCGCGTCGAAGTAGCGCGCCGAGCCGGACGCGAACGGGCTGGTGACGAACGGTCCAGCTGGCAAGACGGAGCGCCAATCGCGCAGGTCGGTCGACACCGCGAGCGCGCACCGCTCCTCGTAGTTCTCCGCCTCGCTCGCGCTGCCGTCGTAGAAGGCTAGCCAGCGGTCGCCGACGCGCGCCACACTGTTGATACGCCGGCAATACTTGTCCCAGCCCGTCGCATCCGGCTTGAGGACGACGCCCTGCCACTCCCACTTGTCCAGGTCGCGCGAAGTCGCGAGGCCCGTGGCGGAGACACACTCGCCGGTATTGAAGATGTCGAGCGTGCCGTGCGAGGTGGCGTTCGTGCGCGGCGTGGGCAGCGCGATGCTGAGGAAGAGATGGTAAACGCCGTCCACTTCGATCACCCACGGATCCTTCACGCCTTCGAGGCCAAGCGGCGGGGCGGTGAAGATGACTTGGCGTTGCGCAGGGTTGAGGTGCTCGACCTTCGCCGCCTTCATCACAGCCGTGCACCAGCGGCCATCCGCCGGGTCCACGTAGCTGGTGAAGTAGCGCCAAGAGCCGTCGCGCCCCCGATGCAGCGCGCTCCGCTCGATGGACTCGGAGCCGTATTGGTCCTTCGTGACACGCAACACGTCGTCCCACTGCTTGAGGTCGGGGCTGCGCGCGATGCGCACTTCGCCGCCGCGATCCGGCTGCACACCGCGCGGGCGGCGGATGCGGTAGGTGAGATACCACGCGCGCTCCGCCTCGTCGTAGAACGCGCCGGGGCAACCGACCCAGTAACCTTTGTCCTTGCCGACGGGCTCGCGGATGACGCTGCCGCTGGCAAGGAGTTCGGAGGTGAGTGTCGTGGGTTGCATAGATGAAAGCTGCTAGACGACGAGGCTCACGTGCTTCGTGTCGAGGAACGCGTCGAGGCCCTCGGTGCCCAGCTCGCGGCCCCAGCCGCTTTGCTTCACGCCGCCGAAGGGCGCGTTGCTCGTCGTCGGCACGCCGTCGTTGATGCCAATCATTCCAGCCTCCAGCGACTCCATCAGGCGGAAGGCGCGGCTCAGGTCGCGCGTGAAGGCGTAGGCGGCGAGGCCGTAGGTGGAGTCGTTCGCGCGTGCGATGGCCTCGGCCTCGGTGTCGAAGACGTTCACGTAGGCGACGGGCGCGAAGGTCTCGTCGCACATGCCGCACGATTCGCCGGGCACGCTGGTGAGCACGGTCGGTTCAAGGAACGCGCTGCCTGCGTCGCCGTGACGCTTGCCGCCGCAGAGCAGCTTCGCGCTCTTGGCCTGCGCGTCGGCGATGTGCTGGAGCGCGAGGTCCACGGCGGCGGGGTTGATGAGCGGGCCGATGTCCACGCCCGGTTCGAGGCCGTTGCCGGCCTTGAGCGCCTTCACGCGCTCGACGAACGCCGGGATGAACTGCTCCGCGATGCCGCGCTGGATGTAGATGCGGTTGGCCGCAATGCACGACTGCCCGGTGTTGCGATACTTCGCAATCATCGTGCCCTCGAGGGCTTTCGCGAGGTCGGCGTCGTCGAAGACGAGCACGGGTGAGTGGCCGCCGAGTTCGAGCGAGAGCGGCTTCACCTGTGCGGCGGCTCCGGCGATGAGATTCTTCCCCACCTCGGTCGAGCCGGTGAAGGTGATCTTGCGGCAAAGCGGGTTTTCCAGAAATTCCGCCGCGATCTCGCCCGCCGAACCGGCCACGAGTTGGAACACGCCCTTGGGCAAACGCGCCGCGTGGACGCACTCGGCAAACAGCACCGCGCACAGCGGTGTGGCGCTGGCAGGCTTGAGCACCACGGTGCAACCTGCCGCGAGTGCCGCTGCGACTTTCCGCACGGCGAGCACGAGCGGAAAATTCCACGGGCTGATGGCGGCGACCACACCGATGGGCGTCTTGATGACGAGATGGCGCTTGCCCTCCGCCTGCGGCGGGACGATGCGCCCGTAACCGCGCCGTGCCTCCTCGGCGAACCAGCGCAGGTGGTCAATCGTCATCGCCACCTCGCCCGCGCTCTGCGGGAGCGGCTTGCCGTTTTCGAGCGTGATGGTGCGGGCGAACTCATCCTTCCGCCGCTCGACCTCGCTGGCAATCTTCAGCAGGAAATCCGCGCGCGTCTTGCCGACGACATTGCGCCACGACTGAAACGCCGCGTGCGCATCCGCCAATGCCTGCGCCACCTGGTCGCGACCGCAAGTGGACATCTGCGCGAGGGTCTCGCCGGTGGCTGGGTTGCGAACGGGGAGGGCTTGAACCGTGGTGACGAACTCGCCGTTGAGGTAGAGCGGAGATGGTTCCATGGCGGTCACCACAACGGATTCGGACGGTAGAGCGGCAGGGCCCAAGGCGTTTGCTTGCCGGCGTCGAGGCTGGGGTCGGAGGGTGGCTGGGTGGCGGTGAGGTAGTCGAGGAGCTGCTTGCGGATGGTCGGCACGAGCGGCCAGAGGCCGTGCTTCTGCTGCATCGTGGTGATGAGTTCGTCCCAGCGCTCGCGCGTGGCGTGCGTAGCGGTGATGATGGCGGTCGAGTGGCAGGGGATGCAGTTGATCTGGACCTGCTCGCGGCCCGGAACGGGTTTCAACGACTGGATCGCGCTGATGTTCTTCGGCTCAGCGGCTTGCAGGCTGAGGATGGCGAGCAGGCACAGGAGGAGCGGCTGCGCGAAAGACGACTTCGGTGGGTATTGTGGGTTCATGCCTTGAGGCCTTTTCGTTGGAGGATGGGGGCGAGCAACCGCTTCAAGTTGCCGCTGAGGATGAGCAGCTTGGCGGCATCGGGGATTTGCGCGCCGAGGACTTTGCCAAGCTGCGAGGCGAAGCTGCGGCCGCCGGCGTCGCTGCCGTAGATGACGCGCTCGGCACCGAGTTCGCGCACGGCCATCTCGGTGTAGCCCGCGACGGGGTCGGAGCCGGCGAGGTCGGCGTAGAGATTTTTGCTCGCGCGGATGGTGCGGATGCCGCGCTCCCAATCGCCGCCGGTGTGGCCGCAGATGATGGGTGTGCTCGGCTGGCGTGCGGCGAGTTCCACGAGGTCGAAGGGCGTGGACTCGCCGGGGTCGTTGCCGGTGACCTTAAGCCAGGTGTGCTGGAAAATGACGGCTTGCAGCTCGGCGGCGCGTTTGATGATGGGGTCGAGTTCGGCGGCGCGGCATTCCTTCGCCACCCAGAGCTTCACGCCGACCATCGGCCCGCGCGCGACGCAGCGGTCCAACTCGGCGAGGCTGGCCTCGACGTGTTTCGGGTTGAGATAGACGAAGCCGAAGGTGCGGTCGGGAAACTTGCCAATGGCTTCGAGGACTTGGTCGTTCTCTTTGCGAAAGGTTTCCGGCTTCGGGTCGCGCGACCATGGAACGCCCATGTAAACGCATAGCCGTTCAATGCCCATGCGGTCGGCGATGGCGATGAGCTGCGCCATGCGCTCGGCGGGCGTCGCGCCGGAGACGCCGGACATGTGGACATGGAGGTCCCAGATGGTCATGAGGCAGAGATGGGACGAGCAGGATTAAGATTAGGAGAAGACAGGCCGTCCCGGTTCCTGCTCTTAACCCTAATCCTAATCTCGCTCTCCCTCATCGCGTTCAATGGGCAGTCGGTCGCGGCGTTTGAAACTCCTTCAGGTCCAGCGCTCCCGTGCGCGACGACTTCGCGGTCCAAGTCCGCGTGCCTGCTTGCAGGAAGAGCGTGCTTTCGAGCTGCCAGTTCACGCGTTTGGTTTGAGTGAGGTCGTGCAGGAGGCGGGCGAGCGCGAGGTTGCGCGAAGCGCACGGTCACGGTCTGCTTGCCGTCCGAGAGCCGCTCCAGCGCGAGTCTTTCCTTCTGGACGCCGCTGCCGACGCGGATGCCGTTGAGCGTGACCTTGTGGACCGCGCCGTTGCATTGCAGCGCCTCGGGCGACTGGTTTTGCACGCAGATGACGAAGACGCCGGCGGTCTCAAACGCGGTCGCGTCGGTGAAGCGCACATCAGCGAGGAAAATTTCCAGAGTGTCCGGCGAGCGGGTAGCGGTGCAGGCGCCGAGCAACAATGCAACGGTGAATGTGGCGAGCTGGCGAAGGTGGAGATGCTTCATGGCGTGACGTGACCGAGTGAACCAATCGGACCAGTGCACGACAAACCAAATTCTCCTACTCGTCAACGGGGCGTGGAGCCGCCGTTGGCCCGAGAACCTTGCGCACGCGGGCGATGAGCTCGGACGGGCTGAAGGGCTTGATCATGTAGTCCGCCGCACCGAGTTCGAGGCCGGTGACGATGTCTTTGTCGCGCGCGCGGGCAGTGAGCATGATTACAGGGATTTGGCGGGTGCGGGGGTCTTCCTTGAGACGGCGGAGCACCTCGAAGCCGTCCATCACAGGCATCAGGCCGTCGAGCAGGACCAGCGCGGGTTGCGTGGGACCGACGAGCGCGAGGGCTTTCTCGCCGTCGTTGGCGTGGACGACCTTGAAGCCCGCCTGCTTGAGTTTGAACTCAATGAGATGGGCTGTCTGCGGCTCGTCTTCGGCCAGCAAGATGGTCATCACAGGGCGAAAAGCTATGCAACCAGCACGGGCGGCACAAGCGCGGAGAAACCGGAAGACCGTGCGGCACGCGGAGAACTTTGCCCTTTGAACTTTGCGCGTTCGCCCTACCCTTCGCCGCCATGAGTGACCGATCGGAAACACGTCTGGCCCGCTGGCCGTCGCTTTCATTCGTCGTGTGTCTGGTGAGCGCGGCGGCCTTGGACTACGCGGCTTGGTGGATCGTTGAAAAGAGCGACAAGCCCATCAACATCTGGATGGCGGTGCTGGCCCTGGCCGCCGTCGGCGGCGCGGCGTGGGTTGCCATTCTTCCCTTCTACAACGACGCGCAAAACGCCACCAAGCTCGACGAGCTGGACAAGCTTCAGTCTGCGGCGCACCAGATTCAAAACCTCGAGAAGGTCGCCACGCAGATCACCATAGCCACCGCTCAGTGGCAGAACGTGCAGGAGCACAACGCCAAGGCCATCGAGTCCGCGAAGCAGGTTTCCGAGGAGATGTCGCAGGAGGCGCTGCGCTTCGCCGACTTCATGAAGAAGGCCAACGACTCCGAGAAGGCCACGCTCCGGCTCGAAGTCGAGAAGCTCAAGCGCTCCGAGACCGACTGGCTCCACGTGCTCGTGCGAGTGCTGGACCACGTCTATGCGCTCCAACGCGCGGCCCAGCACTCCGGCCAGCAAACCCTTATCGAGCAGCTCGCGCACTTCCAGAACGCCTGCCGCGATGCCGCGCGACGCATCGGCCTGGTCGCGTTCGCGCCGGCGGCGGGCGATGGCTTCGAACCCGGCCAGCACCAGAGGGCGGACGGGCGCAAGGACATCCCCGACGACGCGAAGATTTTCGAGACCGTGGCCACCGGCTACACGTTCCAAGGCCAGATGCTGCGGCCCGCGCTGGTCTTGCTCGACGCGCCCAAGGCCCCGCTGCCAGTGCAGCCAGCGACAGTTGCCGCGCCTCCGTCGGCTGGGAGTGCTGAACTGCCGCTTACATAAACGATGTCGCCGGGCATTCAGCCCGAAACTGCTGCTGACACTCAGCGAATCCGGTGCATACTGGCCACCGTCAAAACCACGCGATGAAACCAACGTCGTCCTCGATCCCGCTGCTCGCTGCGCTGCTGCTTTCCGCGCTCACTGCCAGTGCAGCGGTGCCGCCGTCAAAGCCTTCCGCCGCCGACCTCGCGTTCTACGAGCAGACGGTGAAGCCCATCCTCGCGGGCGCGTGCTTCGAGTGCCACAGCCATGAGGCGAAGAAGTTCAAGGGCGGCCTCGCGCTGGATTCCACCGCCGCCATTCTCAAGGGCGGCGACACCGGCCCCGCCCTCGTCCCCGGCGACGTGGAGAAAAGTCTCCTCATCAAAGCCGTCCGTTACACGGACACGGACCTCCAGATGCCGCCCAAGAACAAGAAGCTCGGGTCCGACCAGATCGCCGCGCTGGAGAAGTGGGTGAAGCTCGGTGCGCCCATGCCCGACAGCGGCGCGAAGGTCGCCGTGCGTGGGAAAATCACGGACGAAGACCGCCAGTGGTGGGCGTTTGTGCCGGTGCGAAAGCCGGGGGTTCCAGCGGTCAGCGGTCAGCGGTCAGCGGTCAGCAACCCGATTGATGCCTTCATTCTCCAGAAACTCCGCGCGAACCAACTATCGCTCTCGGCCCCCGCCGACCGCGTCACGCTCGCGCGGCGTGTTCACTTCGACCTCACGGGCCTGCCGCCGACGCCTTTCGAGCTCGACCAGTTCCTCGCCGACAAGTCCGCCGATGCCTACGAGAAGCTCGTGGACCGGCTGCTCGCCAGCCCTCGTTACGGTGAGAAGTGGGCCCGCCACTGGCTCGACCTCGTCCGCTACGCCGAGTCCGACGGCTACAAGGCCGACGACTACCGCCAGCACGCGTGGCGCTTCCGCGATTACGTGGTGAAGTCGCTCAACACCGACAAGCCCTACACGCAGTTCATCACCGAGCAACTCGCGGGCGACGAACTCTACTTCAACGCGAAACCCGAAACCCGAAACCCGGAACATCTGGTGGCCACCGGCTACTTCCGCGCCGGCATTTACGAATACAACAATCGCGACGTCCGCGGGCAGTGGCAGCGCATCATCGAGGACATCACGGACACGAGCGCCGATGTGTTCCTCGGCGTTGGCCTCCAGTGCGCGCGCTGCCACGACCACAAGTTCGACCCGCTGCTGCAAAAGGATTACTACCGCTTCCAAGCCTTCTTCAGCCCGCTCCTGCCGCGCGAGGACCTCCTCGTCGCCACGCCCGCCGAGAAAGCTGCACACGACGAGAAGCTCGCCAAGTGGGAGGCCGCCACCGCCGACATCCGCGCGGAGATTGAGAAGCTCCTGGCCCAAGCGAAGAAGAACACCATCGCCGGCGCGCTCGAGAAGTTCATCGAAGACATCCGCGTGGACATGAGCAAGCCCGTCGCCGAGCGCACGCCTTACGAGCACCAGATTGCAGAGCTGGCGTATCGGCAGGTGACGTATGAGTTCGACAAGCTCGACGCCAAGCTCAAGGGCGAGCCGAAGGAGCGAGTCATCGCGCTGCGCAAAAAACTAACCGAGTTCGACTCGCTCAAGCCCGCGCCGCTCCCGCCGTTCTACGGAGCCACGGACGTTGGCCCGGTCGCGCCGCCGACGTTGCTGACGAAGGGCAAGAACAAGCAAGCCATCGAACCCGGCTACCTGAGCGTGCTCGACGCAAAGGACGTGCAAGTCGCCGCGCTGCCGAACTCGACGGGCCGCCGCAGCGAACTCGCGCGCTGGCTGACTTCTCCCGAGAACCCGCTGACCGCGCGCGTGATGGTGAACCGGCTTTGGCAGGGCCACTTCGGTCGCGGCCTCGCCGCCAACGCCAGCGACTTCGGCAAGCTCGGCGAAAAACCCTCGCACCCAGAGTTGCTCGACTGGCTCGCGGCGACCTTCGTCGAGCAGGGATGGAGCTTGAAGGCGATGCATCGGCTGATGGTGACGAGTGCCACGTATCGGCAAGCCAGTAATCAGTATTTAGCAATTAGTGATAAGTCGGCATCGGGCACCAAGGACGCCTCACTAGTTACTAATCACTCTCTAGCCAGCCGCGTTGACCCTGAGAACAGGCTGCTCTCCTCCTTCCCCATCCGCCGGCTCGAGGCCGAGCAGATTCGCGACGCCGTGCTGGCCGCCACCGGTGAGTTGAAACTCGAACCCGCCGGCGGCCCCAGCACCGACCAGCTCACGCCGCGCCGTTCGATTTACAGCAAGTGGCTCCGCAACGCGCCCAACCCGCTGCTCAATGTCTTCGACCTCGCCGAGCCATTTCAAAGCGTCGCGCAGCGCAACGTCACCACCACCCCGCCGCAGGCGCTGCTGCTCCTCAACAGCCAGATGATGCTCCGCCACGCGCGCGAGTTCGCGAAACGGCTGGAGCAGGAGCACCCCAGCAGCGACGAGGACATGGTCAACGCCGCCTACCGCCTCGCCTTCACCCGCGAGCCGAAACCCGCCGAACGCACCGCCGCGCTGCAATTCCTCACCGAGCAGAAGCAACGCCTCGGCGCGAAGGGAGCCCCGGACAAAGCCCGCGGGTTCACCGCTGAGAAGATGCCTTACCGCGATGGCGTGGCCGCCGTGGTCGCGCCCGACATGGGCGGCGACGCGCTGGCCGTGCCGGACAGCCCGAGCTTCCCGACCGGCGACTTCACCCTCGAAGCGAACATCCTCGCGCGCACCGTGGACACTGGCGGCACCGTCCGCACCATCGCCGCCAAGTGGAGCGGCGATTCCAAGAAGCCCGGCTGGGGCATCGCCATCACCGGGGCGGCTTCGCGTCGCAAGCCGCAGACGCTCGTGCTCCAAATCATCGGCGTGAAGCAGGACGGCAGCTTCGGCGAGGAAGCCATCTTCTCCGACCAGGTGCTCGCGCTCGCCAAGCCTTACTCCGTCGCCGTCAGCGTGAAGCTCGCCACCGCCACGGCCCCCGGCGAAGTGACCTTCTACGTGAAGGATTTGTCCAACGACGACGAACCGCTCTCGGTCGCGAAGGTGCCGCATAAAGTCACCGGCGGCTTCACCAACCCGCTCGCGTTGAACCTCGGCGGTCGCGCCGGGAAGGGCGGCGGCTTCGACGGCATGCTGGACGACGTGCGTTTCTCCACCGGCGCGCTGAAGCAGGAGCAATTGCTCCTCGGTGCGGAAGCCTCCGCGACCGAGGCGACGGTGGGCTTGTGGCCCTTCGAGTCCAAGCCCAGCGCCTTCAAGGACGCCTCGAAGCACGCCAACGACATCCAGCCCAAGCCCACCGGCGCAAAAGCCACCGCCTCTACCCGCGCCGCCGTGATGGCGGACTTGTGCCATGTGCTGCTGAACGCGAACGAGTTTGTTTACATTGACTGAGTGCCATGAAGAAATACGGCTGCAACCAAGTTGATTGGGCGTTTTCCCGCCGCGACTTCCTCACCAAGACCGGCGGGGGGTTTGGCGCGGTGGCGCTGAGTTCGCTGCTTGCGGAGAACCCGCTCACCGCCGCGCCGACGGCTCCCGTCAACTCGCCCCTCGCGCCCCGGCTCGGTCATTACGCGGCGAAGGCCAAGAGCGTCATCTTCCTCTTCATGGAGGGCGGGCCGAGCCATCTCGACACCTTCGACCCGAAAGAGTCCTTGAAGAGGCACGCCGGCAAGCCGTTGCCGCCCAGCTTCACCAAGGGCCTCATCACCGCGATGGGCGAATACAACTCGCCCATTTTCCCCGACCAGCGCCAGTGGAAGCAATACGGCCAGAGCGGCCTCTGGATTTCCGACTGGTGCAAGCACGTCGCCGAGTCCGCCGACGACATCGCCGTGCTGCGGTCCTGTTGGGCCAACGGCATCGTCCACTCCAACGGCGTCTGCCAGATGAACACCGGCTCCATCCTCGCGGGCCGGCCCTCCCTCGGCGCGTGGGTGAGCTACGGCCTGGGCACGCTGAACCAGAATCTCCCGGCTTTCGTGGCGATGCAGGACAACAACGGCACCGTCGTGAACGGCCCGCGCAATTGGGGCGCCGGCTTCATGCCCGCCGTGTATCAGGGCACGCGCATCCTGCCTGGCAACGAACCCATCGCGAACCTCAATACGCCCGAAGGCGTCAGCGACGAGCAGCAGCGCGCCAAGCTCGACTTCCTCAACACCGTCAACCGCCAGCACGCCGCCGCGCGCCCGCAGCAGTCGGAGCTCGACGCCCGCATCGCCGCCTACGAACTCGCCTTCCGCATGCAGGCGGAGGCCCCCGAGACCGTGGACCTCGCGAAGGAAACCGAGGCGACGAAGAAGCTCTACGGTATGGATGACTCGGTCGCCGCGCCGTTCGGCCGCATGTGCCTGCTCTCTCGTCGGCTCGTCGAGCGCGGCGTGCGTTTCGTGCAGCTCTACAGCGGCGCGGGCAGCAAGTGGGACGCGCACAGCGGCATCGAGAAGAACCACGGTGACCGCTTCCGCGAGACGGACCAGCCCGTGGCCGGCCTGTTGAAAGATTTGAAATCGCGCGGCCTGCTCGACTCGACGCTCGTCATCTGGGGCGGCGAGTTTGGCCGCACGCCGATGAGCGAAAAGGGCGACGGCCGCGACCACAACCCGACCGGCTTCACGATGTGGATGGCTGGCGGCGGCGTGAAAGGCGGCCAAACCATCGGCACCACGGACGAGTTCGGCCTGCACGCGGTCGAGGACCGGATGCACGTCCACGACCTGCACGCGACGATCCTCCACCTGCTCGGCATCAACCACGAGAACCTGGTTTACAGCTACAAGGGCCGCCCCGAGCGCGCGACGATGAACGAGGGCGAGATTTACCGGAGGATTACCGGATGAGAGAGCGCATTGCTGCACATGGCCCTTCAGGCAGAGAGTCCGCGCGAAATTTAGTCTGTGTATTTCACAACCATCACCTTGGTTGAAACACTGTAAACAACGCTGCCTCCGTGTTTGAAGGATGCCGTGCTTCCTCGATTGGGACCTCGTTGAGGGGAATAAACCGTGCCTCTTCCACTGAAGCCCTCAGCTTGTCGATTACTATCCATCAAGACCACGGCGTCTCCGCCCTTCGACTTGGCCGTTTTGGCCAGTGCCGAGTCACGAGACGATTTAGAGAAGAGTCCGTCTGCTCGCTTGTCATCAATTACACCTAAGATTTTGACTTTTCGGTTTGGGTTGCCGTTCTCCCAAAATTCTATCCCGTCAACGGTTCTCACGGTTCCGCCGGTCCCTTGCACCAAGTCGGGGCCGCGATACTCGATGAAGTTCGTCGACGCGCACCCCACAGCCAAGGATGCGGCCAGTATTGATGCGAATGTCTTAATGCTCTTCATTTTGATTCTCCGTTCTTATTTGGTGTTTCACGGACCGCATGGACCCGACGAACCGTTGGGCAGAAAGCAACCTGCTCTGAAAACAGAGCAATTCGCACGCAGGACACGAACACAGTCAAGCTCCGTTTTCGGAGCATGGCTGCGCCCAAGAACATCGTCGGGCCTCAAATCAGGAAACTGCGTTATCAGCAGGACCTGACGCAGGAGATGTTTGCCGCCAGGTGTTCGGTGCGTGGTTTGGATTTGAGCCGAGGGACACTTTCCAAGATTGAAGCTCAACTGCGTTGCGTGACGGATGGGGAACTCGTCGTGCTTGCGGAAGCGCTGCAAGTTGACCTCTTGGCATTGTATCCAAAGCGTGGCAAGTGAGGTGTGGGACGGCGTGATTACGGCATGACAAGCCGCGAAGGCATCTGGCAGTATCCCCTCGTGCTCGACGCAGAGTTGCCCCCGAATCCTCCCCTCACTCCCGAGCAGTGGCCCAAAGCGTTGGCACCTGATGAAGAAGAGGAACAGCAGGAACGAGCCGTGGGGGAGTTCGCAGCAAAGTCCGTAAAGCGACACATTCAGCGTCTAATTGCGGAGGGCAAGCCGTTCGACCCTTTCTCCCTTTTGTTGGCACTGTGCTGTGCTGTGCTGGCTTCAACCAGCGCCGCCGAGCCCGCCGACACCCGTGCCGCCTTCCTCAAGCTCCTCGACCGCCCGCGCGTCGAGCTGGCTGTTGAGGTCAAGCCGCCCGCCGGGACGAACGGCTTGCGCGCGACGCACTTTTCCTTCGCCGCCGAAGCCGGAGTCCGCGTGCCGGGCTTGCTGCTAAAGCGCGCTGAGACCCAAGGCCGCCGGCCCGTTGTCATCGTCCTGCACGGCACTGGGGCGAACAAAGAGAGCCAGCTCTCGCTGCTGACTGACCTCGCCAAGCGCGGCTTCCTCGCGGTGGCGATTGATGGACGGCACCACGGCGCGCGCACCAAGGCGGGCAGCGGTTCCGCCGAGTATCACGAGGCGATTCTCAACGCGTGGTTTGGCAGCAAGAAACTTCCCTTTCTCTACGACACGGCGTGGGACGTGATGCGGCTCGTGGACTACCTCGGCACGCGCGACGACGTGGACGCCGCGCGCATCGGGCTCATCGGCTTCTCGAAGGGCGGGATGGAAGGCTACCTCGCCGCCGCCGCCGACCCGCGCATCGCGGTCGTTGTGCCGTGCATCGGCGTGCAGAGTTTCAAGTGGGCGCTGGACAACGAGAGCTGGCGCTCGCGCGTGGAGACGTTCAAGCCCGCCATCGACGCCGCCGCAAAGGACGAGGGGGAAACCGTCAACGCCGCGTTTGTCCGCCGCTTCTACGACCGCGTGGTGCCCGGCATCTACGGCGAGTTCGACGGCCCGGCGATGCTCCCGCTCATCGCGCCGCGCCCGCTGCTGGTCATCAACGGCGACACCGACCCGCGCACACCCATGCCGGGCGTGAACGAGTGCCTCGCCACCGCGCGCACCGCTTACCGCGCAGCCGATGCGGAGCCGAAGCTGCAAGTCATCCTCCAGCCGCAGACCGGGCACAAGGTCACGGTCGAGGCGCGGCAGGCGGCGGTGGATTGGTTCATCAAGTGGATGCGCCCGTGAGCCAGGACGCGGCCATCATCGCCGCCACCCGGCATTGGGTGGAGCGCGCGGTTATCGGGCTGAACCTTTGTCCGTTTGCCAAGGCGGTGGAGCGGCGCGGGCAGGTGCGTTACGTCGTGAGCCAGGCGAGGACGGAGGAGCAGTTGCTCGCGGACTTGCGCGCGGAGTTGAGTCACCTCGCGGCCACTCCGGCGGACGTGACAGACAACACCCTGCTCATCCATCCTCAGGTGTTGCAGGAGTTCTTTGCGTTCCAGACTTTCCTCCCGCGCACCGAGGCGGCCGTGCGTAAGGCCGGCTTCACCGGCGTGATCCAAGTGGCGAGTTTTCACCCGGACTACCAGTTCGCCGACGCTGAACCGGACGACCTCGGCAACCTCACCAACCGCGCGCCGCATCCCACACTGCACCTGCTGCGTGAGGCCAGCATCGCCCAAGCGGTGGACGCCTTCCCCGCCGCGGAGAGCATCTACGAACGGAACCGCGCGACGTTGAACGACCTCGGGCGCGAGGGCTGGGAGAAGCTCGGCATCAAGCCCGCCACTGAAGAAGGCGGGGCGGACCTGGGTGTTTGAATGAAGAGCTGGTGGCCGCGCGACTCATGCCAATCCCCGACGGCGTGCGGTGGAATGCCAAGCGAGGGCCACGGAGCGAGCCTTCTCCCTTCCTCGGAGGAGGGGAGAAGGTGGCCGCAGGCCGGATGAGGGGCGGGGCCACCTACGCCGACGCGCGTAAGCCCTCACCCCGGCCCTCTCCCCTCATCCGATGAAGGGAGAGGGAGACATAGCGCGTCGTGGTTCCGGAGCCGGCTCACTGAATCTCGTTACGAGATGGGTTCACGACACCGGCACCAAGTTCTCCGCCACGTTGGTCCGATACGCCTTCACCGCCGGAATCACGCCGGCCAGCGCGCTCAGGCCGATCATCGCCGCCGGTGCCCAGGCCAGAATCGGGTGCCACGCGAAGGCGTTGAGGACCACGCCGGTCTCCGCGCGGATGATGCCCGCCGCCACGCCGGTGATGCCCAGATACACCGCGAACGCCGCGACCATGCCCAGCACCGCGATGGCCGCGCACTCCAGCACGACGGCGAGGAAGATCGTGTGCGCCCGTGCGCCGAGCGCCCGCAGGATGGCGATGTCGCGGCGACGCTCGTTCATCGAGTTGTAGATGCTCGCGAGCACGGAGCCGGTCGCCACGGCGGCGACGAGCCACGCGACGAGTTCCAGCACCTTGTCGAACCACGCGATCTTGCCGAACAGCTCGGCGACCACCTGCGCGATGGGCCATGCGAAGGTCAGCCGGTTGCCCTGCTTGTTATACATCAGCTCCAGCCCGCGCCCGGCGATGGGGTTCTTGAGCTTCACGAGCACGGCGCTGATCTCGGTGGCGGCCTTGGCGTCGTGGCCCTTCATGTGTTGCACGCCTTCGAGCGGGATCCAGATGACGCGGTCGGCGGGTGTGTTCGAGGGTTCGAGTATGCCGGTGACGACGTATTGCTCCTCGTGCTGTTGGTTCGGGTCGAAGTTCAGGCCGTGGTAAGGCTGAAACTTGTCCCCGACCTTCAGCTTCAACTGCCGTGCCGCGAAGCTGCCGAGCACGGCTTCCATGTAACCGGCTGCGAACGGCTCTCCTTCTGCGACACGATACTTCCGTCCCGGCGCGTGCTCGACGGCAAAGAGATTCGTGGTCGTGCCGACGAGCCGGTAGCCGTGGTAGTTGTCGCCGACGGCGATGGGCAGCGCGAGCGCGACGGCGGCGCTCTTCGCGATGTCTTCGTAATCGGTCCACGGCAGATTCCCCGGAGAGGCTTCGAGGTGGAAGATGGCGTTGAGCACGAGTTGGAGCTTGGCGCTGCGCGCGCCGAGCACGGCGTCGAAGCCCGCGTTCTGCTTCGTGAACGCGTCGTTGGACTGCGTCTTCACCACCCAGACCGCCATGAGCAGGCCACCCGCGAGCGCGATGGACGCTGCGGTCACCACCGTGGAGAGCAGGTGCTGCCGAAGCGATTTGGCGACGATGAGCGGAAGTGTCATGGGGGAATGACCAATGACCAATGGACAATGACCAATGAATGACCAAGGCTCAATGACCAAGGCCCCGCCACCGACGTCACCGCGAGGCCGTGGCGGACATTGGGCATTGGGCATTCTTTGGTCATTTGGAATTGGGCCTTGGTGCGCATTCCCTCGCCGCCCGGTTCAGTTTTCCCAGCTCTTGAACCAACTCGAACTGCCCCAGCACCTCGCGGTCGTGGCTAACGAGGAGGAGTGCCGCGCCGTTTTCGCGGCAGGCTTCGCGGATGAGTTTGAGCGACTCGCCTGCGTTGGTGTGGTCGAGGTTGCCGGTCGGTTCGTCGGCGAGGACTAGCTTGGGCCGGTTTGCCAACGCACGCGCGACGGCGACGCGTTGCTGCTGGCCGGTGGAGAGCTGGCGCGGCAGATGGTTCAGCTTGCCGTCCAGCCCCACACGCTGGAGCAAGGACTTCGCGAACTCGCGGTCCGCGCCGGGGCCGAAGCTCATGCCGAGCAGCACGTTCTCCAGCGCGGTGTAGCCCTGGAGCAGGTTAAAGGTCTGGAAGATGTAGCCGATCGTCGTCGCGCGGACGCGGTCGCGCGACGACTCGTGCAAGCCGCCGAGTTCGAGGCCGTTGAGTTTGATGGAGCCGGTGTCGGGGGCGAGGATGCCGGCGATGAGATTGAGGAAGGTCGTCTTGCCCGAGCCGCTCTCGCCGCTCAACGCCACCTGCACCTGCGGATCCAGCTTAAACTCCGGCACGTCCACAACGACGTGAACACCACCCTCGGGCGTGGCGTAGGATTTTTTCAGATGGCTGATTTCCAGCAGCGGCATGACAGGCAATCAACCGTGCGGCACGGGGTCGAACTCACGAAACATGTCCTCATAGAGGCAGGCGATCATGCCCAGCGCCACCGGCACGCTGACCAGCAATCCCACTCCGAGCGCCAGAACCCCAACGATAGAAACCAACGAAGTCATCACGAAAAAAATCAGCACGCGGAAGAAATGCTGCCCCACCCGCTTGCGGCTGAAGCCCATGGCCCGCCAGAAATCGAGGCGCTTGTCCATGATCAACAGCAAGGTCATAGACCATGACACGCCAAAATAAACACAGACCACCAGGCCAGCCAGGCAGAGCAGGCCACCCGCGATGAGTATGCCGCCTCCAATGGCTTGCAGATCGCCTCGCTTTGCCGCCGCACTGGTCAACCCGCCCACCACGAGAATCAGAATGCCCGGAACCAGCGAGAGCATGGTCAGCGATAGAGGCACGATATGCCCCAGCATGAGCTGCAGGAAGCGCGGGCCAAATCCGGCGAATCCATCGCCCACACTCGCTTCCTCGCCACGCACACAACGCAGGTAGAGCCAATAAAGTCCGCCGCCCAGCGGACCAGCAATAATCAGGCTGACGAATGGAATAGCCCCCCCGACCAGGCTGACCAGCAGCAGCAGCAGCCCGCCACCAATCATCAAACCAGCCTTGCTGCTGAACGTTTTCCACGCGCGTGACCACGCCTGGCCAATGGAGACTGTGTAGTCAGTCTGAAAAAATTCAGCCTCCGACTTACGTTGATTAAACGTGGCTCCCGCTGACTGTCCTGCGGCCGTCGGTGCGGGCGCGACGGGATCGCTAGACCCCACTGCTGTCGGGAGACTGCCCGGCGGGGCGACCGCACGGTAAGGCAGCCAGTTGGCCATGCCCTCGCGCCAGACGAGCGTGTCGCCGGTGACGACGCCATCCTTGACGAGGCCCTGCAACTGGTCATCGGAGACGGGTCCCTGCTGCTGCAGGCCGAGGGCGTAATACCAAGTCATAGGCGGTGGGGAATTAAAATGTGGCTTTCAATTGCCAGACACACCGGGCAAAGCCAAGCTTTTACTCCCTTCCGTCCGGGCGCTGCTTCGCGGAAACCACTGGCATGCACCGCCGTCACTTCGTGGCCAACTGCACGATGGCGGCCATTGTGTCGGGCTGACGGTGCCTTGCCGCCGAGCCGGAGCAAGCGCTGAACAGCTTCGACCAGAAGGTGGCGGGCTTCATGGCGGCCCGAAAAATCCCCCGCGGCACTCTCGCGGTGGTGAAGGACGGCCGGCTCGTCCATGCGCGCGGCTACGGATGGGCGGACAAGGAGCGCCAGCAACGCGTCGAGCCGACCTCGATCTTCCGCATCTCCAAGCCCGTGACCGCCGTCGCCGTGCTCAAGCTCGTCAAGCAGGCGAAGCTCAAGCTCGACGACCGAGCGTTCGACTTCATCGCGCTCAATTCATTGCCTGACGGGAAGCCCGACCCGCGACTGCGCACCGTCACCATCCGCCAATGCCTGCAGCACACCGGCGGCTGGGATCGCGACAAGACCTACGACCCGATGTTCCGCCCCAAGGTCATCGCCACCGCCGTCGGCGAGTCCGCGCCCGCCGGGCCGGGCGCGGTCATCCGCTACATGATGGGCCAGCCGCTGGATTTCGATCCCGGCACGCGCTACGCCTACTCGAACTTCGGCTACTGCGTGCTGGGCCGCGTCATCGAGAAGCTCACGGGGAAATCCTACGAGGACTACGTGAAGGAAGTTGTCCTCGCGCCCGCCGGCATCAAGTCCATGCGTCTGGGCCGCTCGCTCGAAGCTGGACGCGCTCCGGGCGAAGTCCGCTACTACATGCCCGAGTCGGAGACAGCCGAGAGCGTCTTCCCCGGCCTGCCGCCCAAAGTCCCGTGGCCTTACGGCGCGTTCAACCTCGAAGCCATGGACGCGCACGGCGCTTGGCTCGCGAGCGCGGTGGACCTCGCGCGATTTTCCACCGCGATGCAGGACCCGGAGAAGTGCCCGCTCCTGAAGCCCGCGACCTGGCGCGAGCTGCACGCCCCGCCGCCCGCGAGTGTCGCGCGCACCGAGGAAGGTCCGCTTATAGGGACTTACTACTGCTGCGGCTGGCTGACGCGCCCCATCGTCGCGCAGCCGGGCAAGGCGAACTACTGGCACTCCGGCAGCCTGCCCGGCACCTACACGATGCTCGTGCGCCGCTGGGACGGCCTGAGCTGGGTGATGCTCTTCAACCAGCGCAGCAAGGACCGCAAGGCCGATGGCAAAATTGATCCTGCGCTCCACCGCGCCGCTGATGCGGTGAAGGACTGGCCGAAGGGGGATTTGTTTCCGAAGTTCCGCGCGTAGCCGCCGAGGTGAGGAGGCGAGGCGGACCCTGCGACACTTCATCCTAGATTCCGCAGTTGAACCTCACGCAAAGGACGCGAAGGGCGCAAAGGAAAAGACTTTTGAAGCAACGACCACTTCACCTGCGGGGTGAAAGCTGCCGCCCGGTGCTTTGTGGAAAAAACCCGCCGGCGTTGCGTCCTTCGCGTCCTTTGCGTGAGGCAGCTGCCGTTTCAAGGTTCAGACGAATCCGCCTCCTCACCTCGGCGGCTACGGTGTTTGCCTCGCCACCGTCTCCAAGTCCGTCAGCTCCGCTCGCTCGCGGTGCTTGGCCACCAGATCGCAAATCATCTCCACCGTGCGGCACTCCGGGTCCATCACGCCGAGGCAGCTCGGGTGCGCGAGGAAGTCGAAGACCAGCCCGCGCTCGATGCAGTGCTCCACCGCCGCACGCGTCACGCGCTGAAACCACTCCAGCTTCCACCGCCCCGTCCGGAACGCGCCGATGTCGCTGATGGGACTCATCGGGATTTCCACCAGCCCGCCGGGATAGCGGAACGGCTGCGCTTCCGCCTGCGCGCGCACGATGTCCGCGACCACCGCAGCATCCGGCTTCTCGCCGGACTTCGCAGCCGTGTGTGCCGGATACTTGCTGCTGCACCACGCGAAGCCGAGTTCGCGCAACATCTGCCGGACCTGCGGCGCGTCGGCCAGCCCATTGCCAAAGCCGCCCGGTGTGCGAAAGCCATTCGGTGCAATGCCCAGCCGCGACTTCATCGCCGCTGTGCATTGCGCGATGTTCTCGCGGATGACCACCGCCGGCTCCTTCCCCGCGATGAGCCACGGCGCGCGCTGGAAGCGGAATTGGATTTCCTCGGGCTTCGTCGCCTTCACGTTCACGTGATCGTAAGTGTGGTTGCCGATGCGATGACCGTCCGCGATGAGCTGCTCCAACCAGTCCACGTTCTCCTGCTCCAGCGCGCGACCCACGAGGAAGAAGTGCACCACGCCCCCGAGCGCCTTCACGCGCCGCGCGACCTCGACTGCATATCGCTTCGTCGCCTCGTCGAGGTTGCCCTTCTCGTAATCCCAATGCGACTGCTCCCACATCGGGAAGTTGCGCGACATCTCCAAGTCCAACGTGATGGCGATGCGGGCCTTGCGCGGCGGGTCAGCGGCCAAGGCGCGAGTGTTGAACGCAAGCGAACTCACACCCGTTGAGACCGCGCCGAGGAATTTGCGCCGGTTGGTCATGGCTTCGGTTTCTCGATGAGCACCACGGGCCGGAGGATGCCGCCGAGGGAGAGGTCGGTTATGCGGGTGTGGTCCACGCGGAGGGCGAGGATGTTCTCGCCGGACTTCACGGCAGAGGTCACGTCCACCTCGAAGGGCGTGCGGGATTTGCCCAGGCCTTCGCGCGCGGCCTTGGCGGGCGGCGTGGCGGCGACTGCGGGCGCTGGGGGCGTCGGCGGGGGAGGGGATTTGGCCGCACCTTTCTTCGGGGCCTTGGGTGCGGCTGGCGCGAGCGCGGGAACCTCGATCTTCTTGCCGTTCACATAGACCTCGGTCGCGCCATCCACCTCACCGAAGAAGAGTGCGAGGCCGGCGTGTTTCGGCGGCACGGTGAAGCGCGTGCGATACCACATGACCGTGTTCTGGTCGTGGCCCTGCGCGTCGAGCGTGGTGTCACGCGTGGCGACGAGCGGCCAGCCGGTGTCCGCGAAGTTGGCGCGGTGGAAGCCGCGCTCGTTGCCGGTGTCGGTCGCGTCGAACGTGAACCGCCAGCGGTCGGGCATGACCTGCAACACGCGGTTGGGCGCGGCAGTGGCGGCGGCTCCCGAGCGCACGGGCTTGCTGAGGAAGCGTTCGAGATAGGCAGTGGCGTATTCGGGATTCGCCCAGCCCTTTGCGGCGACACCCTTCATGCGGGTGAAAGTCGTGTCGTATTCGCGCAGCGCGGCGGCGAAGTCACCGCGGTTCATGTCGTCGCTGATGGTGCGGTAGGCGCGCGCGCTGCGCAGGCCCTCAGCGTGGAGCGCGACGCGTTGCTCGTAAGTGGCGTCGCCCTTCGCTGCTGCTGCGGCCTCGGCAAGTAGTGCTTCACTCTCGAGGAGGAACACGGGCGTGAAGACTTGCGCGAGTCCGAAGAAGCTGCCGGCGTGCGTCTTGAGTTTCTGTTGCGCGGCATCAATGCCCATCCAATACGCCTTCATGTGTGGCGCGGCTTTCGGCCCATAGAACTTCACCCAGTAGTCCTCCATGATCGCGGCGGCGTCGGCGTGCGGGTCGTAGGCGAGACGGAGGCTGAGGTAAATCTGCGGGCCGTAGATGTGCCAGTTCGAGAGCACCTCGATGGTCATGTAGGAAAGACCTTTCGAGGCGAGGTAGGGAAATTCCTTCTGGCAGGCGCTGAACTTGAACATCGGGAGCGTGCCGTCAGCGAGGTTATACATGTAGTTGTAGTAGCCGAGGCGCTTGGCCACGGACGCCCAGCCGTCGGTCATCTTCACCTGCTGCTCGCGGGACGTGCAGCCGGGATGGCCGACGGGATGGAGGCGGCAGTAGCGGATGGGCGCGATCATCGCGCAGAGATTGGTCGTGAGCTGGCGCTTCACCGTCGGCGGCTGCGTGTAGTCCGCGTAGCAGTAGAAACTCAGCACAGCCTCGGGATGCGTCTGCCCGACGCGGCGCGCGACGGCGTCGAAGAAATCCACATAGCGGTTCGAGACGGAGGGCGTGCCGCTGGAAGGCTCGATGGCTTTCGGGTCGTCCTGCGCCTTGCACGCGGGACACTGGCAGTAGCCGCGGCCGTCCGTTGGCGAGAGCGAGGGATGCCGCGTGCCGCGCTCGATGGCGGCGACGACGTTCGACGCGAAGTGCGCGCGCAGGCCGGGGTTCGAGGTGCAGATCCAGCCGTTGTTCTTCCGTTGCCCGTCCGCGCCCAGCGCGAAGAACTCCGGGTGCGTCTCGAAGAGCGTGGGCGAGACGTAACTGCCCCACGAGTGCGAGTGGCCGAACGGCTCGCCGCCCGCGCCGTTCCAGGCTTTCCACAGGCGCGCGTTCCAGGACGGGCCTTTGGGATTCCGCCAAAGCAGGCCGGGCTTCTCGGTGAGGTTTAATGTGCCAACGCTCAACATGGGCGAGCGGGGAAAGACTTCGCCCAGCGGGCCGTCCATCAAGTAGCGGCAGCCCAGCGCTTCGAGGAATCGGCAGACGGCCTTCAACGTCGCGGCCTCGGTCTGGCCGGCGATGAGCACGCGCTTCCCATCCGCCACGATGCGGATGCCCTCGTGGCTCGGGCTGAGGATGTCATCAAGCTGCAGGCCAGCGGCGATTGCGGCCCGGCCGACGTAGATCGCGGGCGCGTTTGCGGGGGCCTTGTCCGCGACAGGCAGATCAGCGTCGGTGATCTTCCTCACCCACTCGGCGAGCACGCGCACAGCGTAGGCCTCGTCGCCCTCGGCGGCTGCGGCTTTGCGCTTGGGAGCTTTGCCTTTTGCGGGCGCAGGCTCCGGGGCTTCGCGCGGGACAGCGGTGACGATGGTGGCAACGGGCTTGCCATCACGAACGAGGTCGAGGGCGGAGGCACGCAGGGTGAGGAGCAACAGAGCGAGCAGGAAGGGTTTCATGGCAACGGATGTCTCGACGCCGAGGCGGGCGGCGGCGTTCAGGCGGAGTCGCCAGCACGGGCACCGCGACGCGCTTCGCGCCCCGGACCCGGCGCACCGCTGTCTTTCCGCTGGGAAGCGCGGGCGGGCATTTGTAGCCTCACGCTCATTCAGTCATGAGCCGACGCATCATTTCCCTGCTGCCAAGCGCGACCGAGATGGTCTGCGCGCTGGGCTGCGGCCGTCAGTTGGTGGGGCGCTCGCACGAGTGTGATTATCCCGTCGAGGTGACGAGCCTGCCGGTTTGCACGGAGTCCAAGCTGCTGCCCAACGCAACGAGCCGGCAGATTGACGATCAGATCAACAACCTCCTTGGCGCGTCGCTCTCGATCTACCGGCTGAACACGCGGCTGATGCAGGAGATGAAGCCAGACCTCATCATCACTCAATCGCAGTGCGATGTGTGCGCGGTCAGCGAGGCGGACGTGGCGAAGGCTCTGGGCAACTGGCCCGGCACGCCTCCGCAAATCCTCTCGCTCACGCCGCACCGGCTCGCGGACATGTGGGAGGACATGCGTCGCGTCGCCGCTGTGCTCGGCGTGTCCGAGCACGGACGCGAGGTGCTGCGCCCGCTCAAGAACCGCTGCGTGGACGTGATCGAGAAGTCGTGCCTGCTTCAACGCCCGTCGGTCGCGTGCCTCGAATGGCTCGACCCGCTGATGGGCGCGGGCAACTGGGTGCCGGAGCTTGTCGAGCTTGCGGGTGGAAGGAATCTTTTCGGCGAGTCCGGGAAGCACACGGGCAAGCTCCGTTGGGATGAACTCCGTGCCGCCGACCCGGACGTGATCATCGCGATGCCGTGCGGCTTCGACCTTGCGCGCACGCGGAGCGAGATGGCCTCGCTGTTGCACAAGCCCGGCTGGGGTGATCTCAAGGCCGTGCGCAAACGCCGCGTGTTCGCGTGCGATGGCAGCGCCTACTTCAACCGCCCCGGGCCGCGCCTGGTCCAGTCGCTGGAAATCCTCGCTGAGATGCTGCACCCGGAAAAGTTCCACTTCGGCCACGAGTCGAAGGCGTGGCAGAAACTGGCTTGAGCCGCGTCACGCGGTCAGAAGCCGGGCCAGGAGGGGGCTTCGCGCATGAAGAGCTTGGCGCGCGTGGAGACGAAGTTGTTCACGACGCCGGTTCCTCCGCCGGTCACGTTGCCCCGAACATCGCCCATGTCTTCCATGTCCGCCGGCACGGGACTGTTGGGCAGGTAAGGGGGAAGCCGGAGCGTCTCTGCGTGTCCGTCTGCCGCGTAGGTCGTGGAGCCGTGCTTGTGGCGGGTGGTGCCTGAGTAGTTGAATTTGCCGTTCGCGTTCGGCGTGTTTCACCCCTGCCGCTGGTTCTCCAAATTGTTCTGCTGCCACTGATACGCCATGTTCGACTTGCTCTTTTCGATCATCATCAAGATCGAGGCTGGCTGGCTGATGCCAGTGCTGCGCAGCGGGGTCGGATAGCGGTTAATGGCGGCGGTCGTGGTTGCGTCGGTTCTGGTGGGCGCGTAGCGGAAGACGTGTTCGTTGGCGCGGTAGCTGGAGCCGACCCAGACGGCGGCCGGCTCGGAGGTCTGGTCCTTAGGGCAGAGGTAAATCGGAACCACGGTCTGGGCGTTCACGACCTTGACTCCGACGTAGGGTGCCATCACGACATGCCATGCGTCGGGCTGGTTCGCGGTGGCCACGCCGCCCGCACCGTTCGCCCCGTTGATGTCTCGGCCGCGGAAATACTTGTCGTCGTTGTCGCCACAGTAGATCGCGGTAGCCATTCCAAGCTGACGATTGCCGTTTAGACATTTGGTCTGGTGCGCCTTTTCCTTGGCCTTGCCGAGGGCGGGCAGGAGCATCCCGGCCAGAATGGCGATGATGGCGATAACCACCAGCAGTTCGATGAGGGTAAACCCAGCCCGGGCGACTGGCTGGCGGTGCAGCATGGCTTTCATAGGCAGTGGGGAGAAAATTCTCGCGGTCTCGCGAAAGGTCAAGCGCCTCGGCGAGCACGCACGCTCGACCTCACTCCACGTAGAGGAACCGGTTCGCAGTCAGCAGCGCCTGACACAGCCCCGTGAGCGCGTGCTCTTCGGCGTTCGCAGGCAATGGCTCCTTGCCCTTGCCAGTGGGAGCGGACTTTGGCGTGTTCGCGGTGAAGTGGGCGCGCTGCTTCGTGAGGAAGGCGAGCGCGTCGCTCATCTCCGTGCTGTTCGGGCGGCGGCAGAAGGCAAGCTGCCACGCACGCGACACCTTGGATTCGTCGGTCGAGTCGCCGGCTTCCTTCGCCACGCGTTCTGCGAAGAACTTTGCCTGTGCGAGCGCGAACTCGCCGTTCATCAGCGCGAGCGATTGCGGCGCGACGGTCGAGGCGTTGCGCAGCTCGCAGTTCGGCTCCATGCGCGGCGCGTCAAAGGTTTCCATCAGGCCGAGCGGCTTGCTGCGGCGCATCTGCACGTAAAGGCTCCGCCGGAACTCCTCGCCGTTCAGCCCCACAAACTTCCCGCTGGGCCGGCCCGCCGTGTCGTCGGTGTTCACCCCCACGACGACTTGGCCGGTCTCGTCGGTCATGATGGGCACGGGCGCGCCGCCGGCTTTCGGGTTGAGCTTGCCACTCACGGAGAGCTGCGCGTCGCGAAGCTGTTCAGCGTCGAGGCGGCGGATGGGGTAGCGCCAGAGCAACTTCACATCGGGGTCGAGGGCGGCGGCGCGGGAGTATTCAGTGTTCAGCAAGTCAGTCTTCAGTTTCTTGCCGGAAGCCGAAGAGCCGCCTTTGCCCGACTGAACACTAGATACTGAATACAGATTACTTGTCCCAGACGCCTGCCTGTAAGCCGCGCTCGCCATCACCAGCCGGTGCAACTTCTTCAAGCTCCACCCCTGCGCCACGAACTCGCTCGCCAGCCAGTCGAGCAACTCGGGGTGCGATGGCCGCTCGCCCAGCGTGCCGAAGTCGGAGGGTGACGCCACGATGCCGCGGCCGAAGTGGTGCAGCCACACGCGGTTCACCAGCACGCGCGACGTGAGCGGGTGCGTTCCGTCGGTGAGCGCGCGGGCGTAGGCGAGGCGACGGCCGCTGGTCGGCAGCGTGGCGTCTTTCTCCGGCAAGTCCACCGGGCGCAGCGCGGCGAGGATGCTCAAGTCACCGGGCTTGAGCGCTTGCTTCGGCTGGTCGGGGTCGCCGCGATGGAACAAGAACGTCGGAGCCGGTTCCACCTTCGCGCCAGCGGCGACGACCTCGTTGAAGACGGGGATGAATTGCTCGGCCGGTTTCTTCTCGCGAATCTTCGCCGCCTCGTCGGTCTTTTTCTTCAGCTCGTCGGCCTTCTTCTGCTCGTAGAGATAGAGCGAGCCGGGGCTGAGTTGCATCACCGTCGGGTGCTCCTTGAGCAGCTTCACCTGCGCGGGCGTGCGTTTGGCGACGACAGTTTTGTAAGCCTCGCGCAGCGGCGCGCGCAGTTCCTCGGGCCGCTTGAGCAACTCCTTTTCCAGCACCTCGTTGATGAACTCATCCTGCTGCTTGAGCCGCGCGTCCTCGATGACCTTCGCCTCCTTCTCCACCTCGGCGGCCTTCGCGCGCGCTTCGTCTGACATGAGCGAGACAAGCCGGGCATTGGGCGTGCGCCAGGTGCGAAGGTCGAAGCCCGGCTCGAACACAGCACGCATCCGGTAGTAGTCCGCCTGCGGAATCGGGTCGTGCTTGTGATTGTGGCATTGCGCGCAACCGACCGTCACACCGAGCAACGAACTGGAAACCACCTTGATGGTGTCCGCGACAACCGCGTTGCGCGCGACCTTCGGCTCGACGCCCGCGTTCGCCGTGCCGTCGGGAGCCATGCGGAGGAAGCCGGTGGCGGTAAGTTTGTCCACGTCTGCGGAGGAAATGTTCTTCAGCGGCGGCTTCACCAACTCGTCGCCCGCGAGTTGCTCGACGATGAACTGGTTGAACGGCTTGTCCGCGTTGAGCGAGCGGATGACGTAGTCGCGGTATTGCCAGGCCCACTTGCGCTCGGTGTCGGCATCCGTGTAGCCGTCGGAGTCCGCGTAACCCGCGATGTCGAGCCAGTGCCGACCCCAACGCTCGCCGTAGTGCGGCGAGGCGAGCAGGCGGTCGAGCAGCTTCTCGTAGGCGTCGGCCGAAGTGTCTTTCTCGAACGCCTCGACCTCCGCCGGCGACGGCGGCAGGCCGAGCAGGTCAAAGCTCGCGCGGCGGATGAGCGTGGCGCGGTCGGCGGGCGGGGAGAAGGTGAGTTTGGCGGCGGAGAGTTTCTGACCAATGAAGGCGTCAATCGCGTGGGGAGGGCCGGAAGTATTCAGTTTCCCGTGTTCAGTATTCAGTGAGGAGCCGCTGCGTCCGTTGCCTGACTGAACACTGAACACTGAAGACTGAACACTTGGAACTTGCGGCCTCTTCACCGCTTGAAACGCCCAATGCGCCCGCTCCTCTGGCGTGAACTCATCGGCAGCGCCTGGCTTTGCAGGCTCCGCGCGCGCGACCTTTGCACCACCGGCAATCCACTGGCGGATGATTTCAACCTGCTCTTTCGCGAGTTTCTTGCCCTCGCCCTTCGGCATCTCGCCATCGCGGACCATGGTGAAGAGCGAACTCTTCTCCGGCTTGCCGGGGACGATGGCCGTGCCGTGTTCGCCGCCCTTCGCGAGGAGATGGCGGAGGCGCGCGTCGAGGCCGCCCTTGGTCTTGCCGTCCTCACCGTGACAATGGAAGCAATTCGCCTTGAGAATGGGTCGGATGTCCTTCTCAAACGTCAGCGGGCCGGTCGCCGCTGGCTTGTTGGCAGTGGCGGCTGTAAGCGAAGTCGCCGCCAGAAGGATGACGGCGGACAAACTTTGCGCGGTGAGACTGAACGGTGAATTTTCAGCACGGAACACGTTTAGATGACTGCCCGTTTCAATCGGTAATTCAGTTGGTAAGGAAAGCCACTTCGCCCCAGAGATCCTTTGTCATCCGCATCCCACACACGGGCACCCCATGCTCGTTAGACACCAGCCGATGGCGAAGAGCGCGGCCTTCAGGCGGCAGAAACCTAACCAAGTCAGCAACCTGCCGGATGCCCTTTTCCTCCCCAGCCTAGGCGGCGTGAGCGGCACCGGCCCTCACAACCCAGTTACTTGAACAAAACAACATGTCCGCTGAAGCATCGAAAGTTCCGCCACTGTCCGCGGTGAGGCGCACCATCGGCTGGCTTGGTCGCCCGTTGAGGGAGACCACGGCATGGACTTCTAACACCTCGCCCGGTGCCAAGTTGGTTGAAATCCTCTTAGCCAGACAACGTATCATTTCCGGATCCAGCGCCATGTAGGTGGACTGACTGGCTGTAAGCCAATTTCGAACCTCAACTTTGCGGCGCAGCCGGTAATCCGCCGCGTCATGCGCTGGGCGGTGGCGGTGAGCCGGGGACGCCGGGACCTGAAGCAAACGCTCACCCCCGCCGAGTTTGTCATCGGCGGAACGATCGGCCCTGCACCGACATCCGGTCACGGTTGATTGCCGAATGCCAGCGGGGCGATAGAAAAACCGCCAGCTCCACCATCGCCACCGAGTTCCGAAACCAGGCGGGTCACTTTCCTTTCTTCTCGCCATCTTTCGTTGCTTTCGGACCTTCCAAAATCTTCGCCAGCACGTCGTAGTCTCGGTGCTCGGCGTTGAAGGTAATGAGTATGCGCTCTACCTCGCCGACGCCCGCGAGGTCACGGAGACCGGCCTCGGTGATCCGATTGGCAGGGAGCTGGTCATCGCACTTCCCGAAGGTGATTGGAAGGTGGCGTTCATCAATCCCGACACCGGCCCACTTGACACTGTGCCGCCCCACGAGAAGCTCTCGCCGTGCGCTTCAACCGCCGAAAAATCCTGATTGCCGGAGGCGTTACCGCTGCGGGCGTCGCGGTCGGCGGGTGGTGGCTGCGCACCTCGAACGTCTGGGCCGCACGCTTCCTGCGCGAACGCTTCCGCGAAGCGGACCGCGACATCGCAGCCGCGCCGCACAAGCCCACGCCCGCCAGTTGGGACACGAACGCAGTCACCCTCGCGTGGCTGGGGCACACCACCGTGTTGCTCAACTTCCACGGCCTCACCATTCTCACCGACCCCGCGCTGGGCAACCGCATCGGCCTTGGCCTCGGGCTCGGCACGCTCGGCCCGAAGCGCTTCATTGCCCCCGCACTGCGCGTGAACGAGCTGCCGCCAATTGACGTGGTGCTGCTTTCGCACGCGCATCTGGATCACATGGACATGCCGACCTTGAGCCGGCTGCCGGGCAAGCCGCTCGTCGTCTCCGCGCATGCCACGGCGGATATTTTCGGCCCGAAGCGTTTCGCGGAGACGCATGAACTGCGGTGGGGTGAGCACGTCACGCTGCGCACGACGAAGGGCGAGCTGCGCGTCGAGGCCATCGAGGTGAAGCACTGGGGCGCGCGCTGGCGCACCGACACGCAGCGCGGCTACAGCGGCTACATCCTCCGCCGCGAAGGCCGCGCGCTGCTCTTCGGCGGCGACACGGCGAACACGGACCGCTTCGCGGCGCTGCGGAGCCGCGGGCCGTTCGACGCGGCCATCATGTCCATCGGCGCATATCGCCCGTGGATTCGCAGCCATTGCACGCCGGAGGAAGCCTTGCAGATGGCGGACGCGGCGGGCGCGCGGCACATCATCCCCGTGCATCACGCGACCTTCAAACTCAGCGACGAGCCGATGAACGAACCCATCGAACGCATGCAGGCATCGCTGGCGAAAGAGAAGGGCAGGCTTGCGCTTGCGGAAGTGGGGCAGACCTTCCGCCTCCCCGCGTAGGAGACGACGTAAGCAGTCTCACTTCGAACACGGAGCGCGAAACTAAGAACGGGGAACTCGATCGGAGGCTCCTCACGTCGACTCCTACTGGGGCGCGCTCACGCCGCGTGGGCGTAGGTCAGGTCGCGCTTCGGGTCCACACCCCAGCGCTTGGCGACGGCTTCCAGATTGGGATTCAACGGCCACTGGTCAGGCTGTGCCTCGCCGGTGAATTCCGGATGGCCGCCCTTGAGGTTCATGCAGCCCTTGTTGTCGCCGATGCGGCGGATGGTCTCGCACTCGTCGGCGGTGAGCTTGAGGTCGGGCAACGCAGCCAGCTCGGCGATCTTGGTCTCGATGGCCTTGCTGCTCGCGCCGACTTCCTGAATGTGAGTGGGGATGACGCTGTGGACCGCCGTCTGGCTGAGGGTCCAGAGACAGGCGAGTTGAAGGAGCGTGATGCCGTATTTCTCCGCGATGCGCCGCATCTGTTCGAGCTTGGCGTTGCCCGCCTCCACCCAGCCGGCGGGGCGGAACGTGCGGTGGTCGCCGTGGCCGAACTCGTGGCCGGGCTTCACGTCGTCGTGGAACAACCCGCCGTAATCCACCACGCGCGCAATGAGTTTCACGCCATGCTTTTGCGCGGCCGGCAAGACATAGCCGCCGGGCCACGGCTCCATCGGGCCGAGGATAATCATCGCCTCGTCCACGAGCCCGCTGAAGCGCTCGAAGCACTGAATGATGTCGAGCGAGAAGCCGTTCGCCGGCCCGGGCGCGATGCCAAGGCGGCTGGTGAGCTTGGCTTCCTTCAGCGCGGCCAAGGCCTTCCACGCAGCGTCGCTGCTGTAGCCGACTGAGTCGGGGTTGTGCAAATAAAGCGCGTCGAAGCGGTCGGTGCCGATGCGTTCGAGCGACTTCTCGGCGGCCATGCGGAGGTAGCTGGCGAATTGGTCGGGCTTGCGCAGCCGCGCGTCGGTGAAGCGCAGGAAGCCCTTCGCGCCGTCGCGTTTCCCGGGGTAGATGTCGTGGCCGATGATGCCGATGAGGCAATAGCTGTCGCGGGGAATCCCCTGCAACGCGCGGCCCAACATCGTGTCCGCCTCGCCGTTGCTGTAAACGTCCGCCGTCATGAAGGTGCGGATGCCCTGAGCGTAAGCGTGGCGGATGCAGGCGAGGTAGCGCTCCTCGGTGAGGGCCTCGCCGAAGTGCATGTAGCGTCCGCCGCTCCAGGTGCCGTAGGCCGTGCGTGTCAGTTCCATAAGGTGTTTCGGTTTGCGTTCATCGCGACGGTCTGCCGCCGGATGAAATTCGCACGGCGAAACTGTCTGCCGAGGATGGACGCGATTGCAAGGCGCAAGGCAGCGCGGGAATTGGCGCGGAGTGGACGCGGGTTGCGGGGCCACCAAGCAGGTCAGCGCATCTTGCCTGACCTCCATTCAGAAGCAGCCGCTTGAGCGGGGCTGGAAGTCAGAAGGACAGGCGGGGACGCGCTGTCCTACTTCGTTCAGCGTCACCAAGCGCGCCCGAAGGGCCGGCCACCGGGACGCGGACCCGACTCGTTGCCGCCCGGGCGATTGCCACTCCGCTCGTTGCCGCCGGGACGATTCCCACCCTGCGGACGCCCACCGCCACCGCGCGGACCCTTGCGCGGGATGAAACCGCTCTGCCAGCTATCTTCGCGAAGCTGCGGGTGGTCCGACTGCTGCGCGCGTTGCTGCGGCGCGCGCTGCTGCAGGGAACGCTGCTGCTGCGGACGTCGCTGTTGTTGCGAACGATGTTGCTGCCCGCGCCCCTGACCCTGCCCTTGCTGCGGCCCGGCGGAGCGAACCTCCGGCCGGTCCGTGTAGTCGAAGCCTTCCGCCTGCTTCCGCACCAAGCCGCGCCCGATGAAGCGCTCCAGCGACCGCAACTCCGCGTGGTCCTCCGGCGTCACGAAGCTAATCGCATCGCCAATCGCCTGCGCGCGGCCCGTGCGGCCGATGCGGTGGACGTAATCCTCCGAGTGCATCGGGAAGTCGAAGTTCACCACGTGCGAAATCCCGTCCACGTCGATGCCACGCGCCGCGATGTCCGTCGCCACCAACACGCGCACCACGCCGGACTTGAAGTCGCGCAACGCCCTGAGCCGCTGGTTCTGCGAGCGGTTCGAGTGCAGCGTCGCGCAGACGATGCCGTAGGTTTCGAGCTGCCGCGCGAGGCGGTCGGCGGAGTGCTTCATGCGCACGAAGACCAGCACCATGTTCATGTTCGGGTCTTTGAGGAGATGCCCCAGCAGCGCGACCTTCCGCGAGCGCGGCACTTCGTAAGCCCATTGCGTCACCGTCTCGGCGGGATTCGAGCGGCGGCCGATTTGCACCAGCTTGGGCGTGCGCTGGAACTCGTGCGTCAGCCCTTCGATTTCCCGCGATAGCGTGGCGGAGAACAGCAGCGTCTGCCGCTGCTTCGGGAGCGAGCGGACGATTTGCCGGATGGAGGGGAGAAAACCCATGTCCAGCATCCGGTCGGCCTCGTCGAGCACGAGGTATTGCAGGGCGGTGAAGTCTGAGTAACGCCGCCCCATCAAGTCCATGAGCCGGCCCGGTGTGGCCACGATGATTTCAAGGCCCGACTGCAGCGCCCTGATTTGCGCGTTCTCGCCGACGCCACCGAAGACCGTGGTCATCTTGAACGGGAGATATTTACCGTAAGCGCGGATGTTCTCTTCAATCTGCACGACCAACTCGCGCGTCGGGGCGAGCACGAGCACGCGCGTGCCGTGCCGCTGGGCGGGGGTCGCCGCGAGCTTCGTGAGCAGCGGCAGCGTGAACGCCGCGGTCTTGCCCGTGCCCGTCTGCGCAATGCCAATCATGTCATGCCCCGCGAGGATGTGCGGAATGGCCTGGGTCTGGATGGGCGTCGGCTCGGTGTAGCCGGCGTCCGCGATGGCGCGGAGGATGTTGGCGTCTAGATTGAGTGCGTTAAACGACATAGAGCTTGGCAGTGTGCCGTATCGTCGGCACCCCGCATACCTAAAAATGAAGCGCCCTGACGCGGTCGGGCGGCTCGGCCGGCCCGGGAAGCGATTACTTCGCACCCCAGCGCGCCAGCCGCTGCCGCAGCTTCTTCACGTGCGAATACTTCGGGGTGATGGGCGGAAAGTCGTTGAGCAACTGCTCCGCTGTCAGCACCGCACCCCAGGCGGTCACGGTGAACATCTCGAACGCGTGCTGCGACTTGAAGCCGAGTTCGTGGTTCTGCCGCAGGAAGCGCGCGCGCAGCACGGCTTGCCACTCCTCGCGGTCCTTGGGCGCGGCCATCTTGTGCCGGCCTACCCACGGGAGCCACTCGGAGATTTGCGACTGGTGGCACCACGTCATGTCGCACACCGCGTCGAACACCGCCTCCACGTCCACCGCGAAGTCGTGCGCGTTCGCACCGAACTGGTAGCCATCGTAGGTGTTCAGGATCACCGGGACCTTCACCTGCCTCGACTGCGTCTCGTCCGCCGGATACTCGGGCGTGAAGGCGTGCGGCACGTTGATCATGTATGCCACCTCGCGCACCGCCGTCGCCACGGCCACATGGTCCACATGGATGCCCGCGCGCGGGTCGGTCGCCACCGGCGGGCAGAAAAGGTAATCCGGCTCGAAGTCGCGGATCGCCTTCCACAGCGCCGCGAGCAAGTCCGTCGTCACGCGCAGACACGCCTCGCGCGGGATTTGCCCGTTCGCCAAGCGCAGCGGCTCGAACTGAAACCCCCCAATCGCCGCCGCCGCCGCCTGCTCGCGCAACCGCAGCACGCCCGTCTCCTCCCGCGTGCGGAAGTGATGCCCCGCCTTGCCGTCCGTGCAGACAATGACCTTCGCCGTGAAGTCCGCCCCGAGCTTGCGCCGCCACAGCTCGAACGTCCCGGAGGCCGTAAACTCGTAGTCGTCGAAGTGCGCGTGTAAAAAGAGAACCTTCATAATTGCCAGCCGGGCGCTCGCCCGGGAAAGTGTGCGGAGCATCAACCAACCTCGTCTCAAAGTGAAGAACGACCGTCAGGAGCGTCGAGCCTCTGCTCGGCAGGACCGCCGTGAGGGGGACACTCTTGTCCCCCAGCCCACTAAAGTCGGACCCAGGCCACGGCGGACAGGAGAGTCTGCCCCACGCCCGCTCCACGTCCTCAGCATCATGTCCGGCACCAGCCTGGACGGCGTGGACTGCGCGCTCTGCCATGTGGATGCGGATGGCGTGAAGCTGTTGAAACTCTGGAGCTGCAACTTCCCCAGGCCGCTGCAACGCCGCCTCCAGCTTGCCGTGCGCGGTCAGGCCACGAGCTGGGAACTCGCCCAGCTTCACCACGACCTCGGCCGCTTCTACGCCACCGCCGCCCAGCGCGATCCCGCCGCCCGCCACGCCCAACTCATCGGCCTCCACGGCCAGACCATCTTCCACCACCCGCATCCCACGCGCCCCGCCACCTTGCAACTCGGCGAACCCGCCTACCTCGCCGAGTCCCTGTGTGTCCCGGTCATCAGCAACTTCCGCGTCGCCGACCTCGCGGCGGGAGGACAAGGTGCGCCACTCGCCACACTCTTTCACCAAGTCGTTTTCGCCCGGCGCGGAACACACGTTTGCGTGAACAACCTCGGCGGCATCAGCAACGTGACATCGCTGGACTGGCGGCGCGGGAACTCGCCACGCGTGCTCGCCTTCGACACCGGCCCCGCGAACGTGCTGCTCGATCTTGCGATGCGGCACTTCACGGACGCACGCAAAAGCTGCGACCGCGATGGAGAGCTTGCCGCCTTGGGGCTAGTGCATCACGACGTGCTGGATAGCTGGCTGAAGCATCCCTACTTCCAGAAGGCCCCGCCCAAGAGCACGGGGCGAGAGTTGTTCGGCGAGAGGTTTTTGAAGCCAGTTCTCGCCAAGTTGGAAGCGCTTGGACTCGACCCCGCCGACTTGCTCGCCACTCTGACACTGTTGACTTCCCGCTCGATCGCGTTGAACTACCAACTCCACCTCCCCGCGCCACCCGACTGCGCCGTCCTCTGCGGCGGCGGCGCGGCGAACCCGACGCTCTGTGCCGCGATTCGGCGAGAACTCCTCTTTCTGAACCCACGCGTTGAGGTCTCGCGCAGCGATGAACTCGGCTGGCCGACGCAGTCCATCGAGGCCGCGGCCTTCGCCCTCCTCGCGTGGCGGCGCTGGCACGGCCTGCCCGGCAACCTGCCCGCGACCACCGGTGCGCGACGCCCCGTCCTCTGCGGCCAGATCACGGCGATCGGGTAAGGACGGATTTCACTCCGGCCTGTCACGGAATTGTCACTTGGTTTTCATCGTCCGACGGCCATCATCGTGGCGCATGAAGAAGTTCGCTGCGGAAGCCATCGGCACGTTCGCCCTCGTGTTCGCGGGCACGGGTGCCATCGTCATCAACCAGGCCAGCAACGGGGCGATCACGCACGTCGGCATCGCGCTGACGTTCGGACTGGTGGTGCTGGCGATGATTTACACGGTGGGCGAAGTCTCCGGCGCGCACTTGAACCCGGCGGTGACGCTTGGCTTCTGCGCGGCGGGGCGGATGCCGTGGAGCGAGGCGCTGCCTTACGTCGCGAGCCAATGCGTCGGCGCGTTCGCCGCGAGCGGGTTGGTGCGCGTTCTCTTTCCGAAGGATGCCACGCTGGGCGCGACAGTCCCGGCAGGTGCGGCGATGCAGTCGTTCGTGCTGGAAGTGGTGCTCACGGCCATCCTGATGTTTGTCATCCTCAACGTCTCGACTGGGGCGAAGGAGAAGGGCGTGACGGCAGGCATCGCCATCGGATCAGTCATCGCGCTGGAGGCGCTGTTCGCGGGGCCGATCTGCGGAGCCTCGATGAACCCGGCGCGCTCGCTCGCGCCGGCGGTTGTCTCCGGGCATCTGGAGCACTTGTGGATTTACCTGCTGGCCCCGGTGATCGGCGCACAACTCGCGGTGCCTGCGTGCCGCTGCGTGCAGGTGGAAGGCTGCTGTGGCGCGGTGAAAGCAACTTGACGATTGGTCAAACTCCCATGAACGAAAAACCCCTCGTTCTCATCCTCTGCACTGGAAACTCCTGCCGCAGCCACCTCGCGGAAGGGCTGCTGCGCCAGTTCGTCGGGGACTTGCTCGAAGTCGCCAGCGCCGGCTCGAAGCCTGCCGGCTACGTTCACCCGCTCGCCATCCAAGTCATGCGCGAGGCCGGCGTGGACATCAGCGCACACACCTCGAAGCACATGAACGACTTTCTCAGCCGTAAGGTGGAGACCGTCATCACCGTCTGCGGCAACGCGGACCAGGCGTGCCCGATGTTCCCCGGCCAGTTGAACCGCCACCACTGGCCGTTTGAAGACCCGGCTCACGCCACCGGCACGGAGGAGGAGAAGCTCGCTGTCTTTCGTCGCGTGAGAAATGAGATCGCCGCCGTCTTCCGCGCGTATGCGGACGGGCGGCGGGATGCGACTCGCGTGTAAAGGGGACACTCCTGTCCCCTGTCAGCTTTTTCACTGCGCGGCTGCATGGCGGACAAGGGTGTCCGCCTCACGAAAAGCAAAAGGCGGAACCTGAGTTCCGCCTTCGCCGAAATGATGTTGCGCCCGCTTACTTGGCAGCGGCCGTCGCGGCAGCCGGGGCCTTGCGGGTGTCGCGCTCCTTCACAGCGGTCGCGCCTTTGCCGATGCGCTTGCGCAGGTAGGTGAGCTTGGCGCGGCGGACGGCGCCGTGGCGCTCAATCTCGACCTTTTCCACGCGCGGCGAGTTCACCGGGAAGACGCGTTCCACGCCCTCGCCGTAGCTGATGCGCCGGACGGTGAAGGACTCCTCCAGCCCGCGCCCGCGCCTGCCGATGACGACGCCGCTGAAGATCTGGATGCGCTCCTTTTCGCCTTCGATGACCTTTGTGTGGACCTTGACGGTGTCGCCCACGTTGAAGATCGCCGGCTCCTTGCGGAGCTGTTCGCCGTGAATCTTGTCGAGTAGTGCCTGGTTCATAAATTGTTTTGGTTTTGGCGGCGGGGTCTCACCGCCGGTTTTGGTTCGTTCCGAGGGCGGTCACAGACCGCCGCTACAGTTTCATTTCTGGCCGTCGAGCAAATCGGGCCGCCGTTCGCGCGTGCGCTGCATCGCCTGCTCGCGCCGCCACTTCTCAATCTCCGCGTGGTTGCCGGAGAGGAGCACGTCGGGAACTTTCATTCCCCGGAACTCCGCCGGCCGCGTGTAGTGCGGATACTCCAGCAGCCCGTGGCTGAAGGACTCGTCCGTCGCGCTTTCGTCGTCGCCCAGCACGCCGGGCAGCAGGCGCGTCACGCAGTCCACGATGATCATCGCCGGCAGCGCGCCATTGGTCAGCACGTAGTCGCCGATGGACAACTCATCATGCACCAGCGCGGTGCGGATGCGCTCGTCGTAACCCTCGTAGCTGCCGGAGATGAGGAGCAGATGCTCCTGACCCGCCAGCTCGCGTGCGATGGCCTGGGTGAACTTCCGGCCGGCCGGGCCGAGCAGGATCACCCGCGTCGTCGCGGTCTTCAGTTGCTCAACTGCTTCAAAGAGCGGCTCGGGCTTCAACAGCATTCCCGGTCCGCCGCCGAATGGACGGTCGTCCACCGTGCGGTGCCGGTCGTGCGTGTAGTCCCGCAGATTGTGGATGCGCAGGTCCAGCTTGCCTGCGTCGCGCGCCCGCTTGACGATGCTTTCGTCCAGCGGACCCGCGAACATCCCCGGGAACAAGGTGAGCACGTCAATCTTCATGCTCGGTGTGGCGCGGTCCCGGTCGCGCTCCGGCCTCCGCCGGTCAGTCTTCGATGATCTCCACGGCGCAGCGGATGCCGCGCTTGGCCGCGCCGACCTGTGTCAGCGCGCGAATGGCCTGAATGGTTGCGCCCTGCTTGCCGATGATCTTGCCCACGTCGGTCGGGTGCAGGCGCAGCTCGAACATCGTTTGTCCGCCCTGTTCGACGGGCGTGACCGTCACCGCGTCGGGCCGGTCCACGAGGCCCTTCACGACGTATTCGAGGAAGGCCTGCATGGCGAGATTACTTGGAGACGGCGGCTGGTGCGGGCGCGGGCGCGGCGGCGTTGGCGGCGCGGCGGGCCTTGCGCATGAAGCTCGCCACGGTGTCGCTGGGCTGCGCGCCCTTGCTGACCCAGTAATCGGCGCGTTCGAGGTTCAACTTGAAGTTGTCGTCCTTCTTGCAGGGCAGGTAGCTGCCGATCTCCTCGATGAACTTGCCGTCGCGCGGGCTGCGGCCATCGGCCACGACCACACGGAACGCCGGCGAATTGCGCGCGCCGACTCGCTTCAAACGGATTCTGACTGGCATAAAACGATTTGTTTTCGCCGCTGCGTCGCGCCTCTTTATGGGCACGCTGCGCCGCGGTCCTTATCAAAAAGGAGCGGGAGGTTAGCCACGCGCTCACGCGTGACGCAAGAACTGATTTTGGCTTTGCGACCGCCTGTGGCAGTCGGCTGCGGGTGCCCTTGGTTTCCCGCCGTGTGCTGGGTTCACCGTTGACAGCCGCCGCCCGTGCCCGCTGAATTCGCGGCGCAACCGAATTGTCGCAACCACCGTTCACACTATGAAAATCGCCTCCGCCCTCGTCACGCTCGCCACCAGCGCGCTGCTCTTGCTTCCCGCCCTTGCCGCCGATGAGGCCGGGTTCAAATCCATCTTCAACGGCAAGGACCTCACCGGCTGGGAAGGCAACCCCAAGCTCTGGTCCGTGAAGGACGGCGCGATCACCGGCATCACCCCTCCCAGCGAGAAGGACCCGAAGAAGGGTGCCATCACGCACAACACGTTCCTCGTGAACAAGGAACTCAACACCAAGGATTTTGAGCTGCGCCTCAGCTACCGCATCGTCAACGGCAACTCCGGCATCCAGTATCGCAGCAAGGTGCTGCGCCATGGCGATTGGGGTCCGGTGGTCGGCGGCTATCAGGCGGACTTCGAGGCGGGCAAAACCTACAGCGGTATTCTCTATGAGGAGCAGGGGCGCGGCATCCTCGCGAAGCGCGGCGAGAAGACCACCGTCAAGGATGCGGAGGGCAAGGCCAAGGTCGAGGTCACCGGTAGCACCGGCAAGTCCGAGGACATCCAGACCAGCATCAAAAACGAGGATTGGAACGACTACGTCGTCATCGCCAAGGGTAATCACCTCCAGCACTTCATCAACGGCATGAAGACTGTGGACGTGACCGATGAGGGCGGCGCGAAGGCCGCCAAGGAAGGCATCCTCGCCCTGCAAATTCACGTCGGCCCGCCAATGACGGTTCAGTTCAAGAACCTCCGCATCAAGGAACTGAAGTAGCATCGAGTTTTCTCCCTCTCCCTTTGCGGAGCAAGGGGAGAGGGCCGGGGTGAGGGGTTGTTGTCTTGCTCGGCGTTGGTGGCTGCACCCTTCATCCGACCTGCGACCACCTTCTCCCCTCGCTCGGCGAAGAGAGAAGGATTTTCAAGACTGGCCACTTTCTCCACCGCGCTTGCGCCGCCACGTTTCGTCTGTGGACATCGCCTCCAACCTCTTTGCCCTCCGCGAACGCATCGCCACCGCCTGCGCCCGCGCGGGCCGCGACCCCGCGTCCGTCACGCTCATGGCCGCAAGCAAGAACCAGTCGCCTGAGGCTGTCCGCACCGCTCTGAACGCGGGTTTGACCTGCTTCGGCGAGAGCCGCGTCCAGGAAGCGAAGTTGAAAATCCCACCCTGCCCAAGCCGCGCCCGCTGGCAGATGATCGGCCACCTCCAGTCGAACAAGTGCCGCGATGCCGTCGCGCTCTTCAGCATGATCCAGAGCGTGGACAGCCTCGCGCTCGCGCAGGAGTTGAACAGGCAGTGCGATAAGGCGGCGAAGACGATGCCCGTCCTCCTCGAGGTCAACGTGGCCGGCGAAGCCAGCAAGTTCGGCTACGCGCCGGCCGCGATGCTCGACGAGTTGCTTGAACTCAACAAACTGCCGCGCCTTGAAATCCACGGCCTCATGACCATCGCCCCCTACAGCCCGACGCCGGAGCGGGCGCGCCCGGTCTTCCGCCGGCTGCGCGAGCTGAAGGGCGAGTGCGAAGAACTCCTCGGCGCGCCGCTCCCGCAACTCAGCATGGGGATGAGCGGCGACTTCGAGATCGCCATCGAGGAAGGCGCGACCCTTGTCCGTCTCGGCACCGCGCTCTTCGGCGAACGGCCACGGATGGCCGAGGGCGAAACCGAAGCCTGAGCCTCACGCAAAGGGCGCGAAGGCCGTAAAGGAGGAAATTCTTTCCGGCGCAAGTCTGGCGGCGTTTGCCAACACTCCACACCGCTTGGCTCCTCTTTGCGTCCTTCGCGGCCTTTGCGTGAGACAACTCCTCCGAGTCGCCCGCCCACAGTTTTCCCTGCCGCATTCAGAGCTTTCCGCTACCGTCCCGCCCGTATGAAGACCCTCTACCTTGACGTGTTCAGCGGCCTCAGCGGCGACATGTTCATCGGCGCGCTGCTCGATTTGGGCGTGGACTTCCGCCAGCTCGAATACGGCCTGGCGCAACTGAATCTCGACGGCTACAGCCTCGCGCACAGGCGCGCGGCCAAGTGCGGCATCAAGGGCGTGAAGTTCGACGTGCATCTGACCGCGCCCGCCAAGCCGCCGGAGAACGACGGGCCTGACTACCACGCGCTGTCCCATTCGCACAGCCACGGCCCCGGCGACCACTCGCACGCGCACAGCCACGGCTCGGGCGAAGCGGACCATGCTCACGATGGCAGCCGGAACTTTCACCAGATCAAGGCGCTCATCCGATCCAGCACGCTCTCGGACTGGGTGAAGGAAAAGTCCATCGCCGTCTTCCACCGCATCGCTGTCGCGGAGGGAAAGATTCACGGGATGCCGCCGGAGCAAGTTCACTTCCACGAAGTCGGCGCGGTTGACTCCATCGTGGACATTGTGGGCGGCTGCCTCGCACTCGAACTTCTCGGCAAGCCTCGCGTGCTCGCCTCGGCAGTCGTTGAAGGCACCGGCTGGGTGCGGTGCGCGCACGGGCGGATGCCCCTGCCCGCGCCGGCCACACTGGAAATCCTCGGCGCGCGCGGCGTGGCCATCTCGCAATGCGAGGAGCCGCGCGAACTGCTCACGCCCACGGGCGCGGCGCTGCTCGCGGAGTTCGCGGAGGGCTTCGGTCCGATGGCCGGACTGGTCGCGGAGAAGGTCGGCTACGGCGTCGGCACCCGGGACAATGACACGCGGCCGAACGTGGTGCGGGCGGCGCTGGGCGTGGTCGCATCCCCCAGTAATCGGTGGTCAGTGGTCAGTGGTCAGTCGGGCACAACCGGTGTCGCCACCGCGCACGATTGGGACACCGACACCATTGCGGTGCTGGAGACGAACCTTGATGACCTCAGTGGCGAGCTGCTCGGCGCGTTTGTCGAGCGGGCCTTGGGCGAAGGCGCGCTCGATGTGTTCCACACGCCGATTCAGATGAAGAAGAACCGCCCCGGCGTGCTGCTCACCGTGCTCTGCGCTGCGGCGGACGCGGACATGTTTTCCGAGTTGCTGCTGCGCGAGACGAGCGCCTTCGGTGTCCGACGCACGCTGGCGGAGCGACGCAAACTGAAGCGCGAGTTCCTCACCGTGAAGCTCCCGCAGGGCGAAGTGACCGTAAAGCTCGGCAAGCTGGACGGCACAGTCGTGCAGGTCGCGCCCGAGTTCGAGTCGTGCAGGCAGCTTGCCGCGAAGTCTGGCGTGCCGCTGAAGGCGATTTACGAAGCCGCCATCGCCGCCGCGCGCGGGCATCTCAGGTAGTTAAAAGCGCCGGTCCCCGGCTCGGCGTTCACGGCAGCGTCGCTTCCACCGCCTCCACGCGCTCGCCGGCCACGGCGCACTTCACCACCAGCACCGGCTCCTCGTGCCGCAGCCGCTTGAAGACAGCCGGCGCGTCGCGCTTCTGGAGCGTCAGGTCGCGCACGCCGTCGGCCTGGCAACTGAAGAGCTTTGCAAAGCCCTTATAGACGCGGGGCGCTCCGACCACGCGTGACCAGCCAGCGAATTTCTCCACGGCAGTCCGCAGTCCCTTCCGCTCCAGCGCGAGAAAACTGTAGGGCAGGCTCCGCATATCAATTCCCATCCGCTGGCCGAACCGCACCCAGTCTCCGTCCGCCAAGACGCCGGCGGGAGGCGTGGCGAAGTTGTGGCACCAGTGCCGCTCGTTGCCGGCGGTGAGCAGCCCGCACGCGGCCTGATGCGTGCAGGGCGCGATCAGGTCGAAGTCATCGCGGAGCCGCTCGCGCATCGCGATCAGCGCGCGGCTGTCCGCGTGTGTCCCCGGCTCCACCCACAGCACGGCCTCTGCGCGACGGGCGAGCTGCACAAGAGAATCGCGCTGCACGTCAGGCAGTTCGTTGAGCACATGGCTTAACACCAGCAGGCCGATGCGCCCGGTCTCCGGCACGCCGGAGTCCACTGCGAGTTGCGGAAAGACCGCCTTCGCCCGCGCGGCGGCGAACTCCATCGCCAGCGCGGAACGATCAAAGAGCCGGAGCGCAGTGACGTTCTTCACGTCAAACTCCCGCAGCACACAACGGCCTGCGACGCCGCTGCCGCAGCCCCAGTCCAGCACCTCGCCCGGCGGCGGTGTCCACCCGCGCAGCTTCATCTCGCCCAGCACGGCGTCCCATTTCCACGCGATGCGCTGGGCGAATGTGAGGTCGTAGTTCGCGAGGTCCGCGCGCGACTGCCAATACGCGCCCGCCTCGCCCGTGCCGGAGAGGAAACCCGCGCGCAGCCGTTCCAGCGCCGGCCAGTCGAGCGTGTCCCAAGTCGTTTCTGCTTCGGTCATGCGGAGACAGATAGCAGTTCCGCGCCCGGCAGGAAACCCGGGGACATCTGCTCACTGCTGAACGCTGTTCGCTGTTGGCTGATGGTTGTCCGCCCGGCTTGACGGAACCGCCCTGCCCACCGAAGAATGTGGCCACTGTCGACCCGCACGGAATCCGCGCCGCCTCGCCTCATGTCAGAAAGCCACAACCGCCCGCCCTCCGGAGTCGAAGTCGGCCCGGACATCGTGCTGTATTTCGGCGAGAAGATCGTCGTGTGCGCGGCCAAGGAGATGCCGGAGTGGAAGAGCCGCGAGTCGTCGCGCCCGGCCATCGAGTTCGAGGAGAACCGCTACTACCTCTCGCGCAAGCTGCTCGGCGACGAGGAGCGCCCGATCCGTTATGAGCTGTCGCCGTGGCCGAACTTCGGTGGAATCCGGCCCAAGTTCGTGATCGTGTATGACGAGGATTACGTGGCGCTGCGGGACGGGGCATTCAAGAAGATCAAGCCCTCCGGCGGCCACAAAACCAACTGGCGTCTCTTCTATCCGCTGCTGGGATTCTTCCCCGCGTCGTTCAAGGAGAACGTGCTCGAGCCGCACGGCATCAACCCGCTGCGCATCTCGCTCATCACCTGCCTGTTCGCCTACCTGTTCTTCGTGATGGAGCTGATCAGCCTCTTTTTCTTCGGCTCCGGCCTCGGCCAGCGGCTGATCGGCCCGCTCATCTGGCTGGACTACCTGGCGGTCGTGGCGCTGCCCTTCGACTCCGCCGTGCGCCTCTATCAGGTGCTCAATCGTGAGCGCTACCCCGATGGCTTCTTCGAGTGGCTGCCGAAATTCCTGCGGCGGTAGTGGTGCGCGCGAGGATCGATTTACTCTCCGGCGGCCGAAGGCGGATCATTTCCGGAACGAGTGACTGAGACTCCTCAGGCTAGGCCTGCTCAGTGCCGCCCGCCTTCCGCGCCTCCTCCAGCAACGGCTCGGCCTTGGCCGCCTCGCGAGCGATGGCCTGGTTCACGTTGAACTCCAGCGTCTCGGTCGCGTAACGGATGGCGTTGAGGATGGAGCGCTCCTTCGCGGAGGCGTGGGCCTTGAAGACGACGCCGTTCAAGCCCAGCAGCGGCGCGCCGCCATAGTTCTCCGAGTCGGTGCGGCGCTTGATGCTGCGGAAGGCGTTCTTGGCCAGCAACGCGCCGAGCTTGCGCTTCGGGTTGGCGGTCAGCTCGCACTTGAGCATGGCGAACATCCCGCGCGCGAGGCTCTCGCAGGTCTTGAGGACGATGTTCCCCACGAAGCCGTCGCAGACAACAACGTCCACGCGGTTGGCGAAGAGATCATGGCCCTCGACGTAGCCGAGGAAGTTCAGGTCGAGCTTCCGGCAGAGCAGGACGGCGGCCTGCGTGAGTCCGTTGCCCTTCGTCTCCTCCGTGCCGTTGGAGAGCACGCCCACGCGCGGGCTGGGCTTCCGCAGGATTTCGCGCGAGTAGATGCTGCCCATGATGGCGAACTCCGCGAGGTGCCAGGGCTTGCACTCCGTGTTCGCGCCTGCGTCGAGCAGGACGAACTCGTTCTCCGGCTCGGGCATGACCGTCGCGATGGCCGCGCGGCTGATGCCGGGCAAGGTGCGCAGCCGGAACATTCCCGCCGCGAGGATGCCGCCGGTGTTGCCGGGGGAAACGACCGCGTCCGCCTTGCCGTCGCGGACCAGCTCGATGGCACGGACGACGGAGCAATCCTTCTTCTTGCGCACCGCGTCCACGGGCTTGTCCTCCATCGTGAGGACTTGCGTGGCGTGGAGGACGTGGACGCGCGGGTCGGTGTCGAGCTGGACTTTGCGGAGGTGGGCGGTGATTTCCTCTTGGTTGCCGACGAGGTGCAGCTCGGTCAGCTTGCGGTTCTCGGCCAGCGCCAGCTTCGCGCCGTCAATGATGACGCCACACCCGTGGTCGCCGCCCATGACATCCACTGCGATGCGCATATCGGAGAGTAGGCCGCCCGGAAACCGGAACGCCAGTCTGAGAAAAGCAAAGGGCGCGTCGGAGGTCCGCCGCGCCCTTCGCCGGAAATTACATCCCCGCCGTGATGGTCAGGATCTGCCGGCCCTTGTAGAAGCCGCAGGCCGGACAGACCCGGTGGGGCTGGGCGGGCGCGGCGCACTGCGGGCACACGCCCAACTGCGGCAGCTTCATCACGCTGTTGTAGGCGCGCCGCATGCGCTGCCGGCTCTTCGAAGGTTTACGCTTTGGGACGCCCATAGTCTTAGTCTTTCAGTTTCAGTTTGTTCAACGCGGCCCACGCCGACGCGCCTGCGTTCGTCTGGGAGGTTTGGCCCGACGCGCCGCCGGCCGCGAACTGCGACAGACCGCGACAGTCAGGCTTGCACAGCGGATGCTGCGGAAGCGTGAGCAGAATGTCTTCGCGCAAAAATGGTGTCAAGTCCACGCAATCCTCCACGAGACCCACCGCGTCCTCGCCTGCCAGGGGCAGATGCACGGCGAAATCAGGCACCTCCACCTCCAGCGTGAACTTCTTCAGGCACCGCACGCACTCGCAATCCACCGGCAGCCGCAGCTCGCCCTGCACCAGCACCGCGTCGTCCAGGTCGGTCGCCGTCAGGTCATACGAGAGCGGGTGGGTCAGGTGGACGACGCTGTCGTCCCCGCCCAAGTCCAGCTCGGCGACGGGCAGTTCGCCGGAAATTTCCAGCGGTTCGGTTTGCAGGTGTTGGAGGTTTACCAGAAGAGGCATGGTGTCACTTTCGTTTCGGCAAGGCTGTCTGCCGCACGCCATTCTTGCCCGCGAGGGCCTTGCCCACATTCCCCGGCACGAAGTCCCGCACGTCGCCGCCCAGCCGGGCGATTTCCTTCACCAGCCGCGAGCTGAGGAACGTGTAGGTGTCCTTGGGCATCATGAAAATGGTCTCCACGCGCTCGTCGAGCTTGCGGTTCATCAGCGCCATCTGGAACTCGAACTCAAAGTCCGACACCGCCCGCAGCCCGCGGATGACCGCCTGCGCGCCGCACCCGCGCACGTAGTCCACCAGCAGCCCGTCGAAGGCGCGCGTCTCGACGTTGCGCAGCCGCCGCGTAGCCCCGACCACGAGCGCGCACCGCTCCTCCGGCGTGAAGAGCGGGTGCTTCTCCGTGTTCTGCGCCACCGCCACAATGACACGGTCAAACAGCCGCGCCGCCCGCTCGATGACATCGAGATGGCCGTTGGTGAGTGGATCGAAACTGCCGGGATAAACTACCGTTCGCACGCGGTGAAATTCAGAGCCGGGCCGGAAATGCGCAAGGCAATTTCCCGCGCCCGGCGTGTTTCAATGCGCTTTACTGTCAATGCGCTTTACTTGCCCCGGCACGGGACTTAGAAGAACTCGCGCTTCCTGACGGTTGCCGCCGGGCTGGCGCGCGTAATGGCTGACCAAACTATTTACATCGCCGGGCATCGCGGCCTCGCGGGCAGCGCGCTCTTGCGGCTCTACTCGCGGTTGCCGGGCTGGCGCGTCATCACCCGCACGCACGCAGAGCTCGAGCTGAAGGACACCGTCGCCGTGCGCACGTTCTTCCGTCAGGAGCGGCCCACGCACGTCATCCTCGCGGCGGCACGGGTCGGCGGCATCAAGGCCAACGCCACCTTCCAGGTCGAGTTCCTCCTCGACAACCTGCGCATCCAGAACAACGTCATCGAGGCCGCCGCCGAGTTCGACGTGACGAAGCTCCTCTTCCTCGGCAGCTCGTGCGTGTATCCGAAGCACGCGCCGCAGCCGATGCGCGAAGACGCCTTGCTCACCAGCGCGCTGGAGACGACGAACGAGGGTTACGCGCTCGCCAAGATCGCCGGCCTGAAGCTCTGCGCCTACTATCGCCGCCAATACGGTCGCAACTTCATCAGCGCGATGCCCACGAATCTCTACGGGCCGAACGACACCTTCGACCTGGACAAATGCCATGTCCTGCCCGCGCTCCTGCGCAAGTTCCACGAGGCGAAAGTGGCGAACGCTCCTGCCGTCGCGCTCTGGGGCACTGGCACACCGCGCCGCGAATTCCTCCACGCCGATGACTTCGCCGAGGCGTGCGCCGCGCTCATGGACCGCTACGAGTCCGACCAGCTCATCAACGTGGGCGTGGGCGGGGACGTGACCATCCGCGAGCTGGCCGAGTTGATTCGAGGCATTGTCGGTTACGCGGGCGAAATCGTCTGGGACCGCACGATGCCCGACGGCACGCCGCGCAAGTTGCTCGATGTCTCCCGCATCAACGCCCTCGGCTGGCAGGCGCGCATCCCGCTTGCCGACGGCATCCACAGCACCTACGAGTGGTTCCTGGCGAACCGGGCTGGGAAGTGACCTGTAGCGGCGCTCTGTGAGCGCCGTTCTGGAGCGCATGCCGGACGGCGGTCGCAGACCGCCGCTGCAGCTCGCAACTTTTCATGGCCGGGAGTTGAAAATCCCGCTTAATCTCCCATCCCGATGACTCAACCCGTCACCGCCAAACGCCGCGCCGCGCTCGCCGCCCAAGTCGAGAAGGCTGTCCTCACCACGCCGGTCTATGACATCCACACGCATCTCTACGACCCCGCGTTCGGCGAGTTGCTGCTGTGGGGCATAGACGACCTTCTCGTCTATCACTACCTCGTCGCCGAGGGGTTTCGGCAGTTCGACCTGACCTACGAGAAGTTCTGGGCCATGTCCAAGCGCGAGCAGGCGGATGCGATCTGGAACGCGCTCTTCATCGAGCACTCGCCCATCTCCGAGGCCTGCCGAGGTGTGCTCACCACGTTGAACCGCCTCGGCCTCGACGTGAAGAAGCGCGACCTGCCCTCGCTGCGCAAGTGGTTCGCGAAGTGGAACGTCGCCGACTACACCACGCACTGCATGGACGTGGCGGGCGTGAGCCGGATCTGCATGACGAACTCGCCATTCGACGACGTAGAGCGCGTGGTCTGGGAGCGCGGGTTTCGGCGGGACGAGCGCTTTACCGCCGCGCTGCGCATTGATCCGCTGCTGCTGTCCTGGCACGACACCGCCGCCCCGCGCCTGCGCGACTGGGGCTACGAAGTGACACCCGAGCTTTCCGAGAAGACCGCCAGCGAGGTCCGCCGTTTCCTCGCGGACTGGACGCGCCGCATCAACGCGCAATACCTCATGGTGTCGCTACCGCCGGACTTCACCTATCCCGGCGACAACGCCTGCGCACGCCTCATGGAGACCGCCGTGCTGCCGCACTGCCGCGAGTTCGGTCTGCCATTCGCAATGATGCCCGGTGTGAAACGCGCCGTAAATCCGCAGCTCAAGCTCGCCGGCGACGGCGTGGGCCAGTGCGACACCGGCACCTACGAGAGCCTCATCGCCGCGCACCCGGACAACCAGTTCCTCATCACCGCGCTCGCCCGCGAGAACCAGTATTCGCTCTGCGTCGCCGCGCGGAAATTCCGCAACCTGCACCTCTTCGGCTGCTGGTGGTTCACGAACATCCCGTATCTCATCGAGGAGATGACCCGGATGCGCCTTGAGCTCATCGGCCTGTCCGTCACGCCGCAGCACTCGGACGCGCGCGTGCTGGACCAGATCGTTTACAAGTGGGACCACTCGCGCCACATCATCGCCCGCGTGCTGGCGGAGAAATACACGGACCTCGCCGCCACCGGTTGGGAGCCGACCCATGCGGAAATCCAGCGCGATGTGCAAGACCTTTTCGGCGGAGCGTTTGAACAGTTCTGCTCGCGGCAGCAGGCGCGAGCGGAGCAAGCAGTTCAACGCAACGGAACTGCAAAGAAGGCGAAGCGCGGCAAGCGCAGCCGCACCGGCCTGAAGTCGTGACCGGAGCGCCGGCTTGCAGCCGGCTTACGATGCGGCCTGACCGGGACTGATACCAATTCAGAATGACATTCCGTCGAATAGCTGGCCGTCCACGACGCACGCTGGCTCCCTCTCCCTTCCTCGGAGGAGGGGAGCGGGTTGGGGTGAGGGGTTACGCGCGTCGGCGTTGGCGGCCCCACCCCTCATCCGGCCTCCGGCCACCTTCTCCCCTCCTCCGAGGAAGGGAGAAGGCGCGCGCCATGGCGTTCAGTTCACATTCCACCGACTGCCATCGGGAAATGGCATGACTTTCTTTTTGTGGCTTTGACACCACGATTTCACATGCCTTCAGTTGGCTGGCCAAACCGCTGTCATGCTCGTTCGACTGCGCAAAGCCGGCTTGGAAGCGGGCGCTCCGGATGAGTCATGCGTGCTTGCGTCATCTTCAACCCCACTGCACGCGGCGGCAAAGCCCGTAGCTTCCGTCGGCATCTCGACGAGTTCGGCGGCGACGTCGTGCTCAAACCCACAATGGCCCCCGGCGACGGACGCCGGCTCGCGGCGGAAGCGGTCCGCGAGGGTTTTGACACGCTCGTGGCTGCCGGCGGTGACGGCACGGTGAATGAGGTGCTCAACGGTATCGCTGATGCGCCGGACGGCTTCGCCCGCGCGCGCCTCGCCGTGCTACCGCTCGGGACGGTCAATGTCTTTGCGCGTGAGTTGGGGCTGCCGCTGCGGCTGCGCGCGGCATGGCAGACGATTCTTCGTGGCAGTGAGCAGAGGATTGACGCGCCGTTTGCGGAGCAGATCGGCGCAGCAGGAACGCAGCGCCGTTACTTTGCGCAGATGGCCGGCGCGGGACTCGACGCACAAGCCATCAGCCTCGTGGACTGGCAGATGAAGAAGCGCATCGCGCAATTCGCCTACGTGCTCGCGGGGATGAAGGCGATGCGTGGGCCGCATCCGCTGATCACCGTTGAAGCCGACGGGCAAAGCGCGACAGGCGAACTGGTGCTCGTGGGCAACGGGCGCTTCTATGGCGGCAGCCTGCCGGTCTTCCCCGACGCCAAGCTCGACGATGGGTTGCTCGACATCTGCATCTTCCCGCGCGTGCGCTGGGGACTCATCGCGCGCTACGCGATCGGCTACGTGACGGGCCACCCGCTCAT